>Ga0074045_10000344_pt1 | contig 45518 bp, 43 predicted proteins | sample BogForMeECP23OM2_FD_94442 | JGI IMG/M metagenome (GOLD analysis project Ga0074045, IMG submission 94442) | Bog forest soil microbial communities from Calvert Island, British Columbia, Canada - Bog Forest MetaG ECP23OM2 | ecosystem: Environmental > Terrestrial > Soil > Wetlands ...
CGGGAGTAGAGGATCATGCATTGGTCGGCGATCAACCGGACGACCGGACCGGCCCGCTCGACCCGGGTCCCCTCGTCTACGGGAGGCCGCTCGCGCATCTCCGAGTCAAACCGTGCCAGGATCTCGGCGGCGTCCACAGGTCGCGTCCCACCTACAGGCCGACACATAACGGCGAGCTCCCGCGCTGATCCGATGGGAGTGGGCGCGGCCATGCCCGCTCTGCCCGGCAGTTCGAATAAAGTGAAAAGTGACCCCAACGGGATGCGCCCGGGAGAAGTTCGCAGATCGAAATCGGAACGACAGTGGGCCGCCGAACGGAGGTTTGCGACCAGCGAGGGCGGGTCAACGCGGTGGCGGTAGTCGCGACCACCCCAGGCCTGTCCGAGACGCTCGCGCGCGACGGGCGCACGGCGGGGGCCGGAAGGGCTTTGGCGACGTTCAAGTAGGCGAATTGCTATTCGCCATCAACCCAAGGTCGAAGAACATGACTGCGCGCGCGAAGCGCGTGGTCTGGACCGTGCCGGGTGCGGCCTCAGACCGCCCCGGCAGTGCGACGGAACAACTTGTTCCGTGGTTTAGTGTGTTCCTCTCCTCTTTCGTTTTAGAACATACGGAGGGGGAAAGATGACCGCTGGGAACAGAGTATCCGGGAAGGCCAGGGTGAGCGGAGGAAACCGAAAACACGCTCAGGTTCGCTGTCGCGCGCACCGGCTCGCGTCGGGCGTGATTGGACTCTGTCTCGTCATGGTTTTCGCTGCGTTCGTCTTCGTAATACTGCCCTCTCCCGCTCTCGCGTCGAGCTCTACGCAATCCAGCCGCCTCTTGGCCGCGGGCACTGGTGCGGGCCCGGAAGTCGTTCCGGGCACGTATCTGACCCTGCAATGTACCCACGGTACGATCTCTCTCGGCGGAAAACAGTACTGCAGTCACACCACGACCGCACCAATCGATCTCTGTGACTCCAGTTCGTGCCAGTTCAGCATGACCGGCACCGTGGATTCCGGTTATACATTCTATGGCTGGGTCGTCAGCATGGAAGCCTCGGTCGGATGCGGGTCATGCCTCAACACAACGCTTACTCTCTACACGCCCAACCCAGGCAACAGGTACTCGGCTTCGGTTACCCTCGATACCACGTCTCCCCCGCCCCCCCCGCCTCCCTCCGAGGTGTGGATCACGGTGGCTACCTTCGAGAACGGATCCACCAGTTGGTTGCCGGCCCAGGTACAAGCTTGCCTCAACGCAAGCTGTTCCGAAACCGGGAACGGGGGGATTCTGACACTTTACCAGTACAAGGCCTACACGATATCGCTCGTCTACATTCAACAGAACGTGTCATTCTCGCAGTGGGCCACGGACGCGGGGTCGCTCGCGAGTAACAGTAGCACCCCCACCCAGTTCACACCGACAGAGTCCGGAACTCTCACACTTGTGACCAAGTGGAACCCTTCCGGTTGGATCGGGTACTCTGACTCGAGCTGTGCCCCCTCCTGCACCTCGGTTTCAGGTGTTTTCACCCTCCCCCTGTCAGGTGGTATCGCGGGAATCGGCATGTGGGTGGGCATCGGTGGATTGCCCCTAACCGGTGGAACTTACACCAACCTCTGGCAAGCCGGAGTTCAAATGAATATCAGTGGAACTAATTCCTCTGCCATCCATGCATTCTGGGTTGCATGCAGCGGCCCCACCATTTGCAGTGGCCCCACGCATTACAACTATGCTTTCCCCATCAACCCGGGCGACCGAATCTTCGTTTGGGTGGAGTCGGGTTGGGGACCGTCTTGGTTCGAGATTCGGGACCTGAGCCAGCCGGGTAATCCCACTTGGTCCCTCACCGACTCTTCCTTTTCGGCTAGCACTCAGAATGTGGAGTGGGTCGACGAGCCGCTCCAAAAGGGGACGTTTTCCAACATAAGCGTCTACGACCTGAGGATTCTCGGAGCCCCCACCACGATGTACGACGACTCCATGGCCCTGGAGTGGAGTTGGCGAAACTGGGTCATAACCCCCCTAGAAATGGGCGACCTGGAGCCCGGCTCATTCACCACGCAGTTCGTAATCGAGCCTCCATGAGCACATCAGGAAGACGTGCGGAGGGTGGCCACTGACATGCGTCTCCGGAGGTGGAGTGTGAGCCGCAAGCGGGCCCTCGCGCCCTGTTCTGAATTGTGCTGCGAGAGCCTAGTAGTTGCTGTCGCGGTCCTGCTCGCCCTTACGGGAGGGACTGTTGTAATCAAGGTCGCCTCGGCAAAGTCCTTGTCCCAGTTTACGATTCCCACTTCTCCGGAGGCCACCATCCCGGGTGGGAGCGGACCATGGGACGTGACCTTTGACCCGGCGAACGATTACCTTTACGTGGCCGACTTCGGCTCGAGCAACGTCACTGTGATCAACACCTCGACCTACCAGGTTGTAACACAAATCCCGCTAACATTTGGAATCCAGACGATTGTAACTGACACCGCGACAGGACTGGTCTACACGGCCAATACAGTCTCGACGGTTTATGCCATCAGCCCTCTCACGAATCAAGTCGCCTCGACGACGTCGGTGGCGCCCGAGTCTTCCCCGGAGGTCCAGACGTACGATGCTGCGAACGGTGACATCTATGTGACTGACCTCGTTAGCAACGTCGTGAGCGTCATTCATGGGGCTGCGGTCGTGGCGACGATACCTGTGGGCGTAAGTCCGAACGGGGCGGCTTACGATTCGGCAAATGGAGAGGTGTTTGTTTCCAACGAAGGATCCACCGTTCCTGCGAACCTCACGGTGATCGATGGAACGGCCAACCAGGTTGTAGGTCAGGTTTACCCTTCAGGCAACGGCCCGGGAGTGGCGTACGCCAGTTCGAATCGCGATGTGTACACTTGCACGAATGGAATACAAGACGGCTTTTCGAATCTTGTAAGTGTGGCGAGCGGAACCACGAATCAAGTCGTCACTTCAATCCCTATCAGCAGCGCATGCGGGGGGGATGTCTACGACCCGAGCAATGGCTATGTCTATGTCACCGATCGGGACAAACCCGGAGGACAGGACCAGTCAAACGTGACGTTGATCGACCCTGACACCAACCGAGTCGTCTTGACACAGCCCGTGCAATTGGCACCGATCGGAATCGCATACGATTCTGCCAACCACAACGTGTACGTCGCGGATTCGGGCACAGACAACATCAGCATCCTCCCTCAAATCTACCGACTCACCGTACACGAGACCGGCCTCCCCAACGGAACCAACTGGTCCGCCATGATAGGCGGGACGACCTTCTCCTCCACGACTCCCTCGGTCACGTTCCCGGAGCCCAACGGAACCTTCGACTTCACGATTGGCAGCGTGGTCAATCGGTCGGCGAGTCCGTTCACCGGGACCGTGACGGTGTCGGGCGGTCCGCAAGAGTTGAACTTGACGTTCTCGAACTCGAAAGGGGGCGGTTTGTCGTCCGGCCTTTTCGGACTCCCTGGGGCAACGGGCTACTACGTGCTCGGGGGATTCGTCGCGCTGCTCGTGGCCGCAGTCGCGGTGGTAGTCGTCCTGACGCGGAGGAAGCGCCGCGCGAAGCCTTCGCCAACCACGCCCCCGCCCGACGGCGCGACGGGCCGGGATCGTTAGCTTCGCGCTCGCGTGAACGCGGCGCGGGCGCTGGCCGCGACCCCTCTGGGCCGGGCCGAGACGCTCGCGCGCGACGAGCGCACGGCGGCGCGGCCCGGACGCGGTTCGAGTCGCGGGTCCTGTTCGGCGGCCCAGACGAGGACACGGAGGAGATCGCGACTCCGGCGCGGCAGTTCAGCCTCCTCGAGATCACGAGCGGGCTGCCCGACGACTCTCGGGAGGCGGACGAGCAGGCCACGGGGCGGAGACTGCGCGCCGGTCGGAAGCGGATTCGTGCGGGTGCTCCCCGCGCACTTCGGTCGAGTGTACCTACGTGAAATCCATAAACGATGCCGTGCGATTCACCGGGGAGCCAGGTTCATGGGCGCGGCCAGATTCGAACTGGCGACCTTCACCGTGTCAGGGTGACGTCATAACCACTAGACTACGCGCCCGCGCGGGCGGCCACCGACGTCCGGCACTTATCTCTGTCGGGAGACGGGTCAGCCGTAGCCCCCGGGAAACTGGCTCGAGTCGGGGTGGTCGGTCCAGTTGTAGTAGCCCATCGACTGCCGTTGCGACTCGGTCGACTCCTGGCGCAACCCCCCCTGGAACGAGCCGTAGACCTCCCGCACCTGCTCCTCGATCGAGCGGGCGCGCAGGAGGGCCTCCCGGACGTGACTCGCGTCGAGGAACTCACTTCCCGAGACCGCGGCGAGGTCGCCCGCGGTGCGGATCAGGCCACCGAGCTCGCGCAGGCGCAACGTCAGCGCGTTCCGCCGCCCGTCCAGGACCTCGGCCCGCCGGCGCGCCTCTTGAATAAGCTCGAGGATCGCCGCACGGGTCGCGGGACGGATCCGGCCGTCGACCGCGATCTCCTGGGCGCAGAACTGGGCGATGCGCAGGCGGTTCGCCTCGTTGTCCGGCATGGCGGTCTCGAGGAGCACCTCGTAGCCGGAGCCGGCGATCCGCGAGCGGAGCGGCGAGAGGATCCGGTGGATGTCCTGGATGTTCGCGGCGGCGACGAGGATGAAGTCGCACGGAACGCCGTCGACGCGCACCGCCGCGCCCCCAGACTGAGGGTTGCGGCCGGTGATCGGGAAGCGCTTCTCCTGCATCGCGGTCAGGATGTGCCGCTGGAGGAATCCGAGGTGTGGAAGCTCGTCGATGAAGAGCACTCCCTCGTGGGCCTCGTGGACCACCCCGGGGATGACCCGCTCGTAGGGAAGGGTCCCGAGCTGCGGATGGCCCCCGTACGGGTCGTGCCGGACGTCCCCGAGGAGCTCCGTCTCGGTCGCGCCGGTCGCCATCAGGAACGTGTTGCGGTCGAGCCGGATGAGGACCTTGCGCGGGCTTTGGTGCTGGAGCGTGCGTCGGCGCTCGAGCGCCCGCTGGTCGAGGACCTTGATGTGGTCGCCCGCCCGCTCGTAGGCGACGACCTCTTCGACACCGGAGCGAAGCCGTGTCGTGCGGACCGATTCCTGCGGGTTCCCCCCGGGGCTCACGGTGAGCTCGAGGATCCCTCCCACGAGGTCGCGGAACGGGTTGCCGCTGCCCGAGACGCCCGGGGACATCTGCTTCACGTTCCCGCAGCTGGGGCAGTACCGCTCGGTCGGCGTGGAGTAGAAGCTGCACCGCGGGCACCGGTAGCCGAGCCGCTCCGCGACGGCGGACGGGGCCTCGGTCGGGAGGATCAGCTCCCCCTCGACGGACCGGGCCGCTTCGCGCTCCCGGTAGACCTCCTCCCGGGACACCACCTCGATGCTGGGGCGCTCGGGATTCTCAGGGTTGTGGACGACCCTCAGCTCGGTCCGGGGGCGCTCGAGGTGGAGCGCGAGGGCCTGCGCGGTCATCGATTTGCCGATGCCCGGGGGGCCGACCAGGAGCAGGTGGCGCCGCTGGTAGGCCGCGATACGGGCGATCTCGACCGCCTTTTCCTGGCCGATGACCCGCTCGAGCGGGTCGGTCGGGATGTGGATGTCCTCGGTGGTCGCTACCTCGTCCAGGGCCGTCGGAACGCGGTGGGCACCGTCGCTCGCCGGAGTCGTCACGGTCGTTCGGGAAAGCGCTCGGGAGGGTAATAGGTTCGTCGCGGAGCCTTCGGGAAAAGGCCCCGCGACGTAGGGTGGGCTCCTAGCGGCTGGCGGACGAGGCCCCGAGGTCGGCCTTCGTGAACACCCGGACGTTCTCGGGCATCTTCCCGACCGGCCCCATGCGGGTCGCTACGATCGTCAGGATCCCCTTCTCCTGGGCGACGTCGAGGAGCCGTTGGCTCACGATCCCGTCGAAGACGACCGCCTTCGCGGGGGTCGCCAAGTTCGCGAGCGCCTCGATCATGTCCTTCACGGGGGCCTCTCCCACGACCGCATCGCCTTCGCCGACGAACAGGCTCTTCGAAGCGTTCTCGACGCTGACCAGGAGGTCGAAGTAGTGCTGGAGCTCCGGGGTCAGCGGGACGGCGGGGGGTGGAGGCGGCGGCGGGGGGGGCGGGGGCGGCGGCGGAAGGCGCGCGGGCGGAGCTCGTTCGCGCTCCTCCCGGCGTCCTCCCCCGCCTCGCTCGTCCCGTCGCTCGTCGCGCCGGTCCTCGCGTCGCTCCCCGCGGCCTCCGCCTTCCTCGCCGCGCTCCTCCCTCGGCTCCCGGGTCGCGCCCGTGGACTCGAACCCGCTCATCTCGAGGTACTGGTTGAGGGGGATCTTGTTCCTCAGGCACTTCAGGAGCTGTTTCTGGGTGAGTTCCTCGACCTCGCTCCCGCGCGGGGCGCGGGCAACGAAGTCGATGTCCATCGTCTGGAGCATCTCTCGGAGGATCAGCTCCCCGGCGCGGTCGCCGTCCGTGAAGACGGTGACGGTCTTCCCGCGCGAGAGGTCCTTCACGGTCTGGGGAACGCTCGTCCCCTCGACCGCGATGGTGTTCTTGATTCCGCAGCGCAGGAGGTTGAGCACGTCCGAGCGGCCCTCGACGACGATGAGCGCGTCGGCCTGGTCGATGTTCGGCCCGCTCGGCAGGTGCTCGGGGCCGTAGGTCGTGATCTCCTCGACCTGGACCGCCTTGCGGACGGCCTCGGTCAAGTCCATCCCGACGCCCTTCGACTCCTCCTGGAGGTGGGCGAGGATCTCCTTCGCGCGCTCGACGACCTTCTGGCGCTTCGAGATGCGGATGTCCTCGACGCTGATGACCTCGATTTTGGCCCGGCACGGGCCGATGCGGTCGACGGTCTCGAGCCCCGAGGCCAGGATCGCGGTCTCGACCTGGTCGAGGGACGACGGGATCAGAATCTCGCCTTCGCTCTTTCCTTTGCGGCTGTCGATCTCGACCTCGATTCGTCCGATCCGCCCGGACTTCTGGAGGTCTCGGAGGTCGAGCTCGTCGCCGAGCAGGCCCTCGGTCTGTCCAAACACCGCCCCGACGACGTCGGGCTTGTCGATGACGCCTTCGGCGGCAATGCGGGCTCGGATCTGGTATTTCGCGGCGTTAGGGTCGTTGGTCATGTTCGATTCTCCTCATGGCGGAAAACGCCCCGCTCATGGCGGGTGCCTCCCCAAGGGACGATCTAGGCGGGACCCAAGTCGCCGGACGATGCGCGGATATTACGACAGGACCGTGGGCGGAACATGAGTCGTGATTCCGGATCTCCTGGCGACGTCGGGAGGGTTCCTCCTTTCGTCCCCGGAGGGGTGCTTTCCAACGCTGTTGAGCTAGGGGCGGTATTTAAGCGGGCGGTTCCCCGCCCCGGGTCCGACACAGCCGACTCCCACCGGCGAGCCCTACTGCCGAAGGATGCTAACAGTCTTTATATCCGCCCCCTCTACGCGACCTCGGAGCCACACTCATGCCCCGTAAATCTGCGCGAAAAGTGACCGACGTCCCGGAACCCGGGACTCCCGCGCCGGAACCTCCGCTCGCGGAAGACGACTTCGTGTCGTCCCTCAAGACCGAGCTATCGAAGACCCAAGAGGCGGCGAGTGCCCAGACCGGGGAGGACCTATCGCACCGGGCGGAGATCAACCGCCGCCTGCTCCAGGACCTCTGGGAAGTCCACAACCAGTTCGAGGAGGTCTCGGTCCATCTCACCATCGACCCCTCCCAGACGCTCTTCGCGACGTTCACCGAGTACCCCACCACCTGGACGTTCAAGGAGAACTTCGACTTCGGAGCGGTCAAGACGATCGAGCTCGGGGACCGCGCGAGCGGGTGGGTCGGCTTCACGCTCCGCTTCTGGTACTACCGCACCCCCGAGGGGAAGACACACCTGCGCGGCATCTTCGAGTGGTGCGACGGCGAGAGCTACCACCGGTACTCCGGGTGGATGCGGATGATGAGCCAGGCGGTGCTCTACGACAGCGCCGAGGACGAGGTCCACGTCGGAGAGCTCCACCGCGTCCTGAAGGACGTCGTCGTGCAGTGGTACTCCGCCCACCTCGCGCGTACCCCCGAGTCGCTCGTGGCCCATCTCAAGGAGAAGTACCCGAAAGGTGCCTCCTACGCGAAGGAATCGTACCGGTAGACGCGGTTCCGACGGCCCGGCACCGCCCGGAACCCGGGCGAACGCCCCAGTCTTGAAATAAGCCGGGGCTGCTCCGCGGACGAGCTCATCCCGCCTGGGTCCCGCCCGGACCGAGCGAGGTGCGCCAGGGCAGTACGTGGCGGGCGCGTTACGCGAGCACTTGGTCGCCTATTTCGAAGAGCACCACAAGCTCCTCGAAGCGGGGGCCCTTCAGCTCCTGCTCTCCGACCGACAGCCGCTCGCGCTGTCGCGCGAGCTCCTGGCCCGGGCCGAGGAGGATTCCCCGTTCGTCACCCGGGAGATGGTGGAGGCCGTCCTGGCTCGCCGCCAGGCCCCACCTCCGCGAGCGGAGGCGGCGGTCGCCGGGCTCGTGTCGAGCGCCAATGCCCGTCGCCCGGCGGTGCCGTTCGAGCTCCTCAACGAGGGGTTCACCGGGCCCCCGGTGGCGAGCCCCCCGATCGCGGCCTACGGGGCGCTCTTCCAGTCCCGGTACCGCGCCCTCGCCCGAATGCTCCGGGGCCGGCCGGACCTTCCGAACCTCCGCCCGATCCGGGAGTTGCGGGCGTCGGAGGGCACCTCGTCGGTCATCGGGATGGTGAGCGGGGTCCGGGAGACCCCGCAGCGTCACCACTTGATCCTCACCGTCGACGACGAGACCGGTTCCCTAGAGGTGCTCGTCCCCAAGGACTCGCCCGGGTCCCGGGTCACGTTCCTCTCCGACGAGGTGGTCGGACTCACGCTTTCGTTCGGGAAGGAGCCGGGCCGGATCCCCCGGGTCGCGCACGTCGAGCGCCCCGACATCCCCTCGACCCGAGCGATGGGCCGGTCGGCCTCCGCCCGACGGGTGATGTTCCTCTCGGACCTCCACGTGGGCAGCCGGTCGTTCCTCAGCGAGAGCTGGGCCCACCTGGTCGAGTTCCTGCGCGGGCGCGGCCCGCACGCCGAGCTCGCCGGGTCGATCGACTTTGTCGTCATCGCGGGCGACCTCGTGGACGGGATCGGGGTCTATCCCCGGCAGGAGCGGGACCTCGCGATCTCGGACGTGGTCGAACAGTACGCCGAGGTCGGTCGTCGGCTGGCCGAGCTCCCGGACCGTCTCACGATCGTCGTCATCCCGGGGAACCACGACGCGGTCTCCCCGGCGGAGCCGCAGCCGGCGCTCCCCGCGAACCTCGCCTTCCTGCTGCCGCCGAACGTCCGGACCCTCGCGAACCCGTCCACGTTCGCGCTCTCGGGCGTCGTGGTCGAGGCGTACCATGGGAGGAGCTTCGACGACCTCATCCCGGCAATCCCTGGGGCCTCCTACGCCCGTCCGACCGAGGTGATGAAGCGGATGCTCCTGATGCGCCACCTCGCGCCGATCTACGGGGATCGCACCCCGCTCGCGCCGCTCCCCCGGGACGGCCTTGTGATCGACCCCGCGCCGGATATCCTCGTCACCGGCCACGCCCACACCTATGGGGTCGACCGGTACCGGGGCGTGCTCCTGATCAACGCGTCGACCTGGCAGTCGGAGACCGAATACCAGCGGATGCGCAACATCTCCCCTGTACCGGCCCGAGCCGCGGTGGTCGACCTCGCGACCCTCGCGCTCGCCACGCTCGACTTCTCGGCCGGGCGTCCCACCGTGGTAGGGTCCGAGGCATGAGCCCCTATCCCCTCGACCCGGTCCGCGCCGTCGGTCCGATGCGCCTCGTGCTCACCACGTACCCGTCGCGCGAGGCGGCGCTCCGCGCGGTCGATTCCGCCCTGCGAGCGGGGCTCGCGGCGTGCGCGAACGTTCTGCCCGCGCACTCCCGATACTGGTGGAAAGGACAGCTCGAGACCGCGGACGAGGCCCTCGTCCTGTTCAAGACGGCGCCGAAGCAGGTCGGCGCGCTCTTTCGGCACCTCGAGACGGCCCACCCGTACGACGTCCCCGAGATCGCCGAGGTCGACGTGCCCAGGGTCGGGAACGCCTACCTCCGCTACCTGCTCGCGACACTCGACCCGGAATCTCCGACCCCTCCAGGGGCCGCTCGCGTTACACGTCGGGGAGTACGGCGAGCCCGGGGAGCTCGATCCCCTGCACGAACTCGAGCGCCGCACCGCCGCCGGTCGAGATGAACTGGAAGCTCCCCGCGACCCCGAGGTCGTGCGCGATCCGCGCGGAGTCGCCGCCGGCCGCCACGTGGTAGCCGGGGGTCTCTCCCAGCCGGGCCAGGACCTCCTGAGTCCCGGCCGCGAACCGCGGGTCCTCCGCGAGGCCGAGGGGCCCGTTCCAGAAGACCGTGTGGGAGCGGGAAAGCACCTCGGCGAACCGGGCCCGGGTCTCGGGTCCGATGTCCTTAGCGACGCCGCCCGGAGGGATGTGCCCGACGGCATGGGCCGTCGCCTCCAGGGATCCGGGCCGCTCGACGACGAGGTCCGAGGGCAGGACCACCTCCGTACCGGTCGATTTCGATTGCTGGAAGAAGCCGTCGACCGCTTCCTTGAGCCCTGCCTCGACCTTCGTCGCCCCCAGCGCCAGGTTCTGAGCATGAAGGAACGGGAAGGCCAGAGCGCCCCCGATGAGGAGCGAATCCGCGCGCCCGAGGAAGCTCGTGAGCAGCGGGAGCTTGTCCGCGACCTTCGCCCCGCCGACGACCACCACATACGGACGCGTCGGGGCCTCGGTGAGCTTCGAGAGCTCCCGGACCTCGCGCTCGACCAGGAGCCCCGCGAACGACGGGAGGCGTTTCGGCACCCCGACGGTCGACGCGTGCGCCCGGTGGACCGTCCCGAACGCATCCTCGATGAAGACCTGACCGAGGTTCGCGAGCTGCGAAGCGAATCCCGGGTCATTGGCCTCCTCTCCCGGATGGAAGCGCAGGTTCTCCAGCATGAGGAACTGCCCGTTCTCGAGCCGGGTCGCCAGCTCGAGCGGCCTCGCTCCCACGATATCCTCGGCGAAGGAGACCGGTTGACCGAGCAGGCCGCTGAGATGGTGGGCGACCGGCCGGAGCGAGAACCGCGGGTCCCGATGGCCGTCGGGGCGACCCAGGTGCGAGAGCAGGATCGTCCGGGCCCCCGCCGCCCGAAGGTGGTTGAGGGTCGGCAGGGCTTCTTGCATGCGACGGTCGTCGGCAATCCGACCGCTCTCGTCTAGGGGGACGTTGAAGTCGACCCGAACGAGGACCCGTCGACCGTGGACCGGCGCCGAGGCGATTCCGCGTTTCTCGGCCATTCGCCCGGAGCGAGGGTCCGACCACTATGAGGGTTGTGGCCCGGGAGGGGCACGGGAGGAGCGTGCGGTGATCTGCGCGACGATCGCCCGGGTCGCCGGGAGGTCGAGGCCCTGCCGCTCGGCCTCGCGCAGGATCTCCCCGGAGATCGCCTCGATCTCCGTCGGGCGGCCTCGGTCGAGGTCCTGGAGCATGCTCGACCGGTTCGAGGCGGTCGCTCGGACGATCCGCTCGAAATCGCGAGTCACTTCCTCGCTCGTGAAACCGAAGCCGGCGGCCCGCGCGACCGCGAGCGCCTCTCCAAGGAGCTGGAGGGCCTCTGTCCGCCGGGGCTCCTCGAGGAGCTCCCCGTTCATGACCCCGTGGGCGGCCGTGACCGGATTGATCGCGGCGTTCACGAGGGCTTTCCTCCAGACCTCGCGCTCGAACTCGGGGACCGCCTCGACCGGGACCCTCGCCCCGTCGAACAGCATGCGGAAGAGGCGCGCCGCCCCCGCCGCGGGACCCGCCTCGCCGGGGACGGGGAGGAGGACCTCGCCGAGTCCGGTCTCCCGGACCTCGCCGGGGCCGACCCAGGTCGCGGGGATCGAGTTCACGCCGTGCACCGCGTAGGCGGCCGGGTCGCCCCATCCCCCCGCCCGCAGGGCAGCGCGGGCGGAGGAGAGCACGCCGAGGCCGTTCTGGAGGAAGAGGACCGGGCGCGGCGGGAGGGCGCGGGCGAGCTCGGTCGCGGCCGTCGCGAGCCCGAACGTCTTCGTCGTCACGAGCGCCACGTCGGCCTCGCTCGAGGGGGGGATCGTGACCGCGGCCTCGACCCGGACGACTCGGGGCCGGGACCCCGAGACGATGAGGCCCCGAGCCTGGAGCGCGGCGACGTGGTCGGCGCGCCCGACGAGGAGGACCGAATAGCCCCCCTCCTGGAGCATGGCCCCGAGAAGACTGCCGACGGCCCCCGCGCCTACGATGAGGATCTTCACGGTCGTCCGAGCGTCACCCCAGTCGGCGCACCAGGTCGGTAAGGCCCGGAGCGTTCCCGAGGTCGCGCCGAAGCAGGCTCAGCAGGCCCTCATAATAACGAACCTGCTCGCGCGCCTGCCGGACCTTGAGGAGGAGATACTCTTCCTCCCGCCGGAGCTGCCCGATCTCGGCCACCAGCTGGCGCTGGGCCGCGGCGAGCGACTCTTGCCTATCGGTAGGGGGGAGTGGTCGGGGCATGATGGGTCACGTCCATTCGGGAACGGTCGAGCACGGCATCGACGGTGATCCGGAGATAGTTGAGCTCCTTCTTGACCCGCCGCAGTCGGGCCTCGAGCCGACGCCGCCGGTCGCGCACGTCCCGAAGGGAGCTTTCGAGGACCTCCGTTCGGTTCCGCCATTTGTCCCGTTCCTGCACGCCGAGCAGGATCGAGTCCACGTCGACCATCGGGGGCGGACGGGGGGGCTCATGAATCAACCTTTCGGCGGGAGGGGGGTCTCCCCGGGGCGCTCATGTTTAAGCCCGGCGGCGACTGGGTGGGGGCGGAAGGGGACCGAATGAGCGCGCTCGGCAAGATCGTGGTGCTTGGGGCCGGGAACATCGGGGGCTCGCTCGCCCAGCGGCTCGCCGAAATGGACGTCGCGCGCGAGGTCGTCCTGATCGACATCGTCGACGGCCTCCCGCAGGGGAAGGCGCTCGACATCCAGGAGTCAGGCCCGATTCTCGGGTTCTCGACGAAGGTCACCGGCACGACGTCGCTGAACGCCCTGAGCGGGTCCGACGTGGTTGTCGAGACGGCCGGCCTTGCTCGGAAGCCCGGGATGAGCCGCTCGGACCTCCTTGAGAAGAACGCCGGGATCGTGAAGGCGCACGCGGAGGCCGTCAAGCTCCACGCCCCGAACGCGGTCTCGGTCGTTGTAACCAATCCGGTCGACGTGATGACCTATTACTTCCGGGAGGTGAGCGGCCTTCCCCCGGCCCGCGTGTTCGGGGAGTCGGGCACACTCGACACCGCCCGTTTCCGCTCTTTCGTCGCCGAAGCCCTGCACGTAGCTCCCCGGGACGTCACGGGATTCGTCCTCGGCACGCACGGGGACACGATGGTGCCTCTCCTTTCCCTGACGAGCGTCTCCGGGGTGCCCCTGACCAAGCTCCTTCCCCCCGAGCAGCTGGCGGCGATCGTGGCCCGGACGAAGCAGGGGGGCGCGGAGATCGTGAACCTGCTCAAGACCGGGAGCGCCTTCTACGCCCCGACAGCGAGCCAGGCCGAGATCGTCCGGGCGATCGCCCACGACGAGCACCGGCTCCTGCCGGTCGCGGCGCACCTCTCGGGCGAGTTCGGCGAGAAGGACGTGTGTGTCGGCGTGCCGGTCGTGTTGGGGCGGCAGGGCGTGGAGCGGATCGTCGAGGTAGACTTGCTCCCGGCCGAGCGGGAGGCGTTCCGGGCGAGCGTCGCCGCGGTCCGGGCCGACCTCGCGATCCTCGCGAAGCTGCCGCGGTGAGGAGGGGAAGACGATGGCGATGGCGGAGCCGCTGCCCGCGACGGGAACGGTCGAGTTCGTTGAAGTGAAGCGACGGCTCGGTACCCTGAGGACGACCACCGATTCCGCCGACCATGCGCACATCACCGTCAAACCCGAGATCTGCGCTCGATGCCCCCACTCGCTCTGCACCTTCGTCTGTCCCGCCGCCTGCTACGAGCGGATCGAGGGGCGTCTCGTGTTCCGGTACGAGGACTGCGTCGAGTGCGGAGCGTGCGACATCGCCTGCGACCAGGGCTCGGTCACCTGGACGATGCCCCGCGGCCCGTACGGGGTCCGCTACACCTACGGCTGACCGGTCGGGACTGCAAGTCGGTCACCCATAGACCCACGGAACGGCCGCACGGAGGGTCCTCACCGACCCCCTCCCGTGCGAGTCAAGGAGCATCTTAAAACCCCAGTCGCCCGCTCGGCGCTCCAGGAGGGCCCGACCACGTCCACCGCCGCGACCGCGCCCGAAGCGCCTCTCCTATTCCCCTATCGCCCGCGCCCGGGTCAGGAATCGATCCTCCGCGAGGTCGCGGAGGTCGCGCAGCGCGGTGGGACGCTGCTCGTGAACGCTCCGACGGGCAGCGGAAAGACCGTGGCCACCCTCGCGCCGCTGCTCGAACACGCCGTGAGGACCGACCACAAGGTCCTCTACCTCGTACGGACCCATTCCCAGGAGGTCCAGGTGCTTCACGAGACCCGTGCGATCGCGCTGCGCCTCGACCAACCGCTCCTCGCGGTAGGCCTCCAGGGTCGCGCGCGCCGCTGCTTCCTCCTCGAGAACGTCGCCGAGGTGAAGGGCGCGACGGCCGAGGAGCACGGCAAGCTCTGCGCCGACCGCAAGCGAGCGACCGAGCGGATGCTCCAAGGGGAAGCCCCGCTCGCCCCCCCTCCCGAGCTCCCCGAGGGCGGGGAGATCGACCTCACCGACCTCGACGGCTGCCCGTACTACGCCCGGGTCCTGCAGTCGGACCTTGACGGGCTCATCGAGCGGTTCCGAACGAAGCTTCCCCTTCCGCACGAGTTTGATGCCTACAGCCGGGAGGAGAACCTCTGCCCGTACGAGCTCGCCAAGAAGCTCGTCCCGCACGCGCGTCTTGTCACCGCGCCGTACGCGTTCTTCTTCCATCCGCACATCCGACGGTCCCTGCTCAGCTGGATGGGGGTCGGACCCGAGCGGGTCGACCTGGTTGTCGACGAGGCCCACAACCTACCGAACCACCTCCGGGAGCTCACGACGGTCGCGCTGCCCCTCGAGTCGGTGCGCCGGGCGCGGGCCGAGGTCGCCGAGCGGGGGGACTTCCAGCTCCCCGATGGGCCGAGCGCGAGCCGGTTCTTCGACATCGTGGTCGCCGCCGTGGAGGAGCTGATCGAATCCCTTGTCCGCGAGGAGGACGCGGTCCTTCCGCCCACGATCTTCGAGGACGCCCTGTTGACGGCGCTCGGAGGCACTTCGCACCGCCTCGACACCTGGCTCGGCGCGCTCGCGACGTGGGGCGAGAACCTTCGGGACGAGCGTCGTCGGGAGCGACATCTCCCGCGCTCGTGGGTCCACACGGTCGCGCTGACGCTCCTGTCGTGGCCCCAGCTCGACTCCCCCTCGTACGTCAAGGTGGCCACGCGCGCTCCCCGGCCCGCGCTCGAGGCGTTCGCCCTGGACGCGAGCGCGCCGGCCCAGCCGATCCTCGAGTGCCACCTCTCCGTGCACCTCTCGGGCACCCTCGCTCCGCTGCTCGAGTACCGCGACTCCCTCGGCCTCGGGGAGAAGGCGCGTCTTCTCGACGTGCCCTCGTTCTTCCCGCCGGAGAACCGAAAGTTCCTCTACGACCCGACCGTCACCACACGGTTCGAGGAGATCCGGAACGACCCGCGCGCGGTCGCACGACTCGCCGACCGCCTGGTCGAGGTCCTGGAGACGCTCCCGGTCAAGACCGCGGTGTTCTTCCCGAGCTTCGACCTCCTGCACAAGGTCCTCGAGGCGGGCCTCCAGTCCCAGCTCCCGGGCAACGTGTTCATCGAGTACAGCCGGGTCCCGATGGGGGACCTCTGGCGGTCCATCGAGGGCTGGAAGAAGGACCCGGAGGGCACGGTCCTCCTGGGCGTCGCGGGCGGACGGCTCTCCGAGGGGATCGACTACCCGGACGAGGAGCTCGAAGCGGTCGTGATCGTCGGCATCCCGTACCCCCGACCGACCGCGAGGCGGGAAGCGCTGCGCGCGTACCTCAACGCGACCACCGGCAAGGGTTGGGAATACACGATGGAAGCCCCCGCCCAGCGAGCGATCCTCCAAGCGTGCGGACGGATGATCCGCTCTGAGAACGACCGAGGGATCGCCATCGTACTCGACCGTCGGGCCCCCACGTTCTCGAAGGTGCTCCCGGGTCTCGCCCCGATCGGGGACCTCGCCGCGACGACGCATGCGTTCTACGGTCGGCGGGCGAGGTGGTCACGGAACGCGACGCCCGCCCCGGGCGCGGTTCGTCCTCCCCCGGAAGGCGAAGGCGACCCCCAAAACCCATAAGTGGCCGGTCGGCGGCTACGGGACCCGTGATCATCACCCGGACCCCCCTGCGCATCAGCTTCGCGGGCGGAGGCACCGACCTGCCCGGCTTCTACCGAGCCTACGGGGGAGGGGCGTGCACGAGCGCGGCCATCGACCGGTACATCCACGTCCTCGTGAACGAGAAGTTCGACCGCTCGATCCGCGTGGCCTACTCCCGCACGGAGAACGTCGACCGGCTCGACGACCTCCAGCACCCCATCTTCCGTGAAGCGATGCGCTTGACCGGAGTACACGAAGCGCTCGAGATCCACACGATCGCCGACATTCCCTCCGAGGGGACGGGGCTCGGTTCCTCTTCGAGCCTCACCGTCGGCCTCTTGAACGCGCTCTACGCGTACCGCGGGATCCTCAAGGACCCGGCCGAGCTCGCGGAGGAAGCCTGCCGGATCGAGATCGACCGCTTGGGGGGGACCCTGGGGAAGCAGGACCAGTACATCGCGGCGTTCGGCGGGGTCGAGCACTTCGAGTTCCGGGCGGACGATTCGGTCCGCGCGTCCCCGATACCGCTATCGACCCAAGACCGCGTCGAGCTCAGCGACCACCTCTCCCTGTTCTACACCGGGATCACCCGGAAGGCCCAGGGGATCCTGGTGCAGCAGAACTCACGGACCGACGAGAACAAGGAATCGCTGGTTCATCTGCGCGAGCTCGCCGTCACGGCGCGCGACGCGATCGTGCACCGGGACTGGCCCGGACTTGGCGAGGTCCTGGACGAGGGGTGGCGGCTCAAGCGCGGGCTCACGAACGGGATCTCGAACGACGTCATCGACCGTCAGTACGCCGCGGCGAAGGCGGTCGGTGCGTACGGCGGCAAGATCACCGGGGCCGGAGGGGGCGGCTTCCTCCTCCTTCTCCATCCGCCCGAACGCAGCCATCAAATAGCGGCCGCCCTGTCGCCGATGACGCGATTGCCCGTTCGGATCACGCCCGAGGGTTCGCGCATCCTGTTCGTGGGACGATGACCGAGCTCCCGACCTTATCGAAGTACGTCCAGGATTACGTCCGGGAAGCGCACGCGGCCTTGGACGCGCCGTACCTCCTGGCGGCGGTCGAGAGGATCGTGCCGATCCTGCTCCGGGCGCGGGCCGAGGACCGCACGATCTTCTTCTTCGGGAACGGGGGGAGCGCGTCCACCGCGTCCCACTTCGTGACCGACATCGCGAAGGTCGCCGGCGGGACCGAGGGCCGCGGCCCGGGCAAGCGGTTCCGTTGCGTGAGCCTCAACGACAACGTTCCGGGCCTGACCGCGTGGGCGAACGACGTCGGCTACGCCGAGGTCTTCTCCGGGCCCTTGAAGGCGCTCGCGGAGAAGGGCGACGTCGTGGTGGCGATCTCGGGGAGCGGGAACTCCCCGAATGTCCTCGAGGCCATGCGCACCGCGCGGACGATGGGCCTCACCACGATCGGCCTCACCGGCATGGGCGGAGGGAAGCTGAAGGACCTCGTCGACGTGGCGCTGGTCGTCCCGTCGAACAGCATGCAGCACACGGAGGACACCCACCTCATCACGCTCCACCTCCTGACCGCGTACCTGCGCGACGAGCAGCCCGTTCGGGATTGATGATCGTCCGCGTCCGGGACTACATGATCCTGGAGGTCGAGCACATCCGCTCGACCGCGACGATCGGGGAAGCGACCCAGCGGCTGATGATGAGCCGACATCACGGCCTTCCCGTGACCGACGCATCCGGTCTGCTGATCGGGTTCGTGAGCGCGAAGGAGCTCCTGCGGCACGCGACCGAACGCGATGCCCAGATCTCGACGATCATCCGCCCCGGCACGTACACCGCCTACCCCGAGACCGGTCTCGACGACGCGGCCCGGATCATGTTCCGTTTCGGCCTGCGTGACCTTCCGATCATCGACGAGCACGGTCGGCTCTGCGGGGTCCTCTCGAACCTGGACGTAGTGCGCTCCCACTTCGAGCGCGCGTCGCCGATGAAGGCGGACACGCTGAAGCGCCTCCTCGCGGAACGGTACGGACTGCCGTTCTCGTCCCGCCGGGGTCTCGTCCCGATCTCCCAGCTCACGCCGACCCAGTGGAAGGTCTTCGAGGACGAGCTCGAAGGTCGCCGCTACGAGCTCGAGCGCGGGTTCGCCGAGCCGGTCCTCGTCGTCCAGAAGGGGGATACCTGGATCCTGGTCGATGGCCACCACCGGGCGCTCGCGGCGCGCGAGATGGGCCTCACGCAGCTCCAGGCGTTCATCCTGACGTGCGACCGCCCGGAGGAGTTCGCGACGAAGGAGACCGGCTTCGAACGGATCGCCCGCGAGCACCACCTGACGACGGTCGCGGACATCGAGATCGACCATTCGAGCCATCACCCCTTGATCGAGGTCACGACCCAGCTCATCCGTCGTTTCGAGGGCGGAAGCTCGTCGGACGCCTCCAGTATCCCCTGAGGATTCGGGGCCGACCCTGCCGTCGGCTCCCCGACCAATTTCGACCGTCGTCGGATGGACCCCGGGCGGCTCGGGGTTCCGTTCGGGTTCTGAGCTTACCCTCGCTTCCCGGTGCGCGCTGACCTTATCTCGCCCACCCGACTGGTCTCCGAAGATGTCCGAGCCGCCCCGAGCCGCGTCGACCCCCGAGCGTCAGCGCGATGCCGAGGAGGTCCTGAAGAGGCTCGGCTACTCCCGGGTCTCGAACCCCCGGCACGGGCCGGTGGTCGAGCCGTCGTTCTGGGTCCAGGAGGCCGGTGTCCCCCGTCGCACGTTCCCGGTCTACGTCCCGACGGGCGAACCGACCGCGGTCGAGGCGGGGATCGAACGATGGGTCACCGGCGTCCGCAGCGCCCGCCCCGCCCAACGACGGGCGATCTTCGTCGTCCCGACGGACGAGACGGCCGAGGAGGCGTGGCGACGGTTCTTCCGAACCGCGGGAGGGTCGGCCATCGACCACGAGGTCTCGATCCTGGTCGTTCCCTCTCCCGAACGGTCGGAGGACGTCCCACACTTCCACCTGCGGGTCGTGGAACCCAAGGAGGTCCTCGCGATCTCCACGGGGATCGTGGCCGGGCTGTTCGAGCGCGCCGCGGCGGGCGAGGGGGGCAACCCGATCGACTTCGAGGAGCTGCTCACCGTGCTCACCACCCGTTTCGGGATCGACGTCCAGCGTTCCCTCGGCGTCCATTCCGACGAGGACGCCCTCTACATCCTCTACCAGCTCGCGTCCCGGGACTCGTACGCGCCGGGCGACTCGGGCGCGAACCTCCACATGCTGGTCCTGAAGCCGACCGGACCGGCGGCCCGCCTACCCTGGTTCGCCGCGTAACCCTCGGCACGACCGCCTTCGCGGCCGCGACCATCCGGTTCTTCTAGTGGGCTCAGGAATCCCGCACGTTCCCCCCGGGCAAACCATTATCTAAGTCGGTCGGGTCGATGCGCTACCGGCGTGTCGTGGGGCCGTGGGGTAGCTTGGACCATCCTTCTTGCTTGGGGTGCAAGAGACTCCGATTCAAATTCGGACGGCCCCATCGTCCTACGCCGGCCCCGGGACGTCCCGGTCCCGGGTCGCAGAGGTGAAGGCACCACCTCCGAAGACCGTCCCCGCGTGCGGGAGATGTGATCGAGAAGCCCGGTAACGCCCGGCCGCGGCTCGGCCGCCGGAACTCGAGGTCGCGCCGCCACCCTCTCGGAAGGCGGGGCCTTCATGTACAGGCGTCCGCTCCGCTCCTCCCCATGGGCCGACGGTTCGTGGACCAACGGCGAGCGGACCCGTACTACCGGGCTGCGCAACGCGAGGGCCTGCGTTCCCGCGCCGCGTTCAAGCTCGCGTACCTCGACGACCGCTTTCATCTCTTTCGACCGGGCGCCCGCGTGCTCGACCTTGGAGCGGCGCCGGGGGGCTGGTCCGTGATCGCTCTCGACCGGGTGGCGCCGACCGGTACGGTCGTGGCGGTGGACCCCCGTCCGATTGCCCCGGCCGAAGGACTCCGGGTCGTCCGCGGGCGGGTCGGCGACCCAGCGCTCCCGGAGCGGCTCGGGTCCCGGCCGTTCGACGTCGTGCTCTCCGACATGTCCCCGTCGATCAGCGGAGCGTACGCCACCGACCACGCTCGCTCCGTCGACCTGGTCCGGTCCGCACTCGCGCTCGCGCTTCGCGTGCTCGCCCCTCGGGGGGCGTTCGTCGCGAAGGTGTTCGCGGGCGACCTAGTCGACGAGCTCGTGCTCGAGGTGCGTCCGCATTTCGCGGAGGTCATCCGCACGAAACCTCCCGCGTCTCGCGCGCCGTCCTCCGAGCTGTACGTGGTCGCTCGCGGATTCCGTCCCCAGCCCCCGCACCGGGAGCGGCCGGTCTCCCCGGAGGGGGCTCGCCCGGATTCTGATATATAGACCCATTGATTAGCGCCGTCTCCCCCCTTTTGAGGTTTGGTTACTCGTGATCCGGTTTGGACCCGCGGGAATCCCTCTCTCCTGCAAAGGGCGCACGCTCCGGGATGGGATCGCGGACGTGCACCACCTGGGCCTCACCGCGATGGAGGTCCAGTTCATCAAAGTGAATCACCTGACGCGGGCCGTCCTCGACGAGGAGATCGGGAAGTACGCCCGCGAGCTCGTCCAGCAGCTGGTCGTCAGTGTCGGGCCCTCCGACCACCAGGGAGGCGCCCCGAACCTGCCTGCGGTGACCACGCCCCTCAGGCGGAGGGATTCGGTCACCACCCTGACCTGGAGCCTCGCGAAGGATTACGCGGACCTTCAGCAAACGCGCGCCCTCGCGAAGGCGCTCGACACCGACCTTACGCTCCATGCCCCCTACTACGTCGACTTCTTCGGTTCCGCCGATGCCCGCGAGCAGTCGACCCGGCAGATCCAGTGGGCAGGCGTGCTGGCCCAGGGCCTCGGCGCGCGCCTCGCGGTCACGCACCTCGGCTTCTACGGTCCGGGGGACCGCGGCGACTCCATCCAGCAGCTCACCGAAATCGTCTCGGACCTCTCCGACTGGCTCGGGAAGTTCTCGAAGGGGACCGTCCGACTGGCGATCGAGCCGAGCGGCCATCCGGACGTCTTCGGTTCGCGCGAGGAGGTCCTCGAGCTCGTGCGGCGGGTGAAGGGGACCGTTCCCGTCCTCAACCTTCCTCACATCGCGGCGCGCGAGCGCACGAGCTTCGAGGAGGCAGAGCAGCTCGACCCGGTCGTGAAGGAGTTCGTCCGCGCGACCGACGGCCCAGTTTATCTCAACTTCTCCGGGGTCGAGTTCTACGGGCCGGGGGAGTTCCGGCTCACTCCGATCAAGCGAGGGCTCGTCCGGTTCGACCCGCTCGCGGAGATCCTCGCCGAACGCGACTACGACGTGACGGTGATCTCGAGCTCTCCTCTGCTCGAGCACGACGCGATGTACATGAAGCTCCTCTACGAGCGGGCGCTCACCCGCCGCTGGTCGAAACTGCACGCCCCGCCCGTCCCGCGCGCGGTGCCGAAGCCTCCCCCGACGCCGCCCCTCCGGGTTCTGCCGAAGCCGCGACCCCCGGTAAAGGTCCGGCCCAAGCCTCGCCATCCGGCCGGTCACCGACCGAAGCCGTCCCGTACCGCGCCTCGTAAGCGTCGCACGGAGGTGCGCCGTGGTGGTCATCGACGCAGATAACGGGACCACGTTCGTCCGCTCGCAGCGGTACATCGGCGAGCGCGTCACCGTCGCACTCGAGCGGATCGACCCGACGGCCATCGCCCGCGCGGTCGAGATCCTCCTCAAGGCGCCCCAGATCTTCGTCTACGGGGCCGGCCGCAGTGGGATCATCGGCCGCGCCTTCGCCATGCGGCTCGTTCAGGCCGGCCTGCGGGCGTACGTGATCGGGGAGAGCGTAACGCCCATCGTGCGCCAGGGGGACGCCGTCTTCATCCTCTCCGCCCAGGGCGAGAGCTACTCCTCCATCCAGACCGCGAACATCGTCCGACGGGAGGGAGCGGAGTTGATCGTTCTCACCTCGAAGCCCGGCTCCAAGATCGCCCACACGTCGAGCCACCTCCTGCTCGTCGAGTTCGATGACGACCCGGACCGACCGCGCTACGCTCCCCTCGGCACACTCTTCGAGGAGGCGAGCCTGCGGCTCACCGACGGCCTCGTCGCGGAGCTCCTGCGGGTGCGCGGGGAGACCGAGGCGTCGATGCGCCGTCGCCACGCGATCATGGTCTAGTCGAGCCGCGACGGCCCGACCTAAACCTTAAGGACCCGTCGACCTCAGCGCCCGACGTGCCGCGACGCGCCGAACCGATTTCGCAGACCCTGGTTCCCGTCCCCTCCCGATTCTTCGTCACGAGCGGGAAGGGAATCAACAAGACCAGTGAGCTCAACGCCTTCGACCTTGCGCTCCTCCAGGCCGGGATCGGGGAACAGAACCTCGTCAGCGTCTCCTCCGTGCTGCCGATCGGCATCCGGCAGACCGACCGGGTCCCCATCGCCCGGGGCGCGATCACGCACTGCGTCCTGGCCCGTCACGGGGGCGGGGAAGGCGAGGTCATCAGCGCCGGCATCGCCTACGGGTTTCGCACCGACGGACAAGGGGGCTACGTCGCGGAGGGGCATCTGCACGGGACCCAGAAATCGCTCAAGGAGTTCCTCAAGTGGCGGATGACCGAGATCGCCCACTTCCGAGGGGTCGAGCTCCGACGGATCCGGTACCGCACGGAAGAGCTCTCGATCCCGATGGACCATTACGGCGTCTGCATCGCGGCGTGCGTCTTCCTGCCGTAGTCAGCGGCCGCTCCGCGGGCTCGCTACAGGAGCTTGCGGAAGAGGAGCTTGTCCTCGAGGCTTCCCTCGATCGAGAGCTTGCGCGTGACGAGCGCCTTCATCGGCCCGAGTTCCTTCTTGACGAGGGCGTCAAACGTCCGGGCGTCCGTCGTGATCCGCACGTCGGCGCCGGTCGCCGGACCCGACCTCAGGTTCCGTAGACGTCCCTTCGAGAGGTCGACCGCGTAGGTGCCCCCGTCCGTGAGACGGATTTGGATGGTCCGGGAGAGCCCGTCCAGCTCCTCGGTCATCCCCGGGCTCCGCTCCGCATGTCGGTTGAACCGGTCGACCAGGGAGGCGAGCGTCTCTTCGACCGTCATGGGAGGAAGCCGTCCAGCGTCCGAGCCGGTCGGCGAGGTTTAACCCTTTGCATCGTGGCCCAGGAACCGCGCACCCACGGCGGGACCGCCCGCCCGTCGGCGAGCACGGAGCGGACGAACCGGATGGTTCGCCGGTCGGAAGGGTAGCCGCTGCCGAGCTCGTCCCCGAGCTCCTCGCGGAGCCGGGCGAGCGCCCGGTCGCGTCGAACCTTGGCCACGATGGACCCGGCGCCCACGACGGGATAGTCTCGGTCGGCGTGGTGACGAGCAATCACACGCGAAGCTCCGCCCGCGAGGCGCGCGACCCGCAGGCCGAACCGGCGCTCGTTCGGGTCGCAGGCATCGACGATCGTGACGTCCGGCGCGAGCTCGCGGATCAGCCGGGCGAACGCCTCGGCCTCGAGGTCGTTGAGACGTCCTCGTGAGACCGCTCGGTCCACGGTCCGTGGCGACAGGAAGACCGCGCCCAGCGTTCCGAGCGAACCCAGCCCGGCGAAGACACGTTCCCGGGCGCGGGGACTGAGCGCCTTCGAATCCTTCGCCCCCAAGGCGACGAGGTCATCGAGCCGGTCGGTGGGGAGACAGAATCCCCCTACGACCAGAGGTCCTACGAGGCTGCCGCGCCCCGCCTCGTCGATCCCCAGGACCCGCTCCGCGACCGTGGCTCTGCTCCCGACCGACATAGAGCGGCGTAAAGCCATTAAGTCGGCGCGCGGCTGGCACAAGCGATGCCGCTCGAGGGGCTTTCGGTGCCCGTTCTGACGCTGTTCACCTCGGGTGGAGCCGTGGACCCGAGTCGGAACGCCCGCTTCGCACGGGACCTCTGCCAGGACCGGGTGGACCACCTCTTCGTGCTCGGGACCACGGGCGAGTTCCCTTCGATCACTCCTACTGAGCGCGGACCCCTCATCGAGGTCGTGGTCGAGAACGTGACGGGCAAGACCGACGTCTGGGTGGGCTGCGGGGCTCCCTCCACCGCGCAGGCGGTCGCGTTCGCGGAGGAGGCCGAACGGCTCGGCGCGGCCGCTATCGTGGCCGGTCCTCCGTACTATCTTCAACCTACGGTCACCGCGATCGACCACTACTACCGGGCGCTGCGGAAGGCGGTGAGGGTGCCGCTGCTCGCGTACAACATCCCCTCCCGCATCGGGTACGCCTTGCCTCCGTCACTGGTCCACGCGCTGGCGCGAGACGGGGTCTTGACGGGGATCAAGGACACCGGAGGATCCCTCGAAAGCGTCACGGCGTTCCTGGAGGGGGCGCCGGAGGGGTTCGCCGTCCTCCCGGGGGATCCCCCGTTCGCCTCGGCCGCGATCGAGCGAGGGGCGAAGGGTGCCGTCATGGCCGTGGCGAACGTCGTACCGCCCCTGTGCCTCGAGCTCGTGTCCGCCGCGCGGCGCGGGGACCGCGCACGGGCGCAGGAGCTCCAACCGCTGGTCGACCGGCTGGTCGAGGTGACGAAGGTCGGTCCGAATCCCTCCACCATCAAGTTCCTCGCGCAGCAGCTGCGGGGGGCGGAGGTCGGGTACCGTGCTCCATACGAGCCGCTCACGTCGGCCGAGCAGGCCGCCGTGCTCGCCCGGCTCGAGCCGCTCCGCCCGCTCCTCACGCCGTTCCTGGGCAAGTGACCATCGCCGCCGTCAGACCGGGCCGCGCGTCTCGCTGAAAAGGTCTTATACGGAACCCCGGTCGGACCACCCCTCTCGGAGGACCTCGTGGGCATCTGGCAAGGCCGGTCACGTCGCAAGCGAACGGGCGGTCGCCTTCGTCCCATTCGCAAGAAGCGCCGTTTCGAGATCGGGCGGGAGCAGCAGCACGCGACCCTCGGCGGCGGCACGGTGAAGGTCTACCGGGTCCGGGGCGCGAACCGCAAGCTGCGGATCCTTACGACCCAGACGATCAATGTCTTCGACCCGGCGACCAAGAAGATGCAGCCGGCGAAGGTCATCACCGTCCGGGAGAACCCGGCGAACCCGAACTACGTCCAGCGGAACATCATCACGAAAGGCGCGATCCTCGAGACCGACCTCGGCCTCGTCCGCGTTCGTTCCCGCCCGGGCCAGGACGGCGTCCTGAACGGGGTGCGGGTCTCGAGCCCGGCCTCGGCCTGACGCGGCGTCCGTCCGGACTAATGCCCGACCACTTCTACGTCTATCCTGCGTACCTCGCGCGCGGTCTCTCGCGCGCGGCAGGACGTCGGGTCCCCGAACCGGAGAGCCTGCCGGAACTCACCGCCGAGGAGATCGTCGCCGCGGCGAAGCGGCTCGGCTTCCGCGCGGAGGTCGAGGCTGATAAACAGTACCCCCGACGCTTCTTCGACTACTCGGGCCGGGTCAAGGTGACGAAGAAAGGCCCCACGACGAAGGCCCATTTCCTCAAGGCCCTGGCCGCGGAGCTCCAGAAGCAGCGAGCCACTGCGGGACGTAAGTGATTTACCGTGGAAGAGCCGGGGACGATTTACTTCACGGGTACGGCCGGCGCCGGGAAGACCTCGTTGGTCCGTGCCTTTGCCGACTGGACGAAGGCGGCCGGGTACGATGCGGCCGTCGTGAACCTCGACCCGGGGAGCGAGGCCTCGGAAGACGCCGCGGACGTCGACATCCGCGAGTGGGTGCGACTCGCCGACCTGCAGGACGAGTACGGTCTCGGCCCGAACGGCGCCCAGGTGGTCGCGGCCGACATGATCGCGCTCAAGATCTTCGAGGTGAAGCAGGCGGTCCAGGAGCAGAACGCCGACTACATCCTCATCGACACGCCCGGGCAGATCGAGCTGTTCGCGTTCCGAGAGGCCTCGAAGGCGATCGTGGACGCCCTCAGCGGGGATCGTTCGGTCATCGCGTTCCTCTACGACCCGGTGCTCGCCCGGACCGCGGGCGGGTTCGTCTCGCTCCTCATGCTGGGGGCGACCGTGGAGTTCCGCTTCCGGCTACCGACGGTCAACATCCTCGCCAAGTCGGACGTGCTCCGCCCCGAGCAGCTCGCCGAAGTGATGAGCTGGTCGGACGACCCCGGCGTGCTCTACGACGCGATCGGCCGCGACACGCCGACCCCGGACGTCCAATTGTCGACCGAGCTGTTCCGGGCCATCGAGACGATGGCCCCGTTGGTCGGCCTGATCCCCACGTCCGCGAAGGAGGCCACGGGTCTCGAGAACCTCTACCAGTCCTTCCAGCGCGTCTTCGCGGGCGGCGAGGACCTCGAGCCCTCGCACGCCCCGTCCAACGAGTGAACCCCTACCCTTCGGTGAAGAACAGGCCCATTCCGGCGGAGGCCGATTCGTCCTCGTCCTTGAACCGCCGATAGAGCGATTCTGCGTCCGCCGCGGGGAGCCGCGTCCCGATGGGCCCGAGGAGCTCCTCGGCCCGGTGGACGGCGTCCGCGGCCCCTTCGATAAGCACGTACGTGGCACCGGCAGGGCCGCCCACCGCCGCCGCGTCGCGGACCTTCTGGCTCTGTCGCGAGACCCGGTCGTCCTTGAGGGCAGCATCCAGTTCCGTCCGCTTCGTGTTCGGGACGGAGAACAGGGTCCACGTCATGCGTTCGGACGACCCGGCTCGCCTATATGGGCGTTTTCGGACCGACAGCCAGCGAGATGAACGCCCCCGACCTCCCTCCCTCGTGTACTCCTCGACCCTAGATGCCCCGGTCCTCTTGCTCGGCTCGGCCCACGTGGTGGACCTGAGCGGACCGTTGCATCGGATCCTATCCGACCGGGTCCTCGACGCGATCGCCGTGGAGCTCGATCCCGAACGGGCCGAGTCCCTCATGTCACCGGAGGGAAGCGGGCATCGATCCGGCGGTTCCCCCCTCTTCGCTCGGCTCTGGGGAATACTGCAACGCCGTCTCGGTTCGGAGATCGGGGCCGGGGTCCCGGGCGCGGAGATGAAGGTCGCGATCGCCGTGGCCCGAGAGCGGAGCCTTCCGGTCTTCCTCATCGACGACCCGATCCGGGCGACGCTCGCGAACCTCGTGCGGTCGTTGTCGTTCAAGGAGCGGGTCACCCTCCTCGTGAGCGGTCTCGTGGGCCTGTTCCTCCCAGCCCGCATCGTCACCCGAGAGATGGACCGCTACAGCGAGTCGCCGGGGGAGTACACCGACGAACTCCGACGCGCGAGTCCGACCCTGGCCCGCGTCCTGCTCGACGACCGGAACGAGCACATGGCCGAACGTCTCACCGCGCTCCGACACCAGGGGTACGGACGGATGGCGGCCGTCGTCGGCGACGCTCACCTCGAAGGGCTCCGGGCCGCCCTCGCCCGACGCGGGCTCCCGAGCGAGGTCGTCCGGTTCTCCGAGCTGCGGGCGACTACAGCACCGTCACACGGTTCTTCGTAGCATCGTCCACGGCTCGTACGAACGCATCGGCGAGCGCCGAGACCTCGGGAGAGGTGAGCTCCCCTAGGCGACCCCCATCCGAGAGCTCGGAGACCGGAGACAGGACGGGAAGGCTCCCAAGGACCGGGATCCCGTACTCCTGCGCGACGCGGGCGACCCGGCTCGCGCCGAACAGTTCGGTCCGCTCGTGACAGTGCGGACAGGTCATCCAGGCCATGTTCTCGACGACGCCGAGCAGGGGAACGTGGAGGTCTCGAGCCATGTTCATCGCTTTCTTCACGATGAGCGCCGCGAGGTCCTGCGGGGTAAGCACGAACACCATCCCGTCGATCGGGATCGTCTGGAAGACCGTGAGCGGAACGTCGCTCGTCCCCGGGGGCATGTCGATGAGCAGGAAGTCGAGGCTCCCCCAGTGGACGCTCCCGAAGAACTGGGTGATGAGCCGGGTGACGAGCGGGCCCCGCCAGATGACGGGGGTCTGCTCGTCCTCGACCATGAACTGCGAGGAGATGACCGCGATGCCGGTCGGGGTCTCGGCCGGTTCGATCCCTTCGCCCCGGTCGAGGAGGGGGCCGGTGAGCCCGAGGAGCTTCGGAATCGAAGGCCCGGTGATGTCCGCGTCCAGTATCCCCACCCGCTGGCCTCGACGGGCGAGCTCGATCGCGAGGAGCGCGGCGACGGACGACTTCCCGACGCCTCCCTTCCCACTCCCGACCGCCACAACGTGCCGGATCTCCCCTTTGTCCATGCGTTGGAGGAGGCCGCGCGCGGGCGGGCGTGCGGTGGGCGTCGGCGACGGCCCCGCAGATGAGTTCGCCGCCTCTCCTTCGGGGGTCACGCGGCGCGGACCGGGCGTCAATATATAACGGACCACCCGTCCGAGGACCGGAACCCTGCAAGGTGACTATGACGAGCGGCCGGTCGGCGGAATTGGAGGAAGTCTTTCAGCCCTCGTCAGTGGCGGTCATCGGCGCCTCGAACAAGCCCGGGAAGGTCGGGACGTACCTCTTCCGTAACATCATCGAGGCCGGATTCGGAGGGGTCGTCTACCCGGTGAATCCCTCCTCGAAGAGCGTCTCGGGGGTTCGGTGCTACCCTTCCATCGAGGACCTTCCCGAGACCCCGGACCTAGGCGTCGTGATCGTGCCGGCACCGACCGTCGCGGACACCGTCGAGCGGCTCGGGAAGGCCGGATCCCGCGGTGTGATCATCATCTCCAGCGGGTTCCGCGAGCTCGGGGAATCCGGCGCGGTCCTCGAGGACGACGTGGTCCGACGGGCCGCGAAGTACAAGATGTCCATCGTCGGCCCGAACTGCTTTGGGGTCATCAACACGGCCCCGGAGGTGAACCTGAACGCCACGTTCAGCGCGAGCCTTCCGCCGCGCGGGAATATCGCGTTCGTCTCTCAGAGCGGGGCCCTCTGCGCGGGGATCCTAGCCTACGGGATCAGTGAGCGGATTGGCTTCTCCCGGTTCGTTTCCGTGGGGAACCGCGCCGGGATCGACGAGAACGACCTGCTCTACTCGCTCGGCAAGGACGAGGCCACTAAGGTCATCCTGCTCTACGTCGAGAGCCTCGTAAACGGCCGAAAGTTCCTCGAGACCGCGCGGGAGGTGACGGAACACAAACCCGTCCTCGTGATCAAGAGCGGACGCACGCCCGCGGGGGAGCGGGCGGCGAAGAGCCACACCGGTTCCCTCGCCCAGTCCGGCCGCGACCAGCTGTACGATTCCCTCTTCAGCCAGGCGGGGGTCGAGCGAGCCGAGACCCTGGGCGAGCTGTTCCGGACCGCGAAGATCTTCGCCTCCGGCCTCAAGATCGAAGGGCCGCGCCTCATGATCCTCACGAACTCGGGAGGTCCGGGGATCGTCGCCGCGGACTCCGCGATCCGGCACGGCCTCGAGCTCCCCCCCCTCTCGCGCGCGATGCACGACGCCCTCGTGCCGCGCCTCTCCCCGTCGGCGTCGATTGCGAACCCTCTCGACATGACGGCGGACGCCGGGGCCGACCACTACCGGGACATCCTGAAGATCCTGCTCGAGGGCCCCGACATGAACGGGGCGCTCGTCATCACGACCCCGACCTCGACGATGACCGGCGAGTCGGTGGCGCGAGCGATCCTCGAGGCGAAGGCCACGACCCAGAAGCCGATCGCGGCCTGCCTTTTCGGCGTCAACGACCTCTCTCGGGAAGTTTCGATCCTGGAGGAGGCCGGAGTCCCGACGTTCACGTTCCCCGAGGAGGCGACCCAGGGCCTCGCCTCTCTCGCGCGCTACCACGCTTGGTGGACCCGGCCCCGCGCGCCCGAGCGGACGTTCTCCGTCGATCACGTTGCCGCCCGGGCCACGATCGATCGCGCCCGACGCGCGGGGGTGACGATTCTCTCCGATTATGACGCACGGGCCTTGCTCGAGGCGTACGGGATCCGATTCCCCGCGGTCAAGCTCGTCCACACGCTGGACCAGGCGGTCGACGCAGCCGACGGGATCGGGTACCCGGTGGTGCTCAAGGTCGTCTCTCCCGACCTCTCCCACAAGACGGACGTGGGCGGCGTAGCCCTGGGCATCCACGACGCGTCCATGCTCCGGTCGGCGTGGGAGACGATGCAACAGTCCCTTCAGGCGAAGGCCCACGACGCTCGGGTCGAAGGGTTCGACGTCGAGTCCGAGATCCAGGAAGGCAAGGAGGTCCTCGTGGGCGTCCAGCGGGACCCACATTTTGGTCCCATCCTCGCCTTCGGGCTAGGCGGAATCTATGTCGAGGTGCTGCGGGACGTCACGTTCCGTCTCGCCCCGCTCCGACCGCTCTCGGCGCTCCGCATGGTCCAGTCCGTGAAGGCGTTTCCGCTCCTCAAAGGGGTCCGCGGCGAGCCGCCCAGCGACATCGAGGCATTGACCGAGGTGATCGAGCGGATCTCTCAGCTCGCGATGGAGATTCCCGATGTCTTGGAGCTCGACATCAACCCGCTCCTGGTCCTACCGGACCGGGGGGGCGTGATCGCCGCCGATGCGCGGGTCGTGATCGGACCGCCGTCCAAGTAGGGACCCTCACCGTTCGCGCGTCGATGGGAAGCCGAGCCGCGGCGAGCGGCTTCGTACGGCGCTCGCGTCGGCGCCAAGACCGCAGCCGTCGGTGGACGAGGCCCCTCCCTCGGGAGGGCCCAGAAGGCCTCGACCGGCCCGCCCCCGAGGGTTAGGAGTATTCGGCTTGACAGAACCGATTAATACGGTGGGACCCTCGAACTGACCATGAAGGAGCTTGCCGTCCGCGTCGGGGGTCAAGCCGGCGACGGAATCGCCTCGATTGGCGAGTCGATCGCCCGAAGCTTCTCCCGAATGGGGCTGCACGTCTTCGGACTGAACGCCTACCAATCGGTGATCCGCGGGGGCCACGTCTGGTACCACGCACGGGCGTCGGAGGGGAAGGTCCACTGCCAGGGCGACACCGCCGACATCCTCTACGCCTTGGACCGCCAGACGGTGGACGTCCACGCCTCCATCCTCCGGCCGGGCGGCACGGTCATCTTCGACCCGGAGAAGTTCCCGCTCGCACCGACCGACGTTTCCTCGGAACTCCATCTCCTCCCCGTGCCCACGCTCGAGATCGCGCGCAAGTACACGAGCCAGTCGATTCTCCAGAACGCGGCGGGGATTGGGGCGACAGCGTTCCTCGCGGGCATTCCGCTCGACGTCATCCACCAGGTCCTGACCGACTCGTTCGGCCGGAAGGCGGGGGACGTGGTCACCTGGAACATCGGCGCGAGCGCGGACGGGTACCGCTTTGCCGAAACGAAGGGACCGATTCACCCGAAGGCCATCGCCAAGAAGGGCCCACCCAAGCTCCTCATGACGGGGAACCAGGCGATCGCCCTCGGCGCGGCCGCGGCGGGCTGCAAGTTCCTTGTCCAGTACCCGATGACGCCGGCGACCTCGATCATGCACTGGCTGGCCGCCCACTCGCGCGCGCTCGGGATCGTGGTGAAGCAGTCGGAGGACGAACTCGCCTCGATCAACATGGCGATCGGGGCCTCGTTCGCCGGCGTGCGGACGATGACCGCAAGCAGCGGCGGGGGATTCGCTCTGATGACCGAGGGCCTCGGGATGGCCGGCATGGCGGAGGTCCCCGTCGTGGTCGTCGATGCGGCCCGAGCCGGGCCGTCGACCGGGCTCCCGACCAAGACCGAGCAGGGCGACCTCAACCTCTTGCTCGGCGCGGGCCAGGGAGAGTGGCCCCGCGCGGTGCTCGCTCCGTCGGACCCGGTCGAAGCCTACCGCCTCACGGCCGTGGCGTTCGACCTCGCCGAGCGCTTTCAGACTCCCGTACTCGTCCTGACCGACTTCCATCTCGCGGAAGCGATGGAGGGGGTGGACCGCGAGGAGATCGACCTCAACATCCCGATCCCGTCGCTCTTCACGGTCGCGCCGGACTCGCATCGTTACCGACGGTACCTGGACACCGAGTCCGGCGTGTCGCCCCGGGCCTTCCCCGGGCAGCCCGGCCTCAACCACATCGCCCTGTCGGACGAACACGATGAGTACGGCGGCGACGTTTCCGACATCCGCGCGGGGATCCCCGCGGCGATTGCCGTGCGAAAGAAGATGATGGAAAAGCGGATGCGCAAGCTGAAGGGACTCGCGAAGGAGGCGCCTCCGCCCGTGCTCGAGGGCCCGGCCGACGCCCCGCTCACGTTCGTGGCTTGGGGCTCCCCCGTGGGCGCCGTGCGCGACGCGATGACGATCCTGCACGAGAAAGGGAAGGCTACGAACCTGCTCCGGTTCCCCACTCTCTACCCGCTCGACCCCGACGTCGTGCGATCGATGTTCGCCCGGACACGGAAGACCCTTCTCATCGAGGGGAACTTCTCCGGTCAGTTCGCCCACCTCCTACGAGCGGAGACGGGCATCGAACTCCCGCAAAAGTTCCTCAAGTACGACGGAGAGCCTTTCTACCCGCACCAGATTGTCGCGCGCGCGCAGGAGGTGCTCTGACCATGGCGGAAAGCGTTGTGGCGCCGATCGCCTCCCATTCTGCGACCCAGCTCCCGATCGTCGGGAAGTCCGAGGTCAGGCCCACGTGGTGCCCCGGGTGCGGCGATTACAGTGTGGTCGCGTCCATCGAGATGGCCCTGAAGCGCCTCAAGATCCCGAGCAAGGACGTGGTCATTGTCTCGGGGATCGGTTGCTCGTCCAACCTCCCGCACTTCCTGTCGAGCTACGGTTTCCACGGACTCCACGGCCGGACGATCCCGGTTGCCGAGGGGGTCCGGTGGGGGAACCACGGTCTCACGGTCATCGGGACCGGGGGGGACGGGGACGGTTTCGGGATCGGGGTCGGCCACCTCATCCACGCGATGCGGCGGAACGTCAAGCTGACCTACGTCACCATGGACAACCAGGTCTACGGCCTCACGACCGGACAGGCGAGCCCGACGTCGAGGATGGGCCAGAAGACCAAGTCCACGCCTACGGGGGTCATCGAGAACCCGCTCGACCCGGTCTCCCTCGCGCTCGCGAGCGGAGCGACGTACGTCGCCCGCGGGTTCTCCGGGGACGTGAAGCACCTCACAGACCTCGTTGCGAACGGCATCCAGCACAAGGGGTTCGCGTTCGTGGACGTCTTCTCGCCCTGCGTGACCTACAACAAGGTCAACACGTTCGACTTCTTCCGCCAGCGGGTCTACAAGCTCGAGAACGCCGGCCATGACCCGAGTGACCTCGGCGCAGCGTTCCAACGCTCGCTCGAGTGGGGGGACAAGATCCCGATCGGCCTGTTCTACTCGGTCGACAAGCCCACGTACGAGGACCTCGAGCAAGTGCTCGCCGCGGGACCCCTGGCCTACCAGCCCTCGGGGCTCAAAGGGCGAGAGAAGCTCCTCGACGAATTCGTCTAAAGCGCCTCCGCTCACCGTCCGTCACGCGCCGATCGCGACGCGGGCCGCCGGCCGGTCTCCGCCGCCCGCACCGGGAATGCCCCGGCCGAGTTTCGGGGGTTCCCCGGCACGGGACCCGAAGGTACCTTCGGAACGCTACGTTTTTACCGTCTTGAGGGAAGACCGGCTCGCAGGCGAAGCTCTTGGCCACAGATTCCGACGCGGTGGTCCGGGAGGGGCTCTCGAGCGTCACCAAAGGCACCCTCTTTCTGTTGGTCTCCACCCTCCTCCTGGTCGCGCTCACGTTCGTTTCGAGGGTCATCATCGTCCGGAGCATCTCGCAGGCGGACTGGAGCGCGTTCTCCTTCGGCCTGACGCTCGCGGGCGTGCTCGCCGCGATCGGGTCGCTTGGCCTGCCGAGCGCCGTCGCTCGCAGCCTGCCTTACGCGAGCTCGGACGAGGAACGTCGGACGATCGTTCGAGGCACCTTGTGGATCGGGAGCGTGGCCGCGCTCGGAAGCTCGCTCCTTCTCTACGTGTTCGCCGAGCCGATCGGGCAGTCGCTCGGCTCCTCGGGGATCACGCTCGGCCTCCAGTACTTCCCTATCGCGGTCGGCTCGGGCATCGTCGCGAGCCTGATCGCTTCGATCTTTCAGGGCTACGAGGACGTCACTCCGAACGCGCTCTTCATCCAGATCGTGAACCCGACGCTGTTCGTCGCGTTCCTCGCGGCCTCGATCGTGGTGCCGCCGTTCGGGATCAGCTACCAAGAGGCGCTCCTTGCCTACGCGCTCGCGAGCGTGGTCACGCTCGGCCTGCTCGTCTTCTACCTGGTCCTCCGTTTGCCGCATCACCTCCCGCCGGGGCCCCGGGCGCCGACGGCGTTGCCGCGGTTCCTAAGGTTCACCGCGCCGCTCTTCGTCGTGGGGATCATGGGGACCATCACCGGCTCCGCGGACACGCTCGTCCTCGGGATCTTCCACCCTCTCGAGGTGGGCACCTACACCGCGTCGCTCACCCTGGCCCGCCTGCTCCCGATCGGAATCGGGGCGGCGGCGTACATCTTTCTTCCGGTCGCGAGCCGGTTCCTGCGGCTCAACGAACCGCGGTCGATCGGGATCACTTACGTGACCGTCACCAAGTGGATGACGCTCATCTCACTCCCGCTCTTCCTGATCTTCTTCTTCCTCCCGAGCTCCTCCCTCGGGTTCGTCTACGGACCCAATTACACGGCCATCGTGGTTCCGCTCCAGATCGTGGTCGCGGGCGCGTTCGCCACGACGCTCCTCGGGCCTGCGTCCACCGCCCAGGTCGCCTTCGGGCAGACGCGGCTCCTCGCGACCAACGCGATCGCGGCGGGGATCGCGGACGTGGTGGTAGCGTTCGCCCTCGTTCCGACGTACGGGTACACGGGGGCAGCGATCGCTTGGGGAGTGGCGACCGCGACGTACGCGGTCCTCTCTCTGGTAGAGCTCGCCGTGCTCACCGGGATCCACCCGTTCCACGATCACTTGGTCGTCCCGGTCCTGGCCACGGGGCTCCCGGTCGGGGCCGCGCTTTGGTTCCTGCACCCAAGCCTCCCCTACTGGGCCCTCCCCGTCCTCGGACTCGGGATCGCTCTTCTGTTCGTGGTGCTCGTCCTCGCGACCCGCTCAATCGACGAGGGGGACCGCCTCCTCCTCGAGGCCGTCGAACAGCTGTTCGGTCGGCCCCTTCCGTTCTTCCGTCGCCTCGGGCGATACGCGCTGCGACGTCAGGCTCCGTGAGTCGCGCGCGGAGTCTGGCCCGGATGTCGAGGACGAGGCGAACTCATCGCCGCGACCGCGTCCGGGCCGAACGGCGCCCGTTAAAAGGGCGCCCGGCGTTTCCTCCTCGATGACCGGGGCGGGTACGCCGGCGAGCGAGGACGCGCTCCTCACGGAGCTTCGCCGGGCGGTCGAGCAGTCTCCCGAACGACCGCGCGAGATCGAAGTGGGGATCGCGCTCTCGATCGCCCTCGGTCGGCAACGCCCCGTCGTGTCGTGCGGGGGTTGCCAGAACCCTCTCGAGTTCGACGGGATCCCGGCCCGGACGAACGCCCAATTGCGAGACCCGTTTCGTCTCCTCTTTGGACCGCCCTCCGGGACGTGAGCTCCGACCGCTCGTCGGAGCTGTGAGGGTCGCTCCACCATGGTGTTCTCCATTATCGGGGCGGTCGTGGACATCGTCACGACCGTGATGACGACGATCGGGCTCCCCGGCCTCCTCGCCCTGATGGTGCTCTCGATGGTCGGGGTGACCCCGATCCCGTGCGAGGTCATCCTGCCGTTCGCGGGCTTTCTGGTGGCCGACGGGACGTTCTCCTTTGGGTGGGCGCTGACCGCGGCGATGGCGGGCACGATGATCGGCGCCTACGTCGCCTACGGCGTCGGCCTTTGGTGGCGGGACCGTGTCACGGGGATCGGGATCGGGCGTTTGAGGCTCGAACCCCGCTATCTCGAGTCGATGGACCGGTACTTCGCTCGTCGGGGCGAGGTCACGGTCGCCCTCTTCCGTCTCCTTCCGGTCATCCGCACGTACATCAGCTACCCGGCGGGGACCGCTCGAATGGAGCCGGTTCGTTTTGGAGTCTACACGCTGGTCGGCGCGATCCCCTATACGGTGGCGCTGATCTACGCCGGGATGTTGCTTCGGTCGAACTGGGTCGTCCTCTCCTCGTACTTCCAGTTGCTCGACCTGCCCCTCATCGTGCTCGTGCTCGCGTTCGTGGTCTACCTGGTCCTACTGACCGTGGGAGTCCTGCAGCCTGGCTGGCCTCCCCGACGGGGCCGCCCGGCCAATCCCACGCCTCCGTCCGGAGGCGCGCCGCCGGTCGCTCCCCCGTCGTTCCCCTGATCAACCGGTGGGTAGAAGCGGGTCCGTCGGCTCCCCGAGGGCATAGTCGGGTCGGACGACCCTGCCCACCGGTCCACCGACGTACTCGCCGGCCTCGACGATCCGCTGGCCATCCCGGTAGTGTTCCCGGGGTCGGACGACCTCCCAGCCCTCGAACGGGCTCCAACCGCAGGGGGAGCGAAGGCTCCGACCTTCGACCTTGGAGCGCTTCGTGAAGTCGACGACGAGAAGGTTGGCCCGGTGGCCCGGAGCGAGTCGACCGAGCGGCTGGCCGAGCCAGCGGGCGGGGCGGTCACATGCCGCGGAAAGGAGAACCTTTAGGTCGAGGTCCCCGGAGCGTACCTTCGCGAGCAGTAGGGGCAGCCCGGTCTCGACCCCCGGAACACCGCTCGGGGCGCGGTCGAACGGGACCTCCTTGGCGCTTCCCGGGTGAGGGGCGTGGTCGCTCGCGAGGATCGGGACCTCCCCTCGGCGGAACGCTTCCCAGAGCTCGGAACGCTCGGGCTCGCTCCTCAACGGAGGGTTGACCTTGAACCGGGCGTCCGTTCCCGAGCGGTCCGAAAGCAAGAGGTGGTGCGCCGTCGCTTCGAAGGATAGCCCGGCCGCCTTCAGGCTCCGAACGCCCGCGACGGTGGTCACGTGGGCCGCGTGCAGACGGAGGAGCTTCGGGGCCCGGGCCATTGCGTCGAGCGCGGCCTTCTCGGCGGCGACCGGGCGGTGGCCGTTCCACTGGGCGGGAGAACTGGGGCGTAGGCTCGTCACGAACCGGGTCGGGTCCTCCGCGTGCACGGAGACCGGGAGCCGGAGCTCGGCGAGACGGTCCCAGAGCGCGGGGAGCTCGGAGGAGGCCGGGGATTCCTCGATGCCGGTGGTCGGGGCGAGGTAGACCTTGAACCCGCCCGCCCGGCGGGCCAGAAACGGGAGCGCCCGCGGGACGGTGGGGGTGGCGAACAAAAGGACGTCGACCGCCGCCCGCCCTTCCACCAAGCGCGCCTTGTCCTGCCAGCTCTCGGTGTCCGAGAGCGGCGGTCGGGTGTTCGGCATCTCGCCGACCAGGGAGACCCCACCGAGCGCCGCACCGACCGTGCCCGTGGGGATCGTCTCGGCCTCGGCCGGACCGCCCGGTTCGCGGAGGTGGACATGCATGTCGACAGCGGCCGGCAAGATGACCGCGTCCCCGACATCGTGGCGCGGCGCTCCCGAACGGACCTTGCCGATAGATTGGATCCGTCCGGTGTCGTCGATGGCGATCTCGACCGGTTGAAGTCGTCCGCGGAGGAGCGCGCGGCCCGCCAGCACGAGGGCGGTCGATGCGGAGGAACGGGGAACCGCCTCCGCCTTCCGTCGGCGAGCGGGCCCGGGCATGCCTCCGGCGGACGCTGGGGGGGCGTAAATAGCTCAACCCCTGCCCAAGGGCGAGGGTATTTCTTCCCGCGTTCCTCGTCGGGTCATGGTACCCCCCCCTCGAACGGACCGGCCCTGGACCTATGCTCGTAGCGGCGTGGACCGGTCGCAGGTGTCCTCCGCGCTAGCGGTGCTGCTGGACCAGGTCACCTACCGCCCGCCCCCGTCCGCCGGCCGGCTCGTGGATGCCCCGGGGCATTACGCCGGCCTCCTGCGCATCGGCCGGGAGACGATTGCGGTCACCACCGACACGGTGGGGACCAAGACGAAGCTCGCCGCCGAGCTCGGACGCTGGGAGGAGGTCGGAGAGGACATCGTCGGCGTCAACGTCAACGACCTCGCTTCGGTCGGGGCGCGTACGGCCGGGCTCGTCGACACTATCCTCTGTCCTCGACCGGACCCCGAGGCGTTCCGAGGGATCGGAAAGGGACTGAACCGGGGCCTCCGATTGGCGCGTTGTTCCCTCTTGGGTGGGGAGACCGCGGTCGTCCCGGAGATCGTCGACGGGATCGACCTGGGGGCGACGGCGTTCGGCTTCTTCCCGCGCGGTCGCCGGCCGGTGCTGGGGGCCTCCATCCGCCCCGGCGACCGGGTGCTCGGGATCCCCTCTTCCGGGGTGCATGCGAACGGGCTGACGCTGGTCCGTCGCCTCCTTAGAGAGCGGTCGGTCGACCTGCTCCGTCCCCGGGTCGGAGGGGACCGTCCCATCGGCGAAGAGATCCTGACCCCGACACGGATCTACTCGGTCGTCGGAGACGTGCTCGCCGACTCTCCCGCGACGCACGGCCTCGCCCACCTCTCGGGCGGAGGTGTCCGCAACCTCGTCCGCCTGCATCCCAAGGTCGGGTTCGTGCTCGACCGGTGGCCCGAGGCACCCCCGTTGTTCCGGTGGCTCCAACAGCTCGGAGGTCTCTCCGATGAAGAGATGTTCCAGACGTTCAACATGGGGATCGGGTTCGTCCTCGTGGTCGGCCCCGCGCGGCTCGCCGAGACCCGCCGTCGCCTGGCCCGGGCCGGAGCGCCCGATGCCATGGAGATCGGTCACGTGGAGCGGGGTTCGGGCGTCTCGGTCCCGGCGTACGGTCTTTCCTTCGAGGGCTACTCGTAGCGGCCGACCCCGTAGGGACCACCGGCGGGCCGGTTTCGGCAACGATTATCGGGGCCCGGTTCTAACGACCCCGCGTGCCGGTCGGACGACGTACCGTAACATGGGCCATCGTCCTCTCGGTGCTCGCCGCGTTCGCGTGGGCCACGTGGTACCTCTTCGTCCTCTGGGTGACCCCGGGGACCGCTCCGTCGGCGATCCTCGCGTACCCGTTCGTGTTCGGAGGGGTCGCCTATGCCGGCTGGGCGGTCGCGAGCGGAAACGGCCGCGCCTTCGCGAAGCTGTGGAGGGACCCGATGGCGTGGGGACGCGTCGGACTACTGTTCACCATGCAGGTCGCGATCCTCGCGGCCACGTACCTGACCGGACCCGTCGACTGCTCCCTTCTGTCCTTGATCGGCGATGTCGTGCTCACGCCCATCCTCGTCGCCGCCGCGATCGGGGCGTACCGGCCGCATATCGCGACGCCCGTGTTCGCCGTCGGTCTCATCGTGAGCCTCGCCGGTGGCACCATGGCGATCGTCGGCGGACAGAGCCTTTCCGCCGTGCGCGGCTGGGGGTGGCTGGTGGTACCCGGCGTCCCGATTCTCGTGGCGGGGTACTTCCTCCTCACTGCGCGGGCCAATCGCACGACCGCGCCGTCCGCGGTGGTCGCTCAATCGATGCTCGCGGCCGCCGGGCTCTTCGTTGTCGCTGCCCCGCTCTTCCCGGGAGGGTGGGGCGGGCTCGTGTCGGTCGCCCCGGTCCCGCTCCTCCTGCTGGCGCTCTGCGGGGTCACGAGCTTCTTCCTCGCGCCCGCGCTCTACTTCCTGGCGCTGAGCGAAGTCGGCCTCGTGATCCCACCGATGCTCATGACCGCGATCCCGGTCTTCACGCTGCTGCTCTCGGCCGGTGTCCTCGGGATCGCGCTGCCGCTCATCGGAGTGCTGGGCATCCCGGTCGCGGTCGTCGGAGGGGTCCTCGCGATGTGGGGGGAATCCGCGCTCGCTCCCGAGGACGATCCAGGGCCCGAAACCGAACGACCTCGTGGGTGACCCCGGCCGGGGCGCTCACTGCCAATCGCTCAAGCTCCGGGTCGAGCCCCGACGCTTCGCGGGCTTTCCGACCTCGGAGAGCGGGGTGTCAAGCGTCGCGGGCGCGGCGTTCCGACCGGGAGCAGGGGCGGCCTCGGGAAGCGAAGCTAGCCGCTGCTGGTGGCTGCCGCGCAGGAGCGCCGCCGCGTCCCAGTCGAACACCTCTGTCACACGGGCGAGGGTCTGTGCGACCCGGTCCGCGTAGTACTCCCAATCCGGTTCCTTCGTGAACGGTCGGCCCTCGACCCACGGCTCGATCTCCTGGGGGCTCTTGCGGGAATCGGTGACGACCCAGGCGACCCGCATGCCCGGGATCACGTCGTAGCCCTCGCTGCGGAGCTGCTTGAACACGCGGAGGAACGGCAGGGATTCCCGCGTCGACTCGTTGTACTCGCTCTCCGCCCGGACCGTCCGGGCGATGACGAGCCGCTCGGGGGGGACCTCGTGGTTCCGCACCGACTGGACCAGTTCGCGTGCGCGACGGAGCGCGCCGTCGGTGTCCCCCTTGAGGACGAGGTCGAAGATCTCCATCAGGGCCACGGACTGGAAATCAAACGCGTCCGTCCGTCTCGTCTCGTACCCCCGAACGACGAGGTCCTCGTTGGGCCAGGCGGTCCGCCCGACGTACCGCTTCTTCACGCCGTGGGAGAAGAACGACTCGAACACCGACTGGAACTCGAACGTCACGCCCTCGTGCGTGAACCGCTTCGCGACCCGCTCCCCGAACTCGCGCGCTCCCTCGAGCGACGCGACGGGGGACCGGACGAAGACGGAGTCGGTGTCGGAGTAGACGACTTCGCACCCGTCGGCCTCGAGGTCCCGGATGATGGAGGTGATCGCCTCCCGGCCGAACGCCGTGATCGCCGCGCCGATGTCCTTGTTCGTGAACCGGTAGAAGCTCGAGGCGAGCACCCCGTAGAACGAGTTCATCAGGACCTTGACGGCGTTCTGAAGGCCGTCATAGTACTCCTTCATCTCCGGGTTCGTGGCCGTTTGGCCGGCCTGGCGGAAGCGGGTGCGGTCCGCGAGCAGGTCCGAGAGGATCGCCGGGATGATCCCCCGGCGGACGGAAGCGGCGACGAAACGCGCCCCGGAGGGGGCCACCGTCGCACCCCCGGGGGAAAGGGTCGTGAAGCAAAGGTTGCGGGAGATGATGATGGACGGATACATCGACTTGAAATCGAGGACGACCACCCACCGGTAGATCCCGGGCCGGATCGGGTGGACGTAGCCGCCCTCGATCGGGTTCTCGCGACCCGCGAAGTGGTTCATCGGGACGCCGACCCCTTGCGCGTCCGCACGGGGGATGAGCAGCGAGTCGACGTAGAGGGACGTCCGACCGTTCATGCCTTCCTCGAGCGGAAGATGGGCGATGGTCGCGAGGTCGGCCGCCTTCTCGACCGTGCGCAGACGCTGGAGAATCCGCAGTGCGAGGTCCGCGTCGTGCTCGCAGTACTCCATGACCCGAACCGGGTCGGCGGCCCACTCCCTCTCGATCTCTCTCCGGTCGACGTCGAGCTTGGAGTCGCCGAGGAGGGTGCGCGCGACGAACTGCAGCGTTTCCTGCTTGGGCTTCAGGTCGCGTCGGACCGACCACCAGGCGTCGGCCACGACCCGCCCCGTCACTTTCCAGAGACGCTCTCCCATCTCGCGCGGGGCGGATCGCTCGCGGCCAATCTCGAGCGGCCCGAGGCCGGTCGCTTTGGCCCGCTCGACCAGGAGCGGGAAGTCGTACCCTCCGATGTTGTATCCCGTGATCACGTCCGGGTCTTCCTGGAGGATCTGACCCACGAACCCCTCGAGGATGTGCCGCTCCGGGCCCTGGAGCCGAAACGTGGTGCGCGGGCGGCCCCCGCCTTCCGCGACCCCGCAGATCGTGAAGATGGTCCGTTCCCGGATGGCGTTCTCGATGTCGAACGACAGGACCCTGAGCGACGGACGGAACATCTCGGCGGGCCGGATGTCGTGCCCGTCGGTGGTCACGACCCGGACCACGTCCGCTACCGTGTAGCGGGCGCGGACCTCCTCGCGCTCCTCCTCCGCCTCGAACGCGACGGCGAGACCGAGGTGCTTGTCGTAGAGGAAGCGGTGAACGAACGGTATGTCGCAGGCCAGCACGCTCGTTTCTTCGCCCCGCCGCCGGTACTGGTCTCGGTACTGCGGCACGAGCCACGGGCGGTGAAGGGTGACCCGCACCGCCGGCACGTCCTTGCCCGCGACCCAGGTGGTGATGTCCTCGACCCCGACGATCTCCTTGTCGGCTTGAAGGCGGGCCCGCACCTCGTCGGTGGGCTCCGTGATCATGAAGTAGGGACGGAATCCGTAGTAGCGTGCGACGATCGGCGTCCCGTCCCGAATGCGACCGAACAGTTCGACGATGACCCCGTCGTCGACAGCCTGGTACGAACCTTCCAAGAGGAACAGCTCGACCGTGCGCACGTCCGAGAGAGTTCGACTCGAGTTAAAGTCGTTTATGCGAGGCGTTCGGCGAGCCACTGATCGAGCACCCGGACGTCCCGCTCCCAGCGTTCGCGGAGGCGACGGGACCGAAGCGCCGCCGCGGGATGGATGAGCGGGAAGAGGGTGATCCCTCCGTGCGCGCGCGGTCGGCCGGCGGCGGAGAGCATCGGAAGGGCGGTCGGGTCGATCGCCGCCAACGCGCGGGCTCCCAGCGTTACGACCACCTCGGGATGGAGGAGCTCGAGCTGACGGTCCAGGTAGGGTCGGCAGGTTCGGGCGGCGCTCGGGTCGAACCGGTTCCCCGGCGGTCGGCATTTCAGGGTGTTGAGGACCCCGAAATCCTCGTCCGAGAGCCCCAGCGTCGCCACCGCTCGGTCGAGCTCCCGACCGGATCGGCCGACGAACGGCACCCCCGTGCGGTCCTCCTCCGCCCCGGGCGCCTCGCCAACGAAGACGACCCGAGGGGCCAGTCCCCCCCGGTACACGACCGCGTGCGTTCGCAGGTCGCCGAGCGGGCACCTCCGGCAGGCCCGGATCTCGGCCGATAGCCGGCCCCACGCCCTCCGCACCTCGGCGTCCACGGCCCGGTTCGGGTGTAGGGCCGGAGCCGTCCGCGGAGCTTTTGTCCGTCGCCGGGTCGTGCTCATTCCGTCCTTCCGGGCCCCTCGGACCCGCCGCCGTGCACGACTCGGCACGGACCTTAAATACCACTACCCTTCTGCTCGGCCCCTCCGCCGATATGTCGCCGCCATCGGGCCTCAACACAGCGGGCCGTCTGGCCACCCTCCGCCAGCGTCGGCGCTGGTCGGACCGTTACTACAAGCGACGCACCCTGCATCTCAAGGAGCGTTCGGACCCTCTCGAGGGAGCTCCCCAGGCGCGCGGGATCGTGATCGAGAAGGTCGGGGTCGAAGCGAAGCAGCCGAACTCCGCGATCCGCAAGTGCATCAAGGTCCAGCTCATCAAGAACGGCCGCCAGGTGACCGCCTTTGCGGTTGGTGACGGCGCGATCAACTTCATCGACGAGCATGACGAGGTCCTGGTCGAAGGGATCGGCGGACGGATGGGCCGGTCCTACGGGGACATTCCCGGCGTGCGCTACAAGGTGATCCAGGTCAACAGCGTCTCGCTTGACGAGCTCGTGCGCGGACGCAAGGAGAAGCCGGCCCGATGAGCGGAGGTCCGGAGTCGCTTCGGCCGCCCGAGCCCACCGAGGAGGACGCCGGGCCGGTCGTCCATCGGCCCGAGTCACCCCCTCCCCCTCCCTTCCCGCTCCCGCCCCTCTTCGGGAAGTACCCGTTCGAGGGGGTCGAGGTCCACGACCCAGGGCTGTTGCCGTACATCTACCTCCACCCGATCTACGCTCCCCATACCGAGGGGAAACTCACCGGGAAGCCGTTCCTTAAGACCCGAATGCATCTCGTGGAGCGCCTCGCGAACCACCTGATGAAGGGGGGCAAGTTCACCGGTAAGAAGTCGAAGGCGCTCGCGACGATCCGCAAGGCGTTCGACGAGATGGCGAAGAAGGAAGAGAAGAACCCTCTTCAGCTCCTGGTGGACGCGGTGGAGAACGCTGCGCCCCGGGAGGAGGTCACCCGTCTCCAGTTCGGCGGGATCTCCGTTCCGCGCGCGGTCGACGCGTCGCCCGCCCGCCGCCTCAATGTCGCCATCCGGAACCTCGCCCTAGGGGCGATCCAGGCGTCCCACAAGTCCACGAAACCGATCCACTCCTGCCTGGCGGACGAGATTCGTCTCGCCGCGAAGGGTGACCTGACCTCCTTCGCGGTCGGTCGGAAGGAAGAGGTCGAACGGGTCGCCCAGTCGGCGCGGTAGGCACGGGAGGGAGTTTTCGATGACCCACATTCGGGCGGAACTGGCGAAGGCCATCCCCGACATGATGCACAACATCGACCGGATCCGGAACATCGGCATTGTTGCGCACATCCACCACGGGAAGACGACGCTCTCCGACAACCTCCTGGCCGCGGCGGGGATGATCTCCAACGAGCTCGCGGGAAAGCAGCTCTATCTCAACTTCGACGAGCAGGAGCAGGCCCGATTGCTCACGATCAACAACGCGGACGTCACCATCGTCCACGAGTTCCAGGGAGAGCAGCATCTCATCAACCTCATCGACACCCCCGGGCACGTCGACTTCGGCGGGGACGTTACGCGTGCGATGCGCGCGGTCGACGGTGCGATCGTCGTTGTCTGCGCGGTCGAGGGGGTCATGGCCCAGACCGAGACCGTCCTACGGCAGGCGCTCCGCGAGAAGGTGAAACCGGTCCTGTTCATCAACAAGGTCGACCGTGCCATCAAGGAGCTCAAGCTGACGGCGGACTCGTTCCAGAAGCGGTTCCTGGCCATCATCTCCGAGGTCAACGAGCTGATCCGGAAGATGGCCCCCGAGGAGTTCGTCGACGAGTGGAGTGTCGACCCTCGGGACGGGTCCGTCGCGTTCGGCTCGGGCTACGAGAACTGGGCGATCAGCGTCCCCTACATGCTGAAGACGGGCGTGAAGTTCCCGGACATCATCGACTACGTCTCGTCCGGTCGCTCGCGCGAGATCGCGCAGAAGGCGAAGATCAACGACGTCATCTTCGACATGGTGGTCCGCCACCTCCCGAGCCCCCGCGTCGCCCAGAAGTACCGGATCCCGAACATCTGGAAGGGCGACCCCGGCTCCGCGATCGGTACGGCGATGTCGAACACCGACGCGTCCGGTCCGACCTCGTTCATGGTCACCGACATCACGATGGACCCGAGCGCGGGCGAGATCGCCACGGGCCGGGTCTTCTCGGGCCGCATCCAGAAAGGGATGGAGCTCCAGGTGGCCGGCGCGAAGTCGAAGAACCGGGTCCAGCACGTCTCCCTCTTCATGGGCCCCGAGCGCCTCATGGTCGAGGAGGTCACGGCCGGCAACATCGCCGCGGTGATCGGCCTCACGGACGCGTTCGCCGGGACGACGATGTCCGACATC
>Ga0074045_10000346_pt1 | contig 45321 bp, 39 predicted proteins | sample BogForMeECP23OM2_FD_94442 | JGI IMG/M metagenome (GOLD analysis project Ga0074045, IMG submission 94442) | Bog forest soil microbial communities from Calvert Island, British Columbia, Canada - Bog Forest MetaG ECP23OM2 | ecosystem: Environmental > Terrestrial > Soil > Wetlands ...
ACTTCGTCCACCGCCTCGACCACTTCGTCCACCGCCTCGACCACTTCTGATCCCGCGGCACCGGTAGAAACGGGCTCATCGTCGCGCCGCCGCCGGCGCCGCCGGCGCCGCCGGCTACGAGCACGCTCCTCCTCGCCCTCCTGCTCCCGCTGCTCGGGTTCGAGGGGCTCCGGAACTTCCTCGACCTCGTCCTCTATCTCTGCCTCTTCCTCTTCCTCTTTGATATCAGGTGCCTGGGTCAGCGGGGCCGCAGGCGAAACCGCAGCTTCGGCCGGGCCATAAGCGCGCAGCCGTTCGAGCCGAAAGGCCGGCGGGATCAGCGCGTCATCGCGCGCCACCAGCACCCGCAGACCGTAGCGCGTCTCGAGTTGCACCAACGAATCGCGCTTCTGATTGAGGATATAAAGTGCCACCGTGGTCGGCACGTAGACGCAGATCTCTGCCGCGCGGCGGCGCATCCCCTCCTCCTCGATCGAACGCAGCACGTAGAGTGCGGTCGATTCGGTCGATCGGATGAAGCCGGTGCCGCCGCAATGGGGGCAAGGCTGTGTCGATGTTTCGACCAGCGACGGACGCAGCCGCTGGCGCGACATCTCGAGGAGGCCGAACGGGCTGATTCGGCCAACCTGAATGCGGGCACGATCGTTCTTTAGCGCCTCCTTCAGCCGCCGCTCGACCGCTATCTGATTGCGGTGCTCCTCCATATCGATGAAGTCGATCACGATCAGGCCAGCAAGGTCGCGCAACCGAAGCTGCCGCGCGATTTCCTCCGCTGCTTCGAGATTGGTACGGACAGCTGTCTCCTCGATGTTGCGCTCGCGTGTCGACCGTCCCGAGTTGACGTCGATCGCGACGAGCGCCTCGGTCTGATTGATCACGACATAGCCGCCCGAGCGGAGCTGGACGATCGGCGAATGGATTGCGTCGATTTGGCTTTCCACTTGGAAACGGTGCAGCAGCCCGATCTGCGGGTCGCGATAGGGTTGGACCCGCCGCGCATGGCTCGGCATCAGCATCTTCATGAAAGCCTTTGCCGTGCGGTAGCCATCTTCACCTTCGACCAGGACTTCATCGATGTCACGCGTATAGAGATCCCGAATCGACCGTTTGATCAGGTGTCCCTCTTCGTAGATCATGGCAGGGGCAGTGGAGCGCAGCGTTAAATCGCGAATCTCGTTCCATAGGCGCAACAGGTATTCATAGTCGCGCTTTATCTCGGCCTTCGAGCGCTCAGCGCCGGCGGTGCGGACGATCACTCCCATGCCGTCGGGAATGTCCAGCTCCTCGAGGACATCTTTCAACCGGCGGCGGTCGGTTATGCTGGTTATCTTGCGCGATACCCCGCCGCCGCGGGCGGTATTCGGCATCAGCACGCAATATCGCCCGGCCAGCGACAAGTAGGTGGTGAGCGCGGCACCCTTGTTGCCACGCTCTTCCTTGGAGACCTGGACGAGCATGATCTGCCGCCTCTTGACTACCTCCTGGATCTTGTAGTGGCGGAAGGTGCGCGAGCGCTGGCGCTCGGCTTCTTCGAGTTCGTCGCCATCAATCGTCTCGATGGTCTCGCTTTCTCCGCCCTCGCGGTCGCCGTCTGCGCGCAAGTCGACCGCAGCGAGCGTCTCGACGGGGCTCTCGTCGGTGTCGGCGGGGTAGTCCCACGACGAGCCCGGCGCGACTTCCCCGCTTGCGATCGACTCGTCGAAACCGACCAAAGTGCTCTCGACCCGGACTGCCATGTGCGCGACGGATTCCGGCACCGCCACGGCTGGTTTCGGGACGGGTTCCGGAGCGGGCGCGCCCCGGACCGGCGCGAGATCCTCCCAGGGCAGCCCGGTCACAGCCGGCTCACCGCGTAGTTTCCAATCCTGGAGTGAAGATATCGGCGCGGTCTCGTCCGATGCCGACCCGTGTTGGTCGGACGATCCGGTTTCGGTCGCCTCGTCCTCGCCACCTTCAGGCGTCGTGGGGACTGGCACGGGTTCCGGCAGCGTTACTGCGAGCGCAACCCCGGCCTCCTCCTGCGCGGTTTCCCGCACTTCGGCCTCGTCGCCAGCAGTGTCGCCATCCATCGCCTCCCGATCGCCTACCGGAATCCGGTAATAATCGGGGTGGATCTCGCTGAAAGCGAGGAATCCGTGGCGATTGCCACCGTAGTCGACGAACGCGGCCTGAAGCGACGGCTCGACGCGGGTGACCTTGGCGAGATAGATGTTACCCTTTACCTGTTTCTTGGTAGACGACTCGAAGTCAAATTCTTCGAGACGGTTCCCGCTGAGCACCACCACCCGCGTCTCTTCCGGGTGAGTGGCGTCGATGAGCATGCGCTTGGCCATTCGGGCGTAACTCCGGAGCGCGTTACCGCGGCCGTGCGAAAATCGGCCGGCGGCGCGATCCTGTGTGCGAGGAAGCCGGCGGCGCCTGGAGTTATTCCATCGATCAACGAGTGGACATCGGCCATGGCTGGTCTCATCAGGGGAGCCACGATCGGCTTCGGGTTCCTACGATCCGTGTCGCCTGGCGCTGCAACCCGGCGCGGCGGCAAATGTGCTGCCAATCGTGCGCGCTTGCGTCGCAATGCCTCACCGGGCGCGACGCCCAGCCGGCGGACGGCGGTTTTTTCGCGGTAGCCAATCTATAGAGGAAAACAGCCCAGGACAATGGCTTCCTCCCGCATCGGTGGCCACGGGGGTCGATCGGTTCCGCAAACAAGTGTCATCGCGCTGGCGCCGGCTTTACCCGGCGCGCGCGAATACTCGACGATGACACATACTTGGGATGCTTGGAATAGTCCCGCCATTGGCGCATAAGGATGCCCGCCGCGCCAGCCGGGGCCTAGCCGGTCTCTCTGGCGTTCGGTGGTTGGAGGGCGACGCGCACCGTCGAATAATGGTCAGATTCATCAGGTTTCTGTTCGTCTGCGCGATCGTCCTTGCTATTGCCGGTTGTGGTTTTGTCGGCATCACGATCTGGTATTTCGGCCGTGATCTGCCGGACTATCAGCAGCTCGCCCATTACCAACCGCCGATCACCACGCGGGTGCACGCCGGAGACGGCCGATTGCTGGCCGAGTACGCGACCGAACGACGCATCTTCGTGCCGATCCAGGCCATCCCGAAGCGGGTGATCAACGCCTTCGTCTCCGCCGAGGATAAGAATTTCTACAGCCATCACGGGGTCGATCCGGTCTCGATGGTGCGTGCCGCGATCACCGATGTCGGCAGGCTGCGGACGAACCGGCGCCCGGTCGGCGCCTCGACGATCACCCAGCAGGTCGCCAAGAACATGCTGCTGACCAACGAGATCTCGATCGAGCGCAAGGTCAAGGAAGTCCTGCTGGCGACCCGTATCGAGGCGGCGCTGCCGAAGGACAGGATTCTCGAACTCTATCTCAACGAGATCTATCTTGGGGCCGGCGCCTACGGCGTGGCGGCCGCGGCACTCACCTATTTCGACAAATCGCTCGATGAGTTGACGCTCGACGAGGCCGCCTTTCTCGCCGGGTTGCCAAAGGCGCCCAACCGCTACAACCCGGCGCGGGTCCCGCAAGCGGCACACGCCCGCCGCGATTGGGTCCTCGATCGCATGGTCGAAGATGGCGCGGTTCCCCAGGCGGAGGCGGCTCGAGCCGAAGCGGAACCGCTCGAGGTGCACCGTCGACAGGAGGCCGAGCAGGTCAGCGCACCCTATTTCGCCGAAGAGGTCAGACGCGATCTCCTCGCCCGCTATGGCGAGAAGGTGCTGTACGGCGCCGGGTTGTCGGTGCGCACCAGCCTCGACGAGCGATTGCAGACGGCCTCCGACAAGGCACTTCGCGACGGGCTGATCGCCTATGATCGCAGTCACGGCGGGTGGCGTGGAGCAATCGCCCGCATCGACTCGAAGGGGGACTGGCCGACGCGCCTCGCCGCAGTTCCGGTGCCCGGGGTTGCGCGGGATGTCGGCTGGCGCCTGGCGATAGTGACGCGCAGCGACGCCGACGGTGCGGCGATCGGCTTTGCCGATGGGGCGACGGGGCGTATCCCGTTTTCCGAAATGCGCTGGGCGCGGCCATGGCGCGGTAGCGGCAGCTTCGGGCCCTATCCGCGCAGCGCCGCTGACGTCGTCAAGCCGGGCGACGTGGTGATGGTCGAGCCGATCCGGACGTCACCGCCGAAGGGCGATGCGGTCAACGCCAAGCAGGCGGCCGCCTTCACCCTCTGCCAGGTTCCGGAGGTTTCCGGCGCCCTGATCGCCATGGACCCGCACACCGGCCGCGTGCTGGCGATCACCGGCGGCTTCAGTTTCGAGACCAGCCAGTTCGACCGGGCAACCCAGGCGAAGCGGCAGCCCGGATCGTCGATCAAGCCATTCGTTTATCTGACCGCGCTCGACAACGGCTTTACCCCGTCGACCCTGGTCGTCGACGGCCCAATATCGCTCCCTCAGGGCCCCGGGCTGCCGATGTGGTCCCCGACCAATTACGCGCGACTTAACCACGAGGCGAGGTTCCGCGGTCCCACACCATTGCGTGTCGCGCTCGAGCAGTCGCTCAATGCGGTGACGGCCAGGGTCGCCTCGATCATCGGGATGGATGCGATTGGCGAGACCGTCGAGCGCTTCGGCATCATGGACCACATGCCGCGAGAGTACTCGATGGCGCTCGGCGCCGGCGAGACGACGCTGCTGCGGCACACCACCGCCTACGCGATGTTGGTCAACGGCGGCAAACGCATCACCCCGACCTTTATCGATCGCGTTCAGGACCGTAACGGTGCGACGATCTTCCGCGCCGATCAGCGCCCCTGTGAGGGTTGTGGCGATGTTGAGTGGCAAAAGCAGCCGGTGCCGGTCATCCCGGACACGCGCGAACAGGTGGCCGACCCCGGCTCGGCCTTTCAGATCGTGACGATGATGCAAGGCGTCGTAGAGCGCGGCACCGGCAAGGCAGTGCTGGCCGTGGGCAAACCGATCGCCGGCAAGACCGGGACCACCAACGACTGGCGTGATGCCTGGTTTGTCGGGTTCACCCCCGACCTCGCCGCCGGCGTCTATATCGGATTCGACGACCCGGATAGCCTAGGCGACGACGAGACCGGCGGCCATATTGCGGCGCCGGTGTTTCGCGACTTCATGATCGCCGCGCTGAAGGATGCTCCGGCGACCGCCTTCCGCACGCCGCCGGGCATGCGGCTCTATCGTGTCAGCGCCGCTACTGGGCTGCCGGCGAGCGCGGGGGAACCGGCAATCTACGAGGCCTACAAGCCCGGTACCGAGCCCGGCCAGAACCGCAATCTCGGCCTGCAGCACGAGCCCGGCGAGGAGGAAATGCCGGTCGCGGCGACAGGCGAGCAGGAAGGTGAGGCCACACCGATGCCGATGCGGCCGCGCGGGGCTCCGGCGAGCGGAACGGGCGGCCTATATTAGTGTTGCGTCCGCCTCCGCGAAGGAGCGCGTGAAGAATCTGCCGTCATTCCGGGATGGCCCGCAGGATAATGACGTCGGCGTTTCTTCATAAGCTCTCGCGGGAGAGGAGCTGATTACAAACTGAACGGAGTGGGCCATGCGCGCCGAGATCCAGGCGGTCGCCGACGACATCAGGAAGTCGTTGGCGCTGCTGAGGAGGCATCTTTGACTGGGAGACCGCGACCCGCCGGCTCGCCGAGCTGACAGCGCAGGCCGAAGACCCGCGGTTGTGGGACGACCCGGAAGCTGCGCAAAGGCTTATGCGCGAGCGTACCCGACTAGACCAAGCGATCGGCAGCTATCGACGGATCGAGCGCGAGGTCGCAGAAACCCTTGAACTGATCGAGTTGGGTGAGGCCGAGGGCGAAGCCGCAATCGTGGCTGAAGCTGAGACGGCGCTCGAGAGGCTGCGCGCCGAAGCGGCAAGGCGCGAACTTGAAAGTCTGCTGTCGGGCGAGGCCGACGCCAACGATTGCTATCTCGAAGTCCATGCCGGGGCCGGCGGCACCGAAGCGCAAGACTGGGCCGAGATGATGCTGCGGATGTATGTGCGCTGGGCGGAAGCCCACGGCTACAAGGTCGAGTGGCTCGAAGAAAGCAGCGGCGAAGAAGCCGGGCTCAAATCGGCCACCGTTACGATCCGAGGGCCCGACGCCTATGGCTGGCTCAAGACCGAGAGCGGGGTGCATCGGCTGGTCCGCATCTCGCCTTTCGATTCGAACGCTCGGCGCCATACGAGCTTCGCCTCGGTTTGGGTTTATCCGGTCGTCGACGACAAAATCGAGGTCGAGATCAACGACAAGGATCTGCGCATCGACACTTATCGCTCGTCGGGGGCGGGTGGGCAGCACGTCAACAAGACCGACAGTGCGGTCCGCATTACCCATATGCCGAGCGGGATCGTCGTGCAGTGCCAGAGCGAGCGCTCACAGCACCAGAACCGTGCTCACGCCTTTGCGATGCTGCGCGCCAGGCTCTACGAAGCCGAGCTGCAGCGGCGCGAGGCGGAAACCGAGGCGAGGAACGCGACCAAGACCGATATCGGTTGGGGCCACCAGATCCGGTCTTACGTCCTCCAGCCCTATCAGATGGTCAAGGATCTGCGCACCGGTGTGGAAACCTCGAATACCGGCGCAGTGCTCGACGGCGATCTCGACCGTTTCCTGGCCGCGGCACTCGCCGCCCGCATCAAGGGCGCCGACGCCATCACGACCAACACCTGACCGCTCGCCCGGCGAGAGAAAATCCGTCGGTTGCCCGTCGCTACGGGAGGAACTTTGGAGTGACTCGCGTTGTTTGGTACGAAGCTTAGTAAATACAGATCGAGTATAGTATAAATTCAGATGAGCGGCGGCCTCCGTATTTACAATCTCTTCCCAACCTTGGCGGGGACGATTCGAGACTGGGAAACGCATCTTCCGCGCATCGCGGCGATGGGATTCAGCGCGGTCTATATCAATCCGTTTCACTACCCCGGGTTTTCCGGCAGCCTGTACGCTGTCAAGGACTACTACCGCCTGAACCCACGCTTTCGCGGCGACGAGCCGGCTGACGACGACGCGCTATTGCGCCGATTCACCGAAGCGTCGCGTGCTCACGGGTTGCGCGTGATCATGGATCTCGTCGTCAACCACACCTCAAAGGACAGCGAGCTTGTCGCGCGCCATCCGCACTGGTTCACCCGAGATTTGCGCGGCAACGTGGTCTCTCCTCAGGCCATCGATCCCGCCGATTCCAGGCGCAAGACCGTATGGGGCGATCTGGCAGAGCTCGATTACCGCCCGCCGCAGCTGCAGCAGATCACCGCCTATTTTCGGCAGCTGGTGCTCCATTATATCGCGCTCGGATTCGGCGGTTTCCGCTGTGACGCCGCCTACAAGGTACCGGCCGCGGTCTGGCGGGTTCTGACCGGCGCGGCCAAGGCGGTATCGCGCGACGTGATCTTTTGCGCCGAGACCCTGGGCGCGCCCGACAAGGCCGTCCCGGCGCTAGCCGATGCCGGCTTCGACTATCTTTTCAACAGCGTCAAATGGTGGGACTTCGAGAGCCCGTGGCTGCTCGACCAATACGAAGCCTTTCGCCATATCGCACCGTCGATCGGGTTCCCCGAGAGCCATGACACCGACCGACTGGTAAACGAGCTTCTCGCTGCCGGCTGCCTCGAAGCCGAGATCGAACCGCGTTACCGCCAAGCCTACGCGTTTGCCGCGTCCTACTCGACCGGGGTGTTGATGCCGATGGGGTTCGAATACGGTTGGTCACGCAGGCTCGACGTGGCCGGTACCCGGGACGCCGAGCCCGAGCCGAAGCGCTTTGATCTCAGCCAGTTCATCGCCGAGGTCAACGCGATGAAGCAGGCAATCCCAGCCTTGAACGAGGAAGGCCCGCAACGGTTGCTGACCGGTCAGAACAGCCCACTGGTGGTGCTCGAGCGGCAGATCCAGAGCAGGGACGATTGCGCCTTCATCCTCGTCAACAGGCATGAGCGCGAATCGGGCGAGATCGCGCTCGAGGCGCTGTTCGCCGATCTCGAACCCTTGGAGGAGCATCCCGCCCTGATCGATCTGTCGCCCGGCCATCGCGCGACCGTCGGATCTCGGATCGCTGTCGAGCCGCTCGGCTTCCGGGTCTTGCGAGCGGACCATCCCTCGGCCAAGCGCCGGCCCAGCCAACATCCGATGTGGCGGCCGGAGGCGCGGATCCGCATCGAAGAGGTCTACCCTGAGCTGGACGGCGGCCGCTACCCGGTCAAGCGGGTTCTGGGCGACGAATTCGAAGTTCAGGCCGATCTTTTTCGTGACGGGCACGACAAGCTGCGCGCCGTCGTCAAATATGCGCCAGAGGGTCGCGAGTGGCGTGAGGCGCCGTTGATGCTTTTCGACAACGATCGCTGGATCGCCCACTTCCGTCTCGATCGCCTCGGACGTTGGCGTTACACGATCGAGGCGTGGACCGATCAGTTCGAGAGCTGGCGCGTCGAACTCGAGAAAAAGCGCGAGGCCGGTCAGAACATCGAACTCGAGCTCTTGGAGGGCCGGGCGATCCTCGATGCTACGCTGCCTCAGGCCAGGCCGGATGACGCCGCGTCGATCCGAAAGACGCTGCGGGATTTCGATTCCGCCCGGACCTCTCGCCGCACCGAGCTGATGCTCTCGCCGGCGCTGCGCGAGCTGATGGGCCGCTGTCCGTTGCGTACCGATCTGATCCGGTATCCGCGAGAGCTCGAAATCATCGTCGACCGCAAAGCGGCCCGCTTTGCCGCCTGGTACGAAATGTTCCCGCGCAGCCAGGGGCGGGAACCCGCTAAGGGCGCCAGTTTCGACGACTGCATCGCGCGGCTGCCCGAGATCGCCGAGCTCGGCTTCGATGTCGTTTATCTCGTACCGATCCATCCGATCGGCCGAATCAACCGCAAAGGTAAGAACAACAGCACTGTCGCGCAGCCAGGTGACCCCGGCAGTCCCTATGCGATCGGATCGGCGGAGGGTGGCCATCGCGCGGTCCACTCCGAGCTCGGCACCATTGCCGATTTTCGCCGTTTTGTCGGCACTGCCGGCGCGCTCGGGATCGAGGTGGCGCTCGATTTCGCGATCCAATGCGCCCCCGACCATCCCTGGGTGCGCGAGCACCAGGATTGGTTCCGCTTCAGACCCGACGGTACGATCAGATATGCCGAGAACCCCCCAAAGAAATATCAGGACATCGTCAATGTCGACTTCTACAATCCGGACCAGGAAGGATTGTGGACCGAACTCCGCGATACAGTCCTGTTCTGGGTCGACCAAGGGGTACGCTCTTTCCGGGTCGACAATCCTCATACCAAACCGCTGCCGTTCTGGGAGTGGCTGATCCGCGACGTCAAGACAGCTTGCCCGGAGGCGATCTTTCTGTCCGAGGCGTTCACCCGGCCGAAGATGATGCGGGCGCTTGGCAAGGTGGGGTTCAGCCAGTCTTATACCTATTTCACTTGGCGCAACACCAAGTCCGAGCTGACTGAATACCTTATTGAGCTGACCCAAGGCCCAGCGAAAGAGTATTTTCGGCCGAACTTTTTCACCAACACTCCGGATATTTTACCGGTGTTCCTGCAACAGGGCGGCAGGGCTGCTTTCCGGATACGCCTCGTGCTCGCAGCGACATTATCGAGCGTCTACGGGATCTACAACGGGTTCGAGCTTTGCGAGAACACGCCGATCGCCGAGCCTGCGGAACCGGTAGCCTCGGAGCAGCAGGAATTCGTCGAGCCTTACGGAAACACACCTCCCCCCGTCCGCGAGGAATACCTCAATTCCGAAAAATACGAGTACAAGGTGTGGGACTGGGACCGCCCGGGCAACATCAAGGAAGACATCAGGATACTCAACCGGTTCCGACGCAATAACCCGGCGATGCAGGAATTTTTGAACCTGCTGTTTGTCGCCTGCACCGATCCGAATATCCTCTCGTATATGAAGATATCAGCCGATCGGGCCAATATCGTCATTGTCGCGGTCAACCTCGATCCATACGCCGCTCATGAGGGCGAGATTGAGCTGCCGCTGGCGGAAATGGGCTTGGCGGCGGATCAAGAGTTTTCCCTCGACGAAGCGTTCACGCAGCGTGTCGTGACCTGCCGCGGCGCTCGCCAGCGCTTCCGCCTCGACCCCGAAGAGAACCCGGCGCTGCTCTTCCGCCTGATCGGCTGCGGAAGGGTTGAAGATTGATGATCGAACGGATCCTCTGGTCGCCATCTCGACATCCGGTGTTCGAGCGGGAGCATAGGGCAGATTTTAATAGGACCAAGCCCAGCTCGACCGAGCGACCCAAGCGAGCGTTGCGAAAGCGGAAACTGCGGTTTTCGTCTTCCGGTTCGCTTACGTACCCGGAGGACGACGTCACTGGTACTTCGCGATCGATTTGCGGCCCGCTGGGTCGTCACATCGTCGAACCGTAGAGGTTTAGATAGACCGTCTGGACCTCGCGCAAGCGCTTGGTGTCGACGGCAGTTATACGTTGAACCAGGAGGAGATGATCGAAATCCTGCAATCCTGCAGCAGATCGGGCCGAACGTCGTCCCGATCCACATGTTTTCGCAGGAGACCCTGGAGAGATTTTTGACGAGGGCCGGCGCTGTCTACGCGGCCCACCGGGAAACCGACTCGACCGTCGTTCTCGCCAAGCGAGACCTGCCGCAGACCCCCAGTAATCCTCGTGTTGGCCGGCAGGTAGGATCGTGAGACCGGGGCGCTCGGGATATCGGTGCCGAATTCCTCTGCCAATTCCGTTGCCGGGCGAATTTTTTCCCCTGTGGCATGCCGGCAGGATCAGCTCGGGCAAGTGGATTACGCCATTGTATACACTGGTTTTCTGCCGAATCGGCGACGGTTTTCGGGGGCGAAACTCAAAATTCCCCTGACGTTAGGGGAATTCACGCGGCGCCGACTTCGATCCGGCCGTGCAGCCAGTCCTCGATCAATCGGCGGGCGATCGAATCGAGCCGCGGCAGCCGGAACGAATCATCATCGACATGCGATAAAAGCCAATCGCGCTCAAACCACCGGGCGTCCTGCAATTCGCCGTAGTCGATCGTGATCTCGGTGGTCAGGGCCTCGGCGTAGAAGCCGAGCATGATGTTGGCGGGGAAGGGCCAAGGTTGAGAGGAGTGGTAGTGGACCGCCCCGACCTCGATCCCGCTCTCCTCTCGCACCTCGCGGGCAACCGCATCCTCGAGGCTCTCACCCGGCTCGACGAAGCCGGCGAGCGTGGAATACATGCCCGGCGGAAACTGCTTTGATCGTCCCATCAATGCCCGCTCGCCATCGCTGACCAGCATGATGACCGCGGGGTCGGTGCGCGGGAAATGCATCGTGTTGCAGACCGGGTCGGTGCAGCGGCGCATGTGCCCGGCTTCCTCGCTGCGGGTCGGGTTGCCGCACAACCCGCAGAAGCGGTGGCGCGCATGCCAGAACAGCATCGCCCGGGCGAGGGCCAGGAGCGCCCCCTCGCGACGCTCGATCCGTCCCCCGAGCTGGCGCAGGTCGGTAAACCACACCCGGGCCCCGTCGATCCCGCTCGCTGCCATAGAAGGGGACCGCAACATCTCGAGAGGGGCGTCGACCGGCGACAGGTCGAGTGCGAAATGCGCCCGCTCCTCGACGAGGCCGAGAAACACGACCTCGCCGCGGGCCAGACGCTCCTCGGCAGGGGTCAGGTTCGGCGCGACAGCGGCCGAGGCGAGGACCACGGCCCGCGGCTCCGCGCCGTCGAGCTCGATGACGAGGTTCTGGTTGCGCCAAACCGGGACGAAGAGGCTCGCCGGATCGGAAATGCGTTCGAGGATCCAGCCGCTGTCGCGCCGACGCAGACCGGCGCGTTCGAAGCCGGGATGGGCATAGAAATTGGGTGCTCGCATGGGCGAAGAGTGGCATATCGCCCGTCACTGCCGCAACCCGCGAGGGCTCCTCATAAGGCGGCGACGCGGCGCTCCAGAAACGTGCGCTCGACAGCGTTGGCGGTCAGGGCAAGGGCCTGTCGATAGGCGTTGGCGGCCGCGCCTTGCGACGCGAGTCGGCGCAGCATGTCGGCGCGCGCGGCATGAGAGAGGTGATACTGGTCGAGTGCTCCGGAGGCTCCGAGCTCCTCGATCGAGCCGAGCGGCGCGCCGGACCCTCGCTCATGCCGATGGCGACGGCACCGTTCAGCAGAACCACCGGCGTCGGATTGATATGGGCGAGTTCGTCGTAGAGCGCGGCGATTTGCGCCCAATCGGTCTCCGCCGGATTCTCGGCCTCGGCGTGCACAGCGGCGATCGCCGCCTGCAGCTGATAGGGCCCGATCCGGCCAATGCGCAGCGTCTCGTCGATCAGCGCCGAGCCCTCCCGCATTTGGTCGCGAACCCATAGCAAGCGATCGTGCTCCTCCAGTGTCACCAGCGCGCCGTCGCCGTCGACCCGCGCGTAGCGGCCTGAGTCGTGCACCAGCATCAACGCAAGCAGGCTGCGGTTCTCGGGCTCTCGCGCGTCGATTTCGCACAGCATTCGGCCGAGCCGAATGGCTTCGGCGCAGAGTCCGGGGCGGAGCAGCGCCTCGCCCGTGGTCGTGAGATAGCCTTCGCTGACCATGAGGAACAGAATCGGCGGCAGGTTCATGTCGGCGAGGGTGAAGGTGCCGCGGACCAGATGACTTGTCTTGGCGACTCTTGGCGACGGCGCGGTCGAGCACCGAGAAATGCTGTTCCATATTCGGCAGCGCAGCGTCGATGGCCGCACGAACGGGACGGCCGTCTTGTGTCCGCGGGAAGAAATAGGCGGCGAGATACCGGCGCACCAGCAAGGGGACGATTGTCGTGTTGACGAGCGAGATCCACTCTTCCGTCCACGGGATGGCGGGGAACCAAGGGAGGGCCGTCGAAGGCATGATCGATGTAGAAGCAGATGGCGCGCGCCTCGCTGAGCGTCACGTCGCCGTGGCATATGACCGGGATTTTGCCGAACGGATGGACGGCATCGACCGCGGGAGTGTGTGGCATGACCGGAATAAGGGTGTAGGGAACACCCCTCTCGGCACAGGCGATGCGTGCGACCCTGACATAATTGTTTGCGGTCCGCCGATGATTTGAAGCTCCGGCATGGCTGGTTGGCAGCATGACGACGTGCGAGCGAAGCGGAATCGACAGCGCGGTCGATTTTTTTGAGAATGACCGAGTATAGTGCCTGCGGGAGCCCGGCGGCGGACAGGCCCCTCGCCAACCCGGTCAGGTCCGGAAGGAAGCAGCCGTAACGAGTTCCGGTCTGGGTCGTCCGTCCGGTCTCCCGCCTCGACAGGTCCGCGCATGAACGATTCGGCGACCGCGTATCGCGTCCTCGCCCGCAAATATCGGCCTTCGACCTTCGCCGAGCTGATCGGGCAGGAGGCGATGGTCCGCACCCTGTCGAACGCGTTTGCGACCGGCCGGGTGGCACATGCGTTCATCCTGACCGGCGTGCGCGGCGTCGGCAAGACGACGACCGCGCGGATTCTGGCGCGCGGGCTCAATTGCATTGGCCCTGACGGATCGGGCGGACCGACCATTGCCCCGTGCGGGGTGTGCGCGAATTGCCGTCAGATCGCCGAGGATCGCTATAGCGACGTGGTCGAGATGGATGCCGCCTCGCGCACCGGCGTCGACGATATCCGCGAACTGACCGAGGGGTTGCTATACCGCAAGCCGGATTTGGGACGCTACCGGGTCTACATCATCGACGAAGTCCATATGCTCTCCCGGAGCGCCTTCAACGCGCTGTTGAAGACGCTCGAGGAACCGCCGCCGCACGCCAAATTCGTGTTCGCCACGACCGAGATCCAGAAGGTCCCGCTGACGGTCCTGTCGCGTTGCCAGCGGTTTTCGCTGCGGCGGGTCCCGGCCGAGCTGCTCGCCCAACATTACCGCTGGATGGTCGAGACGGAGGCGGTCGAGGCCGAACCCGCGGCGCTGACTCTGATCGCCCGCGCCGCCGACGGGTCGGTGCGCGACGGGCTTTCGCTGCTTGACCAGGCGATCGCGCTAACCGATGGCCGCGTAAGCGAAAAAGCCGTGCGCGATATGCTGGGCGTCGCCGATCGCGGCCTCGTCTTCGACCTGTTGGAGAGCCTGCTGCGCGGCGATGCGGCCGACGCGCTCGCCCGGATGGACCGGCTCTATCAGGACGGCACCGATCCACTGATGGTGTTGCAGGATCTTCTCGACCTCGGCCATTTCCTGACTCGGCTGAAGCTGGCGCCTGAGGCCGGCGTCGGCGATCCGATCACCGAAGGCGATCGCGAGCGCGCCCGCCCGCTGGCCGCGAAGTTGACATTGCCGGCGCTCGCGCGGGTATGGCAGATGCTGCTGAAAGGGCTCGAGGAGGTTCAGACCGCACCTTCGCCGATCCAAGCGGCGGAGATGGTGCTTGTGCGCCTTGCCTATGTCGCCGACCTGCCCGCTCCAGGAGAGCTCGTCCGATCGCTCGTGGCCCCTACGGACTCCGGCGGCCTCTCCGCTACGGAAACCCCGGCAGCGATCCGCGGAGGTGGCACCGGGGCTCCGTCGCCCCCGCCGCCCCTTGTCGCGGTCCCGCCCGCCCCGACCGCCGTCAGCCTGTTGGCTGCCGCGCCCTGGGTCGATCCGCAGGAGGACACCCATCCGCCGCCGACGAGCTCGGTCGAGCACGACCCGATGCCCCAGAGCTTTGCCGAGGTCGTGGCACTGTTTGACAAACGCCGTGAAGCGGTAATCCGCTCGCATTTGAGAGAGCATGTGCATCTGATCGCGTTCGAGCCCGGCCGGATCGAATTTCGTCCGGCCGACGGAGCGCCAAGTAATCTCGCCAACCGCGTCAGCCAGTTGCTCGGCGAATGGACGGGTGAGCGCTGGCTCGTAGCTCGCTCGGAACCGGGCACGGGGGAGCCAACCTTGCGCGAGCAAGAGGACCGCCGCGAGCACGATCTGCGGAACCAGGTGGAGGGGCACCCGTTGGTTCAGGCGGTGCTCGAAACCTTTCCGGGAGCGACAATTGCCGCGGTCCGTGAGCGCTTTGCGCCGACGGCACCCGAAGGCGACGACCCTCCCCTGGGATCCAGCCCCGGAGACGAGACGATCATGGAAGAGGACGAGTTATGAAGAATCTCGGCCAGCTGATGAAGCAGGCGCAGGCGATGCAGGAGAAGATGGCCGAGATGCAAGCCCAGCTCGAGGCCGTCGAGATGACCGGCGTCGCCGGCGGCGGCACGGTTCAGCTGACGCTGAACGGCAAGGGCGATCTCAAGAAAGTCAAGATCGACAAGACGCTGATGGACCCGGAAGAGGTCGAGGTCTTGGAAGACCTGATCGTCGCGGCATTCAACGATGCCAAGCGAAAAGTATCTACTCACGCCGAGCAGGAAATGCAAAAGCTCACGGGCGGTCTTCAGCTCCCGGGCGGCATGAAGCTGCCGTTCTGAGCGGCGCGGCTAGCCACCGCGCCGATCTCGGAGCACCGACCGGTGTCCGAACTCGATACGCTGATCCGGCTTCTCGCCAAGCTGCCCGGCCTCGGGCCTCGTTCGGCGCGGCGCGCAGCACTGCATCTGATCAAGCGCCGCGAGGGCCTGCTCGAGCCGCTCGCTGCCGCTCTTGCAAGGGCGGCAGAGGCGGTGCGGTCCTGTCCGATCTGCGGCAATCTCGATACGATCCAGCCCTGTGCGATCTGTCGCGACCCGGAACGGGATCAGATGGCGATCTGTGTCGTCGAGGATCTCGCCGACCTATGGGCGCTGGAACGCACGGGAGCCTTCCATGGCCGCTATCACGTGCTCGGCGGAACCTTGTCCGCGCTCGACGGCGTCGGCCCGGAGGAGCTCAACATCGAGCGCCTCGTCGGCCGGCTAAAGCCGGGACAGGAACTGATCCTTGCTCTGAATGCCACCGTCGAAGGCCAAACCACTGCCCACTATCTCGCGGACCGCCTCGCCGGTCGCGGGGTCACGGTATCGCGGCTCGCCCAAGGCGTCCCGGTCGGCGGCGAGCTCGACTATCTCGACGAGGGTACCCTGACCGCCGCGCTCAAAGCGCGGCGGTCGCTGTAGCGAGTACCGGCGGAGCTACACGTACCGTTTTGACGGTCCGTTGACGCTATCAGAGCCACAATAACGCGGGCGATTTACAGATCGCCGCGAAATCTCCGATCCACCGACACAATGCGGTCACGCTTCGCGGTAATGCTACCTATAATCTGAAAGGTAAGGAGGGGACCATGGCCGGGCGCATTGAGTGCTGCCGCTATGAGCCGAGCCTCGATGATCTGCTCGCGGACGAGGTGATGGAGCCTGTCCTGCGCAGCGCCGGTCTCGAGCTTCAGGAGCTCCGCGAGATGATGATGGAAACTGCCCGCCGCATTGAGGATCGCGAGCGGCGTAGTGAGGCAGGAGAGGACGCGGAAGCGTTATAATTACGTCCCCAGCTCCGGGAACTCGAGCCGGACCCGCAGCCCGGGCCGGTTGTCGGCGAGTTCGATGGTGCCCTGGTGCCGTCGGACGACGGCTCGGACGAGACTCAACCCCAAGCCGTTTCCCGGGGTGCTGCGGCTCGGCTCGAGACGGACAAACCGGTCGAATACGGTCTCCCGATCCGCGATCGGAATCCCTTGGCCCCGATCGCTCACCTCGAGGACGGCCCGTCCCTCGCCGCGGCGCACCTGTATCTGAATTGCGCCGCCACCGGCATATTTGAGCGCATTATCGAGCAAGTTGGCGAGTGCCTGAGACAGCAGGTGCCGGGAGCCGCGAATGCTGACACCTGGCTCGGTTGTGAGCGACAAGACGAACCCTTTTTCTTCAGCGACCGGTTCATACAGCTCGGCTGCGGACCGGGCTATTTCCGAGAGGTCCAACGGTTCGGTTTGATCGCGGCGCGCGCCCGACTCCAATTCAGCAATGCTGAGGAGGGCATTGAATGTCGCAAGCAGGCGATCGGCTTCGTCGATCGCCGAGCGAATTGCCTCGCTCTGAGCGGAAGCGTCGGCGGGACCGATCAGCGCCAGCTCGAGCCGGGCGCGCATGCGCGCGAGCGGCGTCTTCAAATCATGGGCGACGTCGTCGGTGACCTCACGCATTGCGGTCATCAGACGCTCGATCTGATCCAGCATGCGGTTGAGATTGGCGGCGAGCTGATCGAACTCGTCGCTCGTGCCGTCGAGCGGAACGCGATCGGAAAGATTTCCGGCCATGACGCGCTCGCTGGTCCGGTTCACCTGTTCGACGCGTCGCAGCAGGTTGCGGCTCATCGCCGTACCGCCCAGGAGGCCGACGCCGAGAGCGACCAAGCCGGCCCACAGCAGCGTGGTCTTGACCCGGTTGCGGAAGGCGGTCGCGTCGCTGACGTCACGGCCGACCAGCAACCGGTAGCGGCCGGGAATGTTGAACGACACGCCCTGCGCGGGATGGGTTTCGATCCGGTCCTTGACCCGCGCCTCGGTCGTAAAGGACAGCCGGCCGGCGTGGCCGGATAGCCCCGCCGGCCACGCCGCGATGTTGCCGGCGAGCGGCATGCCCTCGGGATCGGTTACCAGATACAGCATGCCGTCGCCCCGATCGCCGGCACTGCGGGCGGCCACGATCTGGACGAGGCCGCTCAAACCACGCTGGGCGTATTGCTCGGCCAGGCCGGTAATCTCAGCGTCGAGCGTCGCCTCGGTCTGCCGCTCGATGAAATCCGCGCTCGTCCAATATACGAACAGCAGGACTCCCAATACCGAAACGGCGAACACCAGGAAATAAAGAGCGGCGAGGCGAAACGCATGCGTTCGGACTAGTCCCTCTATGTGCCCGAAAATCTTGCGCGGCAAGATCCACGACCCCCGAGTCTGTAAGGGAAGCTTCTCGGCGACCATCGGGGGTACCGCGTTCATCGAGGCTGGGACTGCTCCGGCGCGCGCAAACAATAGCCTGCGCCACGCACCGTATGCAGCAAGGGATTGTCGAAACTCTTGTCGATCTTTTGGCGTAGTCGGCTTACGTGAACGTCGATGACATTGGTCTGCGGGTCGAAGTGATAGTCCCAGACATGTTCGAGCAGCATAGTGCGAGTAACGACATGGCCGGCATTGCGCATTAGATATTCGAGGAGTCGGAACTCGCGCGGCAACACCTCGATCGGTTTGTCGCGCCGTTTGACGGTCCGCGTCAACAAATCGAGTTCGAGATCCGCGACCCGCAGCGATGTCGTCGTCAGCGTCGCAGCACCGCGGCGCAGCAGCGCCTCCAGACGCGCGAGCAACTCGCTGAAGGCAAAGGGCTTGACCAGATAGTCATCGCCGCCGGCACGCAAACCCTTGACTCGGTCATCGACGGTGCCCAGCGCACTGAGAATCAGCGCCGGCATGGAGATCCCAGACGCGCGCAACGCTCCGAGCATCGCGAGGCCGTCCATGCCCGGTAGCATTCGATCCAGAACGATCGCGTCGTAACTGCCCGAGGTTGCGAGAAACAATCCGTCGTGTCCGTCGCCGGCCCGGTCCACCGTGTAGCCGCTCTCGCTCAGACCTTTGACCAGGTAGGAGGCTGTTTCGCGATCGTCTTCGACGACGAGGATCTTCATCGCATCCGTGGCGATCTTCGGTTGCGGGGATGACCACGGAAGTGGTGTCCGACAGCTCGCCGAGCAAGCGGGAGCCTCCCGTTCGCGTCTCGACCCCCCGCGGCCACTTCGGGGGTTCGGAAAGTTAATCTTTTGGGCTTGACCCGGCTCCGCACAGCGACATTTATAGGGTACCAATCCAGTCCGATTTAGGATTCGACCGAAATCGGGCACCGAGGAAGCGATGATCATCCTCAGCAAGCTCGCCGATTACGGCGTCATCGTCGCCACCCGCCTCGCGGCTTCTCCCGACCGCCAGGTAACCGCTGGTGCGGTCGCCGCCGCGACCCGGCTGCCCCAGGCGACCGTCGCCAAATTGTTGAAGGCTTTGGCGCATGCCGGCTTGGTCATGGCTACCCGAGGCCCGTCCGGCGGCTACCGTCTGGCCCGCGGCGCGAAGGCAATTTCGGTCGCTGAGATCGTCGCCGCGATCGATGGCGATATCGGCCTCACCCAGTGCTCGGTGCATATCGACGAATGCGCGCGCACGACCTACTGCCCGACCCGGCCGCATTGGGCCGCGATCAACCGCGCGGTCGGTGAGGCTCTCTCCGCGGTCTCGCTCGATGCGATGATCACCCCCGCTGCTTTTACGCACCGGATCCCCGCGCACGCGACTTCGCCAGAAACTGACGAGCCCAGATATTCCGCATGACCGGCTCCATCGACACCCTTCAGACCGTCCGTTCGCTCTCGCAAGAGGGCTATAAGTACGGGTTTGTGACCGATATCGAGGCCGACGAGGCCCCGCCCGGCCTCAGCGAAGACACGGTCCGCTTCATCTCGGCCAAGAAAGAAGAGCCGGAATGGCTGCTCGAATGGCGGCTTGCCGCCTTCCGCGCGTGGCGGAAGATGACACAGCCGAATTGGGCCAAGCTCAATCTCGCGCCGATCGACTATCAGGCCGCCACCTACTATTCCGCGCCAAAGCAAAATGCCGGGCCGAAATCGCTCGACGAGGTCGATCCGGAGCTGTTGCGCACTTATGAGAAGCTCGGCATCCCGCTTCGTGAGCGTGAGGCGCTCGCCGGCGTGGCCGTCGACGCAGTGTTCGACAGCATCTCGGTGGCGACGACCTTCAAGGAGGAGCTAGCGAAGCTCGGCATCATCTTCTGCTCGATGGGCGAGGCGGTGCGCGAGCACTCGGAGCTCGTCCGGCGATATCTCGGTACTGTCGTGCCGCAGAACGACAATTTCTTCGCGGCGCTCAACTCTGCGGTATTCAGCGACGGCTCCCTCGCCTATGTCCCCCCGGGTGTGCGATGCCCGATGGAGCTCAGCACCTATTTCCGGATCAATGCCGCCAAGAGCGGGCAGTTCGAGCGCACCCTCTTGATCGCCGATGCCGGCAGTTATGTCAGCTATCTCGAGGGCTGTACCGCGCCGCAGCGCGACGAGAACCAGCTGCACGCGGCGGTCGTCGAGCTGATCGCCCACGAGGACGCTCAGATCAAATATTCGACAGTCCAGAACTGGTACCCGGGCGATGCCGAAGGCCGCGGCGGCATCTACAACTTCGTGACCAAGCGCGGCGCCTGCCGTGGCGCGCGGGCCAAGATCTCGTGGACCCAGGTCGAAACCGGCTCGGCGATCACCTGGAAATATCCGAGCTGCTTGCTGGAGGGTGATCACTCGGTCGGCGAGTTCTACTCGGTCGCGATTACCAACAATCGTCAGCAGGCCGATACCGGGACCAAGATGATCCATATCGGCAGGGACACCCGGTCGACGATCGTCGCAAAGGGGATTTCCGCTGGACGCGGACAGAACACCTATCGCGGTCTCGTACGGGTGCAGCCGCGGGCGCAGGGGGCACGCAACCACACGCAATGCGACTCGCTACTGATCGGCGAACGCTGCGGCGCACACACCGTACCCTATATCGAGGTGCGCAACCCCTCGGCTCGGGTCGAGCACGAAGCGACGACGTCCAAGATCAGCGAAGACCAGCTGTTCTATTGCCGGCAGCGCGGGTTGAGCGCCGAAGACGCCGTCTCACTGATCGTCAACGGCTTTTGCAAGGAAGTGCTGAAGGAGCTGCCGATGGAATTCGCGGTCGAGGCGCAAAAGCTGCTCGCCGTGAGCCTCGAAGGCAGCGTCGGCTAACGGCCGGGATCATGGCCGAGACCCCTCGAATGCTCGAGATCAAGAACCTGCACGCGCGCCTCGCGGACGGTCGCGAGATACTGCGCGGTATCGATCTCTCGGTGAACAGCGGCGAGGTGCACGCGATAATGGGGCCAAACGGCTCTGGCAAGAGCACGCTCGCCGCCGTGCTCGTTGGCCGCGACGGCTACGAGGTTAGCGAGGGCACGGTCACCTATCTCGGCCGCGATCTGCTGACGATGCCGGCCGACGAACGGGCGCGCGAGGGGCTGTTTCTTGCCTTCCAGTACCCGGTCGAGATCCCGGGCGTGAACAACATGTATTTCCTGCGAACGGCGATAAATGCCCAGCGTCGCCATCGCGGCTCGCCCGAGCTCGACGCCGGCCAGTTTCTCAGGGCAGTGCGGGCTCAGCTGAAGCTCTTGGATATCGGCGATGATCTGTTGCAGCGCGCCGTTAATGTCGGTTTTTCCGGCGGTGAGAAGAAGCGCAACGAGATCTTTCAAATGGCGATGCTGGAGCCGCGGCTCGCGATCCTCGACGAGACCGACAGCGGTCTCGACATCGACGCGTTGAAGGTGGTTGCGCGCGGCGTCAACCAACAACGCGCGCCCGACCGGGCGATCGTCATGATCACCCACTATCAGCGTCTGCTCGGCTATGTCGAGCCGGATCGCGTGCACGTGCTGCAAGGCGGCCGGATCGTCGAGTCCGGCGACAAGGATCTCGCGGTAGAGCTCGAGCGGCGCGGCTACGGTCTCCTCGGCGACGCCGCGTGAGCGCTGCGGAATCAATTCGATGAGCGCCGTCGTCGATTTCCCGGTCAAGCCCGAGGCGCGACCTTACCTGGATGCTTTCGGGAGTGGTGATCGTGGCCGACGGGCGAGTGAGCCGGACTGGCTCGCCGGGCATCGCGGGCGGAGCCTCGCTCGCTTTGCCGAGCTCGGCTTTCCGAGCCGCCGCAGCGAGGCCTGGCGTTATCTCGATCTGCGCGCGCTCGAAGAGACCCCGATGCTTCCGGCTGGCGCGGTACGCCCGGTTGCCGGCGCGGCGGCCCGCGCCCAACTCGCCGCGATCGGATTTGCGGGGGCAGCATATCGTCTGGTCCTCGTCGACGGGCGCTTTTCGCCGGAGCTCTCCGCGATCGAGGGACTGCCTTCCGGCGTCTGGCTCGGCGGGATGGCGGCGGCGGTCACCGAGCGACCGGATCTGGTACGGCCCGTGATCGAAGCGCCGCTCGAAACCGCGCGGCCGTTTGCTGCGCTCAATGCCGCGTTTTTCGCCGACGGCTTCGTCCTCGATGTCGCGCCGGGGATCGCACTGGATCGGCCGGTCGAGATCATTCACCTGGCATCGGGCGGGACCGGTAGGTCGCTGCATACGCGCAGCCTGGTTGCGGTCGGGGTGGGCAGCTGCGCGTCGATTCTCGAGACCTTCGCCGGCCACGGCAGCTACTGGCGCAATGACATGGTCGAGCTACGGCTCGCCGCGGAGGCCGAATTCGCCCGGGTTGCTCTCGTCGAGGAGGCGGCCGACGCCCTGCATATCGGCGAGATGCTCGCCGTACTGGGACCCGCCTCGCGGCTCGCCAGCTTTGTTCTGTTGCTCGGCGGCCGGACTGTGCGGCACGAGGCGACGGTACGGAGCGAAGGCGAGGCTTCGCATTGCGCGCTCCACGGCGCCTTCATGCTGTCGGGGCGCCAGGAGGCGAACATCGTCACCACAGTCGACCATGCGGCGCCGGGCGGCGAAACCCGCGAGGTGTTCAAAGGGGTTGCCGCCGGGCGGGCGCACGGCGCCTTCCAGGGCCGCATCACGGTTCGGCCGGGCGCGCAAAAGGTCGATGCGCACCAGCTCAGCCGAAACCTGGTGCTGAGCCCGCGTGCGGCGATCGACACTAAGCCCGAGCTCGAGATCTACGCCGACGATGTGAAGTGCAGCCACGGCGCCGCGGTCGGCGATCTCGATGAAGCGGCGCTCTTTTACCTGAGTACCCGCGGCATCGGGCGCGAGGAGGCGCGGCGGATGCTGATCGAGGCCTTTGTTCGGGAGGCGGTCGAGCTGGTCGACTCACCGCTGCTGCGCGAGCACTTGTTGTCGCGGCTCGTCCGTCGCTTGGCGATATTGGAGGAATGATGATGAGGGCGGCGAGTCTGCGGAGCGTCTACCCCGCAGCCCCCACCCTTCCCTCCCCCGCGAGCGGGGGAGCCCCCGGCCGCCCGCCCGCCAGAGCGGGCGTTCCGGGGGTAGGGAGGGGGTTCGACCCGCACCTGTTAAAGCGCGAGTTTCCGATCTTTGCGAGCAATCCTGATCTTGTGTTTCTCGATTCCGGCGCCAGTGCCCAAAAACCGCGGTCGGTGATCGACCGGGTCTCGAATTACTACGGCACCGACTATGCCAACGTGCACCGCGGGGTCTATCGCCTGAGCGCCCGCTCGACCGAACTGTTCGAGGAGGCCCGCGAAAAGATGCGGGGCTTCTTGAACGCCACCGACTCGCGCGAGATCGTCTTCGTGCGCGGCGCGACAGAGGGGATCAACCTTGTCGCGCAGAGCTGGGGCCCGGCCTTCCTCAAAGCCGGCGACGAGATATTGATCAGCGAGCTCGAGCACCATTCGAATATCGTGCCGTGGCAGATGCTGCGCGACCGCCTTGGCATCCGGCTGATCGTGGCGCCGATCGATGCGACCGGCGGACTTGATCTGTCAAGCTTTGCGGCCTGCCTGTCGCCGCGAACACGGCTCGTCGCGATCACCCATCTCGCCAACGCCACCGGCGCGCTCGTTCCGATTGAGACTTTGGTCCGCTTGGCACACCAAGAGGGTGCGAGGGTGTTGATCGACGGCTGCCAGGCGGCGCCGCGGCTGCCGGTCGATGTGCAGGCGCTCGGCTGCGACTTCTATACCTTTTCCGGGCACAAGACTTACGGACCGACCGGGATCGGTGTGCTCTATGGCCGCTGGGAGCTGCTGTCGGCCATGCCGCCCTGGCAGGGCGGTGGCGAGATGATCCTCAATGTCACCTTTGAGAAGACCGAGTTCCAGGAGCCGCCGCACCGGTTCGAGGCCGGCACGCCGGACATTTCGGGTGCGATCGGACTCGGTACGGCGATCGACTTTATCGAGGCGCTCGGGCGCGACAACATCCTCGAACACGAGGAGGCGCTGACCGGCTACGGGGTGGACCGTCTGTCGCGCATCCCTGGTCTCACGTTGCTAGGCGCCGGCCAGCGGCGGCTAGGCATTCTCTCCTTCGATCTAGAAGGGGTGCATCCACACGACCTCGCCCAGGTGCTCGACCAGCATCACGTAGCCGTGCGCGCCGGGCATCACTGCGCGCAGCCGCTGCTCGAAAAGCTCGGACACCCGGCGACGACCCGCGCTTCGCTCGGCGTCTATAATGACGAGCGCGACATCGATCGGTTGGTTGAAGCGATCGAGGCCGCTCGGGAGATGTTCGGCCGATGATGGATCTGCGCGAGCTTTATCAGGACATCATCCTCGATCACGGGCGCCACCCGCGCAACTTTCGCACGATCGAGCATCCGACGCATTTCGCGCAGGGCCACAACCCGCTGTGTGGCGACCGGGTGACGGTCTACCTGTCGCTCGACGGCGACCATATCGCCGACGTCGCGTTCCAGGGTCGCGGCTGCGCGATCTCAACGGCTGCGGCCTCGCTGATGACTGAGGTGCTGAAAGGCAAGACGATCGAGGAGGCCCGGGCCCTGTTTGCGCAATTCCATGCCCGCGTCATCGGCGGCGAGCCAGTGGAGCTGCCCGAGTCGCTGGCAGAGGAGGCCGAGCGGCTCGAACCCTTGACCGGGGTCAAGGCATATCCGGCCCGGGTCAAGTGCGCGACATTGTCCTGGCATGCGCTCGAGGCTGCGTTGAACCGCGGCGGCGTGGGCGCCACGGTGAAGACGGAGTAGGAAGATGGGTCGCGACCCGTTCGATTTCGCCCCGGAGACGACCGCTGCCGAAGCCGACGTCGAGCGACCGGAAGGGGGCGAGGACGACCTGGCACTGATGGCGCCGGTGCTCAAGGCTCTGAAGACTGTCCGGGATCCGGAGATCCCGATGGACTTGGTCGAGCTCGGCCTGATCTACGAGTTGATCGTCAAGAAGGGCGGCACCGTCTATGTCGAGATGACACTGACGACACCTGCCTGCCCGGTAGCCGCGAGCATGCCCGGCGAGGTCGAGGCGGCAATCCGGGCCGTCCCCGAGGTGACCGATGTCCGGGTCAAGCTCGTCTGGACGCCCCCGTGGGGGCCCGAGCGGATGAGCGAGGAAGCCAGGCTCGAGCTCGGTATGTTGTGACCCGGAGCTTACGGCAGGCGGCCTTCGACCGCGGCACGGGTGAAGCTCCCTGCCGTTCCGTCGGGGAGCCGAACGTAAAGTGCAACGGCGTCGCTATTGGCGAGAATCATCCTCGCCAGCTCCTCCAACGCGGCGCTGCTTAACCCGATGACGTCATAGATCGTCGCACGCTCTGGCTTCGCCGCGGGGCCAGGCCAATACCCATTCGCATTGCTTGCCGCGTATGCCCCGGCAGTCTCCGACAGAAACCGCCGGACGCGTCCCTGGACGACTGGGCCGACGGCATCGGGAAGGGCGATTCGTGTTTCCGCACCCAGCGGTTCAAAGATGATCATCACCAGGTCTCCGCGGAGTGGCGCTGCGAGGCAGGATCGGCGGCGCCCAGCAGATGACGAGCCCGGTCAACGCGGCCAAGGAGCGTGTCCGAGATCCGCCAGCCGGTCCTGGATGTAGTCGCGAGCTTCCAAGGAAAGATCGCTGGCCTGGAAGAAGAGCGCAGCGATTCCGGCCAAGATGCACACGAACATTATCCTTCGCAGTGAATTCCATGGCATCCGTCGTGAACCCAGACGAGCGAATTGGTGAGCGATTAAGATTCTGTCAATCATACCACCACTGGGTAAGGCTTTGATGCTAATTTGTGGTTAATCTGGCGGCAATTTTACTTAATTGCTCGCTGTCGACGGTATGAAACGCAGACCTTGCGATCAGATTGAGGTCGAGCTACGAGCAGTCCCAAGCGCGACATCGAGGTCGGCAAGGAGGTCGCCCGGGTCCTCGATCCCGACCGAGAGGCGGAGCAGATCAGGCAGAGCGGGGCTATCGGCGCCTTCGATCGAGGCACGGTGCTCGACCAAGCTCTCGACGCCACCGAGGGAGGTCGCGCGCTTCCAGACCTCTACCCTCGCCGCCGCGGCGATCGCCGCCTGCGCGCCGTCACGAACGCGGATGCTCAACATGCCGCCATAAGCGCCGATCACTTGGCGCGCCGCGACGGCATGCCCGGGATGCTCGGTCAGTCCCGGGTAAAGCACCGCAGACAAGCGGGGATCAGCCAGGAGGGCCTCAGCGATCTGCTGCGCCGAGCGGCAGGCCCGTTCGACCCGGGGAAAGAGGGTGCGCATGCCGCGCAGCAGCAGGTAGGCTTCGAAGCCACCGAGGATCGCGCCGCCGCTGCTTCGCGCCGAACAGAGGCGCGCCCAGAATGCGTCTTCACGCGCGGTCGTCAGAGTCCCGGCAATGACGTCGCTGTGCCCGTTCAGGTATTTTGTCGCCGAATGCATGACGAGATCGGCGCCGAGCGCCAACGGCCGGCTCAGCACCGGCGTGACCGCGGTGCTGTCGACGGCGAGCAGCGCACCGGCGGCATGGGCAATCTCGGCGGCGCCGGCAATATCGGTCACCGACCACAGCGGGTTGGCCGGGGTCTCGATCCACAGGAGGCGCGTCCGGCCCGGGCGAACCGCCCGCCGCAGTGCGTCGAGCGAGGTCGTATCAACGAATGTGACCTCGATCCCCCAGGCCTCGGCAAAGTTTTTCAGCCAGGCCCGTAGTCCCCATGGGTGTCGCGCCCGAGATTCTGGAACACCGCCGCAGCCGCCGCCATCCCCGAGGAGAACACCAGCGAGGCCGCACCGCCCTCGAGTGCGGTCAGCAGCGCTGCGGCTGGTCGTAGATCGGGTTGTCGGGATCGCGCACGAACGTGGTCGCAGTGTGGACCGGCAGCACAACCGCACCCGTCGAACCGTCGGTCCAGCCCAGGGCCTGTGCGGCGAGTGTCGCGGGGTGAAGTAATTTGCTGATCATCGCCAAGCCTTTCAGTGTATGCTTCGTGTTCGTCGTCTCCGATCGGGGTACCCCGAGCCGCCGCATGACATCGCGCCGGACCCTGTTGCTGCTATTCGCGGCGACCGCAGCAAGCCGATCGGCATTTTCAGAAGCGGCCGAACTCCAGCGCTTTGCGACCTCCGAGCTGACCATCGTAAGCGCGACAGGGCCGCACCACTTTACCGTCGAGGTTGCCGAAACGCCGGCGCAGATGGAGCAGGGTCTGATGTTCCGGCGGACCATGGCGCCGGATGCCGGGATGCTGTTCGACTACAAACAGCTGACGATGGCGACGATGTGGATGCGCAACACGCTGATCCCGCTAGACATGCTGTTCGTCGATGCGCAGGGTCGCATCGTGAACATCCATCAGCGCGCAGTGCCTCAATCGCTAGATATCATCGCCGCGGCCGCGCCGGTTCGCGCGGTGATCGAGCTGAATGGCGGAACCGCGGCGCGCCTCGGCATCGCGCCGGGCGACCAGGTTCAGCACCCGATCTTCGGCAACACGTCGTGACGGTCGCAAGTCAGCGTTTGCACGCCAATCTCAGGCCATCGCCGATCGGCCGAAGGCGGTTCAGAGGAAGCCTCTTAAAATGTCGAGAAAGGCGTCGAGGCGGTCGTGATGCACCCAATGCCCGGCACCGTCGAATGAGACCACACGGGCATGTCGGAAGTGGCGCAGGCGACCGTCGGTCTCAGGGTTGGCGGCCCAGCTCTCCTTGCCATAAACGAGCAGGGTGGGACAGGCGATGCGCGCCCAGAGCTGCTCGATCTCGGCCTGCGGCATACCGTAGGGCGAATTGGCGCGCGTGTAATTGTCGAATTTCCAGCTGTAAGTGCCATCTTCATTCTGGTTGACGCCATGCTGGGTCAGGTGGCGCGCTTGTTCGGGCGAGAGATGCCGGTTGGCCTCCTGCATGCGCTTTAAGGCGTCGTCGATCGAGGGATAGCGGCGCGGCAATCGTCCCGACAGCCGACGGGTTTCCTCGATCCATTCGTGCATCCGCTCGGCGAGCGGCATTTGTGCCCGCTCGGCGGTCTTTTCCGGCGATGCCCCGACGCCTTCGATCGCCACCAGGCGGCGCACATTGTCGGGATAGATGCCGGTATAGCGCAACGCGATATTGCCCCCGAGCGAATGGCCGACGATGGTGACCGGCGTCAGTTGCTGCTGGTGGATCAACTGGGCTAGGTCATAGATGAAGGCGGCGAGCGTGTAGCTACCGTCGGGCGACCATTGGCTGTCGCCGTGGCCGCGCAAATCGGGCGCCAGGACGTGCCAGTCTTCCCGCAATGCGGCGGCGACCCAGTCCCAATTCCGGCAGTGATCACGTCCCCCATGGACGAGCAGCAACGGGGGTGCGCCCGGATTCCCCCAATCGACGTAATGCAGCCGGAGACGCTGCGAAAAATAGATGCGGGAGGTCGGTCCGGAATTGTCGATGGCCATCTATTGTCTCGTTATTTCAGATAGAGCGGCAAGCCGAACCGCCCTAGACATGCGAAGACCCCCGCGCGCTCGCAGGCGTCAAGCGGGGGTCGCTGTCGCGAAGTCGTCCTTCGCGCTCGGGTTCGAAACCGAGCTAAGTCTTGGACTTTGAACTCGGTTGCCGATGCCAAGCGGTCGGCAACTCGGTCTCTCCGGGTGGCGTCATGTCTGTGGCACACCCTCCCTCTAAGTTGACGACAAATTTCATCTAGGACAGTTGCTGCGTAGCGTCAAGGGGGCAACTGGGAGCGCCGCGCCGGTTTGACCGGCGCATCGAGGACTTCGAACGGCCGGATCGGAAGTGCTTGAAACCGAGAAGGCGGTGGTCTATCTTGTTGGCACTCTCGAGCGGTGAGTGCCAATCCCGCAATCGAGACCGTTTTGATTTTATGGAGGGATCCCGTGAAATTTCGACCGCTGCAGGATCGCGTGCTGGTCCGTCGTATCGAGGAAGAAGAGAAAACGAAGGGCGGCATCATCATTCCCGACACCGCCAAGGAAAAGCCGATGGAAGGCGAGGTCCTCGCCGCCGGGCCCGGCACCCGTGGCGAAGACGGCAAGCTCCATCCGCTCGATGTCAAAATCGGTGACCGGGTGCTGTTCGGAAAATGGTCGGGCACCGAGATCAAGATCGACGGCGAGGATCTCGTCGTCATGAAAGAGAGCGATATTATGGGCGTAGTCGCGTAAGGAGGGAAGACGATGGCAGCGAAGGAAATCCGCTTTCATACCGATGCCCGCGATCGGATGTTGCGCGGCGTCGACATTCTCGCCAACGCGGTCAAGGTGACCTTGGGTCCCAAGGGCCGCAACGTCATCCTCGACAAATCCTTTGGCGCGCCGCGCATCAGCAAGGACGGCGTCACCGTCGCCAAAGAAATCGAGCTCGCCGACAAGTTCGAAAATATGGGCGCGCAGATGGTGCGCGAGGTCGCGTCGAAGACGAGCGACGCCGCCGGCGACGGCACGACGACGGCGACCGTCCTCGCCCAGACGATCGTGCGCGAGGGCACCAAAGCGGTCGCGGCGGGCATGAACCCGATGGACCTGAAACGCGGCATCGACCGAGCGGTCGACGCTGTGGTCAAGGAGATCGAGAAGCGCTCGAGGAAGGTGTCGACCAACGATGAAATTGCCCAGGTCGGCACGGTGTCGGCCAACAATGACCGCGAAATCGGCCGGATGATTGCCGAGGCGATGCAGAAGGTTGGCAACGAGGGCGTGATCACGGTCGAGGAGGCCAAATCGCTCGAGACCGAGCTCGACGTGGTCGAGGGCATGCAGTTCGACCGCGGCTATGTCAGCCCGTATTTTGTGACCAACGCCGAGAAGATGGTCGCCGAACTGGACGAGCCCTACATCCTTCTCCACGAGAAGAAGCTGCCTAGCCTTCAGTCGCTGCTGCCGTTGCTCGAAGCGGTCGTCCAGTCGGCCAAGCCCTTGCTGATCGTCGCCGAGGATGTCGAAGGCGAGGCGTTGGCGACCCTCGTCGTCAACAAGCTGCGCGGCGGCCTCAAAGTGGCGGCGGTCAAGGCGCCGGGCTTCGGCGACCGGCGCAAGGCGATGCTCGAGGACATGGCGATCCTGACCGGCGGTCAGGTCATCAGCGAAGACCTCGGCATCAAGCTCGAAAACGTCACGCTCGACATGCTGGGCAAGGCCAAGCGCATCCGGGTCGAGAAAGAGAACACGACGATCATCGACGGCGGCGGCCAGAAGGACGACATCCAGGGCCGCTGCACGCAGATCCGCCAGCAGATCGAGGAGACGACCTCGGACTACGACCGCGAGAAATTGCAGGAGCGCCTCGCGAAGCTCGCCGGCGGTGTCGCGGTGATCCGTGTCGGCGGAGCGACCGAAGTCGAGGTCAAGGAGAGAAAGGACCGGGTCGACGACGCCACCCATGCAACGCGGGCGGCGGTCGAGGAAGGCATCGTCCCGGGCGGCGGTGTCGCCCTGCTCTATGCGGCCAAGGCGCTCGACGGGTTGACGCCCGAGAACAACGATCAGAAGGTCGGGATCGACATCGTCAAGCGCGCATTACAGTCGCCGGTCCGGCAAGTCGCCGAAAACGCCGGCACCGAAGGATCGGTCGTCGTCGGCAAATTGCTCGACTCGAACGATCTCAACCTCGGTTTTGACGCGCAGACCGGCCAGTATGTCGACATGGTCAAGGCCGGGATCATCGATCCAACCAAGGTCGTTCGGCTGGCCCTGCAGAACGCCGCCTCGGTCGCGGGTCTACTGGTCACGACGGAAGCGATGGTCGCCGAAAAGCCCGAGAAGAAGCCGATGCCCGCGATGCCGCACGGTGGCGGCATGGACGGGATGGACGACTTCTAACCATACCTCTGGCAACAGACGAGGCCGACATCCCGCAAAGGGGTGTCGGCCTATTTTATTACGGGCGACGACTCAGTGGCTCAGCGCCACGGCCAGAGGCGTGGCGGCAGCGACGATGCACAGCGACCGTGTTGGCGTCGACGGCATGGGGTCCGGTGTCTGGACCGCCGACGCGAACGATGGGGAGTATAGCCAAAGAAATCGGGTCGGGCGTTTGAGCCTCCTTCCGACCCGCGAAGGGCCGCATTTCCCGCGGTCAGTTGGAGGACGACTTTCCCACTAAACGATCCAGAGTCGTCTCCAAGGCGGCTCGCCTCGCGTGCGGCTGGGTGAGCTTCTTGGGCCTCATGACGCGCTCCTCTCACTTCATGAAAGCCTAATACCATGAGCGGGTGATCGTCTTCCGACTATGCTCGCAACATCTAGGGCACATAAAACTGTAACATACCACTGGTAGAATAGGACGAAGGCTTGATCAAAAAGGGGTAGCCCCGTGAACGCGGATGCGGGTGTTTTCTTTGCCCTTTGGTTGCAAAAACCGCTGTGCATTGCCGCCGCCAATCCGAGCGGCGCTCGTCTCGCGGACGCGGTTGCGCGTTGCATCGACTTGGCGCGGCCCGGCCCGATTCTCGAGGTCGGCGCTGGCACCGGCAGCCTGACGCAGGGCCTCGTCCGGGCCGGTTGCCCGCCTGAACGCATCATTGCGCTCGAACGCGAGCCGGCCCTCGCGGCGATGCTGCGGCGCGAACTCCCGGCGCTGGCGGTGATCGAGGGTGACGCGACGCAAATCGGAGAATATCTCGCGGGCAGCGTGGAGCGGCTTGCTGCTGTCGTCTCCAGTCCGCCGATCAAATGGTTTCCGGTTGAAGCACAAAATGCTGTCGTCAGGCCTTGTCTCGACCTCCTGGGACCGGGCGGGCGGTTTCTTCAGCTGACGAATGCGTTCACTTCGCCGCTGGCGATCGACCGCCTGGGAATCGCCGGTCGAGAGGTGGATCGGGTCTGGCTCAACCTCCTTCCGACGCAGATCTGGGCCTACTCGGAACGCCCCGAATCGAGTGGCGGAGGAGGAACAAGGTGACCCATTTGGCGCGAATGCTCGCGTATCGCACAATCTGGATCTCGGACCTGCATCTCGGCACACGCGGTTGCAAGGCCGATTTCCTGCTCCACTTTCTCCGCTACACCGAAGCGGAAACGATCTATTTGGTCGGCGACATCATCGACTGCTGGCGTCTGAAGAAGTCTTGGTATTGGCCGCAGGCGCACAACGACGTGATCCAAAAGGTCCTACGAAAGGTCCGTAAGGGGACGCGGGTCGTCTACGTCCCGGGGAATCATGACGAGTGGCTGCGCGACTTCGCGCTGCTGCAGTTCGGCGGCGTGGAGATCGTCGAGGACGCGGTCCACGTTACGGCAGACGGCCGCCGCCTGCTGGTGATTCATGGCGACATGTTCGACGCCGTCGTCATGCATGCCCGTTGGTTGGCATTGCTGGGTGATGGTGCCTACACGGCGGTACTCTGGTTGAACCGTCACTTCAATACGGTGCGGCGCAGGCTCGGCTATCCCTATTGGTCGCTCTCGGCCTATCTAAAACGACGCGTCAAGAACGCCATGCAATACGTCGCCTGCTTTGCCGATGCCGTGGCGGACGAGGCGCACCGTCGCGGCGTCGAGGGCGTCGTCTGCGGCCATATCCACCACGCCGAGCTTCGCAAGATCGGCGATGTTCTCTATTGCAACAGTGGGGATTGGGTCGAGAGCTGTACGGCACTCGTCGAGCATTTCGACGGACGGCTGGAGCTGATCGACTGGATCGACCGGTGGGCGCTCGATCCGCTGACCGCCGTTGTTCCGGTCGATGCGGACACCGAGGTTCCGGAGCTGGCCCACGCCGATATGCATGATTAGAAAGAGGATGAAAGATGTCGGAGGTGCTCGTTAGCTTCGTGGTGCCGGCATACAACGAGGAAGCTCTGATCGCCTCGTGCCTCAATGCGATCCAGGCAGAGATTTCACGGTCCGGCTGCAATGCAGAAATCATTGTGGTTAACAACAACAGTACCGACGACACGCGGCGCATCGCCTCGTCGGTACCGGGCGTCATCGTCGTCGATGAGCGGCAAAGGGGGCTGGTGCCGGCCCGCAAGGCCGGGTGTCTCGCCGCCCGCGGCAAATTGATCGCCAACATCGACGCCGATACGATGCTGACCGAGGGCTGGTTGCACACCGCGCTCGAGGAGTTCGCCCGTTCTCCCGATCTGGTCGCGCTGAGCGGCCCGTTCATTCACTATGATTTGCCGCGTTCCGCGCAGTTCGTCGCGGCGGTGTACTATTATATCGCATTCGTTGCTTACGTTCTGGTCAGGTTCGTGCTGGGAATGGGATCGATGATGCAGGGCGGCAACTTCATCGTTTCCAAGAGCGCGCTCGAGGCTGCGGGCGGCTTCAACTCCGATTTCTGCTTCTACGGCGAGGATACCGATCTCGCCTGCCGGCTAAGCAAGGTTGGAGGGGTCAAGTTTTCATTGGCGTTGCGGGCCTTGTCTTCGGGACGGCGGTTCGTCGCGGAAGGACTGGTCCGGGCGGGGCTGCGCTACGCTGTGAACTACCTGTGGACGATTTTCTTCAAACATCCGTTTACGTTGACCTGGCTGGATTTTCGCCAACCGGTCGGCGTGAATGACGGAACGAAGCTCGTCCCTGCCACGCCGCTGAGCGTTGAACCCGGAGGCGCCAAGCCCTCCGGAGCGGCGACGGCCATCATCGATCAGCCTACTTAGGGTTGCTAGGCAACGGGCCACGTCGATCGCGCCAACGCTCGGCAGGACGGGTGAAGATCCCGCTCGTCAGTGACGCGTGGAAGCCGCAAGTCACTGGGTGCTGCGCGCGCTTGCCGCCTTGCAGGACGGGCCGACCGCCTTTCTGACGAGCGGACGCGCTCGTTCCACCGCCGTCAATCGGGTTGCGGCATCGTTGTCGAGTCCACCGGGAGAACGCCGGCCAGGGCGATCGGAACCCAGATCGGCGGCTCAACGACTCGCACGTAAACGGCGCCGCCGATCGTTGCGCCCTTGGCCGTTCCGAACCAGGGGGCGGATTGTGCGAGCTAATTCAATCCGGTTCGCCGGAACAGGAGGTTGCCGAGAACTTGGCCGAAACGAACCAGGATGCACCTCGCGGCGAGATCGGCAGCATTTGGCCGGCGGCCCCGGGCACAACAGCACGATCAGTTGGGCGATGGTTGTGGCCCCCGGGTAGATCGCCTTGCCGGGAGACGCGGAGGCTACGTGCTGTTGCCGCTCATAAGCGAGGCAAAGAGACTCTTCAGGTGCAGGTAGCCGATCGCGTCGACCATCCGGGCGAGAGCCGCCAACGTGGCCGCAAGCGCCAGCCCGCGCGCCGCCTCTCCGAAGTCGCCGTCGCGGTTCGCCGGATCACGGACGACCAAGGCCGGTTCGGTCATCGTTTCCCCTCGATTGCCACACCCCGCAGCTTGTCGGCGCTCGATAAGGGCAGACAAGCGCTCCGCCGCACGACGGTCGATCGGATAGCGGTATGGTGCCCGAGCGGGCAGCTAGGCTGGCGATCGACCTTGGCCATCTTGGCGTCAAGATCGAGGCTTATAATGGGCCAAGATGTCACCGGAGGCCCTCGCGGTTCGGGCAAGCTCAATTCCCGGTTATTTCCCGGTTATGCTTTCGGTTCCCGGTTCTGCCGCGGCCAAATTCCCGGTTGGTCGAGCCGGGAAACTCGTTCCTAAGCGTCTGATCGGAAAAGGATTGTCGGCACTATCTCGATCGATTTTGCGATCGAAAAATTTTTTTACCCGGGTTTTCCCGCAAAACCGGGAAAGCCGCGCGCCTCGCTCCGCATCTGTTGCCGGCGCAACGCGCGGCCTGGGCGCTCGCCGGTCGGCTTGCCCTCGCTCCATACTTGGCGGCCGTTGACGAAGACGTGTTCGATGCCGGCCGCGGGGGTCGTCGGCGCTTCGAACGTCGCGCGATCGGCGACGGTCTCCGGGTCGAACACGGTCACATCGGCATAGGCGCCCGGCGCGAGAATGCCGCGGCCGGCGAGACCGAAGCGATAAGCGGAGAGCCCGGTCATCCGGCGCACCGCCTCTTCGAGGCCGAAGAGGCCAAGCTCGCGGCTGTAATAGCCGAGGACGCGCGGGAAGGCGCCCCACAGCCGCGGATGCGGGTGGGTGTCGTGCGGCAACCCGTCCGAGCCGATCATCGTATACGGGAACTGCAGCACCCGCTGCACATCGGCTTCGTCCATCATCCAGTAGACCGCACCCGCCGGCTGCAGCCGATCGGCCGCCTCCTGCTCGCTGATACCCCAATCCGCGGCGATCGCGGAAAGCTCGCGGCCGGCCTGTTCGGGAGCACTCTTCGACCAGGTCACCAGGACTTTGAGCGCTCTCGCGGCCTGTACTGCGCTCAGCACGGTCGAGGAGGCGATGTAGGGATAGGCGTCGAGCCCGACCTGTTGCCGCGCGATCGCCCCGGCAATCAGCGGCAGGGTCTCGGCGGTGCGGCCGAAATTCTCGCGGCCGATCGTCTTGTGGTGCGAGATGACTACCGGAACCTCGGCTGCGCGCCCGGCGGCAAAGCTCTCCTCGAGGCTGTCGACGACGGCATCGGCCTCGTTGCGCATATGCGTCGTGTAGAGCGCTCCGACCGGGCGCAGCAATGCCGCAAGCGCTTCGATCTCGGCGGCGGGCGCGTGGAACGCAGGGGCGTAGGCGAGCCCGCTCGACAGGCCGACCGCGCCGGCGTCGAGCGCTTCCTGCAGCCGCTCGCCCATGCGGGCCAGCTCGGCCTCGCCGGCTGGCCGGTCGAGCGCGCTCATCGCCCCGACACGCAACGTCGAATGGCCGACGAGGCAGGCCGCGTTGAGCGCTGCCGGCTCTTGGTCGATTGCCTCCAGATAGTCGGCGAAGCGCGCGTAATGGTAATCGGCAGTGTCGCCCAGCAGATCCAGAGGCGGCGGCGGGCCGCGGTCGAGCAGCAGAGGCGCCAGGCTGATCCCGCAATTCCCGGTCACGACGGTCGTGACGCCCTGGCTCGCCTTCGCCGCCATATCCGGGGTCGCGAATAGGGCCCGGTCGTCATGGGTGTGCACGTCGATAAAACCGGGAGCGACGATCTTGCCCGAGACGTCGATCTCGCGTGCGCCTTCCGACCGGGCGACAACGCCCACGGCAGTGACGCGATCGCTGGCGATGCCGACATCGGCGCGCCGACGTGTCCGCCCGCTGCCGTCGATGACTTCACCACCGCGCAGGATCCAATCGGTCATTTCTCGTCCCTTTTAGTGAGTGTGCTATTCTTTGTGATTTGCCGCCGGAAGCGGACGGGACCGGGCAGGTAGAGCGCCGTGAACACGGACGGGTGGTTACATCGGCTTTTGGTAGCGCTATCCGGGATTACCCTAATTCTGGTGGTCGCCTACATCATTCTCGAGCAAGACAACCGCTCGGTCCAGGCGGAGGTCAACCGACGGCAGCAATTCATCAACCAGAGCATCCAGCTCAGCCGTGTCAACGAGGCGCTGATCCGGGTTCTTACGGCGGCCGCCAACACGGATGAGAAGTTGCGCGACCTATTGGCGCAGAACGGGGTCACCGGCAAATCCGCAACCGAAGCACCCGCTTCGAGCAAGGCGCCTACCGAAAAGGAGCCGGCACCGGCATCGCCGGCGCCGGCCAGCACGGTGCGATAAGTATGGCCCTCGGCCGCGCGCGCGAAGCGGCAAACAAGGGGTTAGAGGTCCCCGTGATCCTGGTCGTCGTGGCGCTGTTTGTGCTGATGGCGTTCGAGACCGGCCAAGCGATCCACGACCGTGGCGCGTTGTCGGATCTGCGGCGCTCGCAGGAGCCGACCGTGCAGGAAGCGATCAAGGTGCGTCAGCAGCTCGATACGCTCGCCAGGAAGACCGCCCAACTCGCCGCCGACGGCGATGAGGGCGCCAGGTCCATCGTCGACCAGATGAAGCGTCAGGGGGTCTCGCTCAACCCGTCGAAGCCGTAAGGCGCGAGCCACGCGAAGAGCGCTTGCGGCAACGGCGAGGCGGGACGAATATCCAGAAGGGCTAGGTTTAGGAGGATCGGCGATGCTGTCGCGTGAGGAAAACGAGCTGATCACCCGGGTGGGCCAGGGCACCCCAATGGGCAACGCGATGCGGAGATATTGGATTCCAGCGCTGCTCGCGCGCGACATCGCCGAGCCCGACGGCCCGCCCGTGCGGGTGCGGCTCCTGGGCGCGGATCTCGTCGCGTTCCGCGATTCGGAGGGCCGCGTCGGGCTCCTCGACGAATATTGTCCTCATCGCCGCGCGTCCTTGTTCTTCGGCCGCAACGAAGAATGCCGGCTCCGCTGCGTCTACCACGGGTGGAAGTTCGATGTCGCCGGCACCTGCGTCGACCAGCTCAACGAGCCGCGGGAAAACCAGTTCCTGCACAAGATCCATATCACCGCCTATCCGACGGTCGAGCTGGGCGAGATCGTGTGGGCCTACCTTGGCCCACCCGAGCGCATGCCGGCCGCCCCGAAATTTGCCTGGACGCAGGTGCCAGAGACCCATCGGCACGTGACCAAGGTCATCCAGGAATGCAACTGGCTGCAAGCCCTCGAAGGCGGTCTCGACACCTCGCATGCGCCGATCATGCACCGGCTGCTGACCGACAACGCACGGCGCGGCGGCATCAAGCCGTCGAACCCCTATGTGCGGGCTAAGGCGCCCAACCTCGTCGTGGACATCACCGATTACGGCTATCAGTACATCGGCATTCGAGAACTCGGCGCGGCGGAGAAGCACGTCCGCACGTACCATTTCATCCTGCCGTTCCATCAGATCCGCGCGTCATCGACCGAGCGCGGATACCCTGCCGACGCGGGCCACATCTGGGTGCCGATCGACGACGAGATCACGATGGTTTACAACTGGGCCTACAGCCGGACCGACGAACCGCTCAACGACGAGGACCGCCTCGATCGCGGTCTCGGCAACGGACCGTTGCATGTCGATCAGACGACCTTCCGTTCCAAGGCGAACCGGCAAAATAACTATCTGATCGATCGCGAGGTGCAGCGGACCGAGAGCTTCACCGGGATCGACGGGGTCAACGTGCAGGATCGCGCAATCCAGGAGAGCATGGGGCGCATCGTCGACCGCAGCAAGGAGCATCTCGGACCGGCCGACAAGGCGATCATCCAGATGCGGCGGCTGTTGCGCCAAGCGGTGAAGACGGTCGAAGAGGGCGGCACCCCGGCCGGCGTGGGTCCGAGCTATTACACGTTGCGCGCGGCCCTCGAGGTGCTGCCGCGCGACGCCGACTGGCGCGGAATTCTGGCTCCGGACATTACCCGGGAGAAGATCCTGCAAACCGTCTGATTTTCGCCCCGAGGGGATCCAAGCCGAAGCTCGCCACATATAATGTCGGTCGAGCCTGTGGGGGTTGGCGCCTAGTTCTGCTGCCGTAATTGCTTTGGTGCGGACCGGGCTCCTGGCTGCGAACCCGGACAGAGCCGGAGTAGCCGAAGCCATTCGGGCTATTGGCTGGAAAAGGTGCCGATGCTTCAGAGAGCCGTCTCCGAGATCGCCGACACGATGATCGAGGCGTTCGCAATGCTGCGTGATCCCCTCGACGCCGACGAGCTGATCGCTCGCGCGCGGAACCGGACCGGTCTGGTCGACTTCGGCTGTTGGCCTTTCGAGGAGCCACTGAAAAACCTTCTGCGCGCCTGCCGCGAGGAGGCGGATCTGAGCCTGTTCGGGCGTTTCGCGACGCGCTGGGACGCGGTGCGGTTTCTATCCAACCTACTTCGTCTGCGGGACGAAGAGAGACGAGAGCCCGAAATACTCGAGCAGCGGATAGAGCAACCGATCTTCATCGCTGGGCTTCCCCGCTCGGGCACCACCTTCCTGCACAGCCTCTTGGCGCAGGACCATACGAACCTCGTTCCACGGGTTTGGCAGCTGATCTATCCCTATCCGCTCGACGAACCCAGCACCCGGCCCGACCCCCGGCGGCGGCGGGTCGCCCGGCAGCTGCGCATGTTCGGCATGCTCGCGCCGCAGTTCCGGCGGATGCACCCGATCGATGCCAACTCGCCGCAGGAGTGCTCGGAGATTACTGCGCATGTCTTCGCCAGCCTGCGCTTCGATACGACCTACCACATACCGCGTTATCGCCGCTGGCTCGACGAAACCGGACACCTCGATGCCTATCGGTTTCACAAGCGTTTTCTGCAGCACCTTCAGCATCAGGCGCCAAGCGCCGGGCAATGGGTGCTCAAATGTCCCGACCACATCTTTGCTCTGGCGGCGCTTCGCGCCGTCTATCCGGATGCATGCGTCGTGTTCGTCCATCGCGATCCGCTCGCCGTCCTTCCGTCGGTCGCCCGGCTGACCGAGGTGCTCAGGCGGCCGTTCACCCGGCACGTCGACAAAGTCGAGATAGGGCGGCAGGAAAGCGACCGCTGGCTCGCGGCGACCGAAATGATGATCGAGACCGCCGACAAGAAAAGCTTCACGAACCCGATTCTGCACATCCATTACCTGAACCTCGTCGGCGACCCGCTGGGGACAGTGGAGGCGCTCTACCGGCATTTCGGGCGCGCGCTCGATCCGGGCACCTCCGCCCGCATCGGGCGGCTGGTGGAGGCGAAGCCTAACGGCGGTTACAGAAGACATCGCTCGCGTCTTGAAGAGTACGGCCTCGATCCTGCCTTCGAGCGTGAGCGCTACTCGCGATACATGCAGCGCTTCGGGATCCGACCGGAACGGGGAGTGAGGCCATCTCGGTCGCCCAAGAGCTCTGTCGCCCCCGGCTCGGGCCAATCCTCCAAAGCCGCCGTGAAGATTACTTAGGCGGCGAGCAGCGCCGAATGGCCTTACTCGCTGCGGGGCTCGAGGACGGCCGCCGGCGATGGCTGCTCTCGAAGGCGGCGGGGCCGCGGCGTCGCCGCCAGCAGCGCCGGGATGAAGACAAGGCTTGCCACCAGGGTGCAGCCCAGGCTGATCAGCAGCAATCTACCCATGCTGGCCGTTCCGGGATGACCCGACAATGCGAGCGAACCGAACGCGGTCCCGGTCGTCAGCGCCGAGAACAGGATCGCCCGGGCGGTAGCCGAGCCCAGCACCGAAGTCTGGCCGGCTCGCCAATTCATTACGAAGTATATGTTGAATGAAACGCCGACACCCAGCAACAGCGGCAGAGCGATGATGTTTGCGTAATTGAGCAACAACGGCAGCAGGACAATGACGACAACGGTCATCAGCGAGGACAGTAGGAGCGGCGCCAGCACCAGCGAGACGTCGAGCGGGTGCCGCAAGGCGACGAACAGGATCACGGTGATGGCGATGAGAGCCGAGATCGCGGCGGAGCGGAACGAACCGACGATCGTCGCGCTGGTCGCCTCTATGGTCACCGCGGAGCCGCCGGCGTCGGGCGCGATCGCATTAACTTCGTCGACGAACTTCGCGAGCCCGCTCGTGCTGCCAGCTTCCGGTTTGGGCAGGACCTGGACCCGGGCCCGTCCGTCGGGCCGCATCCAGTCGCGCGCCAACGCGGGCGGAATGGTCTGCAGCGAGACCGGCTGCGCCTCCAACACGGTGCGCAGCTGGTCGAGCTCAGTCGGCAAGAAGCGCGTCAGCGCCTGGTCGACGGAGAGGAAGATCGGATCGGGTGCCGCCGCCAGCTTGCGCAGGTCGCCAGCTATCGCAGCCAGCACGTGATCGGGCGGCAGCTTCGCCAACGCCGGCACGATCTTCTCGAGCGCTGTCGCGGCGGCTACTCTGATATCTGACGGCGTGACCGGTCCTGCCGACTCACGGGGCGCGAGGCTCAGGCCGAGGATCGTGGCAGCATCCTCGATCTGGGCCAGCTTCGCTTGCTGATCCTTCGGCACAAACGTGTTTATCGACAGCACGTCTGAAACCAGCGGCAGACCCCGTAGCCGGTCAGCCAACGCCGCCGCCGCGGGCGGGTTGGGGGTGAGAATGTCGATGGTGAAGGGGTTGGTCAGCGGAGAATCTTCGAGGTCGTACAAGGTCTGCATCGCTTCGGTATGAGGATTCTTGGTGTGTAGCGGATCGGCATCAAAGCCCAGCTGCGGCAACAGGATGATCCCCAGGGCGCCCAGCACGCCGAACAAGACCAGCAGCGGCCGGCGGCGGCGGCGGACAATCCCGTCGAGCGGTGCCGCCCAACCGAAGCCGACTTCAGCGCGCTCGCCATGCGGCTGCAAGAGGCCGATCACGGCCGGAAGAAAGGTCATCGTGCAGAGAAAGGCGATCAGCATCCCCGCTCCGGCGATCAGCCCCAGCTCGGCCACACCGCGGAAGTCGGTGGGAACGAAGGCGAGAAACCCCGCCGAGGTGGCCGCCGCCGCCACCAGGATTTGCCCACCGACGCGCCGGCCGGTCTCGGCCATTGCGACGGCAGGATCGGGATGCGCATGGCGATTTTCCCGGTAGCGCACGCAGAACTGGATGGCAAAGTCGACGGCGATGCCGACAAAGAGGATCCCGAAACCGACCGAAACCAGGTTCAGCGTTCCCACCGCGACAGAGGCGAACAGCAGGGTCAGCATCAGCCCGAGCCCGAGCGTCAGCAGGATCGGTACGATCAGACGCCAGGAACGGACGGCCAGGAACAGCCACAACGAGATCAACAAGATACTGCCTATCATGCCCTCGACCGCACCCTCGGCGACGGAGGCGAACTCCTCGTCGGCCAACGCTACGCTGCCGGTGATCCGCACGCGGGCGTCGCCCGATTTGACGAACTCGAGTTCGGCGGCCGCGGCGCGCATCGCCTGCGTGGCGGCTCCGCCTGGCTGAAGGCTGCTGAGATCCTGCTTCGGCTGAACCAGGACGAATTTGTATTTGCCGCCGAGATCGGCGAGATCTCCGCCGAGCAGCTTGGTCCATGACAACGGGCGGGGATGGCCGGCGATCGCGTCGGCCATCGCATCGTGAAACCCTTTTAATGCGGTTTGGTAGGGCGTGAGATCGGCCTGTCCCTGTTCCACCCCCGTGCCCAACAGAGACAAGGCTGCGAACAACCCGCGCGCGTTCGGATCCTTGGCGAGCTCCCCGAGAAAGGGCTGGGCATCGATCGTCCGGTCGAGGACCGACTCCAGCTGGTTCGGGTCGAGAAACAACAACCCTTCCTGCTTCAGGAAAGGCGAAGCGTCGGGGCGCCGGACGGTCAGGAAATGCTCATGATCCTGCTCCAGCGCTTCGGCCAGGGCGGCAGCGGTGGCCTCCGCCTCCTCCGGCTCCCTTGCATCGATCACCGCCACCAGGAGATCCTGAAACTGCGGAAAGTCGGCTTTGAGCGCCATCGCCCGCTGGCGCCACGGCAGGCTTTCTGCGAACATTCGGTCGGTGTCGGTGGTGATCCCGAGATGCCCGGCCGCGTACCAGCCAGCGGACGCGGCAAGGATGATCCCGGCCAGGACCACGAGCGCGGCGTTGCACCTGCACCAATCGACGAGACCGACGAGAAAACGCTGAAACGTCATCAGGGACCGAGGCGTCGATACATTGCGGCGGTCGGTGGGCGGCCGTCTCGGCCCGCATAAATGTGCTTCGACCTGAGGCACCAGGATTCCCGGTGCCTCAGATCGGGACGTGCAGGTGATAGCCGGTTTGGGCCGGCCGTTCTACTGTAAAATACCGCCCGACAGTTCCGCGGTCTTCCGTCGTAGGCTGACGAGCAGGCCGGTACCGCCGCCATCGGAGAGCACGGACCGTATTTCGGACCGTTGGGCCGCGACACGGCTGATCGAACCGTCGGCCAGCACGTCCACGATCCGCCATGCGCCGCCGCTCGGTCGCATCACGTAGGCCAGCACATGCACCTGGCCGGCGGCCCCCATGATTCTGGTCTGTACAACCCGATCGCTGCCGGCGGCAGTGACGGCGGGGAGGACCTCGAAGCGCTCACCGGAATATTCGCCGAAATTAGCGACGTAGGACGCGATGGTGTAGCGCCGGAAGGCTTCTTCCACGGCCGCCTGTTGGTCCGGTGGTAACGAGGCCCAGCGCAGCCCGACGACCTGTCGGACGATCATCTCCAGGTCGAAAGTCCCGCCGATAACTGGCGCAATTTTGTCGTATCGCTGGCGGAATGGTACCGTGTTACCGGCTTTCATGAGGTCGATCAGCCCGGCATGGAGCTGTTCAACAGGGGCGGTTATCTCGGAGGCAATAGCGGCGGGAAACGGTCCGAGGACCGCGGCGGTGAAACAGAGTACAGAGCGCAGCAGGGCGCGGCGATCAGGTGCGGCGAGCGACATCGAACATCCTTGGGTTGGCAGCTGACGGGTCGAAGCGCAGTTTAAGCTGCCAAAGTGGAAAATCGGTAAGCGCGCCATCTTCGCGATCCGTCGCTCGTCCCGAAAACGAAGCGATGTCGGGGGAGCGGCATGCAGGAGGCTTAGGCACCTAAAACCCGGCCGCGGGGGCGGCGCTGATTATCTCAGCGAATCCGTTGCACGGCCTGCCTTGAGCCCGGAGGCTGGCCGGCGCGAGCAGCCTGCAAAATAGCAAAAACGAGGGGGATAAAGGATCCGCCAAGAGTCGAAGAAATGGTGCCGGCGCGCACAACTTCGGTCAGCACTAGCGATTGTCATCCGGGTAGACCAGGGTTCCATCGGGGAGCCGCTGAGCGCCTGTAGTAATCGTCGCGGGGTCGACCTTGCCCGACCCGAGGATGTGCATCACCGGCGTGCCTTGCGCCAGCAGGTAGTCGGCGATGATCCGGCGGTGGCACCGCCACCACAGCGCCTCCGCGCACATGATCGCGCAACAATGGTTGCGCGCGAGCGCCGTGAGTTCGGCGAGGCCCACGCGGAACGCGTCCGTCGCCGCATAATCCGCGTAATTGCGGAAGGAGCCGTTCCGCCACAAAGTATTCGGCGAGGGCATCCTATCCTTGCGCCGGCCGCGCAGGCCGCCGAGCGAGGCCAGGTGGCAATAGCAAATCCCGGCGGCGGCGAGCGGCGAAGGGAACGTGTCGGCATTGAACTGCGGGTTTGTCCGCGAACGCGGCACCGAGCGTACATCGACGAGCAGATCGACCGAAGCTCGCCGCAGCAGAGCGACCAGCTCTGAGAGGCTTCGCGTCGAATGTCCGATCGTGAAGATAGTCGAAGCAGTCATCGCAGGTTCTGACGTAACATCATCTCGCGCTGGAGGCTTTTAGGGCGCGCGACGAAGTCGAGGGAAGGACATGGTATGAAACTGGTGAGCTATTTGGCAGCCGGACGCAGTTCCTACGGGGCCGTGGTCGGCGACGCCATCATCGATCTGGGACGCCGGCTCGGCGATCGTTATCCGACCTTGCGCGCCGCGGTCGCCGGCAATGTGCTCGGCCGGTTTGCGGCCGAGGTGAAGGATGCCGCGCCGGATACAGCACTGTCGCAAGTGACCCTGCTGCCGCCGATCATCGATCCCGACAAGATCATCTGTGCGGGTCGCAACTATCGCGCCCACGCCGCCGAAGCCGGGGGCCCGCCGCCCGAGAACCCGCAGGTGTTTCTGCGCCTCGTCAACACCCTCGTCGCGCATAACCAGCCGATGATTTGCCCCAAGATCTCCGGCGATTTCGACTATGAGGGCGAACTCGCCCTCGTCATCGGCAAGCCCGGCCGGCACATCGCCAAGCAGGACGCGCTGTCGCATGTCTTCGGCTATGCGTGCTTTAACGACGGCTCGATACGCGACATCCAGTTCAAGCATTCGATCGCGGCCGGCAAGAACTTCCATGCGACGGGCGGCTTCGGGCCCTGGATCGTCACCGCGGACGAGATCCCCGACCCGACGCGGCTGCATCTGGTGACCCGGCTCAACGGCCAGGAAGTCCAGCACACCGGGATCGACGATCTGATCTTCGACATCCCGACCCTGATCTCGTACTGCTCGGACTGGACGCCCCTGGTGGCCGGCGACGTGATCTCGACCGGTACGCCCGAGGGCGTCGGCTTCGCCCGCAAGCCGCCCTTGTGGATGAAGCCGGGCGATGTCGTCGAGGTCGAGATCGACGCCGGGGTCGGCGTGCTGCGCAACCCGATCGTCGCCGAGAGCTGACTCATCCCGCTGCGCGTCAGCGGAATTCGAAACTCGAGAGGCCGCCGCTAAGCTCCTCTAAAACCGTGAGAATTTCCTGTCGGACGCGCAAACTCAGGGGAAAAACGTGGCTCAGAGAGAGAACTATATATGAATATCATATAGTTAAGACCCGATCAGGACGCTTCTTAGACGCCCGGCAGGGGAAGTTTTGACAATTTCTGGACGCTCGGGTCGAGGTGAGGCCGACACCCCACCGCGGGAACCAGAATACGCTTCGATCTCGGCCAAAAGATGGAGACGTTTATCGCTCCGCAAAGGCCGGCATGACGTCGCGGGCGAAGCGGCGCAGGCTCTCGCGGCCGCGCGCACCGCCGCCCGAGCCGCCGCCGTTGATCAGGACATAACCGACGCCGATCGCGCGCAACTCTTCGAGCTTCCGCGCGATCTCGTCGGGATTGCCGTAGATCGCGCTGATTTCATTGACCGCTCGCGGGTCGCCGGTGGCGCGGTCCGGCCCGCCATGGACGGTGCCGTCCGGCCGGGTCGCTAGCTTCAGCTGGCGCATCCGGTTCTGCAAGCGCCGCTCC
>Ga0074045_10000347_pt1 | contig 45270 bp, 40 predicted proteins | sample BogForMeECP23OM2_FD_94442 | JGI IMG/M metagenome (GOLD analysis project Ga0074045, IMG submission 94442) | Bog forest soil microbial communities from Calvert Island, British Columbia, Canada - Bog Forest MetaG ECP23OM2 | ecosystem: Environmental > Terrestrial > Soil > Wetlands ...
TATGAAGTAAGAAACAGGGGCTTTGAATACATCGTCGAGGAGAAGGGTGAGACTGTCTGCCTCCTCAAGATCAACAGGACCACAGCTGCCTGTGACGAGACCCTCCAGCGTCTTTATGATAAAGAGAAGATGAGTGAGATGGTGAACAGGCTTAACAGCCTCTATGTGGGGTTCACCCGTCCCGAGAGAGAGCTTTACGTGATCGGAGTCAAGAGCAATGACAAGGGTTACCCGTTTGTCCTCCTCCCGGCCGACGAATTCCCTCCTTCGGCCAAACCTGTATACGTTCCTTACATACCGTTATCAGAAGCAGGGGCGCCTGCTCCTTGCCGGCTCTTGCACCGCTGCGGGCAGCTGAAATTCCAGGCCGGTCCCGAAACGTTCCTGACAATAGATGAAAGAAGGAGGGGTGAGTTCATCCACAGAGTATTGTTCTTCGTCGATTGCGTGAAATATGGCTTTGAAACTGAACTGCAAGAAATCATAAGTCGTGTCAGGGATGAGACCGGATCGGATTATTCCGACAAAGAGATTAAGGCTCTCATCATTGCGTTAGTAACCAACAAGGCGATAGAAAGGTATTTTACCTCTGCGCCGGGGCGGCTGATCAGAAAAGAGCAGGAGTATTCTGACAGAATCGGCAGGCTTTTCAGGATGGACCGGGTGGTAATAGACAATAACAGGGTCACTGTAATCGACTATAAGACAGGAAAAGACAAGGAATCGCTGGACAAATACAGGGCCCAGTTGAAGAACTACATGAGCATACTCCGTGATGTCTATACCGGAAAAACCGTTCAGGGTGTTATTGCTTTCGTTGACCTCGCCACAGTAGAGAGGATTGGATGAACACACTAATCATTCCCCCCGGCAAAAGCCTGATAGAAGAAGTCCTGGCTCACTTGACAGGGAATGAAAGGGATTACTCTTCATCCCTCGTGATCTTCCCCGGCAAAAGGCCGGCCCACTTTCTCAGAAAGGCGCTGGCCGCAAAGGTCGGTTCAGGCTTTATCCCGCCTATGATTTTTTCGATGGATGAGTTCATCGATTCGCTACTGGACGAGTTGAGTCCCGCAAAGAAGATTGAGACCATAGACGCAGTCGCCCTACTCTACAATATCCACAGGAAGGCCCCGACGCCGCTTGGCGGAAATGGGTTCATGACTCCTGACAGTTTCTTCCCCCTCGGGCTCAAAATATATCGTGACATCGAGGAGTTGACTATTGAAGGCATCAATCCCCAGATGGTCAAGGGAGTCGAATTCTTCATTGCGGAGGACATGCCGGAGCAGACGATAGAAAGATTACAGTCTTTGTCTTATTTCTATGAGCAATTCTACAGAGAAATCGATGCCTTGGGTTTTTCGACCAGGTCAGGGAGATATCAGATTGCTGCCGAGAAGATAGACAAAGCCGGACTCAGCAAATTCGATCGTATAATTTTTGCCGGCTTCTTTGCTCTCACCAAGGCAGAAAAAACCCTGTTTAAAAAGCTGCTCACTTACAACAATACAGTCTTTGCCTTCCAGGATGGGACCGGACTAAATGACAAACTTAAGGAGCTTGGCATCACCTGCAAGATAGAGGAAAATGTAGTCACGGAGCCGGAGGTGCACTTTTACAGCAGTCCCGACACCCACGGCCAGGTCCTGGCACTAGGGAAAATACTTGCTACAAACCTTGCAGCAGGTAATAATCTTGACGAAAATTCAGTTATTGTCCTGCCTTCATCAGAAACACTTTTTCCTCTCTTGCGTCAGGGGCTTGCGGTCATACCCGAGGATGACTACAATGTATCATTAGGGTATCCATTACACCGCACCCCGGTCTTTGGTTTCCTCAATAACCTGATGGAACTGGTTAATTCAATGGACGGCGACAGGATATATATCCCCGACTACCTGAAATTCGTTCTTCATCCCTACACAAAGAACATTTATTACGGGGGAAAGTCCGAGACGACACGGGTGATGTTCCATACTATTGAGGAAGGACTTCTCAAACACAAGGCCAGGACCTTCACCACTATCGAAGAGATCGAGAGCAGCGAAACCCTTTTCAGGGACGTTCTGAGAAAGCTTCCAAAAGATGAAACCGGGATCAGGGAAGAACACCTCAAGGCTCATCTGAAAGCCATTCACAAAAATACAATAGATAGATTCTTTTCCTTTAAAAACATCAGAGACTTTGCCGGTAAGTGCATCGACATACTCCTCTTTATCTTCAATAACAGCACGGCAAGGCTTCACCCACTCTTTCATCCATTCTCAGAGTCGTTCATAACATCTCTCGACGTCCTTCTGCGCTCTATGATGAAGGACATCGCCTTTTCGGAAAGGTCCAGTTATTTCATATTCTTCAAAAAATATATAATGTCCGGCCATACCCCTTTTTCAGGCACGCCTGTGAAGGGGCTGCAGGTCCTGGGCTCCCTTGAGACGAGAAATCTGAAGTTCGACACAGTCTTCGTCCTGGACGCTAATGAGGATATCCTGCCGGATACCAGGAAAGAAGAGACGCTCCTTCCCTTCAAGGCCCGGGAGATACTGGGGCTTCCTACTTATATGGACAGGGACAAGCTCGCCGCATATTATTTCGATACGCTCCTTAAAGGGGCAAGGAGGGTACATCTTTTCTTCATTGAAAACGACAAAACAGAGCGGTCGAGGTTTGTTGAGAAGCTTCTATGGGACAGGCAAAAAAGGGATGGGACAACCGATGTCAGATCCTACGTCATACCTGTCCAGTATCAGGTGAAACTAATAAACAGCGCTCCCGGCCCGATTGGAAAAACGGATGCGATGGCAGCCTTCCTTAAAGACTTCAACTACAATGCGACCGCTCTGAACCGTTATCTCAAGTGCCAGCTTCAGTTCTACTACGCCTCTGTACTCGGGCTCAGCCGGAAAGAAGAGATGACGGGGGACATCGAACGCGATGACCTGGGGAATTTTGTCCACGCCGTCCTGATGCGCTATTTTTCCGGCAAAAAAGGCAGACCTTTAACGGAAACAGACATAATAGTCAGGCAAATGGACTCTATTGTGGAAGATCTCTTTGAGGAAAAATATGGTAAAGACCCATCTGGCGCCCTCTATTTTCTAAAGAGGCAGGTCAAGAGACACCTGGCTGAGGTTCTTAAATATTACTATCTTCCTCTTGTGAAGGAAAAAACAGTGACTATTTTGGAAAGCGAGGAGCTGATATGGGTAAAGGCAGACTCCTTTAATTTGAGCGGAAGGCTGGATAGCGTTGAGCAGAGAAATGATAAGACGATTATTGTTGATTATAAGACAGGCTCCAGCCCGAATTATCTGAAGATAGACCTGGAAAAACTTGACATCGGCAAGAGAGAGACCTGGGACCAGGCTATAGGAAGCCTTCAGCTTCCATTCTACCTCCTGCTTTATACTGAAAAGAAAAGCAGGCCGATAGACGAGTTGGATGCTATTTTTTTGCTTTTGGGCCGTTCAAAGATAAGCAGAGATGTTGAACTTCCCCTCTTTGACGGTTCATCTGCGGCAGAAATGTTCACACCGATGAAGATAGTGATCTTCAGGCTGCTTAGAGAAATAATAGACCCTCTGGTGCCCTTCGTCCAAGCTCCCGACAAGAAAAAGATGTGCCCGTCATGCGATTTCCACTACATCTGCGGCACCCAGTGGGTTGTAAAATAAGACACATTGTCCATTAACACTTTCCCGGGCTTTTCCATTTTGATCCTATCTCAAAAATCAAAATGTATCCCGTTAGCTGCTCGAATTCCTTTCCCGATCGCATGATCCTTCTCAACCCGGCAGATAACATATTCCTTCAATAAGGCATCTTCACCGTATTATTATTGAAGTAGTCAAACCCCTTCGCAGCATCAAGAGATGGCGTACCCGTCAGTTTCGCTTCGAACGCTATGAATTGAGACCTCCCTTTCGTGTTATAATGACGCGGGGAACAAATGGAAATCGTGATCGTTTCACAACTATGTTGGGAATGAAAAACTGATCAATACAGGGACAGTGAACCAAGAAACTATTTATGCCGTTTTGTCCTAATCCGGAATGCCCTTACATGCTATGGTTGTCCAGCCTGCAAAATATGTGTATGAGTTGTTTTTTTGGTAAAAATCAGGATGAAGAAAGTCACCCCACATAACTATCTGAAAAACACAATCGGAGAGGATACCTATGGAAAAGAGAAATGTGATACATCCCCATCAATGGTTTTTTGACCCGCGGTTTCTCGTGCTGCGGTATGCCGTGATACTGACCATTCTATTCTGCGCGCTTATCGGTAAGGTCGGCGCCGCCGATGATTCGACCAGTAAACAGGGCAGCAGCGACATTGTCCAGAACTCGGTGGTGAAGGTGTTCTCAACCGTCCGCATGCCTGATACATTTCGACCCTGGGCAAAACAGGTGCCACAGGAGATTTCGGGCAGCGGCGTAATCATCGAAGGACATCGAATCCTGACCAACGCCCATGTGGTGCTTTATGCAAATCAAATCCAGGTGCAGGCAAACCAGAGCGGCGACAAGGTTTCCGCTACCGTTGAGGCCGTTGCTCCAGGCATTGACCTCGCGCTGCTGAAGCTTGATGACGAATCTTTTTTTTCCACGCATTCGCCGCTTCCCCGCATCAGCACACTCCCGCATTTGAAGGACGTAGTCATGACCTACGGATTTCCCACCGGAGGCACGAATTTGTCGATAACCAAAGGGATTGTTTCCAGAATCGAATTTACCAATTACAATTATCCGGTTTCAGGCCTCCGCATTCAGATTGATGCGGCCATCAATCCCGGCAATAGCGGGGGGCCTGCCGTTGTTGATAACAAGATGATCGGGGCGATATTCAGCCGACTTGGTGCGGGCGCGGAAAACATCGGCTACATCATACCTTGCGAAGAGATTGACTTGTTTCTTAAAGACATTGCCGATGGGCGTTACCGCGGTAAACCCGCGATGGTCGACGAGTTGCAGACGCTGGAGAATCCTGCGCTCCGATCTTTTCTAAAGGTTGACAATTCGGTAACCGGAGTGATTGTTCGCCAACCTGCATCCGCAGAGGTCTCCTATCCTCTTAAGGCCTGGGATATAATCGCGAAGATAGGCGACACAAATATCGACGATCAGGGCATGGTAAATATCGGGAATGATCTGCGTGTTAACTTCCAATATCTTATCCAGAAAATTGCGGCTGACGGCAAGGTTCCCTTATCAATTGTTAGGGGTGGGAGGGTGTTAAAAGTTGAACTCCCTATTTCATCCGATCATCCGATGCTTATACGCGATTTGCAGGGCTCGTATCCTCCCTACTTTATCTATGGGCCGCTTGTTTTCTCGGTTGCGACGACCCAGTACTTTTCCAGTCTGAGTAATCTGGGTAAAGACAGTGCCAACAACCTACTTGGTATTTATGCCTTTATGGGAAGTCCGTTCGTCATACGAATTGGTGACAAGCCGGCATTCCCTGATGAAGAGCTTGTCGTCGTCTCTTCTCCATTTTTACCCCACACACTTTCAAAGGGATACGGTAACCCTGCCACGCGGGTGATAAAAACGGTCAATGGGATTCCGATCCGCAACCTGAAACATCTTGTGCAGGTGCTGCGGGACTCTCACGACGAGTTCGACGTATTCACCTTTTGGGGCAGGGGCGTCGAGTCAATGGTATTTCCCGGGAGGAAAATGCGAGATGCGACGGATGCACTTCTTACCGACAACGGTATTCGTTCCCAGGGATCTCAGGAGGTGCTGACTTTGTGGGGCGCCGGGCAAAGGCGGTAGGGTATGGGATGAGAGGCAAGAGTGCTTCCTGTAACCAATTTTTCTGCGAGTTTATAAATAGATTCTATTTAATCAACCTGGTGCGTTTGTAGAAAAACGGTTTCAAAACCTTCAACCCGACAACAGAAACCACAGGCTTGACAAGCCATGATGCAAAGCTCTTACTCCCCAGGCACCGCTTGCAATAAGGGTGATCGAGTCTGTAGTGTCTGAAGCCTTCGATTATTTTACCCAGCCTGTCAGATGAAAGTATCGCTTCCAGCGATGAGTCATAAAGGTTTCCAACTTTCGTATTGCCGTCAAAGTCCATGCAGCAGAGTACTACATCGCCGTTATAGAGAATGCCGAAGTGGTCGCGCATCCCGAAGCAGTAGCCGCGCCAGGCCTCACGAATTTTTTCATCGTTAAATGCATGCCCCCAATCATCCAGTACATATGTTTCAAAAAAAACATTCGGGTATATCTCAACCACATTCCATTTGTAGGACACGAGGTTTTCGAGGCCCCGCATTGCCGAATTCCGGTCTTCCTGTCCAACTCCCAACAGTTTGTATATACGCCCTGCCCAGAAGGCGAATATCTTCCTCAGTTCTTCTGTGGAGGAGATGACCTCCACCTCGCCGATCCTTTTCTCCATTGTTTTTTTCCTGAAACGGGTATTAAGAAACCTGAATTTAAATGCGGTATCCCTGTGTTTCACATAATATGCACGAAAGAATTCGAGTATACCCTCAAGGTAGGATTCAAAGGTCCTGGCGCCCGCCTTCCTGTAAGCGAACGACCTCTCATCGGGTGTCTGGAGCGAAATATCAAGCTGGTGGAGGTCATAGTCAAGGAGCCGCCTGCCTGTCTCACCGCCGAGACCTCCCCCGTTGGTGGTAAGGCCGACGTTCATCTTTTCCCTTTTTGCGTGGTCCAGTATCTCAAAAAAGTCCTTATGCAGGGTCGGCTCGCCCATGACATGGAAAGTTATCTTTTCGCAGACGCCGCGGGCCTTGAGTTCAGTAATAATCTCTTTGGCAAGCCCCGTTTGCATGTAGCCGTAGGGCCGTCGCATTTCAGACTTGGGGCAAAAGACGCAATTGAAGTCACAAATATTAGTCAACTCAATATGAACGCGCTTGAGCGGTATCTCTATATGTCCGAATTTTTTCTTTTTCACGATGCCCTGGTAAACTGAAGCTGACTGAAGCTATATGTATATTATATATTGCCCCAAACCGGATGTTTTTTTCTATCTTGGACAAAAATGGCAAAAATGATAAAATAAAAGTATAGGAAGGGGTTGCACGGCCCCTGATGACCGAGGTAAGAACATGGACGATAAGACACTTCCTGTCACAACGGCGACGCAGGCTTTGCGCGCGGCGGGAATTCAATATTCTGACCATCTTTATGCTTATGAAGAAAGCGGCGGCACAGCAGTATGTGCAAGAGAACTTAATATCGATGAACACTCCGTAGTAAAGGCCATAGTCCTGGAAGCCGATACAAAACCTCTTATCGTTCTCATGCACGGCGATATGAGGGCCTCGATAAAAGAACTTGCGAAATTAATAGGGGCAAAGAGCATTTCGCCATGTGCCTCCGAAAATACGGAACTGCTTACTGGTTATCAGTTTGGAGGCGTCTCTCCATTTGGCATTAGCTCCGATATTCCCATTTATATGGAAGAGACTATCCTAAACCTTCGCAAGGTCTATGTAAGCGGCGGCAAGCGGGGCTATATAGTAGGGATAGATCCTTATGATATAGTTAATATCCTTCACCCTGTCCTTGTAAAAATAGGCTCCGCCCGCGGGACCTGAGTAGTCCAAATCCCCGGGAGTTCCCGGGAACAGAAACTATCAGAGAAATAAATAATTTTAATAATTCTATAGTTAAGTAGATATCATAAGTTGGGTGTGGTACATTTTTATCGTCCCCCAAATAATTAAGCAGGGAGAGCAAATATGACTTTAAAGGAATTATTGCAGGCTAAGCCGTCAAAGATGGTTACGTGCAGGACAACCTGCCTCGTTTCTGATGCAGTTACAGTTATGGACGGTCACAATGTAGGTTCGATACTGATCCTTGACGAAAACGACAAACTGGCCGGCATCTTTACCGAAAGAGACATAATGCACTGCTTTGCAAAAAATATCTCTCTGAGGGAAGAAAAAATCGTGGATATTATGACTTCGGACCCGATAACTCTCGAAGGATCAGAAGATATCAGCGTCGCGATCAGGATCATGTCGGAAAAGAAAATCAGGCATCTTCCGGTTATGGAAAACGGAAAGCTTACAGGTGTTGTCTCATACCGGTGCGTAGTTTCAAGAATGCTGCCTGATATCATCTTCATGGCGGACGATATATGTTAATTTTTTCATGGGGTTGACCTACTACCAGAATTTACAATTTGTTGCCAGGAATAAGTTATCTGTGGTAAATTAATTAAATGGATATTCCGTGAGGCAGCAGCGAGAGTGCGGCGTCAAAGTTATCCGTGCTTGCCGGATTTAAAAAAGATTTGATAAAATCCGAAGAATAACCTATAACTATGAACGATATACCTGCAAGGAAACTTTATGAAAGATAAACTCGACGGGATAATCACAAGGTACAGAGAGGACGGAGGCAATGTTATTTTTCTCCTTCAGGAAACCCAGGACGCGTTGGGGTATATTCCTGAAGAGGCAGTTTATTACTTTTCGGAAAAACTCGACATTCCTCCGAGCCGTTTCTACGGGGTCGTGACCTTTTACTCGCAATTCCATCTGAAACCGCGGGGGAAGAACATTATTTCGGTCTGCTGCGGTACTGCCTGTCACGTCAAAGGCGGAAGTAAAATAGCAGACCGGGTACAGAGAGACCTTGGCATTTCCGCTGATGGAGAGACTACTACAGACAAACAATTCACCTTCGAGATAGTTCGGTGTGTCGGGGCCTGCAGCATAGCCCCTGTTGTTTTGGTAAATAACAGGGCCTATGCCGAAATGAATGCCGAAGGTACGTCCAAGCTCATAAAGAAACTGAAAAAAGAGGATTCAGATGCAGCAAACTGAAGATAACAAGAAAAAGATAGTAGTAAGGGTCTGCATAGGCACGGGCGGCCTCGCGGCTGGCGGCAAGGAGGTCATCGGGGCCTTCAAAAAAGCGATCAATGATTTCTGCGTAGATATCGACATCGATTTCTCCTGTCATTATCAGAAGGTTGGATGCCGTGGTTTCTGCGCGAGGGATGTCCTGGTAGATGTTGTTGATGGCGACAAGAGCGTCACGTATCAGGGGATCAAACCCGATATTGCGAAGAGAATAGTCAAAGAACATCTTATAGAAGGAAAGCCTGTCACTGAATGGCTCATAGATGATTCATATTATGCTTTCCATTCCAAACAGCACAAAATACTTCTCAAAGACTGCGGCACCATAGATCCGGAAGATATTCAGGCATACATCAATGTTGGAGGATATGGTGGAATAAAAAAGGCCATTTCCGAAATGACCCCGGACAATTTGATTTCCGAGATAAAGGCTTCAGGCATCAGGGGCAGAGGTGGCGCCGGTTTTCCGACAGGAGTAAAATGGGAGGCCTGCCGCAAAGCGTCAGGGGCCAAAAAGTATATCGTTTGTAATGCCGATGAAGGCGATCCGGGAGCGTTCATGGACCGGTCTGTCATAGAGGGCAACCCACATTCGGTAATCGAAGGAATGATGATAGCCGCTTATGCCGTTGGCGCAAACCTGGGATACGTCTATATCAGGGCCGAGTATCCCGCTGCCGTAGACCGGCTTAAGCTCGCGATAGCTCAGGCCCACGAGATTGGCTATCTCGGGAATAACCTGTTGGGCTCGGATTTCAGTTTCGATTTGAAGATAAAGCTCGGCGCAGGCGCTTTTGTCTGCGGCGAAGAGACCGCTCTCATAGCATCTATCGAAGGGGAGAGAGGGATGCCGCGTGCAAAGCCCCCGTTCCCTGTTCACAAAGGCCTATGGGGCATGCCGACTGTCATTAACAATGTCGAGACCCTCTCAAATATTCCTTATATCGTACGGAACGGCGCAGCCTGGTTCGCATCGATAGGCACCGAGAAAAGCAAAGGCACCAAGGTTTTTGCTCTGACAGGCAAGGTTAAAAATACCGGATTGATAGAGGTCCCGATGGGAATACGTCTCGGGGAGATCATTTATGATATTGGCGGCGGCATTATCGGTGACAAGCAGTTCAAAGCTGTCCAGCTTGGGGGGCCGTCAGGAGGCTGTATTCCCCATCATTTGCTCGATACGCCGGTAACATATGAGGATATTGTTCAGACAGGGGCTATTGTAGGCTCCGGCGGTATGGTCGTCCTCGACGAGAACGACTGCATGGTAAATATAGCGAGGTTTTTCCTCGAATTCACCCAGGCCGAATCCTGCGGGAAATGCGTACCATGCAGGATAGGGACAAAAAGACTCCTGGAAATACTTGACAGGATCACGAAAGGTCTCGGCAAAGAGGGTGATCTGGAACTCCTCGAAAAACTCAGTAATGATATTAAAGTGACGTCCCTGTGCGGTCTCGGGCAGACTGCTCCAAATCCGATCCTGAGTACCATTAGATATTTCAGGGATGAATACGAAGCACATATAAAAGACAAAAAGTGCCCTGCAAAGGCTTGCAAGGACCTCCTCAATTATCACATTCTTGAAGAATTATGCAAAGGATGCGGCGTCTGCATCAGGGCCTGTCCTGCAGGGGCCATAACAGGAGAGAAGAAGAAGCCCCACACCATCAAGGCAGAGGCCTGTATAAAGTGCGGGAGCTGCTTTGACGTATGCAAATTCGAATCGGTAGCGAGGGAATGATAATGATAAAGTTAACGATAGACGGCAAGACAATAGAAGTTCCTGAAGGCGCCACCGTTTTGGAAGCAGCGAGGGCGCTCAATGTTTCCATTCCAACGCTTTGCCATCACCCTAAGCTTACCCCATTCGGCGGCTGCAGGCTCTGTATAGTCGAGATAAAGGGAATTCCACGGCCCGTCACCTCTTGCACAACACCCGTGAGCGAGGCCATGGAAGTAACGACCTCATCCCCTCAACTGGAAGATTTACGCAGGACTGTGCTGGAACTTATCCTTTCCGACCACCCCGCTGATTGCATGATATGCGAACGCGCCGGCGACTGCACCCTGCAGGAAATGGCGTACTCTTACAGCATCAAGGAAAACAGGTTCGCCGGGGAAAGAAGGGTTTACACAAAAAAGGACGCCAACCCGTTTCTCGAAAGGGACATGGAGAAGTGCATCATGTGCGGCAGATGTGTAAAGGTCTGCGATGAGGTGCAGGGCGTTGGCGCCATTGACTTTGCGTACAGGGGTTTTAAATCAAAAATCTGCCCGCCGTATGAGAAGCCTCTTGATTGCGAATTCTGCGGTCAATGTGTATCTGTATGTCCCACCGGGGCACTTACCGGGAAGATGTGGTCTCAGAGAGGACGGCAGAAAAATGTAAAAGAAACCGATACGGTCTGCGGCTATTGCGGCACAGGCTGCAATATAACGCTTAATGTAAAGAACAACAAAGTTATCCGGGTCACTTCAAAAGAGGATACATGGAACGAGGGCTGGCTGTGTGTAAAAGGGAGGTTCGGATACGGATTCATCAATAGCCCCGACCGCCTTACAAAGCCTCTCATCAATAGGGATGGCCGGTTTGAAGAGGTCTCGTGGGAAGAGGCCTATGAATACACTGCAAAAAGGCTGAACGATATAAAGACGGCCTCCGGTCCCGATGCGATCGGTGGATTATCTTCAGCGCGTTGCACCAATGAGGAAAACTACGCCTTTCAAAAAATGATAAGGGCCGCGGTGGGAACGAACAATGTCGACCACTGCGCCCGTCTCTGACACGCGCCCACCGTGGCCAGTTTGGCCGCAATTTTCGGTTCAGGCGCAATGACCAACTCCATTAAAGAAATAGAAAATATGGAGGTCATTTTGATTATCGGCTCCAACACAAAGGAGACGCATCCGGTTATCGCAAACAGGATGATCAAGGCATACAGAAAAGGGGCCAGGATAATAGTGGCTGATCCACGCAAGGTGCCGATGACCCGTTTTGCCGATACTGTGCTGGACCTGAAACCGGGCACGGATATCGCCCTGATCAGCGCAATGGCCCATGTAATCATTAAAGAAGGTCTTCATGACAAAGCCTTTATTGAAGAGAAAACCGAGGGTTTTGAGGAAATGAAGAAATCGGTCGAAAAATATACGCCCCACTACGCTGAAAAAATTACCGGCGTAAGCAAAGAGGCTATCATAAGGGCAGCCCGTCTTTACGGCGGCTCACGGAAGGCCGCCATTTTCTATACAATGGGGATAACACAGCATACCTGCGGCACTGAGAATGTCAACGCGGCTGCAAATCTGGCGATTCTCACAGGCAATATCGGGAGGGAATCTACCGGAGTGAACCCCTTGAGAGGACAAAATAATGTCCAGGGGGCGTCAGATGCAGGTTGCCTGTCAAATGTTTACCCGGGATACCAGAAAGTAGACGCTCCTGACACGCGGGCAAAGTTTGAGAAGGCATGGGGAGTGCCTCTTTCCCTGAAGCCCGGGCTCACGGCAACAGAAATGATACCTGCGGCCCTCGAGGGAAAATTAAGGGCCATGTATATAATGGGAGAAAACCCGGTCATTACTGACCCTAATACCCATCATACGGTCGAGGCCCTCAATAAACTAGATTTTCTGGTTGTTCAGGACATCTTTTTGACCGAGACCGCTGCCCTCGCAGATGTCGTATTGCCGTCAACCTGCTTTGCCGAAAAAGACGGCACTTTCAGCAATACCGAAAGAAAGGTCCAGAGGGTGCGGAAGGCGGTTGATCCGCCGGGTGAAGCGCGGGCCGACCTCTCCATAATCATGGAAATTTCAAAAAGGCTCGGCTATGCAATGGACTATAAATCCCCTGAAGATGTTCTGAGCGAGTTCGGCCAGGTATGGCCCAACCTTGCAGGGATAACATACCAGCGTATTGACAGGGATGGCATTCAGTGGCCGTGCCCTGACCTCAATCACCCTGGGACGCCTTATCTATACAAGGCCGGGTTCCCTAAAGGGAAAGTACGTTTCTCTCTTGTGCCCTTCTCAAACCCTGACGAGGGAACTGATAGTGATTATCCGTTTATACTGACCACCGGAAGGAACCTGTACCAGTATCACTCCGGCTCCATGACCAGACGCGTGCCTCAGATCGAGGCCCACGCAGGAGAACCCTATGTGGAGATCAGCCCCAAAAACAGCGAGAATCTCAATATCAAAAACGGGGACATGTTGGTCGTTACGTCTCGCCGCGGCAACATCAGAATAAAAGCACGGGTTACGTCGATGGTCCGGGAAGGCACGGTATTCATTCCCATGCACTACCACGAGGCAGCGGCAAATATTATAACAAATGACGCCTTGGATGCCACATGCAAGATACCTGAATTTAAGGTGTGTGCGGTAAAAATAGAGACGGCTTAATACAGGCAATAGGCGAAGGGCAATGGGCAATAGGAAAAGACTCAGAAAAAGACTTTTTTCGCTTTACCGATGGCCTATCGCCTATAGCCCATCGCCTGTTTTTTGGAGATTTTTATGATTACTGGCAGACCTTTATTTACTACCGAGCAGATACATGAGAAGGTAATTGAATTAGCCGGGGCCATATACCGCGACTATACGGGGAAGGAAGTCCTCGCGGTTGGGATACTGAAAGGAGCTTTTATTTTTTTTGCGGATCTTATCAGGGCCTTGAAACTTCCTGTTACTGTAGATTTCATTGTCGCCACGAGCTATTTTAAAGCTGTCTCCAAAGGTGAAACTACCATATATTATGAGCCCAGGGAGCCTGTTCAGGGTAAGAACGTCCTGCTGATAGACGATATTATTGATACCGGGATATCACTGAACTACATACGGGAGAAAATTTTGGCTCAGAGACCTGAAAGTCTAAAAATTTGCGTTCTGCTCGATAAAAAAGAAAGGCGCATCACAAACGTGCCGGTAGATTATGTAGGATTTAATATTCCCAACCAGTTCGTTGTAGGATACGGCCTCGATTATGAAAACAAATACAGAAACCTGCCTTATATAGCCGCATTCAAAAAAGAAACATAAAGTACAGGTTAAGGCTAAGGTTAAGAAGAATTCAGGACACAAGCAAGAGAGCTATTTCCTTGGCCTCAACCTGAACCTTAACCTGAACCTTAGCCTGCCTTTTTGGGGAGGATTTTATGTATGAACTGATGATAGAAACGGGTTTTGCCTCGGCACATCTGCTTAGGGGATATAAAGGCAAATGTGAGAATATTCACGGTCACAACTGGAAAGTCCAGGTATTTGTGATAACTGACCGCCTTAATGAAATCGATCTGGCTATCGATTTTCACGAGCTGAAGCGGATCACCAACGAGGTGATTGCTCAACTGGACCATACATGTCTGAATGATGTATTTCCCTTCACTGAAAGAAATCCATCTTCGGAAAATATCGCGCGGTGGGTGTTCGAGTCGTTACGCAAGAGGCTGGCGGAATACAAGGTAACTATGTCTGCGGCCACCGTCTGGGAATCAGAAACCGCATCAGCAACATATTATGAAGAATAATATGTCAAGGTTTAGATTAAGGGTTAGGTTGAGGCTACGCAAAAGACATAAATTGAATACAAACCAGAGCTTTTTTTCTTAACCTAACCCTCGACCTTAACCTCTCTTTTAAGGAGTAAAATCGATGGACCGGGCTTTCGCATTAAAACTATTGGATATGGCTCTTGCTCACGGCGCTGATGAAGCCGAAGTGTATATAAGAGCGTCAAAAAACCTCGGAATCGAGGTCAAAGGTCAGGAGATAGAGACGCTCGAAACCTCGATGACTGCAGGCTATGGGGTCAGGGTAATAAAAAACAAACAACCTGGGTTCTCTTATTCTACAGACCCAGCCGAAATGTCCCGCGTAGTGGATGCGGCGCTCTCCGTTGCGCGCTATGCAGAGCCGGATAAAAATCTTGGATTCCCCTTACCTTTGCAGGCCAGGGGAGTGGAGATCTTCGACAAACGTATAGCCTCAATCACCGGGGATGAAGCTATAGAGCATGTCATGCGCCTCGAGAAAGCGGCCCTCGGGGCCGACGGGCGAATTAAGAAGATCAGAAAGGCTGCGGGGGACTTCGGCACGAATGATACCTGTATTGTCAACTCAAGAGGAATTAACGCCTTCTACAGTGCTACCGGATGCTCGGCATATATTACTGTAGTAGCAGAAGAGGGCTCCGAAAGCCAGATGGGCTTCGACTACGAGGGGAGCAGATTTCTGGATGAGGCGGCCTTTGGCCGGGTTGGGAGCAATGCAGCAAAAAAGGCCCTGCAGCTTCTCGGTGCAAAAAAAATTGCCCCCGTAAAGGGCTTCATTCTTCTCGATAGTTCGGTAGCCGTGGAATTCCTTGGCATATTAGCTTTTGCCCTGTCGTCGGAATCCGTTCAAAAGGGCAAATCCATGCTTGCGGTAAAAAAAGGAGAGCAAGTGATAAGTCCGTTGCTGAATATAGTTGATAATGGTCTGCTTGCCGGCAGGCTCGGCAGTAAGCCTTTCGATGGCGAAGGTGTGCCGGCAACCCACAAAGCCCTGATTGAAAAGGGCGTGCTGATGGGTTTTTTATATAATACCTACACGGCCCGTAAAGAGGGCGTCCAATCTACAGGGAACGCCGCAAGAGGCGGAGCTTTCGGGCTCCCCGGCGTCGGACCGACTAACCTTTATATAGAGCCGTCATTACCGGAGCATCCGCAGGCATTTGAAAAGCTTATCGAGTCTATTGATAAAGGCCTGTATGTAATCGAGACCATGGGCATGCATACGGCAAATCCTGTGTCGGGAGAATTCTCCGTCGGCATATCCGGATTATGGATTGAAAACGGAGTAGTGCGCCACCCCGTGAAAGAGGCGGTGATATCGGGGACTGTGCTGGATTTGTTCAGGCAAACCATAATGATTGGCGATGACTTAAGATTTTATGGTAACATAGGTGCCTCAAGTATTCTGATTGAGGCAATAGATATAAGCGGTTGAAATACTGGAGGATATTAATGGATTATTTCTTGACGGAAGAACAGCAGATGGTACGTGATCTTGCGCGGCAGATCGCTGAAGAAAAGGTCGTGCCGGTCAGAGCTGAACTTGATGAAAAGGGCGACTATCCCTGGGAAATTATTAAAGTCCTGGCCCAGTCTGATATGATCGGACTTTTTATCCCCGAAGAATATGGCGGCCTTGGCAAGGGATGTTTAGAACTTTGCCTGGTTGTTGAAGAACTCTCATGTGCTTGCGTCGGCGTTTCGACAACCTATGCGGCTAATGCCCTCGGAACATTTCCTGTCCTTCTTTTCGGGTCTGATGAGCAAAAGAAACAATACCTGCCGGATATTGCGGCAGGCAAGAGGCTTGTGGCCTTCGGCCTTACCGAGGCCAATGCCGGCAGCGATGCCGGTGGCATCCAGACTACAGCAAAGCTTGACGGCAATGAATACGTTTTAAACGGCACCAAACAATGGATTACAAACGGAGGCGAGGCAGAGATTTACACGATTATTGCCATTACCGATAAATCAAAAGGACCGAGAGGGGCCTCTGCCTTTGTAGTGGAGAAAGGGACCCCGGGCTTCGCCTTCGGGAAGAAGGAAAACAAACTTGGCATTAGGGCGTCTTCAACAAGGGAGCTGATTTTCGACAACTGCAGGATTCCGAAAAAAAACCTTATCGCAAAAGAGGGGATGGGGTTTATTATTGCGATGAAAACACTCGACCAATCAAGGACCGGTGTCGGCGCCCAGGGGCTGGGCGTGGCACAGGGTGCATTTGAAGAGGCGGTAAAGTTCGCCCGAAACCGGCACCAGTTCGGACACCCTATAATAAGCTTCCAGGCCATCCAGCACATGCTGGCTGATATGGCGATGCAAATTGAAGCGGCACGCTCGCTTGTGTATTCTGTAGCCAGATATGTCGACAGCGGCGCAAAAGATATATCAAAGGAATCTGCAATGGCGAAGACCTATGCGACTGATGTGGGGATGAAGGTTACCATAGATGCCATGCAGGTCATGGGCGGGGCAGGATACATGAAGGAATATCCGGTTGAGAAGATGATGCGTGATGCAAAGATACTCCAAATATACGAAGGCACTAACCAGATACAGAGGAACGTTATCGGTCAGGCTTTGATCAAAGAAGCTGCAAAGAAATATTAATAACGCCCTTTTTACTCATTTGTTCCTTATTTTTTACCCGATGCCTTTAGACGTGCAAAAGTATACTTTTTCAGAATTTTTCTGAAGTCCTTTGTGATCTCAACCCATACAGGATGAACAGAACAGGTTTTGCTGCGACCGCAAAGCGACTGGTCAAGGGCGCAGACGTTCATTGAAACTTCACCTTCTATTGCCTCCATAACATCAAGCAGACTAAGCTCCTCCGGAAGCCTGGCAAGCTGAAAACCGCCTTTAACACCGCGAAATGACTTAACGAGCGAGGCCCTGGCAAGTTTCTGCACAATCTTCGCCAGGAAGCTCTTCGGTATCTGCATTTCCCTGGCGATATCTTCGACCATGCTTATTACTCCCTGTTTGTCTGAAAGGTACAAGATACACCTTATCGCATAATCTGTTTCACGTGTAATTTCCATATATCAGTTACCTATCCTTATATAGTATAAATCATAAATGCGCTAAAATGACCCTTGATATGTCCTTCAGGGAGGCGATACTGTCCACTGCTCCCAATTCTATCGCTTTTTTAGGCATTCCGAAGACTACGGAGGACTCCTCATCCTGGGCAATGGTAAAGGCCCCTGTCTCCTTCATCTCGCGAAGTCCTCTTGAGCCATCGTCTCCCATACCGGTCATTATAACACCTACAGAATTTTTGCCTGCATATTGCGCCGTGGAACGGAACAATACATCCACCGAGGGGCGGTGCCTTGAAACAAGAGGCCCGTCCTTTATCTCAACATAATAACGGGCGCCGCTGCGCTTAAGCAGCATGTGGCGGTTGCCGGGGGCGATCAACGCCCGGCCCCGGATCACGGAGTCATTGTTTTCAGCCTCTTTAACAGATATGCGGCAGAGGCCGTCAAGCCGTTTGGCAAAAGCAGCGGTAAAATTTTCGGGCATGTGCTGTACTATTACTATACCGGGCGCATCGAGAGGCATGGCTTCAAGGAGGACCTTCAAGGCCTCTGTACCTCCTGTGGAGGCCCCCACCGATACGATTTTTTCAGTGGTCTGGAGCATTGCCTTTCCAGAGGGTTTTGCGAGCACGGCATCAGCCGTAAGTTTGGGGGCCACTGACATGGGTATTGCAGAAACAGGCTTTATCCTTGCCGCCGCAGCCGCCTTTATCGCATCGCATACAAGCACCTTTGATTCTTCGAGAAACTGCTTTGTCCCCATTCGCGGCTTCTGGATAATTTCGACCGCGCCAAATTCAAGCGCTTTCAGGGCAGTCTCAGAACCTGCTTCAGCGAGGCTTGATACGATTACTACCGGGATGGGATGCTGGCTCATGACCTTATGCAAAAAAGTTATGCCGTCCATGCGCGGCATCTCAACATCCAGTGTAATAACATCAGGTACTTCCTCCGCAATCCTTTCAGCTGCAATAAACGGATCTGCCGCAGTAGCCATTACCTCGAACTGAGGGTCTGAGGATATGATCTCCGACAGAGTCTGACGGACTACAGCCGAATCATCAACAATAAGTACCTTTATCTTTTTCATATATTTAACACAAAGGGGCAAGTGTCATGGATAAAAAGAAAAAAGACTCTTTCTGTTTCTTTGACCCTTGCCTCTTTGTCCCTTGCCCCATTATCTATTGCCTGTTTTTTTATATATGGACGGGTTTACACGGCTCAAGGGCAGATTCATGCCGCTGAGTGTCTCGGACATCCCTATGAAAATATATCCGCCGGGGACCAGGTGACGGCAAAACCGGTCCAATAACCTTTCCTGTGTAGGCTTATCAAAATAAATGAATACGTTTCTGCAAAATATAATATCCAGCGGCTCCCGCATGCCGAAATCACCCTCCATAAAGTTCAACCTGCGGAATTTTACAAGGGCCCTCAATTCCGGCACTATCCTGACAAGGCCTTTTTTTTCACCCTTACCCCTAAGGATATATTTCTTTTTCAAAGGCATCGGGACCGGAGATATCCTTTCCTCAGGGTAAATGCCGCTCTTGGCAACTTCCACAACCCTGCTTGAGACGTCAGTGGCGAGGATCATGTACTGAAATCCCAACCCAGGGTATTTATCGGCAAATTCATTAAGTACCATGGCCAGGGTATAAGGTTCCTCTCCTGTTGAACAACCCGCACTCCATACCATAAACCTGCTGTTTATGCCGGACCCCTGAGACTTTACGCTATCCGGTAATACCTCTTGCACCAGATAATTAAAGTGCTCCGGCTCCCTGAAAAAATCGGTCTTGTTAGTGGTGACCATATCGATCATATGGATCAGCTCGCTCTCAACACCTTCACTGCTGAAAAGGTAATCGCAGTATTCGCTGAATAATTTCATCCCAAGGATGCGCAGTCTTTTCTGGAGGCGGCATTCGAGCATGGTCTTCTTTACATCAGGCATCTTGATGCCCAGTTCCGCCTCGATAAATTCACTCAACCTGTGAAAGTCGTGCATGGACATCTTCGACGTCGAATCTGTGCATCCCGGGTCTTTATAGTCCATAGGAGCCTCTTGCAAAACTACCTGAACCACAGAGAACACAGAGTTTATTATTAAGAATATTTATTCCTCTCGGTGACCTCACTCTCTCCTCTGTGAACTCTGTGGTTAAGACTTTTGCAATTACAGTCACTCATTAACAGGCATGTCCTTTCCTGCACCCTGCACAATAGAAAGCTCATCGGCAGAAAAGACTTTGTCAATATCAAGGATCATGATGAAATGGTTATCGCGTTTACCCATGCCCTTGATAAAATCCGTCCTGACCCTCGTGCCTATCCTCGGCGCCGGCTCTATCTGGTCCGGCTCCAGGTCTATGACCTCCTGCACGGAATCCGCCAGCGCACCGAGTATGGCAGTCTCGCCCTCTATAGAAATCTCAGCAATGATTATGCATGTGTTCACCGTTTTTTCGGTTTTAGACATGCCGAATTTGAGCCTCATGTCCACTACCGGCACCACATTACCTCTCAAGTTTATTACACCTCGCATAAACTCCGGGGTCCTCGGCACCTTCGTCACTGTAGTAAAATCGAGGACCTCCCGAACCTTTGATATATCCAATGCGAAAACCTCATCTTCAAGTTCGAAAGTGAGATACTGGGTAGTTTCAGTAATTCCTGCCACACTCATAAGCGCCCCCTTACCCAAGAAATTTTAAATGTTGAATTGTGAATTATGAATTGTGGATAAAAAGATTCTTTACTCCCTCAATTCAACCATTCAGCATTCAAAATTCAACATCGTCTTTTAGTATTTCTCAAACTCCTTGTCTCCTTCATCCTCCTTGCCTGCCTCACCCATATCAAGGGGAATGCCGCGCCCTCCTCCTATTGTCTTCGCCGGCCTGGGCCCTTCAACTTTTTTGATCTCCTGACCCATGTGTGCAACTTTGACCCTGTGTTCAGGCCGCTTAATCTCTCTCGCCATTCTCCTGACACTGCCTGACTCCTCTGTCTTGAAGAATGCTATAGCATTCTGCAGCAAGTCTGCCTGGGAAGCCAATTCCTCCGAAGTTGAAGCCAGTTCCTCAGCCGCACCCGCGTTCTGCTGTATCACCTGGTCCAACTGCTGTATGGCCTGGTTTATCTGCCCTGCGCCTGTGTCCTGCTCCCTGCTCCCTGCGCTTATTTCCTGCACCAGTTCAGCTGTCTTCTGGATGTCAGGCACCAGTTTGGCCAGCATTTCCCCTGCCTTCTCCGCTATCTGCACACTGCTTGACGATAAATGGCTTATTTCTCCTGCGGCTGTCTGGCTGCGTTCCGCAAGCTTCCTTACCTCTGAGGCAACTACTGCAAAGCCCTTGCCGTGCTCCCCGGCCCTTGCCGCCTCTATCGCAGCGTTTAATGCCAGCAGATTAGTTTGACGCGCAATCTCTTCGATAATCGTTATTTTGCCCGCTATCTCTTTCATCGCGCCGACTGTTTCTGTGACCGCCTTGCCCCCTTCTATGGCGTCAACAGCCGACTTCTGAGCAATTTTTTCTGTCTGGTGAGAATTATCAGAATTCTGCTTTATGTTGGAGGTCATCTCTTCCATGGAGGAAGAGGTCTCTTCTATGGAGGCGGCCTGCTCCGTGGCCCCCTGTGAAATCTGCTGTGCCCCTGAGCTTAACTCCTGGCTCCCTGACGCGACATTGTCCGACGCTGACTTAACGTCGCCCACTATCGACGTTAACTTCTCTACCATATTCTTCATCGCGGTCAGCAACTGCCCCAGTTCGTCCTTGCTTTTAACTTCAATGTGCACCCTAAGGTCCCCCTGTGCCAACTGGTTCATTACATCAACACCCTCACCTAAAGGCAGCGTAATACTGCGAGTCAGGAACAAAGCTATAACAATAGCCATAACAATTGCTAAACCACCCAGAGAAAACATCAATATACGTGCTTTGTTATATGCGTTAACCGCTTCCTCGTGACGCATCTGGTTGCGCTCTTCCATATGCTTTTTCAATTCTTCTATCTTATCTAACAATTTACGTGCCGCAGGTCTGGCTTCCCTGTCCAGCAGGTCGAGCCCCTCATCGTTCTTATTGGCCAGGGCCAGTTCCACCACCTTATTATTCAGGGGCCTTGTAATCTCCCTTTCAGTTTTCATCGCTGTAATTAAATCAAGCGCCTTTGTATCATCTTTGGGGGTCATTTCCACTACTTTCGCGAAGGTCTCTTCAATTTTGCCCCTCAGTTCCGTGATATTCTTGTTCTGCTCCTGTCTCTTCTCCATGTCCTTTGTCAAAAACAAATTGCGGAGGCTGATAGAGATTTCCTCTTGATTAATTAACGAATTATTGAGATGGGCCAGCCGGACATTGTTGATTTTTACTATACGTTCAAGATTTCCATTAATTCCGGACATTGTGTTTAGTGCCACCAAAACAAGAACTATCATAAGTATAAGAACCAGTCCGAAACCTAATCCCAATCTTAACCCGACCTTCATGTTCTTTAACATTCACTCCTCCTTTTTCCTGCAGATTGGACCAGTTTTGGAATATCCAGAATCAATGCAACAGTACCGTCGCCCATGATTGTTGCGCCTGATATCCCTTCCACATCCCTGTAAAATCTGCCAAGTGTCTTTATAACAGCCTGGACTTCCCCGAATAATTCATCCACAACCAGCCCGGTCTTCTGCCCGGCGTATCTGACCACCACGATATTTTCATAGGCCGTCCGGCTGTTCATTGTGCAAAAAACATCTCTGAGCCTTATATACGGCAGTACTTCACCACGCAAGTTGACATAATTCCTTCTGCCTTCAGCCTGACGGTCCTGCTCTGATAATTCTATGCACTCAACAACTATATCCAGCGGGATTACATAAGAGGCCCCCCCCACCCCTACCATAAAGCCGTCAATGATAGCCAGGGTCAGGGGCAGACGTATGCGCACCGTTGTGCCGGAATTTTCCCGGCTCTCGACATCAACCGTGCCCCGCAGGGCTTCGATGTTGCGCCTTACCACATCCATGCCGACACCGCGCCCTGAAACTTTCGTTACCTGTTCGGCAGTAGAGAACCCGGGCTCAAATATAAGTCCAAACAACTCGCCGTCCGAAAATATCTGGTCCTGGCCGGCCAGCCCGCGCTCAAAGGCTTTTTTCAGGATCTTTTCCCGGCTGAGCCCGCCGCCGTCATCAGAAACTTCTATCACAATGCTGCCGGCGTCATTATATGCGTTCAGCCTTATAGCCCCCTTGCCGGGTTTCCCTTTTGCAATACGGATGTCAGGCTGCTCGATCCCATGGTCTGCTGAATTGCGCACCAGATGCATCAGCGGGTCGCTGATCTTCTCGACAATGGTTTTATCCACTTCGGTCTCGCCTCCGCATATCAGCAATTCAATATCCTTGCCTGTATCATGGCAGATGTCCCGCACCACCCTCTGGAAACGGCTGAAGACCTCATTTATGGGCATCATGCGGACCTGCATGGCCTTGTCCCTGATATCTTCGACCAGCCGGGATATACCCGAGGCCGACTCGGACAGGCCGCTGTCTTGTATACGGTGGGCCTGCTGGCCTATGTTTGCGTTTGCAATTACCAGTTCTCCGACCAGATTTACAAGCTGGTCCAACTTATTAGTGTCAACGCGTATCGTCCTAGATTCCTGTGCCCTGATGTCTCGCACCTTTTTCTGTTTTTCAAGGGCCGCATCCACAATTTCGGAAGACACCAGGCCCTCGTTCACCAGGATTTCTCCTATAGCCGGGACCTTATTCTCCTCTGCACGCTCAGTTTCCGAGAGCATTGCTATTTTGTTCTGCTGCTGCAAGGCCTCCTCAAGTTCAGAGGATGTGAGGGCGCCGCCTTTAACAAGCAAATCACCCAGTCTTAACGGATCTTCCGGCAGGTCGCGTATGAGTTGAATATATGATTCGATACTGCTCTTCGGCGGCAATATGCGGATAGAGCTGTCCTCTCTCACAAATTCAAATACATCGTCGATCGTCTTTTTATCAAAACTGCTCCTGAAGTCGATCTCAAAACCCAGATAAAACTCTTCGGGATCCATTTTATCAGAGGCAGGAATGGCGTCATACAGGGTAGCGATGTGCACAATTTCACCGAGTTTCGACAAATAGATTATAAATGATATAGGGTCCATTCCGTCCCGCAGCACATTCCGGCTTAATCTAAGGGATATATGCCAGTTTTCGGTCTCGACTTCTTTGCCTGCAACGAGCACTTCTTCCTTTTCTTCTTTGACGGCAGGCTGTTCTTTACCTTCACCTTTGCCGCCCCCAAGATTTAAAGACAACTGGTCAAGAAGGGAGCGCTCTACAGATTGCATCCCCGGGCTTAATACTTTGTCGTCACCCGATGATGCGAGGTCCACAAGATTTGCTATGTGGTCACGGCATTTCAGGAGCAAACCTATCAAATCGCCTGTAATCCTGATTTCGCCCTGGCGCACTTTCTCCATCAAACTCTCAACCTTGTGAGTAAATCTCTCAACAGACTCAACTCCCACAATACCTGCAGAGCCCTTGATAGTATGGGCTGCACGGAAAAGGGCATTGATTGTCTCTTCATCGTCAGGGGCGCCTTCAAGACGCAGAAGGGCGCTTTCCATGTCCTGGAGCAATTCAGTTGCCTCAATTACAAAAGTCTGCCTGACATCTACTTCCATATTTTCTCCTGTCGCCTATGGCCCCAAAAAATAATCCTTCATGTTAAACAATTCCAGCACATACATTGTTGCCGGGCTGTAAGACATAATTCTGAAACTCTTGTTTAAAGCGGCAGTTTCACGTTTAGCCAGGATCAACAATTGCAAACCCGTTGTATCAATCTCATTGACCTGCGACATGTCCATTTCAAAATCTGAACACTCGTGCAAGTTATCCAAAAGGTCTTTTTTAAGGTCGGCGGCATTGAAAATAGTCATATCACCTTCTATCCGAATCCTGCAAGTCCCATCAACTTTTTCGGTGTTTACTGTCATGCGTTCTCCCATTACTAAAATTTTGAAGGCTGAAGGCTGAATTTAGGAAGTAAAGAATCTTTTCTCTTCCACAATTCAAAATTTAACATTCAAAATTGGTTTTTTATGGCAATATCAGTTTCGATACTGCCTCAAGCAGTTGTTCCGGCTTGAAAGGCTTTACCATCCAGGCCTTTGCTCCTGCAGCCTTCCCTTCCAGCTTCTTTGCCTCCTGAGACTCGGTGGTGAGCATAATAATAGGTGTAAATTTATAATTTGGTAGTGTCTTGACCGTCTTTAAAAAAGCAATGCCGTCCATATTCGGCATGTTGACGTCGCATATCATCAGGTGCACCTTCTGTCCTGTCAGCTTGTCAACAGCGTCCTTGCCGTCAGACGCCTCTATTATTTCATACCCGGCTTTTTTCAAGGTAATACCTACCACCTGGCGTATCGACATAGAGTCATCAATCACCATAATCGTTTTAGCCATTTATACCTCCGGCTCTCAAATTTGCATTATGTATCACATTGTTACAGGTGAAATATTACAGAGCTGCAACAAAATAATACAGGAAATTTTAATTAATGTCCACATGATCGAAATCAACCTGTATTTACAGAAATTCGAGAGCAAAAAAGATCTGTTATCATAATTCCTTCAAAACCCTTTTTGTCTCGTAAGCCAGTCTATCACGCAATTCTCCAAATACTGCCGTATTCTTATTCCTCGCAGCCCGCACCAACTCAGCAGCTGTTTTACTCAAGATAAAGGCGCCTACTGAACCGGCAGCAGATACCAGAGAGTGCGCCTTAAAGGCGACCCTGTCCGCATCATTACACTCTATCGCTTCTCTTATCTCTTCTATTATGAAAGGTGTCTGCTCCCTGAAAAATTTGCAAATATGCTCAAAAAGTTCCATATCCCCGTCAACCATTTCGAGCGCTGAAGCCAGGGCCAGCACCTCCTCTTGCAGGTCAGGGTTAACTGTTTCTTTTTCAGCAGTAACATATGTCAGTATAATATCAGGGATCACCTTGATCTTGAGCGGTTTTGATACATATCCATTCATCCCCGCCTCAAGGCACCTCTCCCTGTCGCCTGACATCGTATCAGCAGTCATCGCTATAATAGGTATATTGGGATCAAACACGGAGGAGATTGAGTTTCTTATGGCCCTTGTTGCCGTAATTCCATCCATTTCAGGCATATTGATATCCATAAACACAAGATCAAAATGCTCTTTCTGCAGTGCTTCAAGCGCTTCTTTTCCGTTATTCGCAATAACTGATGTATGGCCATGTTTATCAAGCACTTTAACAGCCAGCATCTGGTTTGCAGGGCTGTCTTCGGCAACAAGGATATGCAAGGATTTCCCGGGCACATGAATTGGGGCGTCTTCCTTTGCAGATAGTGCCTCTTCCTTGACCTTTTGTCCGATACCGAACCTGGCGGTAAAATGAAAAGTGCTTCCCCGGCCCGGCAAACTTTCTGCCCATATATCCCCGTCCATCAGCCTCACAAATTGCTGTGATACGGTCAGGCCCAGGCCGGTGCCGCCATATTCTCTGGTGGTTGAGATGTCAGCCTGTGAGAAGCTCTCAAATATTTTATTTATCTTATCTTCGGGAATACCAATACCGGTGTCACTGACCAGGAAATGCAGGACACATGCTTCGGGACATTTCTGATCAGTCCTCACTTCTAAAACCAGCCGGCCTGTCTCCGTAAACTTAATTGCGTTTTCAACCAGGTTTGTAATTATCCGTCTGAATCTTGTCAGATCACCTTTCAATTCCGCCGGCACCTCAGGGCTAATACGCGTATACAATTCCAAACCCTTCTCTCTTATCCTGGGGGCGAGAGGTTTAATTGCGATTTCAAGAGCACTGGCAATATTAAAGTCTGCCTCTTCCAATTCCAGCTTGCCTGCTTCTATTTTCGACAGGTCCAGAATATCATTCAATAAATTTATGAGGGCTTCGGAAGATTGTTTGATAATTTCAAGGTTTTCCCTCTGATCATGCGATAAATCAGTGCCGAGAACAAGCTCTGTCAGTCCAATAACAGCATTCATGGGCGTTCTCATATCATGGCTCATATACGCCAGAAACTGGCTCTTGAACCTATTGGCGGAGTCGGCCGCCTCTCTTGCTTCTTCAAGTTCTCTGGTCCTTCTCCTCAACTTCCCCTCGAGTTCTTCCATCTCTTTAAGCGCTTCCTCTGTCTGCTTGTGCGCCGTTATTTCATTTCGCAGTTGTTCATTAGCGCTATAAAGCTCCGAGGTCCGCTCTTTTACCATGTTCTCAAGCCGCTCGTTTATCTCACGGGCTGTCTGTGCTGAGACACTTATATCTTCAAATCTTTTCAGCAGTCCGTAATGGTTTATGGCCTTTTCCATGACTACTTTCAAAAAGCCAAGATCAATCGGCTTGGCAATAAATTCATACGCTCCAAGTTTCATTGCCTCAACTGCAAGTTCAATATCAGCGTATCCCGTCATCATAATAACCGGCACATTCGGGATAATTTCCCTTATTTCTTTCATAGTTTCAATTCCGCTGATTCCCGGCATATTATAATCGAGAAGAATGGCATCGACGTCTACTTTACGGCAAAGTTCAAGGGCTGTTTCGCCGTCATGTGCCTCTATCGCGACATGACCGATTGATTGCAGGAAATCTCTAAGAAGAGAGATCAAGGCGTAATCGTCATCTACTACCAGTATTGTGCTCATGCTTTCCTTCACATCCGCCGGATTTTAAAAAAAGGTAACATCACCCTTTTCAGTCTCTTCCGGCCTGGAGACCTTCCGGCCCGGCTTAGTGACTTTTTTGCCGGAGATAACGGCGTCATGGGTTTCATGCTGTTTAGACATTACATAGTGCTTACGCATATCTTCAATATTGAAATCAGGGATAGAAGACCCGGCTGCGGGACCCTCGCTCCCTTTTTTAACCCATTCCATAAGAGTATCTATATAGGCGTTGATTTCGGAAAGGCATAAGATTACCTGTTCGATCTGTTGACGTGTTATATCCTGAAACTGGATATTGGCAAGGAGTTCCAGAATCTTCCCGGATACTTCATCGGCGTTTTTGCCGACCTCATCAAGAATCTGTTTGTTAAGATGGTCCAATAATCTGTAACTGTCTGCAAGTGAGGTCAACTGCAATTCAAGCCGGACCAGAAGGTTTTTCTCCTTTTCCTGAGACTGCATATCGAGCTTCTCCGCAAATTGTACGTCAACATTTCTCGCCATTTGAATTATAGCCTGCCCTATCTGTGCAGCGGCGAGCTCCGATTGGCCTGAAAGTTTCCGGACCTCAGAGGCCACCACTGCAAATCCTCTACCCTGCTCTCCAGCCCTCGCCGCCTCAATGGCTGCGTTAAGCGCGAGCAGATTGGTCTGATCTGCGACGTCCTTAAGCAACTGCACGAGTTTTGTAAGAGATTCCGAGTCCTTTTGCAAGGCCTGGACAATCCTATAGTCTTTGTCCAGATCAGCCACCCTGCCATCAATATATCCGCGCAGGCCGTCGATTGTCTTCTCATTCTCCATGAGCGTGGCGCTCGTCTCTTTTGCAAATTCATCGCTGTGCGACCGCAATGAGGTGAGTTTACTGATTAATCCCGACATGGCCCCATCTACACCCTGGGCCTGTCCGATAATCTGAAACGCTGCGGCATTTGTTTCCTTGACCACATTTTCGAGATTAGCCTTTGTAAGATTATTTGTTGCCTGCAAGGAATTGAAAAAACCGGACAGCTTGACACATCGTGAACTTATGCAATTCGATTCCTCATAATAACGGTCAAGTATCTCGCGCTCTTTTTTAGCGATTTTCAACAGGGGCTTTCCGAACACCTTTATTGTAACCAGGTAAAAAGCAGCAAGCATCACGATAACCCAGAAAGCCGAGTAACATGCATCGAGTAAGAGAAAGGAGTTCCCGAAAATTTTTAAAAAAAAGTTGTACGTGCTCCCATGAAAAAACAGCATCATCAGCCAGGTTATTGTTGCGGAAACCGCAGCCAGGACAGGGAACATGCGCCTGTATTGGGGAACGTAGGTAATAAGCAGGTGCTCCGGATTTATCTCTTTCCTGTCAGCCATGCGGGAGTCTCCTATACAATGAATTTGTCATTGGGCCACCCCGGACTTGACCGATAATCAAGTTTTATACCGGATTTCGGCTGCGCCATGCCGCGGTGACTGTCAGTTTATTCACATTTTATACCACTTAGGCAGCAATGTAAATATTTTAACACGAAAAGGGCGCAATATTAAAAAAAGGCGGATAATCGGGTATAATTGTGGTAAAGGGATTATAATTATAATGGAACAGTTCGGGAATCTGTATGATATTGCGAAAAGTCTCACTGTACTGTTTATCGAAGACGAAATATTAACGAGACTGACCGTCGGGAAAAAACTAAACTCAATTTTTAAACAGGTTGTTTCAGCTGAAAACGGAATAGACGGGATCGAGAAGTTCAGGCAGCATAATGTTGATTTGGTTATAACGGACAATATCATGCCGGGAATGAGCGGGCTGGAAGTTATCAGGGAAATAAGGAAAACTGATCTTAGCACCCCGGTTATTCTTGTTACTGCCTTTATAGATAATGATATCCTTATAGATTCCATTAATCACGGCGTTACGCAGTTTATCGCAAAACCTGTAACCGAAGGCAATCTTCTTAAAGCGATAGAAATAGCCGTCCAGCGGGTTGTCTTCGGGAATCTCGTACAGAAAGCGAGAGACCAGGAACTGGAACTCTTAAGGTATCGTGAAAAGTATCATTCCAGACAGCAGGAATGGGCCTTCAGGAAAGAATTGAACATCATAAAAAACGACCTGTTCCTGAGAAAAATTGATTTGACCGGCGATAACGGAGAAAGTCAGGAATGGGTTGTGGATGCGCACTATAAGCCTCTTGACATAATGAGCGGCGACAGCTATTCAGTCAGGGAGTTAGGCGAGGGTAAGATTCTGCTGTTTCTGATCGACGCAATGGGCAAGGGACTTTCCGCTTCCGTCACATCAATCCTGTCAACCTCTTTTGCCAATTATCTCGTCGATAAGGAGAAAGAACGCAACAGCTTCGAATTCACGCAATTTATTGAAGATTACACAACCTTTATCAGAAAAGAGATACTGGATGAAGAGATAGTTTGTGCTACTTTCACATACATAAACCTGGAAGACAAACAGATGGACGCCGCAATTTTTTCAATGCCGTCTATTATAGGGCTTACTTACGACAACCAGATCATCAGAATCAAAAGCAACAACCTGCCGATAATGAAATCCGGAAAGGCAAACAGGATTGACCGGCATGATATTTCCATGCTTAAGAAAATCCTTCTGCATACTGACGGGCTGAATGAAAGTTTCAAGGATTCAAATTCCATCTACCAGGAAGATCTCGAAACCGATTTTAAGGGGTCCTCATTTGCAACGGAATTGTCGGACAGGTTTTCCGCAAAGATTGGGAAACCGGATGACGATGTGACCTTCTTTTTTATCAAAAGGCTTGATTGCCACCCGAAGTGGGTAAAAACTTTTGTCATAAATACAAACCTTGAAGAGATAAAGGCGCTCGGCTCAAAGTTTGAAAACATTCTGCCGTCACTCGGTATGAGCGGGGATTCCTCCGTCATGTTTATAAGTTCTTCTACCGAGATGTTGATGAACGCTTATGAACACGGCAATCTTGACGTGGACCTTAATTTAAAAAACAAACTCATCAAAAACGGCGCTTATGAAGAATATCTTTTGACTAAAGAAAAAGAAACTGATAAAAAAATTAGTGTCACCCTTTCGCTGCATGAAGAGAACGGAAAAGAGTTCCTGGTGCTCACGATTGCTGATGAAGGTCCCGGCTTTGAGATGTCTATCCTGAAAGAGCCGGGGAGTACTGACTCGCGGCAACTGAACACCAGGGGGATAAAAATTACTCAAAGGCTTGCAGATGGAATATACTATAACAAAAAAGGCAATGAGACAAAACTGATAAAAGAGATAACAGGAGGCAACTATGAAAATTAAAGCAACGGGAGCTTCGGAAATAACTGTGACAGGCCATATCAAAAGCATTGAGGATTACCAGGAAATAAAGTTTGCCGTCAGAAATCTGATCGATAAAGGCAAGGACGCCGTATCGATAAAGATTCCCGACTCTTTATCGATGACCTCTTCCGTCATAGGATTTCTCCTTAAACTCATTTTTGTTGATAAAGTAAAAATATCGATGTGCGTGAAGGATGAGCGGCTCTTCAGTCTTTTGGATGTATTGAATTTAATAACTGTCTTCAATGTTACGAAAATGACGTAAACAAAAGCGCGGAAGCTTTTTATTGGATATTTCCCATACTGCGCTGGATTTTTCTCATAAGCACCACTCCGGTGCCCGTGCAGAATATAAGTTTGCGGCCGCGGTTTCCACCTACGTCCTTGCTGATTATTGGTATATTTTCATCGGCTAACATATCTTCAGCCAGCATTATATTGCGCTCACCGACATTCAACAGCCCGCTCGAAGTCTGAATTACGGAGCCGCCTCCGAAGACCTTTGCCTTCAGGTTCTCCTTTTTTGAGCCCATAGACAGCATTTTCCCGATAAGCTTTGGTATTGCAACACTGCCGTACTTTGGGGAAGGCAGCCCCTCACCGTTCCATAGAGGAAGCATGTAGTGGTTTATCCCTCCCGTATTCAAAACAGGATCCCAGAGGCAGACTGAGATACAGGAACCAAGCACTGTGGTTACCATACACATATCCTTTTGTGCAAAAATCTGTCCGGGATACAGGTAATAATCAATTTGGACAGTTTCAGTTCCCATGGCGGCTAAAATTTCTCCTCGCCTTCAAAAGTAAACTCATTGCCCTCATCCGAAAAGACATCAACTTCCGCTTCAGCTTTCGACTCCGGAATAAGAACAGCAAAAATGCTGCCCTTGCCTTTGATGCTTACAACAGAAATGGTGCCGTTCAGCAGTTCAACCAGCGCCTTTATGACGCTTAATCCAAGACCGTGGCCGGAATAACTTTTTGTCGTGCCTGTCTCGATCTGCCTGAACCTCTCAAAGATTGCCTGCTGGTCTGCTTCGTCAATGCCGATGCCGGAATCCTCTTGCAGGATGTTGAGGTGTCCCTCATGTCTCCATGCCTTAAACCTGACCTTGCTTCCTTCCGGGCTGTATTTGACTGCGTTGGACAACAGGTTTGAAACTATAATCTGAAGTTTTCCAGGGTCGGTTTTAAAGTAATGCAAGGGGGGATTGGGGGGAGGGGAATCGCTGGCCCAGTCGAAATCGATAGTCACCTGTTTTTGATGGGCCACATGTCTGTACGCGTCAATCACGCCCAGTATAAGCTTGTGCACATCTACATTGGAAATTGCAGGGAAGGCCTCCCCTGCTTCGATCTCAGCCGCGACAAAAATATTCCTCAATTGAAAATCGAGATTAAAGGCCTCGGTATAAATAATTCCTGCCATTGATGCACATTCTTCGCGGTTTGTATCCTTTACCGACGCTATGTCGTCCGCCAATACCAGTATGGAAGTCAGGGGGTTGTTTATCTCATTCCGGATGTTTGAAAGGAAATTGCTTTTAAGGGCCTCGGACTCCTGAAGTTTCCTGTTTACATCCTCCAGTTTCCTCGTAATCATCCTCAGGTCATAAAGGGCCTTGTCCTTCTCCTCGACCCTTCTTTTCATTTCTTCTATTAATTCGATATCTGTAAGTTTGGACATTGTACCCTCCCTTTTTTCTCTATCAAAACCTTCCGGAACGGATGATGGAGATAATAAGCCAGACGCCCATGAAAAATGCAAAACCAAATGCGGAAATAGCGAGCATAGAATAACCGAAAATAGTCGGACCGACGCCGACTGCATGCAGGATGGCGGAACTCAAAATCATGGCGCTCACTACCATAGCAAACGCAATGCGGTTGCTTGAGCGGTCAATGTCTTTTGTGAATTCAGGCAGGTTGACGTGATACATTTTTAAGTGAATGTCGTCTTTAAGTATTTTCTTGATTATTTGCTTCATCTGCCGCGGGAAAACAGATACAAAATCATTGAGTTCCAATATATTATCTTTGGCCGTTTTGCAGAACCGCGAGGGGCTGATCCTCTTCTGGATAAGTTTGGAGGCATATGGCTCTGCAGCGGCAATAAAATTGAACGTGGGATCAAGCTGCCGGCCTATGCTTTCGAGTATGAGCATTGCCTTATCTATAAGGAGCAGCTCCGACGGCGCTCTCAAATTGTGCTTGATCGCCAGATGGGTGATCGTATCCAGATAGAGGGCAAAGTCCACTTCCTGTAAAGTGACGTCGTAAATAGGCTCCAGAAAATTTACGAGATCAGACTTGAATTCTCTCCTGAATATTTCGATATCGGTGTGATCCGGAACTATGCCGAGGGCAATATACTGATCAATGATCCCGTCGAAATCCTTTCTTATAAGGGCCAGGAAAGTATTAGCCATCGTATCCTTCATTTCATCTGAGACCCTGCCCACGATGCCGAAATCCAGAAAGGCAATAGAGCCGGACGGCATTACAAGAATATTGCCGGGATGGGGATCAGCGTGAAAAAATCCGTCTTCGAGTATCTGTTTGAAAAAGGCGTTGACGCCGATTTCGGCCAGATGTGCCCTGTCAACACCCATCCTTTCGATCTCCGCTATATTGTCAATCCGTATCCCGTCTATAAATTCCATTACAAAGGCTTTTTCCGTCACATATTCGGTATAAATTTTCGGTATATATATGTTGGGGTAGTGTTCAAAATTTCTTTTGAACCTGGAACAGTTCCTCGCCTCCTCAACAAAGTTCATCTCTTTTCTGATAGTCCGGGAAAATTCATCCACAATACCAAGGGGATTAAAAAACCTGCTTTCAGAGACATGCCTGTCAAGCAGCCTGGCAATCGTAAAAAGAATGTTGATATCCGCTTCGATGAGCTCCCTGATTTCAGGACGCTGCACTTTCACGATAACATCCGGGCCGTCTCTCAGCGTGGCCCTGTGCACCTGGGCAATCGATGCGGCAGCAACAGGCTCTTCGTAAAACTTGCTGAAAATATTTTCGAGCGGACGCCCGAACTCCGTCTCGATGATCCGTTTGGCCTCGACTACGGGAAAGGGGGGCACATCATCCTGTAATTTCTTCAGCTCATCGGCAAACTGGACGGTGATCAAATCAGGCCTGGAGGAAAGGAGTTGCGCAAGCTTTATAAAGGTCGGGCCCAGTTCGGCAAAGGCCATCCTTAAACGCCCGGGAACGGTCGGACTCTGTAAGGCCGGCCAGGCTCCGAAAGACCTCAGCCGTCTTTTGAAAGGGATGTACCTGCCAAGGTGAATCTGTTCGATTATCCGCCCGAAACCGTATTTAAGAAATACGTTTATTATCTGCTGCAGCCTTCTTGCGGACTTATATGTACGTGAAAACCCTGAGATATCCACCCAAATAGCTGCTACTGTTGCCGCCCCTCTTCAGCAACTCCTTCGAGCTTTCTGACATGGGCGGAGAGGTTCTGTATCTGTTTGTTCAGCCGGTCAAATTCTTCCTTGGTCGGTATATTCATTTTTTCAAGGGTTTTCGACATCAGCTCCGAGAAATTCTTATTCAGGTCGGAACTGCCCTTGTCCGCCTTCTCACTCCATTCTTTCACAAATTTTGCGCCTTGCGATTCGCTAAGTTCTCCTTTTCTGACCAACTCGTCAATAAATTCCTTTACCTTTTCCTGGATCCCGAATCCAGCAAGAATAGCATTCCGCAGAGAGTCAAGAATAGTCACATTACACCTCCTGAAGACAGGTTAAGGTTAAGGTTAAGAAAATATTCTTGCTTTCTTAACCTCAACCTTGACCTGTCTTTTTAACTATATCATAAACCGACTCAAGTGCTTTGTCCAGAATATCCACGCTCTCAAGATTCGCAACTCCGCCCTGTGCCATTTCCGCCTTGCCTCCGCCCTTTCCGCCTACCTGTCCTGCGACATTTTTCAGCAGGTCGCCGGCGCTGAATTGACCAGCCAGGTCTTTAGTCACCATTGCCAGCATTGTCGCCTGGCCGTCCTTGCACGTTGCCAGCACAATGATACCGGAGCCAAGCCGGTCCCTCACATTATCGGCAAATACCCTTAAGTCTTTCTGTTCAAGTCCGTCCACCCGGCGTGAAAGGACTTTCACTCCATTAATAATCTGTATCTTATCCATCACCGCCGATGAGTTCTGTAAAGCGGCTTTTGCTTTTAGCGCGTCGATCTCCCTGTCTCGGTCCTTCATGTCGGAAAGTAATTTCTCGACCCGCTCGAGGGGTTTGTCAGTTTTGAGCAGTTCGGCCAGGTCCCTGAGATCATTACTCCTCTGTCTCAAGTAATCGAAAGCAGCCTTGCCGGTGAACGCCTCGATCCTCCTGATGCCAGAAGCGACACTGCCTTCAGAAATAATAATAAAGCTGCCGATATCTCCGGTAGTACTGCAATGGGTCCCGCCGCACAGTTCGGCACTGAAGCCGGGGACCTTGACCACCCTGACTTTATCACCGTACTTCTCACCGAAAAGGGCCGTAACGCCTGATTTCAAGGCGTCATGGATATCGGCAATCTCAGTCTCCACTTTTACATTTTCGAGTATCTTCCCGTTGACGATGGCTTCTATAGACTCAATCTCTTTCCTTTCAAGTCCATAGAAATGAGTAAAATCAAAACGCATTCTGTCGGGAGCAACATATGAGCCGGCCTGTTTAACATGCTCTCCCAGGACAGTTCTTAATGCCGTATGGAGAAGGTGGGTTGAGGTATGATTACGCGCTGTGGCCCTCCGCATTTTCACGTCAACTGAACCATGCACCAGGTCCCACACCTTAAGCGTTCCGCTATGAATTCTGACTGCATGGGCATGCAACCCGACCTCTTTTTTAGTAGTTGCAACCTCTGCATCAAATCCCCCCGGCGAGCTGATCAACCCCGCGTCACCGGCCTGGCCTCCGGATTCACCATAAAAAGGCGTCTTATCAAGAAATACCTCAACATTGTCACCGGCCGATGCGACGTTGACCACCTTGCCCTCTTTCAGGATTGCCTTAACAACCGATTCCGACTCCAATGAATCATAGCCGATAAACTCCGTCTCGCCGATTTCCGACGCCAGCTCCCTGTATATCGATGCTATGGCTTCATCCTCGCCGACCCAGGAAGCCCGCGCGCGCTCCCGCTGCACCTCCATTTCCTTTTGGAAACCTTCCTCGTCAACAGACAGGTGGTTATCCATGGCTATATCTCTCGCAAGGTCCAGAGGGAACCCAAAGGTATCATATAATTTGAAAAGTTCGTCACCCGGAATTAATTTAACGGACGTCTTCTTTAACTTCCCTATTATCTCGTCAAGAATTCTCATGCCCTGTTCCAGTGTCCTGGTAAAACGCTCCTCTTCGAACAGCAATACCTTTGATGCGCGAGCTTGCTCGCGAGCCAGTCCGGGATAGACATCTCCCAGGGACTCGACAACAGAATCCATTAACCGGTACAAATGCGGGTCCCCAAGGCCCAGCAATTTTACATGCCGTGACGCCCTCCTGATAATGCGCCTCAGAACATATCCGCGGCCTTCATTGGAAGGCATAAGCCCGTCGGAAAGCAAAAAAGCCGCTGACCTGAGGTGATCAGCAATGACCCTTATCGATACATCATCATCCGCATTGCGGCCATAGGGTTTTCCCGAGGCCGCTGCAATTGATGCGATTATAGGAGCGAAAAGGTCGGAGTCGAAATTATTTTGTTTCCCCTGAAGGACAGCACTGATCCTCTCCAGTCCCATACCGGTATCGATGCTTGGCCTGGGAAGCGGAGAAAGCACACCGGACAAATCACGGTTGTACTGCATAAAAACAAGGTTCCAGAGTTCCAGATACCGGTCGCAGTCACACCCGATAGCGCAATCCGGCCTTCCGCACCCTATTCCCTCTCCCTGATCTATAAGGATCTCCGAGCAGGGGCCGCACGGCCCGGTATCTCCCATTTGCCAGAAATTGTCCTTGGCGCCTAGCCTTACTATCCTTTCAGGAGCAATGTCGGTAAGGCCTTTCCATAATGTTTCAGCCTCGTCGTCTTCCTCGTAAACCGTTACCCAGAGCCTGTCTTTGGGAAGTTTGTACAATTCAGTGAGAAGTTCCCAGGCAAAAAGAATAGCGTCTTTCTTAAAATAATCACCGAAAGAGAAATTCCCCAACATCTCAAAAAAGGTATGATGACGCGCCGTATGCCCCACGTTCTCCAGGTCGCTATGCTTGCCGCCGGCGCGCATACATTTCTGGCATGATACCGCTCTTGAATAGGGTCTTTTCTCTTCCCCCAGAAAGATCGTCTTGAATTGATTCATCCCGGCATTTGTAAACAGCAATGTGGGATCATTGCGGGGTATGAGTGAAGAACTGCCGATCTTTTCATGCCCCTTTGAGATAAAATAATCCAAAAAAGATTGCCTGATTTCAGAACTGTTCATCCCGGCTCCTATTTTGCAAGCGGACCTGTTGCCCGCGCTACCCCGGACATCCTGGCGTCCTTGAAAATGATATTTGTCCGGCATAAAACGCCCGAAGAATAAACCCACTCCTCCAGTACAGGACCATGATCGGTACCGGCCTTGGAGGCGACCGTTATTACTGAATCCGGTCCTCCCCATGCATACCTCACTTGCTGAGGCGTCATCCCTGATACGACCTCTCCCTTGATAATGTTCTGCTGAATATCCGGCGCATACTCCTTTATCTCTTCCGACGTATACCTGACAGCGGGATAGTTGTCGCTGGTTTTGGTCCTACCTGAGTCACTGAGGGCAATGCCTGACAGTTTGCCGCCGTTGAACCTCAACCTTGTGCTGCAGCCCCCGAGATATGAATAGTACCATTCTTCACCACCCATACCTTCCTGTGACAGGACAGGCTTGTTCTCTTTGGGCCCTCCCCACGCGTACCGCACCTCTTGGGATGTCATGCCCGTGACAAGCTCCTCTCTGATAATATTTTCCTGCATCTCAGGAGGATAGCTTTTTATTTCCTCTGCCGTATACCGCAAGGGAGACGAAGCGCAACCGCCTGCAACCACTGCAAAAACGCACAAGAAGTAAACCCACCTGTCAGCACCCATTCCGCCCTCCCATACATAATGTTGAATTAGTTAATAAGTAATTATTCATCAAGCAATTATCCAAATTTTAAAATTCAAAATATTGTTTTAGTATGCTCCGTATATCATCAGAAGCGAAACCTCTCCTCGAGAGCAGGCCCCATAATCTCCTCCTGGCCGTGTCCTCACTGCAATCCTTCATTAATTTCATTTTCTTTTCGACCAGCCGCCTTGCCGCTCCATCATAATCCTCATCCCCATTCGTTACAGCATCAGTAATTTCAGGGGAGATCCCCTTCTTCAGGAGGTAGCTTCTGGTACCATGGGCGCCGTAATTCCTCCTCTCAATTGCATCCCTCTTAAGCAGTTCAGCAAATCTCTGGTCATCAACAAACCCTTTTTCCTCCAACCGCACGATAGTCGCATTAACAACGTCCGCAGGGAAGCCTTTCGCGGCCAGTTTTTGGCGCATCTCGCTCGCACTTCGGTCACGGTAGCCGAGAATTTTGAGCGCATATTTCAATGCATTGCCAAAACTATCGTCCACTTCATGCATAGGTTAAGGTTAAGGTTAAGGTTAAGGTTGAGGACAATGTGTCAGTTTTTTCATTTTCTTAACCTCAGCCTTAACCTTAACCTGCTGATTATTTCCCGGCTTCGGCCTTATCTTCCTGCTTCAGCCCGTATGCTTCGATTATTTTCTGCTCCAGCTCAGCGGCCACTGAAGGATTATTCTTCAGGTATTCCCGCACATTGTCCCTGCCCTGTCCTATCCTGTTGCCGCTGTAGCTGTACCATGCGCCGGCCTTCTCAATAATTCCCTTTTCCACTCCTAGATCGATGATCTCTCCCGCCTTTGATATGCCCTCATTAAAATATATGTCGAATTCCGCCTGTCTGAACGGGGGGGCCACCTTGTTTTTTACAATCTTGACGCGGACTCGTCCGCCAATTACCTCCTGCCCGTCCTTGAGGTTGTCGATCTTTCTGATATCAAGCCGCATTGACGAGTAAAACTTCAATGCATTTCCGCCCGTCGTAGTTTCAGGATTTCCGAACATAACCCCTATTTTCATCCTTATCTGGTTGATGAAGATTATTGTGGTCAGAGATTTTGAGATTGCTGCCGTCAGCTTTCTCATAGCCTGGCTCATGAGTCTGGCCTGAAGACCGGGCAGGGAATCGCCCATGTCCCCTTCGATTTCGGCTTTCGGCACCAGTGCGGCAACAGAGTCCACCACAACAATATCGACAGCTCCGCTCCTGACAAGGGTTTCAGCGACTTCGAGTGCCTGTTCACCCGTGTCTGGCTGCGATACCAGAAGGTCTTCAATATTAACACCGAGCCTTGATGCGTAATTGATATCAAGCGCATGCTCTGCATCAATAAATGCGGCGACTCCTCCGGCTTTTTGCGCCTCAGCTATCGCCTTCAGCGCAAGAGTTGTCTTTCCCGAAGACTCAGGCCCATATATCTCGACAACTCTTCCTCTCGGAAAGCCGCCGATGCCGGTGGCGATATCCAGAGATATTGAACCAGTAGGGATAACCTGTATCCCTTCCGCCACGCCTCCTGAACCGAGACGCATTATGGCCCCTTTCCCGAAGTTTTTTTCGATCTGCGAAATTGCCGCTTCCAGGGCCTTTACTTTATCCTTGTTGATCATTATTCCTCCTTGCATATTCTCAAGACTTAATCACAGAGAACACAGAGAAATACTCTGGGCGCTCCAAGAGAATTTTCCCGGTTTCTTTTCAGCAAAAAATTTCTCTGCGTACTCTGTGGTTCACGTTTTATCCAGTCCTAATTTAAAACCGGCTATTTTTGAATACTCCGCCCCGCCCGGTTTCAATGTGCTCTTCATGAGCAGGGTTTCCCCAACTGTTATAGTACCAAAAACCGTGTCCTTAAATGTAATCCATTCCCTGATAACAGCTTCAAGACCCTCCACGCTCTTGACCCTACCGACGGTAAGATGAGGAGAAAACCGTTTCTCTTCCCTTTCAAGGCCGAGTTCAGCCATCGACTTTTCAATGTCCCGGCTAAGAAGACTCAAAGGTCCCGATTCATCCAGGCCCACCCACAAAACATTGGGCCGGCGCAGATTCGGAAATCCTCCAGTGCCTAGTACTGTAAATGCAAACGGGGCGTGCCTGCTGCAAAGCAGCCGAAGCCTTTCCTGTATTTGAAGCAACATAGCGTCGTCTGCCTCACCAAGGAACTTCAGTGTCAAATGGACATGGTCAGAAGGGACCCATCGCACACCTTTTGACAGCCCCCTCATTTGTTCTACTGCTCTGCCGAGGGAAAGCCGCACCTCTTCGGAGACATCAATAGCGACAAAGCATCTCATGCAACGGTCCTCCATAGCTGCAGTAGTAGATTTGTCATCAATCCCGCTGCCGCATCATCGAGCATAACACCCAGGCCGCCGCTTACAGCCCGCTCAATATTTCTGATGGGAGAAGGCTTTAGTATATCGAAAAACCTGAACAAAAAAAAGGCCGCGGCCAAATATCCCGCCGTCAGAGGGAGCGAAAAAACAGAGATCACAAATCCGGTAAATTCATCGATAACAATGCGTCCGCTGTCCTCTCCGAAAATACTTTCAGCAACGTGAGCGGTTCCCGTACCGAGCCCAAAAAGAACAGCCGCTAGAACGCCGTGCAGCAGTCTGTCCGGTTTCAAAAACCAAACACATATTAAGGCAGCCAGGCTCCCGAAGGTGCCAGATGCAAAAGGAATATAACCGATGAAAAAGACCGTTGCGATAATTTTTGACAGTGATCTGAAAAAACCATCCATTGCCCGGTATTTTATCATAAAACAGTCTTTAATCGGTAACGGTAACAAGGAGAAGGGCGCTCCGACATTTTTTGGTTCTTTGTCACAGTCATTCCCGAGCCTAAGAGCACCCGCATAGAGCACCTACTGTTGTTACTATTGGCGCAGGCGGAAATCCCGTGCATTTTCCGGACGATTGCTGCCACTCATTCCGATGCAATCTTGCCACTTCCACCAAGGGAAGCATTAGCCCGTACCTAAAACATGGGCGGAAAGGTGCTTCCTGAAGTCGACGGGAGTTTCGGATTTTAATAACTGTTTTATACCGTTCATAACCAACAGATTTTATGAGTCACTCCGATTAACATGTACTCGCCGATTGGCGTTCCCGTAAAATGATATGTTTGAATCCGTAATACGCAAATTGTACAGTCTCAAAAGAACGAATTTTGGGCAGGGCGGCGAGCTCAAGTACACCGACCAATCGATAGTTTCAGGCGGACGAAACTCTATGAAGATTATTCTCGGAATTTAACGCCTTCGGGAAAGCGAAAGTTTTGCTTTAAAGCAGCTTAAACCTTATACTAGGAAAAGAAATTGCAGAGGCGGGGAGGAGAGAAAAAAATGATTAAATACTGAATTTGTTAAAATACCAACAATGGTGACACAAATAAATTTGAAACACAAAGGAATTATTGCTCTCGTTCTGGTAATCGCTTTGAGCATCCAGAGCGCTTCTTGCAGAAAAAGTCCATCTGTTCCATTGCAGGTTCCAGTACAGGATTCAGGTCTTGTTCTGCTCATAAAAAAGAGTATAACCGAATGGACCGCCCCTTCAAAAACAGTTGTTGCGGGGGAGAGGATATACTCCCCGGTGCTTATTCAGAGCTTCTACAAGGGAAGAAAATATCAGCCTGCATGGTATCAGGCCAGCCACCTGATTCAGGCAGAGACACTCATAAAAGCGGTGGAGGAAGCCTATGGCGATGGGCTGACTCCGGATTACTATCACCTCCAAATCATAAAGTCTCTTGTCAGGACAACAGAGAAAGAAGCATTTTCTGACGCATCACGTTTGGCTGATCTCGATATACTGCTCACGGATACATTTCTCACTCTCGGTTGTCACCTGTCCGGCGGCTGCGTGAATCCGGTGACCATTGAAACAGAGTGGTTTGCAAAACGCAGAACTGTGGATGTTTCAGCTGTCCTCGATCAGGCACTTAAAAATAAACAGGTAAGAGAGTCGCTGCAGCGGCTCCGCCCCGAACAGGCTTCCTATAACAGACTCCGACAGGCCCTTGCTCGATACAGGGAATTATTGTCAAAAGGTGAATGGCCGCTGATTTCAAATGGCCCCCTGTTGAAAAAAGGTTCCATTTCCGACAGAGTCGTAGAACTGAGAAAAAGACTTATCGCATCAGGGGATCTCGCACCCGACGCGGCAAAAGGGGCAGACCTCTTTGACGAGAAACTGATGCAGTCGGTAATCAGTGTTCAGAAGCGGCACGGACTCAAAGCCGATGGTATCGTTGACTCTGCGACTCTTAATGCACTCAACGTTCCAATGAAGGAACGGGTGCGGCAAATGGAATTGAACATGGAAAGGCTACGCTGGATACTGGGCAATCACGAACAACGTTCTATTGTTGTGAATATCTCAAATTTTCAATTGCACGTGATCGAGGACGGAAAGTCAATTATCTCAATGAAAGTGGTTGTAGGTAAGCCATATTGGGACACGCCGGTCTTCACGGCAAAAATGACTCACCTTGTAATAAATCCTTCGTGGAACGTTCCGGTGAGCATTGCACGGAAAGAGTTGCTTAAGAAGATCAAAAACAATCCCGATTATCTCGCAGAGCAAAACTTTAAGGTACTGAGGGGCCAGGGATCTCGTGAAGAGGAAATAGACCCTAAAACAATTGACTGGTCGAAGGTCACTGCCAATACCTTACCATACAGATTCCGCCAGGATCCGGGCACTATGAACGCCCTTGGACGTATTAAGTTTATGCTGCCGAATAAATTTGACGTTTATCTCCATGACACTCCATCCAAGCGTCTGTTTTCGGATAACATGCGCGCCTTCAGTCACGGTTGCACCCGCATTGAAAAACCCATCGAATTGGCAGAGTATGTGTTGCGGGACAACCCTCGCTGGACGCGGGAAAGATTACTGGCTGCGATAGAGCAAGGCACTGAACAAACAGTTCTGATCCGTAATCCGCTAAATGTACATTTCCTGTATCTCACGGCCTGGGTTGACGAAAGCGGCGTTGTTCAGTTCAGAAATGATATCTATGGAAGGGACAAGCGACTTTATGAGACCCTTCACAGAAAACCCTATCTTCAGTGACAGTGCGTTACTGCTTGCGATTTTAATTGGATTTTGGTTATAACATAAAGAAATGAATTTTGAAGGCTACACAATAAGCCGCAGAGATTTTCTCGCGTCAGGGCTGCTAACGACAGCCTCATTCCTTTTCCCATTCAGGGCGTCAGGGGCTGTAGCCAGGGTCTTATCTCCTGAAAGAGCACTCTCCTTTCATAACACGCACACAGGCGAGAGTATGAAAGCCATTTACTGGAACAAAGGCAGTTATGTGCAGCAGGCACTTGCCGACATAACCTATATATTGCGTGACTTCCGCACAGGAGAGGTGAAGGAGATCGATACCGGTTTATTAGACCTTCTTTTTGCTCTTCATCGGAAACTGGAAAGCACCGCCCCCTTCCATATCATTTCAGGCTATCGCTCTCCTGAAACTAACTCGCTTCTGAGCAGACTAAGCAAAGGAGTTGCAAAGCACAGCCTGCACATCGACGGAAAAGCGATCGATATGCGGCTCCCTGGTCTCGAACTGAAAACCTTGCAATGCGCTGCCATCGACCTTCGGAGGGGAGGCGTGGGATATTATCCCTCATCCGACTTTGTCCACGTTGATGTGGGAAGGGTGCGCTACTGGTGACCCTTGGCACTCTGGAATAGTTGCAGCTCCTCCAGAGTGCGGGATCAGCGGTATCCATCGCAGAGTGATTTTCTTACAGGAATCGAAAGGTCAGTCTCAGCGTTAATCGCACCCACTTTCACCGACAAGTCCACTGGCATGGCTAATCGAAATTATTGCGTAGTTCCGAAAGAAACGCGAAGTAACGCCAGAAAACACAGGTGGAATAAAACAAAGTGCTGGGAATTGAGTATCATCAAACCCCTTGGAGAGACTTCACCGTTTCCCGAATCCCTTGACTGTATGAAGTTGCCTTGAAGTCGAATGCCTTCTCGAATTTGCTACTGTCAAACAGATAGTCTGAATCATTCTGGTAAAGCATCTCCACGCTTTCTCGAACAATCCCGTTAAAGAGTCCAACCATTTGAACCATCCAGCGAGGAAGAACCATATAACGGGGTGATAGGCCAAACTCTTCAGCCACTTTTTCGATAAATTCCTTCCCTGTTAAAGCATTCCTGTCAGTTGGTAAATGCCAAGCCTGATCATAGGCGCTCTCAGTATTGCCCAGGATGGCAGTTGCTTTACCAGCATCGGGAGTATAAGTCAGAGAATGCTTCACCTTATCATTTATTAGCCACTGGGACTTCTTCCCTTTTTTGATATTGTCAAAAACCATGACATTGACAAAGCTCAGTGGAGTATTGGGCCCATAGAAATCTGCGGCCCGTGCGATTATGGCTTTGAAATTCCCCCTGCAAACTTCATCCATTATCATATCATCAATTTTTTTTCTCACTGTACCCTTCTTGCTCGTCGGATTCATTGCGGTATTTTCTGTCATCCATCCATTGACACGTCCATAGGAATAGACATTATCGAAGAAAACAAGTTTGGCATGGTGCTTCTTACATGCATCAATGACATTTTTCATGATAATGGGCCACTGGCTTTGCCACGTTTTGATCTTATAGGGAAGTCCGGCAGTGAGATAGACAACCTCAGAACCTTCAACTGCTTTAATAGTTTGCTCGCTATCGAGCAGGTTGGCAGAAAATATCTCATCTGCTGGATTAACCTTCTTGGGATTACGGCTCACCAGTCTGATTCTGTCCGTGTATTTTGGAAGGCTCTTTGCCAATTCTTTCCCGATAATACCCCCGGCCCCTAAGATGGTTTGCATGTATATCTCATAGTTTTTTTCGGATTGTAATAAAATCATCTACTGTCAATCCGGCGCCTTCAAGAATTCTTTTGAATGTTTTGGGTCTGATTATTTCGCCAGAGTGATAGGCCACTATAGTCTGTTTACCTGTTAAAGGATGCTTCCACTTTTGATGACTACCTGACTGATCTACTTTTTCGAATCCAAGTAACTTTAAGACCCGTATGATCTCATCGGCAGTGACACGAGGCTGTCTTTCCCCCACTAAACAGCAACCTCATAAACTTTAGCATCTTTTGCTAATTCTTCTTTTGACGGTCTTAGATAAAGCTGCACCGCCTCCATTACATTCTTTCTGGCCTCTTCTTCTGTCTTGCCGTATGTCACACACCCAGGCAATTCAGGGCAATATGCTACATATACATCTTCGTCAGGCTCAACCACTACTCTCAGTTTCATACATCTGACCTCCTTCAAGTCTAATAATCCTTACTTTCTGCATTCATTATATAACGTCAGCTCCAGAAAGGTCATCAATTACACCTTCGCGTGGCAGATTAACCTGAACAGGTGGCAAGTTTGAATCGGAAGGGGTGTCAGGATTCCCCGGCATCCCCACTGAGGTAGGATAGAAAAAGTGGACACCAAAGTCAGCTAAAATAAAAAGACGGAGGTGTCAGCATGAAAAGAAAAGGTATCCCGCAGGGAAAGTACACGAAGGAGTTTAGAGAAGAAGCAGTGAAACTGGTAACAGA
>Ga0074045_10000353_pt1 | contig 45089 bp, 43 predicted proteins | sample BogForMeECP23OM2_FD_94442 | JGI IMG/M metagenome (GOLD analysis project Ga0074045, IMG submission 94442) | Bog forest soil microbial communities from Calvert Island, British Columbia, Canada - Bog Forest MetaG ECP23OM2 | ecosystem: Environmental > Terrestrial > Soil > Wetlands ...
CGTCGAAAGCTCCCGGTCGCAGCCTGCCTATGCAGATTCGCCAAGCGATGCTGCTCGGCTTGACCTTTAACCTCTATCGCTTGAGGCACCGCCGCGACTCCAGAGGATGTCAACAAAGCTACTCATGTTCATTATTTCTCGCAACTCCCTTTTCCGCGCTTCGTTCCTGATTGTCGTTATCTCGTTGCTCATCGGCTGTGCCTCGACCAGCACCAACGGTGGCAATGGCGGAGGCAAAGGAGCGACACCCCCCTCTTCGCCTTCCGGGCTCTCTGCCACCGCCGGAAATGCCCAAGTCACTCTCTCTTGGGCTGTGTCTTCGACCGCCACCTCTTATAACGTCAAGCGCTCCACGACCTCCGGCGGCCCATACACGTTAGTCGCTTCGGCTGCCGCCACTTCTTACGTCGACTCTTCGCTGACCAACGGCACAAAATATTTCTATGTTGTCTCTGCTGTAAATTCTGCTGGTGAAAGCGCCAACTCCGCGGAAGTGAACGCAACTCCGACGGCACCGCAAACTCCTCCATCAACTCCCACTAATCTCCAAGCCACTGCGGGCAACGCGCAGGTGTCTCTGGTATGGTCGGCCAGCACAGGCGCCACCAGCTACAATGTCAAACGCTCCACCACTAGCGGCGGGCCCTACACAAAGATTTCATCTCCCACCAGCGCCACTTACACCGACAGCGGCCTTACCAACGGCACAAAATATTTCTATGTCGTCTCTGCTTTGAATGCTGCTGGTGAAAGCGCTAACTCTGCGGAAGTGAACGCGACTCCGATAGCGCCGCAATCGGCCCCACCGACACCCACCAATCTCCAAGCCACAGCGGGAAACGCGCAAGTCTCTCTCTCCTGGTCGGCCAGTACCGGCGCCACCAGCTATAACGTCAAACGCTCCACTACCTCCGGCGGCCCGTACACACAAATCGCCACCCCATCTACGAACTCATACACCGACACCGGTCTGACGAACGGCACCACCTACTACTACGTTGTTTCTGCCGTGAACTCCTCCGGGCAAAGCGCCAACTCCGCGCAGACCAGCGCCACTCCTCAAGCTATCGTTACTCCCGACGTCACTATCACCATCGATCCCACCAAGACTCACCCCATTTCTCCTTACATCTACGGCATCAACTTCTATTCCGGCATCACCGGTGCGCCAGCCAACCTTACTTTCGATCGCGCGGGCGGCAATCGTTGGACGGCCTACAATTGGGAAACCAACGCCTCGAACGCCGGCAGCGATTACCTCTACGAAAACGACAACTATCTCAGCAGCAGCACCACTCCCGCCGAGGCTGTCCGCAGCTTCATCGCCGGCGATCAGTCCAACGGGCTCGCCAGTCTGGTTACTTTCCAGCTTCAAGGCTTGGTGGCGGGCGACGAGAATGGTCCTGTCAGCGTCACCAATCCTCCCGATCTCACCCGCTTCAAGCAGGTCGTCTTCAAGAAAAGCACTCAGTCCTCCGCACCCTTCACGCTCACTCCACCAACAACAGACAACTACGTTTATATGGATGAATTCATCTGGGCTCTCGACCAAAAATTCTCCGGACAATCTATCTTCGGCGCTAATCCCACAACCCACCCGGTCTTCGCTCAACTCGATAACGAGCCTGAACTTTGGAACTCCACTCACCTCGAGGTCCAAGGCCCCACTGCCTTCACTTCGGACGCGTACATCTCCAAGACCATTTCTCTTTGCCAAGCTCTCAAGGACCAATTCCCCGATCTCCTCATCTTCGGTCCCGTCCATTACGGTTTCGAAGGCATCTACAACTGGCAGGGTGAACTCAACGCCACTCCTACCGGTAACAACTGGTTCCCCGACAAGTATCTCGCCGCCATAAAGACTGCCTCAACCACTTACGGCAAGCCGCTCGTCGACGTCTACGACTTTCACTGGTATTCCGAAGCCACCGACGGCAGCGGCAATCGCGTCGTGAATCTCACTGGTCCCACACTTACCGACGCGCAGGTACAAGCCATCGTGCAGAGCCCCCGCAGCCTGTGGGATACCACCTACACGGAAAATTCGTGGATCACCGCGGACGTCCTTGGCGGACCCATCTATATGCTGGGCCGCCTGCAATCGCGCATCGCCGCGGAAAATCCCGGCATGAAGATTTCCATCACCGAATACAACAACGGTGGCGGCCAGCACATCGCCGGAACTATCGCTCAGGCTGACAACCTCGGCATCTTTGGCGCGCAAAATCTCTTCGCCGCCAATCTCTGGCCGCTCAACAGCACTTCTCCTTATATCCTGGCCGGCTACCGCGCCTTCCGCGATTTCGATAACGCCAATTCCAACTTCGGTGACACTTCGATCCAAACGACTTCTTCCAACGTCGCTAACGTCGTCGTTTATGCCAGCACGGACACCACCATCCCCGGTCGCGTCGTTTTCGTGGCCATCAACCGTTCCACTTCTTCCCAGGTCACCGCCATCAACGGCCAATCTCTCTCGGGGACCGCGCACCTTTTCCAGATGACCGCGACCACTGCGCAAGGCCAGAGTCCGATCCAGCCGGTTCTCGTCGGCACGCAAGCCGCTTCGGGCACGTCGCTCACCGTCACGCTTCCCCCACTCAGCGTCACCACCATCGACGTCTACTAACGATCGGAGAGCGTAGCCGTCATTCGCCGAGAAGCAAGAAAGCTCTTCGATTTTTTGGGGCTGAGAAAAAGTTAGAGGGCGCTAAAACAGGAATCTCATCGCCAGTTGCACCAGTCTCGGTGGCATGCTGTTCACTATTTGCCCGAACGTTGCATCACTAATGTTTCCATCCACAGAAGCCGCACCAAAGAACTGCGTATGATTAAACGTGTTAAACGTCTCCATCCGGAATTGCAGCGATTTCGATTCCGTGAGCCGCAGGTTCTTCTGCAGCGCCACGTCAAAGTTCAGCATCCCGGGCCCGGAAAAGAATCGCCGCGCTGCCGTGCCGAACTGACCAAGCGCCGGTAGCGAGAAAAGGGACGTATTAAACGCCCGCAGTCCGTCCCGCGGGTCGTTGTTGATGTGCAGATCGCCGGTCGCGCGATCCGGCGTGTCCAACCCGTTGTTATTGATCCCGTTCGGAATACTCCCCAGCAGCGAGGTGTCATTATTATTGTAAAAAGTCACCGGCAAGCCCGTGGCCGCGCGCGTCACTCCAGAAATCGACCATCCTTCGGTCCACCGATTCTGCCTACCGAATATCCGCCACGGCAGGCTGTAGTTATACGACAGCACAAAATTGTGTCGGAGGTCGAACGCTGACAACGCCTTGGTCAGCCTAGGATCGACAGGATTCACTTCTTCGGCAAGACTCGAGGAAACATCCATCGATTTGCTGTAGGTGTAGCCCGCAAGGATTTCCAACGACTTGCTGTGATGGCGAAGATTGATTTCCAGCGAATTGTAATTCGAGCTGCCGATCGTCTTCTGGTACGTAACCGCGTCAAATTGCGCGCTGAACGGTCCTCGCACTTGCACCGCCTCGCCATCCGCTTTCGTGAACACCCCGCCTTCGCCGAACGGACCGCACGTCGCGCTTCCCGGAGCCACCTGTGACGCTTCACTTACGCTGAGGCACGTTGCTGCATTCCCGGGATTCGCCGGCTCGATCACCAGAAGATGATGCGCCTGCGAACCTACGTAGCTCACGGTCAGCAAAGTGTCTTTGCCAACCTGCCGTTGCACCGACAGAGTGTACGTCTCCGCATACGGCGGAACATTGTCCCGGTTGAAAGCGGGCACTCCGGTTATCGGCAAATATTTCGGCCAGCTCACACTCGTGTCCGGCCGGCTCGGCGAAGCCCCATACGCGGGAATCGGCGACGGAAACGGCTGCACAAACTCCTGCCCGCTTGCGGCGGAAACGAACGGCGTCGAGAACAGCACTGGCGAGAGACTTGTGTAATCGTAGCCATACGGCGGATTCGCGCTCATGATCCCTGCCGACAACCCCTCGAACGCCGTATAGAACGTACCGAATCCGGCAACCAAGCGCGTCTCCTGCCCCGTGCCGAACAGCCTGCGCAAGAATCCGTCCTTAAACTCCGGCGAGTACGCCACTGCCAGCCGCGGCGCAAAATTGGTGTACTTAGTCGGCGCCAGCGTCGACGGCACCCCTGGGTCACCCGGATACACCAATCCTTGTGGCGATCCCGGAAACACCACCGACTGCTCCCCTAACTCCAACGCCGGAAACTGGTTGTATTTTTCTCTCCACCCCGGCAAAACATCCCACCGCACTCCGTAGTTCCAAGTGAGATTCGCCGTCGTGCGCCAGGTATCCTGCGCGAACAAACCCACATATTTATTTCGCGGATAGAAACTCTTGGAGTCGGCCTGCGAGTAGCTGCTCGCCACTCCCAATAGAAAATCCGCGAAGTCTAGCCCTGTTTCCGTGCCGCGGAACGCGAACGACCCGTTCGACGCCGTGTCCGGATTCGTATTAATCTGGTCCAGGTGTAACGAACCCCCGAATTTCCACGTGTGCCGCCCGAGTACGCGCGTGAACACCTCCGACCACTGGTAGGTGTTGTTTGCCTGTGTCAGCCCGGTTACATCCACGCCGAATGTCAGATCGTTCAGCGATACGTTCTCGATCCCCTCAATCTTAAGGTTCAGCGGCACAATCCCCACCGTGCCCTCACCGGTCAAGAATCCTTGCGACGCCAGCGAAGGCCCAACGCCACCCACCGGTGCTCCAATGTCATTGGCGTTGCGCATATAACTGAAGTGCGCTTCATTGACCGCGTTCGCACTGAGGATCGTCGTGAATCCTACACTCAGCAGTTGCGCCCTTCCCCGGGAAATTGCGTTGAATCCCGGCACGTTCGCCCCGCCCTGCGCCGTCGGGTACGGGTTATCCTGCAGGTAGTCATCCACAAAGTAGTACGCCGAAATCGTTCCCCAATGGGTCGTGCCATCCACCCGCATCGCGCCTTTATCGTCCCGCAACGACTCGTTCTCCGCCGACGACGAGAAGATCGTTCCTGACTGATTCGCCTGAGGAATGTACTGCAACAACGCCAAGGCCGGCGCAGACCAAGCGCTCTGCGGAATCGCCGCGTTCGGAAATACACACTGTGAAGCGCTGCCGCAACCCGAAACATAGTAAGGTTCGCCCGGAGTCACGCTGTAGCCCAACTTCTGCGCCAGCAATCCCGCCAGATACGGCCCGCTCACCGTCCCCGTCAGCGAACTCGTCCGGTCAAGCAGGTCCCCCGCGCGCTCTTGCGCCGACGGCACGGAGATCAGCCCCGTTTCAATTCCCTCCGTCATCCGCGTTCCCTGATAGTCTGCAAAGAAATGTATCCCCCGTTTACCGACGGGGCCTCCCAGCGTTCCGCCAAATTGATTTCGGTCAAACGCCGCCCGGTCCGGCGAAAAGTAGCTCTTTGAGTCCAGATTAGTGTTGCGCAGAAACTCAAACCCGCTGCCATGGAAGGCGTCCGTGCCCGATTTTGTGGTCAGCAGTACCTGGCCCCCGCTGTAGTTACCGTACTGCGCTTCGAAATTTCCTGTCAGAACCCGCAACTCCTGAATCGAATCCAGGTTCGGCACGATCGCCGTTCCCATGTTCACGTCTTCCTCAACGTCGCTGTTATTCACCGCAAAGCCATTGGAGGTTTCTCGCTGCCCGCTTACGGAGACATTTCCGGCCGCTAAGTCCCCTGAGGGTGGCGTGCTCGTCACCCCGGACATCACCACCGCATTAGGTTGCGCACTGCTGCTGGGTACAATCCCCGGTTGCAGGCTCATCAGGTCCGTGAAATTCCGCCCGTTGAGCGGCACAGAAGCTATCTTTTTTTCGCCCAGTTCCACAGCCAGCTCTGTGGTGGAGGCATCGGGCAGAAAGCCCTCCTCTACCACCGTGACGCTTTCCGCATGCGACTCCAAAGCCAGCGTCGCATCCAGGCGCACCGCACGTCCCGCCGCTAGTATCTCTTCCCCCCGATGAAACGTTTGAAACGAGGGGGCGGAGATCTCCAGCTCATACTGGCCTGCCGTCACGAGGATCAAATACTGGCCCTGCTCGTTGGTGATCACAGTAACCGATTGATTTTTCGGGGAATCGAGTGCTCGCAGCATAACTTTGGCACCCGCTATCGCGGATCCACTTGGGTCGCTCACCGTCCCAAACAAGCTCGCAGTTTCAGTGGCACCAGCAACGCCGCCAATCAAGACGAGCAAGCCAAACAGAGCAAAAAATCGCGTCAAGCTGGATCGAGATTCACTAGGCACGAGCATTCCTATTTGCAAATTGATTGCAATTATACTTGCAACTCATTCTCAACTGCAAGACCGCACCCGGCGATGTCCTACGTCACTCCTCTTTCCTTCGCCTTATTGCCGCTTCTTCCGCCTTCCGCTGTTCCAGATTATCTTTCCGGCCTATCCTCGAATTACTTCCCTAGTAATTGTTATTATACTTATCCTGTTGACAAACACTCTCTTATCCTTCATTCTCGCCTCCAGCGGTCCCGTCGCATTTGCTCATCACCAGAGTCCTTGCGACGGCTTCGTGCCGCGATTGATCGCCGGGCCTGCGCTTTTACTCGCTCCGCTCTCCCGTGACGCTCCGCTTTCGACGTCTCCCGGCACCGCTTACTCTTGTTCGGGCGCCTGATCAGTTCGTTGGAGGATTCATGACCCCAAAAGTCTCTCCCCTTGCCGTTCCCCTGGTTGCTGACAAGTCCGACTTCACTCATCGCAGTCCCACTGCGGAAGAGATTGCCGTTCGGGCGCATCAGATTTTCGAAGAGCGCGGCGGAATCCCGGGCTTCGACTTCGACGACTGGCTGCACGCCGAGCGCGAACTCACTCTCGCGGCCAATCTAGAGGCTTCGGCACAAAAGTCCGTGGTTTCCGTGGCCTCGGCCACGGACCTGCGTTACAACAAGTAGCGCCGGTCTGGCTCAGCCGCGTATGGACCGGACCACGTCTTAGTTCGGCCCTCTTGTTCCACTTCTTCCGCGCCTCGCGCGCGTCGCTCCTTCCTGAGGACGTCATGAAACCCATTGCTACGTTCAAAGTTCACCCTTCCCTTCCGGAAGCGCTGAAGCCTCTGTTGCCCATCGCTTACAACCTCCGCTGGAGTTGGGACCATGCGGCCATTGATCTCTTTCGCCGCCTCGATCGGGATCTTTGGGAGACAGCGGGGCACAACCCTGTCCAGGTCCTTGGCAGCGTGGATCAGTCGATTTTGGAAGCTGCCTGCACTGACGATTCCTTGCTGTCCCACCTCCGCGGCGTTTCCGAGCGCCTCGACGCGTATCTGTCCTCAAAGGCGACCTGGTATCACCGCGAGCACGCCGCTGACAGCGAGTTGCTGGTTGCCTACTTCTCTCTCGAATTCGGTGTCACGGAATGCCTTTCGATTTTTGCGGGCGGGCTGGGAGTTCTCGCGGGCGATCATCTAAAGGCCTCGAGCGACCTTGGCTTGCCGCTCGTCGGCGTGGGACTCCTCTATCAAGAAGGCTACTTCCGTCAGTATCTAAACGCTGCCGGTTGGCAGCAGGAAGCGACCGCCGACAATGACTTTCACGTTCTCCCGATCGAATTCGTTCCCAACGTGCAAGTCCATATTCAGCTGCCCGATGGCGACGTAACCGCTTACGTCTGGCGGGCTACTGTTGGACGTATCCAGCTCTATCTCCTCGACACCAACGTCCCTTCGAACCGGCCGGAACATCGCGCCATCACCGCGCAACTCTACGGCGGCGACCTCGACATGCGCGTCAAACAGGAAATTCTTCTCGGCGTCGGTGGTGTTCGCGCGCTCGAAGCCCTCGGCCTTCGTCCGACCGTCTATCACATGAACGAAGGGCATTCCGCTTTCCTCGCCCTCGAACGCATCCGCTCGCTCATGGAAAACCAGCAACTCTCTGTCGCCGAAGCAACTGTCTTGGCCTCCTCCAGCATGGTCTTCACCACGCACACTCCCGTTCCCGCGGGACACGATTATTTTCCCGCTGCTTTGATGGACTCTTTCTTTGGCGCGGCGTATCGCCGCCTGGGCGTCAGCCGCCACGATTTTCTTGCTTTGGGCCGTCAAGATGCCTCCAATGACAAGGAAGATTTCTGCATGACCGTCCTCGCTCTTCGCCTTGCCGCCTTCAGTAATGCTGTCAGCAAACTTCACGGTTCTGTCAGCCGTCGCATGTGGAACTCGATCTGGCCCGGCCTTCCCGAAAACGAAGTTCCGATTGGCTATGTCACCAACGGGGTCCATTTCCGCAGTTGGGTTTCGCTCGAGATGAACCAGCTTTACGATCGGTACCTCGGCCCCAAATGGCGCGAAGAACCCGCCGACCCCAAACTCTGGCAGCGCACCCAATCCATTCCCGGTGGTGAACTCTGGCGCACGCACGAACGCCGCCGCGAGCGCTTGGTCGCTTTCGCCCGACGCCGCCTGAAAGACCAACTGAAAAACCGCGGTGCCTCGCAATTGACCATCGACGAAGCCGAAGAGGTCCTTTCGCCCGACGCGCTCACTATCGGCTTTGCTCGCCGCTTTGCCACCTACAAACGCGCCACTTTGCTTCTTCGCGATTCCGAGCGCCTCGCCCGCATTCTGAACGACGCGCACCGTCCCGTGCAGATCATCTACGCTGGCAAGGCTCACCCGCGCGATCAATGGGGTAAAGAACTCATCAAATCCATCATCGATCTTGCCGCTCGTCCAGAATTTCGCCGCAGAATCGTCTTCCTTGAAGACTACGACGTCGCCATCGCTCGCTACATGGTGCAAGGTTGCGATGTTTGGCTCAACACGCCGCTTCGGCCGCAAGAAGCCAGTGGCACCTCCGGCATGAAGGCCCTAGCCAACGGCGTTCTCAACGTCAGCACGCTAGACGGTTGGTGGGATGAAGCCTGGCAGATGGGTCTCGACTCCGGCGACGAAGTCGGCTGGGCCATTGGTAAAGGTGAGTCCTATCAGGATCCCGCCTATCAGGACCAAGTCGAAGCCGAAGCTCTTTATCAGCTTCTGGAAAAAGAGATTGTTCCTGCTTTCTACGAGCGTCGCGCCGACGGCCTGCCCCGCAAGTGGATCGACCGCATGAAGGCTTCCATCATCCGCCTCTGTCCCGAGTTCAACATGCATCGCATGGTCATGCAGTACACCGACGAATACTACACCGCTGCGCATCGCCGTCATCTGCGCTTGCAGGCGGATAACGCTTCCCGCGCCCGTAATCTCGCCGCCTGGCGCGCTCGCGTCGAAGCTGCGTGGCCGCGTCTCCAGATCAAATCTGTCTCCAATGGCTTAGGCGAATTCAACCTCGGCAACGACATTCCCGTCTCCGCCACCGTCTTCCTGGACTCGCTCACTCCGGATGACGTCTCCGTCCAGATCCTCTCGGGTCGCGTCGATGCGCGCGGCGAAATCCAATCTCCCGAAATCACTCCGATGACCAATAGCGCGAGCGAAGGAAACGGTATTCACCGTTTCGAAACGTCTTTGCACACCGACAAGAGTGGTTTCTTCGGCTATGCACTCCGCATCCTGCCCCATCACCCGGATGCGGTCACTCCCTTCATTCCCAACCTGATCACGTGGGCATCCGGCGCTTCGGTCTCCCCTGCCCCCGAACCCACGCTGAAATAGCGTCATTCTCTTAACTCAATGTAGGGACCGCCTTCTGAGGCGGTCCGCTCAAGGCGATCGAAGCACAGTCCGCACAACGTCTCGACCGAAAAACTCCGGAGGAGCGCCACAATTTAGCCCAGCGCGCAAGCGCTGGGTATGTCTCATAACCATTTTGAGCGCCGTAGGTGCGGAACCTCTGCCGGTCCTCACACTCGGACTAATCCGTCTCCACCTTCTTCTCCCTACTTCTTGCTAAACTATCGTTATCGCTCCTCAGGAGACCTCCTATGTCCGAAGCCACGCAATTAAAGGCCGTTCCGTCCCGCACTGAATCCGACAGCATGGGCAAAATCGAAGTCCCGATGGACCGCTACTACGGCGCTCAGACCGCCCGCTCGCTCATTCATTTCGCCATCGGTAAAGACACCATGCCCCCCGAATTGATCCGCGCCTTCGGCATCCTCAAGAAAGCCGCTGCCCTGGTCAATCGTGACCTCGGAAAGCTGTCCGAAGAAAAAGCCAATCTCATCACTCAGGCTGCCGACGAAGTCATTTCCGGCAAGCTCCACGATCACTTCCCCCTGCGCATCTGGCAGACCGGCAGCGGCACCCAGACGAACATGAACGTCAACGAAGTCATCTCCAACCGCGCCATTCAAATCGCTCACGGCGAAATGGGCACCAAGAAACCCATTCATCCCAACGATGACGTCAACATGTCGCAATCTTCGAATGACACCTTCCCCGCCGCCATGCACATCGCCGCCGCCGCGGAAACTTCACGCCGCCTGCTTCCCGCGGTGAAGAAGTTGCGTGACGCTCTTGACGCCAAAGCCAAGGAATTCATCGGCGTGGTCAAAATCGGCCGCACTCATCTTCAAGACGCCACGCCTCTCACTGTTGGTCAGGAATTTTCCGGCTGGGTCAGCCTCCTCGATCGCGATGGCACGCGCATCGCTGTCGCCCTCGATGGACTCTTCGATCTAGCCATCGGCGGCACGGCCGTTGGCACCGGGCTGAACGCGCATCCTGAATTCGCCGAGCGCGCGGCCAAAAAAATCGCCGACCTCACCGGCTTGCCATTCCGCTCGCACCCGAATAAATTTGCGAGCCTCTCGGCCCACGACGAAATTGTCTTCGCCTCAGGCGCATTAAAAACTCTCGCAGCTTCTCTCATGAAAATTGCGAATGACATTCGCTGGCTCGCCTCCGGCCCTCGCTGCGGCCTCGGCGAACTTATCCTTCCCGAAAACGAGCCCGGCTCTTCCATCATGCCCGGCAAGGTCAATCCCACGCAGTGTGAAGCCGTCACCATGGTCGCCGTGCAAGTGATGGGCAACGACACAGCCATCGGCTTCGCTGGCTCGCAAGGCAATTTCGAGCTCAACGTCTACAAGCCGGTCATGATCTTCAATTATCTCCACTCCGTCGAGCTGCTTTCCGACGCCATGAACAGTTTCGTCGATCACTGCGTCCGCGGCATCGAACTCAATCTGAAAACCATCGACCACTACGTCAAAAACTCACTCATGCTCGTCACCGCACTGGCCCCCAAAATCGGGTACGACAATGCCGCCAAAGTCGCCCACACCGCCCACATCCAACACATCAGCCTCCGCGAAGCCGCCTTGCAGCTCGGCCACCTCACCCCCGAAGAGTTCGACCAAATCGTCAAGCCCGAAAACATGACCCACCCGTAAGCCATTGCAACGCATTTGTCTCGTAGGGGCACTGCATGCTGTGCCCCATGGCCAGCAAGAACGCCTTAGTCTCCCCTTCTCCACCTCGCCCCCAAGGGAGTAAACTCTTCTCGGGGAAAGTCCAAATGTCTCGCCGGCGTCCAATTTCCCTGTCCCTCGCAGTCTTTTTGCTGCTTTACCCTGCCGCGCCTTTCCTCGCTGCGCAGCCCAATCACGAAAAAACTATCTGGAACTACGACGGTGGCCTCCAGTTGATGACCGACGGCTCCATCCCCTCCGGCCCCTGCTTCCGCATCAACGGCCGCGCCACTGCTCCCGACTATTTCGAAAACCTCAAGCGCGTCGACACCAACACCGGCACTGTCATTCACCGCGGCAACGACATCGTCACCGAATTCCCTGCCCAACTCCATCTCAGCTTCCTGATGTACGATTTCCCCTGCGACAACCAGTTCCAAAACACCGGCACGCGCACCTATCTCACGCATGCCGTAGTTGGCACCCTCCGCCTGAGCTTCTACTGGAAACATGGAATGACCTTGCGCCCCATCACAGGCGTCATTCCCCGGCACCGCGAGACCCGCCGTGTTACACCTTATGCCACCGAACTCGCGGCCGACCTCCCCGAACGATTTGAATGGGAATTTGAATTCGATTTACCCAGCGCGGGCGTCCCTGTCACAGATAGCCTCATCATGGTCCTGCGCACTCCCGACGGCCACATCGCCGCCCGCGCCGCCGCCCGCATGTGATTTGGAGTGCGGCAGCCTTGCTGCCGCTTTTACGGTCCCAACCCACTCGAAAACCCGATCCGCTCCGGACCTTCTATCTTCGTCCTACCCAACTTCATCTCCGGTACTTCTCCTCGCACAATCAACTTCGCCCCGGTCCGCTCCTGAACCTCGTCCGCCGTCCATCCCGGTGCCACCTCCCGCAGCACCAATCCCTCGGCCGTCACATCGATCACCGCCAGATCCGTCACAATGGTGTCTGTGCATTCGATCCCCGTCAGCGGATACGTGCACTGTTTCACAATCTTCGGCGCCCCATCTTTTGTGTTGTGTTCCATGCACACAATTAACTTCCGAGCGCCCGCCGCAATATCCATGGCCCCGCCTATAGCCCCGCTGCCCTTCGATCCGGGAATTCTCCAGTTCGCCAAATCCCCTTTCTCCGACACTTGGAATCCCCCCAGCGCCGCCACGTCCAAATGTCCACCGCGCGTCATCAAGTGCGCATCGGCCTGATTAAAGAACGACCCTCCCGGCATCAGCGTCACCGGTACCTTCATCGCATCCACCAGATCCGAATCCTCTTCGCCTGCCTTCGCCCGTGGACCCATCCCCAGAATTCCATTCTCGCTGTGGAAGTAAACGGTAATTCCTTTCGGGAGATAATCCGAAATCAGATTCGGTATGCCCCATCCGAGATTCACATACGCCCCGTCTGGCAACTCCTGCGCCGCACGCTGCGCAATTTGCTCTCGAGTCAAACGCACCTTATCCGGCATAGTGCAATCCTTTCGCCTGCACGATCCTGTGCACGAAGATCGCTGGGGTAATCACATTCTCCGGATCAATTGACCCCACCGGCACAATCTCGTCGACTTCCACAATGGTGGTCCTCGCCGCCATGGCCATGATCGGATTAAAATTTCGCGCCGCCAGCCGGTACGTTAAGTTCCCCAGTTCATCCGCCTTCTCTGCCTTGATCAGCGCAAAGTCAGCGTGAATTGGCATTTCCAGGATGCAACGCTTGCCTTCGATTACGCGCTCCTCTTTTCCCGCGCTCACCTCGGTCCCAACTCCTACTGTCGTGTAAAACCCCTGCAACCCCGCCGCCGCGGCCCTCATGCGTTCACACAAAATTCCTTGCGGCACCAGCTCGCACGTCACTTCCCCCCTTGCAAACTGTTCCTGAAAATAGTTCGCGTGCGGCCCTGGAAATGAGCAGATCACGTGTTTCACCTGCCCGTTCTTGAACATGATTCCCAGTTCTCCGTCGCGCGTACCGCAATTGTTGCTGATTGCGACGACGTTCTTGATTCCCTTCCGCGACAGCGCCTGAATCAGATTGTTCGGAAATCCTGCTCCCCCGAATCCCCCAAACATAATCCGCGCGCCGTCGGGAATATCCGCGACCGCCGCGTCCAGGGTACTGCCAATTTTCTGCTTCATCGGATTCCCGTCAAAACTGGATTGGATTTACCTACCGATTCTTCCCGACCCGCGCAATTTCCGCAACCCCGTCTCACCAGGTACCGCCCGTCCAATTCGCGGGCATTTCTAAGCGCCAGCGCGTTATTGGCTTATACCTTGCGAATTCCCTGCAGCAACATGCGCAGAAAAATCTGCTTAACCTGCTCCGGATCCGACACATTGTCCGTGTCGTACCACCGGTACAGCCAGTTGCACATCCCCAGGATTCCATTCACAACGATCCATGGCTCACCTTCCATCAGCTTTCCCTGTCCCTGCCCGCGCCGCACCAGTTCCACGAATCGCGAGTTATACCGCGACATTACCGATATCAGCTTGTGTTGCCTCTTCCCTGACAGCGAATCGAACTCGTGCAGAAACAAACCGAACGGCACGCGGTTCTGGATGATGTAGTCGATCTGCGCCCGGATAGCTCGCTCCAACTGCTCGACTGGATCGCCCTCGGGATCGATCTGCTGCGCAATAAACGCGTCGCCGTCTTCAATTCCTGCCAGCAGCAGCCGGAACAGCAAATCATCCTTCGACTTGATGTAGTAATACAGCGAACCCTTCAGCATGCCCACGTCGCGGGCTACGTCCTCGATGCTTGTCGCGTGAAATCCCTTGGCGAAAAAAATGTTCGCGGCGCTTTGCAGAACTTCCTCCAGCCGCGTGGCTGGTTTCGCCTGCTTGCCGTTACGTCCCTTGCGGGGCCGCAGCGGTTTCGGCGTCGTTTTATAGTTTTGTGACTTTTGGGCCACGGGGGTCCACGCTGGAGCGAAGTTTCTATGTTAGCAGAGCGTTCGAACGGAGAAGAACACCATGACGCAACGCCCGGTCCGGTGGTCGAAGAAAGGAAGATCTCGATTTGAGGGCAATGAAAATCCACTGCACCCCAAAGAAATGTCCATGCTATCCTCCTTCAAAAAGCAGTCGTTTTCTTTCTGCCAGAGAAAAGGGCGGTTTCGATGGTTACGCAACACTTAAAGGAATCTCTCGATCGCTATCACGTCGGCGACAAAATCAAACAATTGCGCCTCCGCCGCAAAATGGGGCTCGTGGAGCTAAGCCGTCATACCGGGCTTTCCCCAGCGCTTCTCTCCAAGCTCGAACATGGCAAGCTCTATCCCACGCTTCCCACCCTTTCCCGCATCGCCATGGTCTTCAGTATGGGCTTGGATTTCTTCTTTACCGACGAACGCCAGAAACACACCTTCGCGCTCGTTCGAAAGAAAGACCGCCTGCGCTTCCCGGAAGCTCCGGAGCTCGACATTGCTTCCTTTGATTTTGAATCTCTCGATTTCCTGGCTACCGACCGTAAATTCAACGCCTATCTCGCCGATTTCCGCACCGTCCCCGCTTCACAGCTTCACGTTCATCAACATTCTGGCGTCGAATTCATCTATGTGCTGAAAGGGAAGCTTGCCCTGAAGGTCGGCGCGGAACAGGAAATCCTAGAAGCCGGGGATTCACTCTATTTCGACTCGCAATTCCCCCACGGCTATTCCCGCGTCGGAACCAAGCCCTGCAGCGCCCTGGTGATTACTGCGGAGTGACCACATGGCACGAGTGCGTTTTCACCACCAGCCACACCACGGACCCTGGCGTCAGCTCCAATGACCGCATCGCTCCCGGCGTCACATGAACGCTGAATCGCGCTCCTGCGTTGACCTGAACATTGACGACCGTGCCCTGTGTCTCAATCGATTCCACCGTTCCTGGCAGTATGTTGCGTGCGCTGATCCCGTAAGGAATTTGCGTGGCCAAAAGAATGTCGCCCGCTCGGATCGCCACTTGAATGGGTTCGCCCTTCTGCGCCTTGCCCAGCGGAATCTCTAGCTCGCAGTGGCCTTCGGCCAACGCAACCCGCATCACCCCATCGCTCGTGCGGTGTTCCAGCACGCGGCCTTTAAGCAAATTCTCAAAACCCGCCGCCTGCGCCAGTGCCACCGCCCGCGGCGCATCCAGCACCTCCCGCGGCATTCCTCTTCCCCGCACGTGGCCATCCACCATTGCTATCACTCGATCACCGATCGCATCAACTTCCTCCCGGTTGTGCGTGACGTACACAATCGGAATGCGGCGCTCTGCGTTCCAGCTTCGTAAGTCTTCCAAAATTGCCTGCCGCAATCCCCCATCCAACCCCGTCAGCGGTTCATCCAATAGCAGCACGCGCGGCTCTGTCACCACCGATCGCGCCAACGCCACACGCTGCTTTTCGCCGCCGGAGAGTTGGCCCGGCGTGCGCCCCTGCAATGCTCCAATGTGAAATGCTCCTAGGACTCTTTCCATGCGCCCTGCTCGCTCTGGCACAGACAGACCCAAGAGTCCGTAAGCCACATTTTCTTCCACTGACAAATGCGGAAAGAGTGCCAGTGACTGAAACACATACCCGATCCCGCGCTTCTGTGGAGGCACAACAATTTCCTTCTCCGCGTCGAAGAAAATCTCCTCGCCCAGCCTAATCTCTCCAACGTCCGGCTTCACTAACCCGGCAATGCAATCCAGGAGAGTCGACTTCCCCGCACCCGACGGTCCGAACAGTACCGTGAACCCGGGCAACAATTCTTCTCCGATTTTTAGCTGGAAAGAGGGCGTGCCTGTCGTCTTGAATTCTTTTTCAATGTGCACAGACAGCATGGAGGCCGCCTAGCGGTGGCCCCAAGGCGCCCACACTCGGCGATTCATTCCGTAAACCACAGACAGCACCACAAACGAAATCAGCAACAGAAACAAAGCTGTCTGGTGCGCTCCGGCGTAGTCCAGCGCCTGCACGCGGTCGTAAATATCAATCGACACCGTTCGCGTAATCCCCGCAAGATTACCTCCCACCATTAGCACCACGCCAAATTCACCCAGGGTATGCGCGAAACTCAGCACCACCGCGGTGACCACTCCCGGCCACGCCAGCGGAAGAATGATTCTGAAGAAGGATCGCACCCGCCCCGCACCCAGCATCGCTGATGCATCCAGTAACCGCCGGTCCAGCGACTCAAAACTTGCTACCAGCGGCTGCACTGCAAACGGCAAACTGTACAACATCGATGCCAGCACCAGTCCGGTAAACGTGAAAGCTAGCGCATGACCAAACATCGTCTGCCATAATCTCCCCACCGCCCCACGCGGTCCCAGCGCAATGAGCGCATAAAATCCCAGCACTGTTGGCGGCAATACCAGGGGCAGTGCCACCAGTGATTCCAGCAGGAATTTCCCGCGCCATGCTGTGAACGCCAGCCAATACGCCAGTGGCAGCGCGATGATAAGTAGCAGCACCGCCACTGTGCACGCCAATCGCAATGACAGAAGCAGCGCCTCTCCGCTCATGGCTTTTCCGGCGTCAGGCCGTAGTTTGAAAGAATCTTCTGCCCCTCTTTACTCTTTATAAACTCCAGAAATGCCTTTGCCGCGGCTCTATTCGAAGATGCATTGATCATCACCGCAGCCTGGTGCAAAGGCGGATAGTAATTCCCCGGAATTTCCCAACGTTCTCCGCCCTTCATGCTTTCCGCGAACGTCAGAGAAAGCGCGATGATCCCGACCTGCGCGCTGCCTGACTGCGCGAATTGCGCTGCCTGCGAAATATTTTCTCCGTACACGAGTTTGCCCTTCAGTGCCTCATACATCCCTGCTTTTTGCAGCGCCGCAACCGCGGCTCGCCCGTACGGCGCGTGCTCCGGATGCGCAATAGCAATTTTCCGGACACGAGAATCCCTCAGCGCCTCGAAACCACGTTCCGCCAAATGCAAATTTTCCCCTGCCGGCGCCCATAGCACCACGTGCCCTTGCGCGTACATAACCAGGGTTTGCCCATCCGCCACGCCTGCCGTCACCAACTGCTGTGGGTATTGCGCGTCTGCGGAGAAAAACAGATCAAACGGCGCTCCATTCTCAATTTGCGCCCGGAAATTCCCGCTCGATCCGTAGCTGATGGCCACCTCTGTCCCACTCTTTTTCTCGAACTGGCCGGCGAGATCATTCATTGCGAATTGCAGATCGGCAGCCGCCGCAACGCGAAGTGTCTGCGCGCGCACACTCGGCGTTAGCACCAATAAGCAAACAAGAACAGGCAGTTTGCGGAGTATCTTCATAGGATTTCCGTGGACTTACACGCGCAAAATCATTACTTCGGTGGATTTGATCAGCGCCGCCGCGCGCTCGCCCACCTTTAGCCGTAATTCCCGCGCCGCATCGGCGGTGATAATCGCCGTGATGTGCTGTTCGCCAATCGCCAGCGTTACTTGCGCCAGAAGTCCGCTGAATTTGAGTGCCACCACACGCCCGATCAACTGGTTTCGCCCGCTGATCTTCCGGAAATTCCCCCGCCGGGTGGCAATATCGCCTCGCTCTAGTTTTTTTGGAATCAACCGGTCAATCTCCGATTCCGGCACGCGATGGTGCCCGCCGGGAGTCTTTGCCGTTTTGATTTTCTTGTGGTAAATCCACTGCTTCAAGGTGGGATAACTGATTCCTAGCATATTTGCGGCTTCCCGTGGGGCCAGAAGTCTCTGCATAGTCTTCTCCGGGCAACGAGAATAATCGTTTTTATTATGTATGGCAATACGATTTTATGCGATTTTTTCTGGCGCTTGCGGCCGCTGCTGCTTTTGCGGTCTCTGCCCTAGTTCCTCAGCGGTTTCCCCGTCTTCAACGTGTGCGCAATCCGCTCCTGCGTCTTCTTCTCCCCGCACAACGACACAAACGCCTCCCGCTCCAAATCCAGGACGTACTGCTCGCTCACCATCTGCGGCGCAGACAACGCCCCGCCCGCCAGAATATTTCCCAGCTTCCGCGCCACATGCGCATCGTAGTCTGACGCGTATCCGCCGCGCACCATCAGGTGAATTGCCATTTTCACTGCCGCCAAAAACGATTCTCCCAGCACCTTGATAAGCGTCATCTGCGCCCCTTCCTGCCACGAGGACGCCGCGGGCCTCCACCCTCCCCGGGCCAGCGCCAACGCCGTCTGCTTCGCGTCTGCCACCAACCGATCGCGATTCAGCGAAACTGTGTCTCCGCGCCGCAAATAACCCAGCTCCCGGCATTCTTCCGCGCTGGTGCCCACCTTCGCCATGGCAATATTTTCGAACACCGGCTTCAACGTGTGAAACAAATCCAGGTCATCCCCGGAAGCAGCATTCTCGTTCGCGTGGATCAGCATCTCCTTCGTACCGCCCCCGCCCGGAATTAACCCCACCCCCGTTTCCACCAGCCCGATGTACGCTTCCGCTGCCGCGTGGATCTTCGCCGCATGCAAGCTGATTTCGCAGCCACCGCCCAGGGCCATTCCCTGCGGTGCCGCCACCACCGGCTTGGGCGCATACTTGATGGCCAGATTCACGTTCTGGAATTGCTTCACCGCCATGTGTAGCTCGTCCCACTCCTGTTCTTGCGCGCCAATCAACACCATCATTAGATTCGCGCCAACCGAGAAGTTCGTAGCCTGATTCGCAATTACCATGGCGTCAAAATCCGTCTCCAGCCGCTTTAGTCCCTTGTGAATCATTGCGATCAGGTCCGCCCCAATCGCATTCATCTTTGCGTGGAATTCGCAGCAAACCACGCCGTCGCCCAAATCGATCAGACTCGCGCCCGTGTTCCGCTCCACCTCCCGGCCGGCCTCCTTCAGATTCTTCAGAATCAGGATTCCCGCCGGCTCCTCCACCTTCTTCGTCGACCCGCTGCCAAGATCAAAAACCGCGGTCTGCCCCTTTTCCGACTGGTAAAAGCTCTTTCGTCCGCTTGCCAGCGCCTTTTCAAAAATCGGTGGCAGGCTCCGTCCTTCTTTCTTGATCTGCTCCGCAAACGCGGTCAGCCCGATTGCATCCACGCTTTCGAACGGACCCAGTTCCCATGCGAAGCCCCAGCGCATCGCGCGATCCACATCCACAATGTGATCGGAAATCTCCGGCATGCGCCGCCCCGCATACAAACACATCTCCGAAAGGCCGGCCCAGATGAATTGCTGCGCCTTATCCGTTTTCTGTCCTTCAAATAGCGGTGTCAACATCCCGCGCAACCGTTCTCGCGTATCTTCGATCGCTTTTCCCGCCTCGATCGAAGCAAACCTCGCCTTCTGCCGCGGCCGGTATTCCATGCTATTGAGGTCCAGCGTCAGAATTTCCTTTTCCCCTTCGCCACCCTTCACGCGTTTATAAAATCCTTGCCCGGTCTTGTCCCCCAGCCATTTTCTCTTCGCCATCTCCTCCACGAACGCTGGAATCTTGTACGCCTCCCGCGATTCATCATTCGGAGCGGTCTCGTAAATGTTCTTCACCACATGCATCAACACATCCAACCCCACAATATCCGCCGTGCGGAACGTCGCAGACTTCGGCCATCCCACCGCCGGACCCGTGCACGCGTCCACTTCCTCGATGGTCATCCCCAGCGTGCCCATCAATCGCAACGCATTCAGCATCGAAAACGTCCCGATACGGTTCGCGATAAAGTTCGGCGTATCCTTTGCGATCACTACGCCTTTTCCCAACGCCCGGTCACAGAAATCCGACAGTGTCTCGACAACCTCCCGCGAAGTCTTTGGCCCCGGAATTACTTCCACCAATTTCATATAGCGCGGGGGATTGAAAAAATGCGTACCCGCCCAATGCTGCTGAAATTCCTCTGGCAATCCTTCCGCGATCAGGTGAACCGGCAGGCCGGAGGTATTCGTCGTGACAATCGCGCCGGGCTTGCGGAACTGCGCCACTTTTGCCAGCAATCCGCGTTTGATCTCCAGATTTTCCGCCACCACCTCAATGATCCAGTCGGCGTCCGCAATGCGCGCCAGATCGTCTTCGAAATTTCCAATGGAAACTTTCGCTGCCAGTGCCGGCGTGAAAAACGCCGCAGGCTTCGATTTCTTCGCCGCCTCCAGTCCCGCAGCCACAATTTTGTTCCGCTCCGCGGGCGCCGCATCTTTCGGAACGATATCCAGCAACAAACATGGCAGCCCCGCATTCGCGAAATGCGCAGCAATTCGCGCGCCCATGGTGCCTGCGCCGAGGACGGCAGCTTTCTGAATTCGTTGTGTCATGACAAGCCTTCGACAGTGAGTTGAGTGCAGAATAACAGGTTACAAAATGGCATCGTGCGGGTCAAACAAGTGTTTGGTAAACTCCCGGCATCGTAAAATAGGCGGATATGGCACCCGAGAAAAACGGCGAATCGCAGAGTTTCCTGCGCATGGCCAAGGACCTCTTCCGCGCCTTCGCCTACGGTGGTACTCCGAAAGGCGCCAGGCGTCCTCGTGTCGGTATCGCGCTCGCCGGTGGTTTCGCGCGTGGCATTGCTCACATCGGAGTCCTTCGCGTCCTTCGCGAAGCCGCCATCCCGGTTGACGTTGTTGCCGGCACCAGCGTCGGTGCGCTCATCGCCACTGGCTATTGTGCCGGCGCCTCGCTAGAAATGATGGAGCTCATCGCTCATGAAACCAAGTTCACGGATTTCGGCCGCTGGACTCCCTCCTGGCTCGGCCTCGCCACCAACAATCGCCTCGAACAATTCGTCGCCCGCTTCTCTCCCGTAAAGCGCTTCGAAGAATTGCAAAAACCTCTCGCCATCGCCACCACCGATATCAATCTCGGCTTGCCCGTCTACTATCACGGTGGGCCCCTTATCCCACCGCTTCGCGCCTCTTGCGCTTATCCCGGATTGTTCGTCCCCGTGAAACATGAAGGACGCACGCTGGTGGATGGTTTCCTGACCGCGCTCGTGCCCATCGAAGGCACCCTCATCCTGGGCGCCGAACTGGTCATCGCCGTCTACTTGGAAGCAGGCGCAGTCGAGGAACCCCGCACGTTCACCGATGTTCTCAGCCGTTCCTTCACCATCATCCAACGCCACGCCGATCTCGAGTGGCGCAAGGAAGCCGACGTCATTATCGAGCCGGACGTCACTCCATACCTCTGGGATGATTTCACCAAAACCAGCCAACTGGTCCGCGCAGGAGAAGAAGCCGCACTCAAAGCCTTACCGGCAATCCGCGCCGCTCTCGAAAGCAAAACTGTACTTTCAACCGAAGAATCGTCCCAGCCCTGAAGACTACCGCAGTCCCGTCATTCTACCCGCGTGACTTCTACCCTCACCGGTTCACCCTCGCCCTTCCCTCTCTGCGTCAGCCAGGCCCCCAGACCCTCAGCAAACCTCGCCGGCGTCAGCCGGAAACTAGCCTCTACCCGTCCTTCGCTCACCGGCAATGTGTCATCAAATTCCGCCGCGTTCGTGAAATTGCGCATGCAGAACTGATCCAGCCACTCCAGTGGACAACTCTTCCGCTCGCCCCGAATCCACACATCCACCTGGAATTTCTGTGCGTACATGCAAAGAGGATAGCATTCCCACCAACAATAAGACTTCGCCAGCCCGCCATTTCCGCTTGCCTTGCAACCCAGCGGAGCCCTACCGTAAACTGTTGAACACGTTACGGAGCCGCATCCCGCCTGGCTTCGCTGTCCTCCTAGGACCAGCTCGATCAGGCATGTTGATTTGTTCTGTGGATGCATTGCATCTGTTTTTTGGAGGGTTGACCGTGGGAACGCCGATGGAAGCTTGGGTGGAACAAGCCGCCCAGCTCACCAAGCCCGATCGCATAGTCTTCTGTGATGGCTCCGAGGCCGAGAATCAGGCCGTTCTCCACGAAATGCTCAAGCACTCCGATTCCTTCCAGCTCAATCCCACTACCTATCCCAATTGCTATCTTCACCGTAGCAGTCCCAGTGACGTGGCCCGCACCGAGCACCTCACCTTTATCTGCATGCCCGACAAAGACGACGTTGGCCCCACCAACAATTGGATGGATCCCGGCGGCGCAAAACACAAGATTGGCGCCCTCCTCAATGGCGCCATGCGCGGCCGCACCATGTACGTCGTGCCCTACGTCATGGGCCCCCCCAACTCCCCACTCAGCAAGGTCGGCGTCGAAGCCACGGACAGTCCCTACGTTGTGGCCAACATGCGCATCATGGCGCGCATCGGGAGAATCGCCACAGACCGCCTCGGTAGTTCGTCCGACTTTGTTCCCGGCCTGCATTCTCTCGGCGATCTGGACCCACTGCGCCGCTACATCGCGCACTTCCCCGAAGAGCGCCTTATCTGGAGCGTCGGTTCCGGCTACGGTGGCAACGCGCTACTTGGCAAGAAATGTTTCGCCCTGCGGATCGCCAGCTACATGGCGCGCCAGCAAGGCTGGATGGCTGAACACATGCTCATCCTCGGCCTCGAATCTCCTGGCGGAAAAGTCACCTACATGGCTGCCGCATTTCCCAGCGCCTGTGGCAAAACCAATCTGGCCATGATGGTTTCCGCCCTAGAATCCCAAGGCTACAAGGTCTGGACGATCGGCGACGACATCGCGTGGATGCACATTGGCGGCGACGGCTATCTCCACGCCATCAATCCTGAAGCTGGTTTCTTCGGTGTTGCCCCCGGCACGGGCATGAAGACTAACCCCAACGTCATGCTCGCCCTCAATCGCAACACCATTTTCACCAACGTCGGCGTCACCCCCGACGACGAGCCGTGGTGGGAGGGCATCGGCAGTGATCCACCCGCCGGACTCGTCACTTGGCGCGGCGAAGCCTGGGATCCCTCCAAAGGTCCCGCCGCGCATGCAAACTCGCGCTATACGGTCCCGGCGATCCAGTCCCCCAGCATCTCCCCCAAATTTGAAGCTCCCGAAGGCGTTCCCATCTCCGCTTTCATCTTCGGTGGACGGCGCGCTCGCCTCGCCCCGCTCGTCTACGAAGCTTTCGACTGGCAGCACGGCGTATACGTCGGTGCCACCATGGCCTCCGAAACGACGGCCGCGGCCACCGGCGACGTCGGCATCACGCGGCGCGATCCGATGGCCATGCTCCCTTTCTGCGGCTACAACATGGCCGACTATTTTCAGCACTGGTTGGACATGGGCAAGCGCATCCCGCATCCTCCCAAAATTTTCCACGTCAACTGGTTCCGCAAGGGTGCCGACGGCAAGTTCCTCTGGCCAGGCTACGGCGACAATGTCCGCGTTCTCAAGTGGATTCTCGAGCGCGTCGAAGACCACGGCCAAGCCGAGGAAACTCCCATCGGCTTCGTTCCCACGCGCGAAGCACTCACTCTCGACGGGCTCCATCTGTCTCCCGAAACCTTGCGCGAGCTTTTCCGCGTCGACGCCGATGACTGGGAGATTGACCTCGCCGACACTCGCGAATTCTTCGCCAAATTTGGCGACCGCCTTCCCTCGGCCCTCAGCGATGAATATCAGTCCGTGATCCGCCGCTTCGAAAAGTCCATCCCCGCCTACTGATCTCTCTCCGATCTGTGCCCGCACCCTTCACCACCCCGGTGCCCTGCCCTTTGTGCTGTTTGCAAAGGGTCGGAGATTCCTCTCTTTGCTTCTTTGCCTCCTCCTCCACCTCCTGTATTCCTTTACCTCCTCGCTTCTCTTTTGCACAGCCATGCACAGCTTTCCACAGCAAATCGCTACGAGTCCTCTTGCCAAGCATCATTTGCAGGTTTATTCTCACGCCAGATTGAGCCGGGAAGCCTCAAAAACTTGCCAGCACAATCAAAAGGGGGCGCAAGAGCCGCAAGGTTCAGGCGCCCTCAATTTTTTTGTGGGGAAGTTCTTCCACACTTCTCTCGTGCCTATTTCATCGCCGACAGCCAAGTATCCTGGTCCACGTTCGCCACGAACGGCGTCCCCGCCGTAATATCGACATTCTTCCCGTGTTTGATCAGCCCAATCGGCCCAAACAGGACCGTCAGCGTCACCGTCGTTCCGACTTTTCCTTCTCCCTCTTTTCCCTTCGCGCCGCGCAGCCGAATGTGGCTTCCTCCCTCTTTCAAATATTCCAACTGGACGCTCAGGTCTCCCGGCTTCCCCATCATCCCCGCCTTCTTTGCGGCCGACACCACCGCCACGGCATGCGCGCCCTTTGTCACAACCACGGTGCCTCGCACTTTCAGTTCCTCATCCAACACAAACTCCACTGGATCGCCTTGGTTCGCTGTCTATGAACTAAGGTCGTTCGCGAATTTCAGGGGAACTTGCGTTCCCCCCCCGCAGCAGCATCCTCCGGTGGGGCTGCATGTCGACTCACGCAAACTACCAGAATTCCCAGGATTGCCGTGCGTCTCATAGGGACCGCCCCTTTTCCCGAAGCTGTCGGAGCGATACATCAGGTGTACCTAACCGTATGTCTTCGCCATTATTGACCGCGCGTACGCTTTCGCCTTTTGTTTGTTGTCATCACCAGCCACACTCTTCTGACACGTTTTTGCGAGTCCGTCCCTTCAGGTTGGTTCACTGTAGGCCGGCGCGAGCCCGCGGGCCTCGTGCCTTTTTTAACCCGCATCGCACAAGCCCCTTGCTTCGCCTTCCCGTCTCACGACTTGCTTCCCCCGCGCAAAAGCGTAGGGTGGTATCAGGCTCGCCAGTCAGTCTCTCACAGGAGTCGCCATGGCAGATGAAAAACAGGCCAGACTCGAAGCACGCGCAAGAATCGACATCAAGAACCTCTACGACCGAGGTCAAGTCTCCTCGAACGACACTTCAGCCGCATTTCGCCATGTGAAATTTGTTTGGCTCGGCCACCTCACCGATGCCCAGATCGACGACTTCGTGCGCAACGAAATTAGCAAGCTCGAACACTCAGGAGTCAATTCCACCGGGTAGTCCTCTTCGCCAGACTGTCCGATCGCTGCCTGTGTGCTGCAACCCCTCGCCTACAACAGGGAGTAAATGGAAGGATCAATCGCTACGTGCGTGACCGTCTCGCCGCTGACTGCGTAGCTCTGCCCTTCCGCCCGCGAAAAGTGCAAAAACCGGCTGATGTGGTAATCCTCGTCGAAGCTGGAGAAAACGTTCTGCGTCTCTTCCACGCTCAATCCAAACGCCGTCAGTGCCAACGGGTTGCCAAAGTTTCCCGCCAGCGCGGCATAGCGTTCCACTACTTCTTTTAGGTCTATCACGTTCGCCGGAGTGTAACGCGCCTCCGCCCCCCGCGAAAGTCGCAATTTGGCGCACGCAAGCCAATTCGGTAAGATGCTGAGCGGCAATTAAATCGACGGGAGGAATGCATCATGAGCTTAAGTGTGGGACAAACTGCACCGGACTTCGCATTAAAGGATCAGAGCCAGAAGGAAGTGAAGCTATCGGACTTTGCCGGTAAGAAACGGGTCGTGCTGGTGTTCTATCCACTGGACTGGAGTCCCACCTGCACCAATGAGCACGCCTGTTTCGTGAACGACATGAAGAACTTTGACACTCTCGATGCGGAAGTCCTGGGTGTCAGCGTAGACAGCGTCTGGTCGCACAAAGCCTACGCGGAAAAAATGGGCATTAAGTATTCCCTGCTGGCGGATTTCCAGCCACGCGGTGCCATGAGTGAAAAATATGGCGTGTTCCTGCCGGAAAAGGGCATTACTGGCCGCTCCATCTTCATTATCGACAAGCACGGCAAAGTCGCCTGGCTCAAGCATTACGACATTCCCGTAGTGCCGGATATCAAAGAAGTAGCCAGCGCTCTGGCAACAGTGAAGTAGAATCGGAGGCTCCAGAGAAGGTAAAGAAAGGATATGACGGCCTATTCAGCTGCGGGCTGGGCCGCGAAGTAGCGTACCAGCAGCACCAATTGCCAGCGCTGCTCTTTCGTCAGCTTTTTCTTGAAGGACGGCATCGGCTTGCGTCCTTCGGTAATCTGATAAAAGATCTCGCCGTCGGTCCGCTTGTTCATTTTTGCCGCGTCGGTCAAATCCGAAGGTGCCGGGTCGTACATCATTGCCTCGGAACCATCGCCCTTGCCCTTCTCGCCGTGGCAATCGGAACACTTGTTTCCGTAGATTTCCTTCGCGGCAGCGATGTTCGCATCCGAAAAAGTCAGAGGATTCTTCCGCGCTTTCTCCGCTGCGGGAACAGCCCACGGCGTTTTATGAAACGTCGCAAGCCCAATCGATACACCGATCAAGCCCAGCGCGCCGAGAAACAGAATCCAGCGCAAACGCTTAGCCTTCTTGGGAGTTGCTGCCATAAGCACTGAAAAGTCTCGCACAGTTGGCTTGCTCGCGGAAAGTGCCGGAGGAAAATCAGGCGCCGCGGAAGATCAACCAAAGCAGTTCGCCATTAAAGAAAAGAATCACCGCGGTGACAACCCACGCGACGATGGTGGTCAAACGGGAATTGACGAAGGAGCCCGCGGCAGAAATCCCTCCGCCGCTTCAAGCCACAGCGGGCGCGCAAAGAAAATCTCATAGGCGATGGGAAAAGAGCGACTCGGCGAGCAGGTCTCCCATGGTGTTAACTATAGTGAACTTCTCTTCTAAACTATAATTAATGTTAGCGGCTGTCAATAGAACTTTGTTTCGAAGGCACCTCTCCACGGCTTCTTAGATGCGGCGATGCCGCGAGCCTGGACTTTTGATTGTGATACCTTGGAAGAGAATTTTCAGGAGAACACCATGGACGACAAGCAGGTACCGCAACAAGGGCAGGGACAAGCACCAGGACAGGTCCAGATCAAGGCAGACGAAAAAGAATTGCAGGGTATGTACAGCAATTTAGTGATGATTCAGCACCACGCCGAAGAGTTCACCCTGAATTTTGTGTACGTCTTTCCCAACGCCACGCAAGGGAAGCTGCTCAGCAGCATGATCGTTAGCCCCGGCCATGCCAAGCGCATCTGGCGAGCCCTCGGCGAAAACATCTCGCGGTTTGAAGCGCTCTACGGGCCAATCAAGGAGGCCCCAGAAGGCACACCTGGGGCAAACATCGGATTTGTGCAGTAGAACGGAGAGTCAGCGTGAGATTCTGCGCGGCGAGCGATCAGGCCACCCTCGTGTATCTTGGCGAGGAGATCGGTTTGCCAGCGCATGAACGAGTCCTGAGGCTGCTGCGCCTCCTGCAAAAGGACCCGCCCGACTGGCTGCGAAATCTTCAACCTGCGTACACCTCGCTGATGGTGACGTTTGATCCCGGAAAGATAGACCAAGGCAACGTGGAAGTCGTTCTGCGTCAGTTCGAGCAGCGCGCGAAGACTACACGCCGTCCGAAGCCGCACACTGTAGAGATTCCCGTATGCTATGGCGAAGAATTTGGCCCGGATCTTGAGGACGTTGCGAACCTCCATGCCTTACAACCACGGGAAGTCGTCACGCTACATACTTCGCGAAGTTACCATGCCTATTTTCTGGGCTTCGCTCCAGGATTTGCGTATCTGGGCCAGCTTCCAAAAGAGATTGCCATGCCACGTTTAGAAATACCTCGCAAGAACGTGCCACCCGGCAGTGTGGGGATAGCTGGGCGGCAGACAGCCGTGTATCCGTATGCGACTCCCGGGGGCTGGCGATTGATCGGACGCACGCCTGTGTCCATGTTCCGGGCCGATCGCCAACCAATGGCCGCAATTTCGATCGGGGACAAGGTGAACTTCCGGGCAATTTCGCGTGAAGACTTTGTGAAATTGGAGTCAACATGACTTCTTTGGTGGTTGAATCACCTGGGCTACTCACCACCGTGCAGGATTTGGGCCGCCCCGGCTTCGGACCTTTAGGCGTTTCCCCTTCGGGAGCCGCGGATCCAGTCGCTTTACGATTGGGAAACCTGTTGGTGGGCAACGCGCCCGATGATGCGGGATTGGAAATGACGCTGCTAGGAGGGACTTTCGTTTTTCCGGAGGGGGCCGTGGTTGCGCTGACCGGCGCGGACTTTGGGGCAATGATTGGCGGCCATCCCGTGGAAATGTGGACTTCCCAGACGATTTCACCGGGAGCAAAACTCGTTCTGGGGCCAACGCGAAATTTTGCGCGAAGCTACCTCGCCGTAGCCGGGGGCATACAGGTAGCACCATTTCTGGGCAGCGCTTCCACACATCTACTCAGCGGATTGGGTGGGCATGACGGTAGGGCGCTGCGCAAGGGAGATGTGCTGAAGCTTGGTGAGCCGGCAAAGGAAATTTCTTGCCAGAGAATCTCGCAATCGGTGTTGTTGACGTTAAAGCCCAGAAGAGTTCTGCGTGTGACTGACGGGCCGCAGATTCATTGCTTTTCTGAGGAAGCCAAGCAGGTTTTTTTTCGCAATACGTTTCAGGTGAGCGAGGCATCCGACCGTACGGGCCTGCGCATGGAAGGGCCCAGCCTCGGGGCCAAAGGACCGGGAGAAATGATCACCGAAGGTGTACCCGTTGGCGCGATTCAAGTAACACCGTCCGGACAGCCGATTATCCTGTTCGTGGACCAGCAAACCACTGGCGGCTATCCGAAGATCGCCAACGTGATTGGTGTGGACTTGCACCGCCTGGGGCAGCTTCGTCCGCGCACGGAAGTTCGCTTTGAACGCACGTCGCTGGCTGTGGCCCGCTCCTTATGGATTGAGCAAGAACGCCTTCTGAATAGTCCACGGCAACTCTTTGCATGAGCATGAGAACCATGGACCTAAATTGCGATATGGGGGAAATACGGGAGGCGCTGGCGGACGGCACCCAGGAAGAGTTGATGCGTTATATCAGCTCCGCAAATATCGCCTGTGGCGGCCACGCAGGCGATGTCGAGATGATGCGCAAAACGGTCGAGCAGGCGCTGTCCCACGGAGTTCACGTGGGTGCGCATCCTGGCTATGAAGACCGCGCGGATTTTGGTCGCAAAGAGTTGGAGCTTTTGCCGGAACAGATATCCGATGCAGTGCACCGGCAGATTCTCGCACTGGAAGAAGTTGCTGCAAAGTGTGGCGCGGCGATCGGTCATGTGAAACCACACGGCGCGTTGTACAACCAAGCCGCGTGTGACCGAAAGATCGCCAGAGCGATCGCGGACGGGGTGCGGCGGTGGAGGGCCAACGTCATCCTTGTTGGCCTGGCCGGTTCCGTCATGTTGGATGAATTTCGGGAGGCGGGCTTTCCGGTCGCGGCGGAAGCGTTTGCCGATCGGCGCTACGAACAAGATGGAAGTCTGCGCTCACGTAAGTTTGAAGATGCGTTGCTGGACCCAAAAGAAGCCGCGCAGCAGGCCCTCCGGATCGTAGAACACGAGAGCGTAATCGCGGCCGGCGACAAGACGATACCAATCCATGCAAGCACAATCTGCATCCACGGAGACGCTCCCGCCGCGACAGAGATTGCGGCCGCAGTCCACCGAATTTTAGTCGAGGCAGGCATCACGATCAGGGCCTTGTCGAGGCAAAAATCACGTCGAAATATGAGACTGCCGCGGCGTGACTCCATCTAAGTTCCAAGGTGCACACAAACTTACAAAACTGCCGCTGCTGGTAGCGTCGCGCTTACGTTAGGGTTATGCATACGGTGGTAAGGTCCTAAAAAGGCAGAAGAAGGCGGTTTGTGTCGGTTGCGAAGCAGCCAAGGGCATCGTAGAATGAAACAGTTCGACGTTGGTTCCCACGCAGTATTGATTGGGCCTGTAGCTCAGGTGGCTAGAGCGCGCCCCTGATAAGGGCGAGGTCGGTGGTTCAAGTCCACCCAGGCCCACCATCAAGTCACGGTCCGACCCGGACACATGGGTTCCCTCAACCACCAGGCTGTTCTTCCGAGACTTCCCGTTTTCCGAACCTAACGTCGCATTCCCTTGTCCAGCCATGTCTAGACGTTTTGCCTCGTCGGCTCGTGGCGTGCCAACTGTCAAAACCCACAGGCCAAAGCGGCGGGAGGGAACCATTGCTGAATTGGAATGGCGAAACTAAATTGAAACAAAAAGAAAACTGTCATCGTCGCAACCCACAGAAATAGAGGGAATTATGCTTCATGGGTGGCCTATAACGTGCCTGAATATTCTGCGCGTTTAGAGCATTGGGATGACGAATCCTGGCGAAAGAGATATTCATCGGATGGCGCTGGAGGCGCTCCCGCTCGGCATTTATGCGGTGAATCGAGAAGGCAAGGTCATCTTGTGGAGCGCCGGTGCCGAGAAGCTAACGGACTACCTGCGACAGGACGTCTTGGGAAGGCTGCACGAGTCGGACCTGTTGAAGAGCGGCGAGGAGGACCAAAAAACGGCGCAAGATTCCGCTGAACCGCGCGGAGACACGTTACAGCCCGCGTCCTCAACCGATGCGCCATTCTCCGTGCGCTGCAAAAACGGGCGTTACTTGAAGGTGCAGGTACGCAGTGTACCCTTGCGCGATGAAGCAGGAGAGTTCGTCGCCACCGTTAAAGTGTTCGAAGCGAATTCGCCATCACATTGTTCGTATCGGCGACGGGGCAAGCTCGGAGCGTACGGCTGTCTGGACGCCCTGACGGGCGCACTCAACCACAGCATGATCCAGGCGCGTTTGAAGGAATGTTTGAACCTTTACGCGTTGTATCCCGTGCCATTCTGCGTGATGTGCTACGGAATCGATGATCTGTCGAAACTGGGTGACAGGTACGGCCAAGCCGCCGTCGATGCCGCCCTGCGCATGGTTGCGGACACCTTCGAGAGTGGTTTGCGCCCCACCGACTTTCTCGGTAGGTGGCTGGATCAGGAATTTCTGGCCATCCTGCCGGAATGTGGAGAAAGCGACGTGATGAGGGTCGCGGAGCGGCTGAGAAAGTTGGTGCGGCACGCAGGGGTGGAATGGTGGGGAGACACCTTGCACGCGACAGTTTCGATCGGGGCAACAATCGGTCACGACAGCGACACGGTCAGCACCGTGGTAGGACGAGCGGAACAAGCCCTACGCGAAAGCAGCAGCATGGGAGGAAATCGGGTGGTGATGATCAGCGCGTGAACCGCGCATAACTGAGGCCTGTTAAAACATGTTCGTGATTATTGGCATCGTGGTGGTAATCGGAGCCATCGTAGGCGGGTACCTGATGGAGCACGGCAATTTGCGTGTGCTGATGCAGCCTGCGGAATTGCTCATCATTGCCGGTGCCGCGGCTGGCACAGTGCTGATCGCCAACCCGCCCCACATTTTAAAGAAGATGGTCGGAGGATTTGCTGGACTGTTGAAGGGCTCGCCCTACGCAAAACCCAAATATATGGAATCCATGAAAATGTTGTTCGAGCTTTTTTCCCGTGCACGCAAAGAGGGTTTGATGGCGTTAGAAGCAGACAGTGACAATCCCGAACAAAGCCCTGTCTTCTCCAAATACCCGGCGTTTTTGCAAGATCACCACGCCCTGGAATTTGTGTGCGACACCATTCGCATGGCGTCTGTCGGAGGGGTGGAGCCGTTTGATATGGACCAGATGATGGAACTGGATATGGAAGTGCACCATCACGAAGCTTCCGTTCCCGTGGCATCGCTTTCGACCATGGCGGATTCACTGCCTGGCTTAGGCATCGTTGCCGCTGTGCTCGGCGTGGTGATCACCATGGGCGCGCTTGGTGGTCCTCCAGAGGAGATCGGCCACAAGGTTGCGGCCGCACTGGTAGGCACGTTTTTGGGTATTTTGCTGTGCTACGGATTCGTCGGCCCGGTCGCTTCCAACATGGCCAAAAACACCGATGACGAACACGCGTATTACCACGTTCTCCGCGTGGTGATCGTCAACTTCATCAAAGGATCTCCGCCGTCAATTGCCGTGGAATTCGGCCGCCGGGCGATCCCTGGCCATCAAAGGCCCACGTTCCAGGAGTTGGACAAATTCATTAAAGATAAGGGAGAGGCGGCACCGCCCCCCGCGGCGGCCTGAAGTGGGGAAGCCCATATGCCTTTGCCGCCACCAATCATCATCAAGAAGAAGGCGAGCCACAGCGGGCACCACGGCGGTGCCTGGAAAGTGGCCTATGCAGACTTTGTAACCGCCATGATGGCTTTGTTTATCGTCTTGTGGCTGATGAACACCAGCAATCAGGTGAAGCAGGCCGTAGGAGGATATTTTAAGGACCCCACCGGCACCTCAAAGATGGTGGGCAGCGACATGAAGGGCGCGGGCGAAAACTTCATCGTCTCGAAAGACAATATGAAGGAGTTGAAGGAGCAGTTGCAAAAGTCGATTCGCGAGATCCCGAAATTCGATCAATTGCAAAACCATATCGACATGACCGTGACCAACGAGGGTCTCCGCATTGAATTGACGGAGTCTGCCAGCGGAGTCTTTTTCGACAGCGGCAGCGACAGAATGAGCCCCGACGGTAGTGACCTGGTGAAGTTACTGGGTCAGGAACTGGGAAAACTGCCCAACACCCTGGCGATAGAGGGCCACACGGACGCCAAACCCTATCCACCGGGCGCGATTTATACGAACTGGGAGTTGTCTTCGGATCGAGCCAACTGTGCGCGGCGATTGATGCAGAATAGCGGCATTCGTCCCGACCAAATCACTCAGGTGAGGGGGTTCGCGGAGCAGCGCTTGCGCAAACCAGAATCGCCGTTGGATCCTTCCAATCGGCGGATTTCCCTGATCGTCCAATACATCAACAAGCCTGTCGGGGATGGGCAGCCCGCTTCGCCAGAAAAAGGGTCAGCGGGAGAGGCTAGAGGTGGCGACAATCATCCCACGAAAAACTGATACGCCCAGATATTTCCTTTCTTTTCAGCCTGTTCGAGATAGCAGGAGTGAGCAACTGGCCGCCCGAGCAATCCATCTAAATCGACAAGCCCATTAGACAATGGGCACATCGGGGAAACTTTTCGGGTATTTCCGGGTTTCTATCGAGGAGAGACGATGAAGTTCATTGTCATACTGCTTTAATCCCGGTCGGGCCTGGGTGTTCGGCGAGGCCCACTGGCCGATCCACTCCGTGGGGTGGTGCGGATCACGGCTGACAATCCAGGGTGAGTGGTCAAAAAGGAGAATCCGAGCAATGAAGATTCGTACGACGTTGTTTGCCGCAGTCGCACTACTTTCGGTTGCGGCCATTCCTGCTCATGCCCAAAACCGGTTCGAAGTCGATCCTTTTGTTGGGTACGAAACCAGTGCGTCTTATCCCGTTAGCATCACCACCGGCCCGACAGGGTCGGACCCCATTGACCGGTTACGGGTCAACGATTCCGTAGCGTTTGGAACCTTTATCGATTACAGCGTGACGGAAAATTTTCAGCCGGAATTCATGTGGAACCGCAACAACACTTCATACAGCGCGCACGATATCCTTACCAATTCCTACATCAGCGCGTATCACTCGGTCATTGACCAATACCAGTTCGGTGGGCTGTATATGTTCCGCTCCAGCGAAGTGAACCTCCGGCCGTACGTGGCCGCGAGCCTTGGCTTCACGCATGACAGCAACGGAAACAACACGCCAAACAGGACCGAGTTTTCCTTCAGCCTGGGTGGCGGCGTGAAATACTATGTTAGCCGCCATATCGGGCTACGCGGTGATATTCGCTATCTGCCGACCTACGGCAGTTCCTCAAACGCTCTGTATTGTTATTACGGGTGCTACTACGGAAGTGTGTCGCATTACCTGAACCGGGCCAGCTTTACGGGGGGGCTTATCTTCAAGTTCTAGGCCCAGATTGATCTGCCCTGTTTTTATGAGAGCTAGTGTGGAGCTTATTTTGCGGGGCCCTCACTTGGCGGCGGCACGAATAATTTTTGGTCGATCGGAACATTTTGCTGCACTTGGTCCACTTTAATTGTGAAGCTGCCATTCGGCCGGGTAAGCGTCCACCGATACGGAATTTTGACGCCGTCAGCTTCCCGGTAGTCCCCATAGTCGATCTGTGTAGGGTTTTTGCCCAGGGGAGTTTCCGCAAAACGCATTTGTCTAAGGAGCAGCCCGGATTCCTGGTCAAAATAAAGCCGCAGCGAAGGACGGTTCGCTTGTGCAGCCGTAACCAGGTAAGTTGGCCGGCTGGTGATCTCTTCGCCCGGGCTCACGTGAAACTCCGAGTATAGCTCGCGCACACGCGCAGGAAAATAAAGTTCCGCATCAATTCGCGCGGCTTCGCGTTCCGGGGCGGTCATTATATGCACCCCATTGCGGATGCTGAGCCAGCCCACTTCACCGTTAAACGCGGTAACACTTGAGCCACCTTCCGGATGGGAAATGGAAACGCGTTTGTCCGGCGCTTCCGAATACACTTCGATCGGAAACTGCATCCCGCCGGCGTCTAGATTGCCTTTTTGGACGCGCGATTTGATTCTCTCCAGCGCGTCGGCACCGCCAACAGCGGCCAGGTATTTGTCCAGGATTTGCTCGGCCGTCGGCAGGTTCGCGCGCGCTTCCGCGGCTTCGTCATGCACGTGCGGCGCGGGCTTCGCGGTATCAGCAGAAAGAATAGGCGTGCCCACTGGATGGGCCGAGCCGCGATGGCAAGTGTAGCAGGTGACCTCGATTTCGTTCTTGAAGTGGTTCTTGTCGATGGCGAGTTCCATCTCAATCATCTTTCGCGCGGTTACTTTTTCTTTCTTGTCATCTTTCTGCATTTCATGTTCGACATGACAGAATTCACACTCCACGCCGAGGGATGCGGAGATAAACTGCATCGTAGGGATCAACTGCTCGGCAGGGATGCCCTTCAGCACCTGAATATTCTTGAATTGTTGCTCAGCCGTCTTTGAGGCCCCGGCCGGGGATTTGCCCTGCGTTTGTGCCGGGATTCCAGTAGCTCCGCCACAGGAAAGAATCAGGCCGGTCAGTGCACCGACAAACAGCCTTCCATTGATTGCAGTGTTCCGCATTTTGTATCTCCAGTTTTCCAGACTTCAATTCGGCAGCTAACTGTGGATGTCTCCGCGATGCGCCAGGGCGGTGATGCGGTCCGCTGCGCGGAACGCCAGTGCCTCAATCGTCATCGTTGGTTGGCCGCGGCCGGAAGTGACCAGGCTGCTGCCGTCACACAGGAAGAGGTTGGGGACATCATGAGTTCGATGGTCTGGATTGATGACCGAAGTTTTCGGATCGGTGCCCATGCGGCAGGTGCCCAGAAGGTGTACTGCGAAATTCTGCTCCTGTACGGGAAAATGCCATTTTTCCTTGGCGCCCGCGGCCTCCAGAATTTCCGTGGCTCGGTTCTGCATCCATTCGGAGAGTTTCAGATCATCGGGATGGTCGCGGAACGTCATGCGGAGAGCCGGCAGGCCCCAGGCATCTTTCACATCTGGATCGAGAGAAAAGCTGTTGGATTCCACAGGCAGTGAGGTTCCGTGACAGAAAATTTCCATCGTCCGCGTGAAATTCTGGTGCAAGGTCTTCTTGAATTCCTTGCCCCACTTCGGTGTCCCGGGCGGCAGCCCACCCATCGCAAACGCGGCGGGCGTAATGTCAAAGCGCGCATCAAGACCACCGCCGCCATGAAAACCCACTTTCGCCGGATCCAATTCATAAAAATCATGAAATATGCGGCTGACCGCGAATCCCTTGTAATCGTTCAGCGGTTCATCAAACACGCCAAAAACAATCGCACTGCTGTTGGGCATCAGATATTTACCCACGATGCCGCTGGAATTGGCCAGGCCATTGGGAAATTGAGAAGAAGTCGAGAGCAAAAGCAACCGCGGTGTTTCCGCGCCATTGGCGCAGACAATCACCGCCTTGGCTTTTTGCAAATGGGAGTTTTTCTTGGCATCGAAGTAAACCACTCCGGTTGCGCGACCAGTCTTATCCGTGGGGATTTGGTGGACGTAAGAGTTGGGGCGAATCTCGCAACGGCCGGTGGCCTCCGCCAACGGGATCATCGCGGCCAGAGAACTCGACTTCGCGCCCACTTCGCAACCGAAACCGAGACAGAATCCGCAATTGACGCATGCACTGCGCCCGGGCCGGGGCTGCGAGAGAATCGCCATAGGCGCGGGAAACGGATGGTACCCGAGCTTGCGCGCCGCGCGTTCGAAGATCACGCCGGAGCCCTTCACCGGTAAGGGCGGCATGGGGTAAGGTTTCGAGCGCGGAGGATCAAACGGGCTCGCCCCTGCCAGACCAGAAACACCGACCTCCCACTCGACCTTGGTGTAATACGGCTCGAGGTCCTGATAGGTGATCGGCCAATCCACGAGATTGGCTCCGGGAATTTCTCCCACTTTGCTGCGTTCTCTAAAATCAATCTCGTGAAACCGCCAAAAATTTGCGGTGAAATGGACGCTACTGCCCCCAACACAGCGGCCGTAAAGCACGCTCTGTTGAGCCTTGGCCTTGTCCTGAGTGGTTCTGCGGAATGTATTCGGCTGGATCCCTGGGTTGTTCGTGAGCTGATGTCGCGTGTTCACTTCGATTTCATTGTGAGAAAAATCCGCCTCCTTGAGGTATGGCCCCTGCTCCAGAACCACGACGGTGAACCCGTTGCTGGAAAGCTCCTTCGCGAGCACGCCTCCCGCGGCGCCGGAACCCACGATGACGAAATCCACTTCGTCGGAAGGCCTATACGTAACCTTGGACTCGCTCATTTCTTGTCCGTTTCCGGCGAAGCTGCCTGCCACCCTGGATAGTCCTTGTCGTAGTAACCGAACGGGGGAGTAAAGCTATGTGCCGGGTCGCGCCCGATAACCTTCCACCCGGCATAATCGCGGTTTCCTTCCCATCCAACCTCAGGATCGATGAGAAATCCAAAGATCGTGTGCTGCCAGATGGTTTGGAAAAAATCAGCAGACACGGTTATAGGACGCCTGCGAGGCGGAAGGGTTCGCGATTTGCCCTCGCTGGTGAGTTCGCTCAGCAGCTTTTCCTGCTGTTCCGGCGAGGCATCCGCAAAGCTCTTCACTCCTGGATAGCTTTCACTGGTTGCTTGGTTTAACGCGGCGAGGCCTTTTTGATAAATGGGTAAGGAATCGCTGGCGAAAGTCTTGAGCGCCCGGTCTATAAAATAGACGACCCCGGCTTCGCGCGCGCCGGGCATATCATCGGTTGGAATGATCTGCGAGGCAATAGCTTCGACTTGCCGGGCTTGATCTCTGGTCAACACTTCGAACTTGCCGGGTGCACTTGCGACCGCAACGTGTGCATGTTGCGCTGCCGCCACAACCGCAGGCCATTGTGCGCCAATCCACGCCGCACCCATTGCTCCGCTAACTTGTAATAGGAAGTCTCTACGTGCCGGTTGATGTGGTTTCATGAACTCCTTCGCGTCCTGAGCAATCTACGGTTAGTTCGCTCCATCGTCAAGTCGGAGATCTGGAATGGAGATCCGGAATATCTGAAAGCTTATCGCCTGAAAATGCACACAGCGAATGATGGAAAGCCTCGACATTGGGCAACAGAGTCCTTAGTATCCATTGGCGATAGATATTTCGGCCGCGATCGAGAATACGGAGCAGCATCTACTGCATATTGAGGACCAGCCATCGGAACGCCTGTCCATCCCCCTGAATCGTCCGACCACATCCGAGATGCCACCGGCAGCCGCTCGAAAGAGTTTCTTTTCTTAGTCGCGATGTCCTTGCTTGGTGCGACGGTGGCTACGTTCTCGCCCGGGCGAGCGGTCCGAACATGAGCACCATTCCCATCCTACGGCTCGGCGCGGTGAAGGATGTGCAACATTTTAAGGACCACCTGCAAGCTATCGGTGTAAGTATTCCTTGCGATGGCGAATTGCTCGAGGGCCCGCAGTCTCCTTTGCAGTGGCCATTGCTCCGCGGCGGATTTAAGTTTCGCAATCGCATCGCGGTGCAACCGATGGAAGGCTGGGATGGGCACCCCGACGGCAACCCAAGCGAATATACGATGCGCCGCTGGCGGCGATTCGGAAGCAGCGGCGCCAGCCTCATTTGGGGAGGTGAGGCAGTTGCCGTGTCGCACGAGGGTCGTGCCAATCCGAATCAATTGGTGATTGCGCCACACACCCATGCGGGCCTGACGAAGCTGCGTGGCGCACTGCTGGAATCCTATCGAGAGACAACCCGATCGCAGGAATTGCCCCTAGTTGGATTGCAGTTGACCCATTCCGGCCGCTACTGCCGCCCCAATGTTCATGACCGGCCGGAGCCAAAGATTCTTTATCACCATCCCATCCTCGATCGCAAACTCGGCCTGTCCGCGGATTCGCCTGTATTGACGGACGAGCAGGTCACCAGCATCATCGAGGACTTCCATCGAGCAGCGCGCGCGGCTCGCGATCTAGGATTCGATTTCGTCGATATAAAACACTGCCATGGATATCTGGGCCATGAATTCCTTAGTGCGCATACGCGGCCTGGAAAGTATGGAGGATCCTTCGAGAATCGCACCCGCTTCTTGCGCGAAGTAGTGGAGGGTATCCGCTCGATCGCGCCGGGCCTCCAAATTGCGGTGCGTCTGTCCGCGTTTGATACCGTGCCGTTCCAGGCGGATCCCAAATCGTCGTCACCAGGAAAGATGGGTCCGGGAATTCCGGAGCCACACGCCCATTTGACTCCGTATCACTGGGGTTTTGGAGTGAACCCGCGTTGCCCCACGGAGATGGATCTCTCCGAGCCGAAACGATTCTTAGCTCTGCTGGATGATCTGGACATTCGCTTGGTCAATCTCACTGCCGGTAGTCCTTACTACAATCCACACGTGCAGCGCCCTGCCTTCTATCCGCCTTCGGACGGTTACCAACCGCCCGAGGATCCTCTCCTCGGTGTGGCCAGGCAGATGCAAATGACAAGAGAATTGAAATCGCAATTCCCCAATTTGATTATCGTGGGAACCGCCTACAGCTATTTGCAGGATTTTCTTCCCCACGTTGCGCAGGCAGTCCTTCGCGAAGGGTGGGTCGACTTTGTTGGCATGGGCCGCATGGTCTTGTCTTATCCCGGGCTCCTGCTGGACGCGTCCGAAGGGCGGACGATTCAACACCGACTGGTCTGCCGAACATTCAGCGACTGCACAACCGCGCCGCGCAAGGGGTTGCCATCCGGTTGCTATCCTCTGGATGCATATTACAAAGGCTCTGAGCTTGCCGAAAAGCTGAAATCAGCGAAAGCGAGACAGCCATGAGCGCGGCATCTCCATTCGATCGTCCCCGAGAGCGTCGCAAAGTGAAGGGCATTGCGGCTGCGCTTCTTCCATACGAGACCGACGGTCGCATTGCCGTGGATGCCTTTCAGAAGCACTTGGTCGCTACTCATCGGGCGGGTTTAGAGAACGCCGTGAATATGGACACGGGTTACGTGAACTTTTTGTCGGACGCCGAGAAAATGAGTGTCCTGCAATGGACCCGCGAAGCCCTAGGAGCAGACGTGCCGTTTGTGGCCGGAGCTTACATCGAAGGCCAGGCTGGCCCCATCGCTGGACTTTATCGCAAACAGATGGATGCGATCGTCAAATTCGGCGGTACGCCGATCCTCTTTCAGACGAGTCGGCTTTACGGCAAGTCAGCCAGGGAAAAGGCGGAAATTTATCAGGAATCGTGTCGAGGGTATAAGAGCGTTTTGGCTTTCGAACTGGGGCCGATGTTCGCTCCCACTGGAGAGATTTTCGATACCGAAACAATCCTGCGCTTGATGGAGATTCCTGAGATCCATGGCATCAAGCACTCCTCCCTGGATCGTCTGATCGAACTCGAACGCTTGGCACTCCGCGATGTTCACCGGCCAGACTTCCGCATTTATACGGGAAATGATCTGGGGATCAATATGATCGAATATGGCTCTGACTACTTGCTGGGATTAGCGACATTTGCGCCTGAACGTTTCGCGGAACGTGACCGGCTCTGGGAAATGGCCGATCCCGATTATTTCGCGCTTTCGGATGCGCTACAACATCTTGGCAATGTCGCGTTTCGCGAACCCGTGCCTGCTTACAAACATTCGGCCGCTATTTTCTTGCACCTCATGGGGAGAATCCCCAGTGATAGGACGCACCCGAATAATCCGCAACGTCCCGTGTGGGAAGTAGAACTGCTTCGCGACTGCGTGCGACGCCTAGGAGGGTGAACAGTCGCTTGTGGAACCGCCAGATGCTCGTCCCTAACATCTCCTGGAATTTGGTTCTGTCCGCAGGCTGCAGTATTATCACCAGTTGGCATAACCATGGGCACTTTCACAGGAGCAATTGGGACGGGTTCGAAATGGGCGATTGACCGGATTGTGACCGCATTGGCGGCGACCGGCATCAACCCAAATCTGCTCACTTTTCTGGGGTTGGTGGTCAATTTTGCCGCAGCGGCCTGCTTTGCGGTAGGAAACTTCCGCACCGGCGCGATTATCATTTTTATTGCTGGATTTCTGGACATGCTGGATGGGCAAGTGGCGCGGCGGCAAAATCGCGTGACCGCGTTCGGCGCCTTCTACGACTCGACGCTGGATCGTTATGCTGATATGGCCCTGTACATGGGTTTGCTGGTGTACTACTCCGTAAGCGGGCGCACGCCGTATGTGGTGCTTGCCGCGGTGGCCACCGCCGGCTCGGTGATGGTCAGTTATGCGCGGGCGCGCGCGGAATCATTGATTCCTTTGTGCAAAGTCGGATTCATGGAACGTCCGGAACGCCTGGTGCTGCTGATCATCGGTGGGTTGTTCAACCGCATGGCCCAGGTGCTTTGGGTGATCGCGATCGTTTCTACCATCACCGTAATTCACCGCATTTTGTATACCTGGCAAGAAACCAGGGCCGGCCGGATTCTTCCGAATTTGAAAGCGGCGTCCTGAAACGTTAGTCTTCCAAAACTGTTTCGGAGACAGTCGTTCCCTTGCCCGGTCCTTCCGATTTTAACCACGCCTCCACCGGTTCCTCGATGATTTGTTTGATGTGCGCCTTCAGGGCAGGCACATCTTCCTTGTGCATTCCTTTGGTTTCGATGGTGTCGTGCAGAAAAACGTTGATGGTGGTCGGCCGGAGAATCCAGTCCTCCGTTCGTAGGTGATGAAACGAACCCACCAGGCTCACAGGAACAATGGGGACTCCCAACTGTTGCGCCAAGCGGAAGCCGCCGTCCTCGAATTCGTTCAGGTGACCATCACGGGTGCGTTTGGCTTCAGGAAAAATGATCAGGCTCACGCCGCTGTTGATCGCTTCCTGGGTCAGCCGCCACAAGCGCTTCAGATCCTTGGGGCCACGTGCAACCGGAACTGGCACGTTTCCGAAGCGCTTCATCAACCAGCCATAAATCGGAATTTTGAAATGCGATTCAAGCTCCCAGCCGCGCACCAGTTGCGGGATCGCGCAGTAGAGAATGAAAGGATCGAGCAGATTGACGTGGTTCACCATGAAAATGCTGGTTCGCTTCTCGTCGAATGCGGGAGACTTCTTCGCCACGACCCTTGCACCGGAAAAGAAGGCAATTCTCCGGCACAAACCGCGTTGCAGCCAATCATGTTTGCGGGGATCCAGCACGACCGCGAGCGCGATCAGGATCGGCACGACGATCAGGAAATGCAGCCAACTGGTAGTCCAGAGAAAGAGGCTGCGAACCACGTCCCACAGGCGCTTCATATGTAAATGTCCATGGCGCCCGGCAAGATCTCAAGCGACTGGCAACGCACGGTGACGATCTCCCCGTCCACCATCACATCCACGGGTGCGTCGAGTGCGAACTCCACGCGCTTGACCGCGCGACGCGAGGCCAGAGGATGTTCGATGTGTGTTCCGTCATACAGCCGCGGCAACATGCGGATCAATCCCAATCTGCCGATAGGTCCCCAGCGCACGTATTCGATCATCCCGTCGCACGGGTCCGCATTGGGGGCAATCAACATGGTGCCGCCCGTATACTTGCTGTTATTGAAGGTGAGAAACAGGCAGCGCCGTTCGTCCCATTCCTGCTCGTCATCGCAACGCATTTTGAACGCGCGCCGGTTCAACTGAACCACCTTAACAAAGACACCCAGCAAGTATCCTAGGCGTCCGAAGGGTTTGAACACGCGGTTAGTGATTGCGCCGACGTCGGCGGTAAAGCCAACACTGAGAAGATTGAAAGAATAGATTGTTCCCGCGGCATGGCGTAGCCGCAGCAAATCCACGCACCGCTTCCGCCCGGACTCAAGAGCTTCCACTGAGGATTCCGCGCCTCGATTCGTAAAGTCCCGCAGGAAGGAATTCCCGGTGCCTAGAGGTAAAAACCCCAACTCAATTCGTTGTACGGGTTGCTCGCGCGAAAAAATTCCGTTGATGATCTCGTGAGCGGTTCCATCTCCACCTACCGCCAGGAACTTGCGATAGCCCTGCCCATAAGCCTCACGCGCGAGTTCCGAAGCGTGCCCCGGACCCATTGAGGCGATCACATCGATGCGCAGGCCCAGTTCTTTCAACCGGGCAAGCTGGCTTCCGGCAAGCTTCGCCGAACGGCCGCCGCCTGCTGCAGGATTGACGATGGCGATGAACTTTTCCTTCACAATGTTTCCGAAATCGAAATTCTACCTTGGTTCCAGATGACTCGCTGCTTCGCTACACTGGCAGAATCGCCTGTTCGCGGCTGTGCTTCCCTAACCGCTCCGCCAGGGCTACGCGAATAATCTTCAAGGATGCCGTTAGAGGGAAGTCGTCATCATACAGCACGACACCGTGAATCCTTTTATAGTTGATCAGGCGGTTGTTCCGCGCGGAGATCTCCTTACGCAGCTCTTCTGTTAACGGCTTGCCCGGCTCCAAGTGAATCACCAATACCAATTGTTCACCCACCATTGAGCGGCTCGGCCAAATGTAGTTCGCCGCAAACACGCAGAATTCCTTGACTGGCAATCCTTCAAACGCCTGCTCGACGTCTTCCGCGTAAACGTTCTTCCCTTCCTCGGTGACAATCATATTTTTCTTGCGGCCAAAGAGCTGTAGATGGCCGGTAGCATCAAAGCGGCCCATGTCTCCCGTCATCAGCCAGCCATCGACGATTGTTTGCGCGGTCAGTTCCGGCTCATTCAAATAACCCGCCATAACGGTCTTGCTACGCACACTGACTTGGCCAATCCCGTCTTCATCGGGATTCAGGATGCGCACTTCCATCCCGGGCAAAGGCTTGCCTACCGTGTCCGCGCGAAAGGGCCGAAGATCGTTAACAGTCACGGCGGTGCCGGCTTCCGTCAGACCATAACCATTTGCCACGGGGATGCCCAGGTCGTAAAAGAATTGCAGTGTCTGTGGCTCAGTGAAAGCGCCGCCGACGATGATGGCTTCCAGCTTTCCACCAAAGCCGGCATGGACCTGCTTGAGCAGGAGCCGGCTGAGCGGCAACAGTGGCCGGTGCTGAGTGAGGGCTTTGTTGACGTCGCGCAAACGCTCGAACAGCCGTCTCTTCACGGGTGGCAATTCGTCAAAGCGCGCCTGCAGGCCCTTCTGGAGATTCTTTAGCACCAGAGGCACCAAGCTTACGTAGGTAATCTGATATTTTGTGAAGGCCTCGCGCACGTATTCCGGTCGCAGCGTTCGGAGATGCACCACCGCGGCGCCACAGGTGAACGGGCCGAAAAATCCCACCATGAAGTCGATGGCATGGTTGGTCGGGAGAATGCTCAGGTACTTTACTCCCGGCCAAAACGGATACAGCGACGTGAGCGCCACGCACTGCTCCAGGTAATTTCCGTGGGTCATCATGCAGCCCTTCGGTGTGCCGCCGGTGCCTGACGAATACACGATGCACGCCAGGTCGTCGCGCTTTCGTGGAACAAGCAATGGCTGGCTGGCTCCCTGCGCCGCTTCCCACCGTGTCGCTCCCGCCAGGTCCGCATTGGCAGGAGCTTCCGTCACCAGTACGGTGCCGACCTTGGCTGCTCCGGCGCGCTCGGAAGAAACACTCAATTGGCGCCAGACCGGATACTCGGTGATGAGCACACTGGCCCCGGAGTGTTTGATCAGTGTCCATTGTTCTTCTGGTTTCAGCTTGTAATCGAGCGGCACCAAGGTTCCGCCGCAGAAGAAAATCGCGTACGCGGAGATCAGCCACTTGGACTGATTGGTCATGATGATGGAGGCGCGATCCCCGGCTCGGAATCCCGTATCTTGCAGCCACTTGGCCAGCGGTAGCGCTCGTGCTCCGAACTCTCGATAAGTAATGCGCTGCTTTTCTTCGCCGCGGTCCGATTCGTAAAGGCACACTTCGCGCGGCCAAGTTTCCAGCGCGTCGCGAACAGCCTCGCCAATCGATGAGTATTTGGATAGATCCAGCATTACAGGCGGGATTGCACGCGTTCGGCGAGAGTTTTGAAATCGCTTACGCCTTGAACTTCATAGTCCGGCAATTCGATATGGAAATGATTCTCCAGTCGCGACAGAAGTTCCAACGTCTGCAGACTGTCAATACCCAGCGTCTTGTAAAAGTCGTCTTCGGCCTTCAGCGAGCCAGGCGCAGCCTTAAAATGCTTCGTCGCCAATTCCAGAATCTCCTGAGTGGTCTGCTCTAGAGTGCGCATAGACTCTAAATTTATCATTCCCAGCCGTGGGAAGGAAAATTTGCGGACCTGCCGAAGGGGTTTGCAGCGGAAATGCGCAGCGCCTCCGGATCGCGCCGCGAATCCCGCGCGCTGGGCTTGCGATCTTGGCGTCCGCCAAGGTCACTTGAATCTCTTCAGCGCGGCGTAGGGCGTGTTCCGCAGTTACTATCAAAGGGGAGCGCCAGATGATTCCACTGGCAGCGCCTGTGTTCCCGGCATGCAAGGCTACAGCGTGCGCTGCTGCTTTCTCTGTGGCATCCGCCAGGGCCTTTGAGATTGCGATCCATTCTGCTGACATGTGTCTTGCCTCCGTGCGCAGAATGCCGCAATCGCAAACACGCGCACATCCGCCAATCGGCTAGGTACCTTGATTTTGTTTTTCGCGGGATTAGAAAGTGCCTAATGCCCAAGCTTCTGGTCGAAGAACTTAGCCATCGAGTCCAGCGTTTCGCGGGTTTCCGGCAATTGGAAGTGGTACCA
>Ga0074045_10000354_pt1 | contig 45087 bp, 43 predicted proteins | sample BogForMeECP23OM2_FD_94442 | JGI IMG/M metagenome (GOLD analysis project Ga0074045, IMG submission 94442) | Bog forest soil microbial communities from Calvert Island, British Columbia, Canada - Bog Forest MetaG ECP23OM2 | ecosystem: Environmental > Terrestrial > Soil > Wetlands ...
CACGGATTGGGCGGATGGATATTTAGCGCGACGGAATTCGCAGATCACCACACTGGGGATTTTGCTGGATCCGATTGCGGACAAGCTGCTGATTACGGCGGCATTTATAGCGCTGGTGGATATGCACCTGGTTCCCGCGTGGATGGTGGTGATCATCATCGGGAGGGAATTCACGATCATGGGTTTGCGGAACATCGCGTCGGCCGAAGGATTTACGATTGCGGCTTCGACGCTAGGAAAAACGAAAATGGTTTTGCAGGTGTGCGCGGCGTCCGTGTTGATCGGCGGGGTGCACCGTCCGCGCTTGCAGCCGCTGGGCCTGATTTTGTTGTGGCTGGTGGTCATCAGCGCGCTGGTTTCCGCGGGACAATATTTTTACCGGTTCTGGAGTCATCTGGACGACCGGATCAAACAACGACGCAAGTTGGACATACTCGAGTCGCGGAAGAAGCCGCAGGATGCAGTGCCTCTCTGAAGAGGAACGAAGGGCCATCCTGGCTCTTGCTCGCCAGGCACTAACCGAAGCCGTCTGCGACGGCCGCTTGCTTGCGCCATTTCCTACCGAGGGTATTTTCTCCACGCGCTGCGGAGTGTTCGTGACGCTGCATGCGCGTGGGAAACTGCGCGGATGTATTGGAGTGATCGAGGGCCACGAACCACTGGGCGAGAGCATCGTACGCTGCACGCGATCGGCGGCGCTGCAGGATCCCAGGTTCACGCAGATGTTGCCTGAGGAAGTGGTGGAAAGCGAAATCGAAGTGTCGCTGCTTTCACCGCTACAGCGAATTCTCCCCGAAGAGATCCAGGTGGGGAAACACGGTCTGGTGGTGGAACAGGGAATGAGGCGGGGACTGTTGCTGCCGCAAGTCGCCGTGGAACATCATCTGGATCGCGAACGATTTCTGGAAGAAACCTGCGGTAAAGCGGGGTTTTCCCGAGACGCGTGGAAGAATCCGGAAACGGCGATCTACGGGTTTACGTGCGAGATCGTGAGGCGGGAAAAATAAAGGGAGGCCCACAAAGAAAAAGCCCGCGCCGAAGATGATGACGCGGGCTGTGGTGCGAAGACCGGGCTATTCGATTTCGACGTAGTCGCCGGCGTAAGTGTCGATGGTGGTATAGGTAACGAACATGGTGCAGGAATTGGGGCTGACGTTGATGACGATGCCTTCACCTAGAATTTCGCGGGGCAGATCATTCCACTCGAAGCGCTTCGGAGTGCTTCCGAAACCGTAGATCTTGTAGGCGTAGCCCTTGGTGTTGGGAGCGGTTTCGTTTAAAGATCCCTGGTAGCGGAAGATGCGCAGATAGTCGCCGACTTTCACGCCCTGGCTGTTGCCCAGGTTAACGTAAACAAGCGAGTCTTTTCCGTAGGTCTCGGTAAATTCCGGGCCGATCACCAGCATGCCCACGGGCTTTCCGCTGACGGGCGCAAAGTGATCGAACTTTTCGGCGGGCTTATAGGGAGGAGCGGGACGTTCCACATAGGGGCGGACGATATCGCCGCGCTGCATGTAATCGCAGGAGTGCACGATTTCCGCGGTGGAAGTGTTCGGCTGGACATTGACGACCTTGACCTGGCCGGTATCGCGATAGAAAGTGCCCATGGCTTTGGTCAGCTTGGCCTGCCACTTGAACCACGGCACCTTGTCGGGATCGACTTCCGGGCGAATGACGTCAAAACGGTCGCCGACTTTTACGCCTTGAGCTGAGCCTCTGCTGAGATACACATAGTCACCGCGAGCGAAAGTTATTTTGTCGTTAGACTGTTCGCCTGAGGCGATATAGATCGTGTCGGGCGCTTTCTCGCTGCTGAAAAAGCTGGAGCAATATACCGCGCTGTAATCGGGAGAAGAGGCCTCTGCCACACGCTGGGTGGAGGACACGACCTGGCTCTGCGGATTCCCTTGCGCCCAGGAACCGGCGGCGGCCAGCATAATTCCGAGACATAATCCTGCTGCGTTTGCGCGCATCATTGTACTCCTTAGATCACGCCAAAAGGGCCGTGCGGGGACTTGCACCTTTGAAACTAACAAGCGTCCCGGGTGGCGTCAACAGAATGGGGGAAGACGCTTTACACATTTGCAAAGGCATGCTACAAGCTTTGTTTTCAGTGGATTAGGAGGCATTTTTGGCGGAGCCCCTGTTTGGTGATGCGACACATCGCATTTGCGGCGTGGCGGCGGCTAGTACCGCTCGGGAAATGCAGGTATTGGTGCGGCAGGCTCTGCGACTGACCGGGACCGTGGAACTGCGCCTCGACTGGCTGCGGAACGATCAAGAACGCGAAAAATTTCTGGACTGGCTGAAGCAAGCGCGGCTTCGAAAAGCCGTTCTGCTGGCCACTTGCCGGCGACGGATTGGCGGTGGCGAGTTTTCGGGCGATTCCGGGGCGGAACTTTTTTGGTTGATAAAAGCGCGCGAGGCGGGATGCCAGTGGTGCGACCTGGAAATCGAGACGCTACGCGAATTGCCGGGAGAAACGGTGCGCGGTTATGCGGTGCCGAAAAAAGTGCTGCTTTCGATTCATGATTTTCGGCGGACCCCGCGGTTGACGAAAAAAGTGAAGGTTCCTGCAAGCGGCGGCGTGGATGGCGTGAAAGTGGCGGCCATGGCGCGGAGCATTGGCGACAGCGTGCGGCTGTTGGGATGGGTGCGCAAATCGCGGCAGGCAGTGGCAATAGCGATGGGGGAAATCGGAATGCCGGCGCGCATTCTGGCTTTGCGCGAAGGGAGCGCCTTGTCCTATGCGCCGGTTGCCGCGGCGACGGCCCCCGGGCAAGTGCATCTGCGCGAGCTGAAGGAGTTGTACCGCGCGCATCAACTGACGCACAAGACCCACGTTTATGGAGTGATCGGGAATCCCATCGGACATTCCTTGTCGCCGCTATTGCATAACACCGGGTACATCGCCGCGAGGAAAGATGCGGTGTTTTTGCCGTTCCTGGTGGAGCGGCTGGAAGATTTTTTGAAGGCCGTGCCGGCCTTTGGGGTTAGGGGATTCAGCGTAACGCTGCCCCACAAAGAGGCGGTGTTCCGGCGGCTGGATGCGTGCGAACCGCTAGCTGCGAAAATCGGCGCGGTGAACACCGTGACGGTGCGGCGGGACGGGTCGTTGTACGGAAGCAACACGGATTATCTGGGTGTGCTGCGCGCGCTCGAGAAGAAAATGAAGTTAGCCGGCAGCCGCGTGCTGATCCTCGGAGCGGGAGGATCGGCGAGGGCCGCAGCGTTCGCGTTGGCCAAGGCCGGGGCGCAGGTATTTGTGTGTGCGCGAAGGGAAAATGCCGCTCGATCGCTGGCGCGCGCCGTTGAGGGCGAAGTTGTGCCGCGACGTGCCATGCGCAAATCGAAGTTCGACGCGATCCTGAATGCCACGCCGGTGGGGATGCATCCGCAAGTCGGCGCTTCGCCTCTTGCGACAGGCGAGTTAAACTGTTCTCTTCTGATGGACCTGATCTACCGCCCGATGCAGACGAAGTTGCTGCAAATGGCCGCTGAGCGGGGCATAAAGACAGTTTCTGGCGTGGAAATGTTCCTGGCGCAGGGGATGGCGCAATGGGAGCATTGGATGGGGAGGCGCGCGCCGGAAGCAGCGATGAGGAAAGCGGTGTTGGCGGCGTTGAAGGGAAAAGAGAGACCGGGTCGCTAGTCGAGCGGCGATGCGGAAAAAGAATCCGCGCGGAGTTCAAATCCAGATTGAGAGCTGCACGTCCGAACCCAGGCCATGATCCAACCCACTTTTCAGGAATTCAAGAAGCTGGCAGGGCGCGGGAATCTGATTCCGCTGTATGACGTTTTTTCGGCGGACCTGCTGACGCCGGTGAGCGCGTATCTGCGCGTGGCCCAGGGAGCGCGATATTCGTTCTTGCTGGAAAGCGTGGAAGGTGGCGAAAAGATTGCGCGGTACACGTTTGCGGGCGCGAACCCCGAGGAAGTGTTTCGCTATGCCGGGGGCGCGTGCGTGCTGGAAAGTCCGGAGCGCATCATTTGGGAAGAGCGCGACCCGATTTCGTTCTTGCGCGAGCGCATGCAGCGATTCCGGCCGGTGCGCTTGCCGGGCTTGCCGCCGCTGGTTGCGGGTGCGATCGGCTACTTCAGCTACGACATGGTGCGGCTGATCGAGAGATTGCCGAAACGTTTGCGCGACGACATCGGTTTGTACGATGCGATGTTGATGTTCTATCACGGGATTATTGCGTTCGATCACGTGCAGCACCGGTTGTGGATTGTGCGCAACGTGTTCACCGATGGCCGGGGCAGTTTGCGCGCGAAGTATCTGGCCGCGGTGAAGGAAATCCAACGCACTCGCAAGCTGCTGGAGGAGCCGGTCGCAGCAGAGCGCCCGAAGACGCCAGTGAAGGGGAAAACGCACGCGCCAAAAGTGACATCGAACTTCAAGCGCGCCGAGTACCTGGAGGTGGTCCGGAAAGCGAAACACTACATTCGCGCGGGCGATGTCTTCCAGGTAGTCCTGAGCCAGCGATTCTCCGCCAAAACGAAGTCGGCACCATTTGACGTGTACCGCGCGCTGCGCGCGCTGAATCCCTCACCGTATCTTTTCTACCTGCAACTGAACGATGTCTATGTGGTGGGAAGTTCGCCGGAAATGCTGGTGAAAGTGCAGGGGCGCGATGTGTTTTACCGGCCGATTGCAGGCACGCGTTGGCGCGGTGAGACCGACGCGGAAGATCAGCGGCTTGAAAAGGAGATGCTGGCCAGTGAGAAAGAGCGAGCCGAGCACATCATGCTGGTGGATCTGGGGCGAAACGATCTGGGCCGAGTGTGCGAGTACGGAACGGTGCGCGCCGAAAAGCTGATGACCGTGGAACGCTACTCGCACGTGATGCACCTGGTGTCCAGCCTGCGCGGACAGTTGCGCGAAGACGTGGATTGCTTCGACGCATTGATGGCGTGTTTTCCTGCGGGCACGGTTTCGGGGGCGCCAAAAGTTCGCGCCATGGAAATCATCGAGGAATTCGAGAAGACCAGGCGCGGCATTTATGCGGGAGGAATTTTGTACCTGGATTTTGCAGGGAACCTGGATTCGTGTATCGCGTTGCGCACCATGGTCATCAAAAATGCAGTAGCCTATGTGCAAGCGGGCGGGGGCATTGTGGCGGACTCAACGCCGGAAGGTGAGTTCGACGAGTCAGTGAACAAGTCGAAAGCCTCGCTGCGCGCGCTGGAAGCAGCGCATGCCGCCGGCGTTCCTGCAAAGGAGGAACGAAAGCGGTGATCCTGCTGCTCGACAATTACGATTCGTTCACCTACAACCTGGCGCAGTATCTGGGCGAACTGGGGTGCCAGGTGGAGGTACACCGCAACGACAAGATTTCGGTGGACGATATCGTCCGCAGAAAGCCCGAGAAGATTGTGATCTCGCCCGGCCCATGCACTCCGCAGCAAGCTGGGATTTGCGTCGAATTGATCCAAAAACTGGCGGGGAAGATTCCCATCCTGGGCGTGTGCCTGGGGCATCAGGCCATTGGCGCTGCGTTTGGAGGAAAGATCATCCGAGCGCCGAAGTTGTTTCACGGCAAGACCAGCGAAATCGAGCACGACGGGAAGGGCATATTTCGCAAACTGGCGAATCCGTTCACGGCAACGCGCTATCATTCGCTGATTGTGGAGCGCAAATCGTTGCCGCGCGAACTCACTATAACTGCGGAGACGCAGGACGGCCTCATCATGGGAATGCGCCACAAGCGGTATCTGCTGGAAGGTGTGCAGTTCCACCCGGAATCGGTACTCACCGTGCCGGGCAAAGAGCTTCTTCAGAATTTCCTGTCGCTGTAGCCGGTGGTCCGCCTACTTGTCGCTGCGCAGGGCGAGCAGGCTCAGCCATTATTTTGCGAAAGAAACAAGCTGGCGGAGTTTCTCTTTGGCCGCGCCGGAAGCAATGGCTGCCGCCGCCATTTCTGCTGCTGACCGGAAATCCTCGGCGTTGTCTGTGATAACCAGAGCAGCGGCGGCGTTCATGACCACGGCGTCGTGCGGCGCACCTCGCCGTCCCTCAAGAAGTTCGCGAATCGACTTTGCGTTTTCCTCCGGAGTTCCGCCGCGAATCGCGTGCAGGGGCGTGCGCTGCAAGCCGAAATCCTCGGGTGCGACGGTGTAACGCCGGATGGTCCCCACGCGCACCTCGGCGATTTGCGTTTCGCCAGCGGGTGAAATTTCGTCGAGGCCGCCGGCGCCGTGGAGCACCAAGGCTCGCTCCACGCGGAGTTCGGCGAGCGTGGCCGCAACCAAATCCATTACATCGGCGGAAAACACCCCTAAAACCTGGCATTGGGCGCCCGCCGGATTTGTGAGCGGGCCGAGCAGATTGAAGATTGTGCGCGCGGCGATCTGTTTGCGCGCAGGAACCGCGTGGCGCGTCGCGGCGTGGGCCGCGGGGGCGAAGAGAAACCCAATACCGATTTCGCGAATCGAGCGTCCCGCGTGTTCCAGAGGCAAGTCGATGCGGATGCCCAGGACTTCCAACACGTCGGCCGAACCGCACCGCGAGCTCACGGAACGATTGCCGTGTTTCGCGACGCGCGCGCCTGCGGCTGAGGCCACGATCGCCGCAGCCGTGGAAATGTTGAACGTCCCGCTGCCGTCGCCGCCCGTGCCACAGGTGTCCACCATTTTTTCGGGGAGTGCAGTGCCCGGAGGGAAAACGGGAGCAGCGTGTTGCCGCATGACGCGCGCAAAGCTCGCGAGTTCCTCGGCATTCACAGGCCGGGAGTTCAGCGCCTGCAGCAAGCGAACAATATCGGACGTGTTCAGCCTCCCGGACAGGAGTTCCTCCATTAACGATTGGGCTTGCGGAGCCGTGAGGAGACTGCCCGCTTCCAGATTTTGTATCAGCGTCAAAGTGGCGTTCATCGTGTCGGTCAAAGGGAGGCAAGCTGCTGCCTTGCTCGATCCCCATGTCTCAAGTAAACTTTACTGTTTGACGAAGCGCAAATTCTAGCATCTGTGCACGGTTCTATCGTCGCACAGTCCGTCGGTTCCGGTTGGACTGGGGCCGTTCCAGAAGGCAGAACCTCAAATGAAGATCCATGAATACCAAGCCAAGGCGATTCTCGCGCGCTACGGGGTTACCACCCCTCGCGGGGAAGTGGCGTTCACCAAAGAGGAAGCGCGAGAAGCGGCGCGGCGCCTGAAGTCCCAAGTGTGTGTGGTCAAAGCGCAGATTCACGCGGGAGGACGCGGCAAAGGCGGGGGCGTGAAGCTGGCGCGGTCGGCCGACGAAGCTGCGGAAATCGCTTCGCAAATCTTGGGCATGAACCTGGTGACGGCGCAGACGGGTCCGCAGGGGCGCATCGTGAAGCGGTTGCTGATCGAAGAAGGGCTGGACATCAAGCGCGAACTCTATCTGGGATTGTTGATCGACCGTGAGACGGCGCGGCCGGTGTTTATGGCCAGCGCTTCGGGCGGTATGGAGATCGAGCAGGTGGCAAAAGAGAATCCGGGCGCGATCCTTCGCGAGCACATTCATCCGGCCGTGGGGCTGCAACCGTATCAGGCGCGCAAAATCGCGTTTGGCCTTGGCTTGACCGGAGAGCAGGCTGCGGCAGCGACGCCGTTTTTCCAGGCACTGTATCGCGCGTTCATCGACACGGACGCGTCGATGGTGGAGATCAATCCGTGCGTGGTGACGGGTGACGGGAAGTTGGTGGCCCTGGACGCGAAGGTTACGTTTGATGACAACGCGTTGTTCCGGCACAAAGATTTGCGGGAACTGCGGGATCTGGATGAGGAAGACCCGTTGGAAGTGGAAGCGTCCAAGTACGGGCTGAATTACATCAAGCTGGATGGAACCGTGGCGTGCATGGTGAATGGCGCGGGTCTGGCGATGGCCACGATGGACATCATCAAGTACACGGGAGGCTCGCCGGCGAATTTCCTGGACGTTGGTGGCGGCGCAACGGCGGATCAGGTGAAGAATGCGTTTCACATTTTGCTGAGTGATCCGGAAGTGCGGGCCGTGTTCATCAATATTTTTGGCGGCATCCTGCGGTGCGATGTTCTGGCGACCGGGGTGGTGGCGGCGGCAAAAGATTTGCATGTAGAGATTCCCATCGTGGTGCGCATGGAAGGAACGAATGTGGAGCGGGGACAGCAGATCCTGAGGGACAGCGGCTTGAATTTTACGATTGCGGACGGAATGAAGGATGGCGCGCAGAAAGTGGTTGCGCTGGCGGGAGGCGCGCGATGAGCGTTTTGGTAAATGAAAAGACGCGATTGCTGGTGCAGGGGTTCACGGGACGCGAAGGCACTTTCCACGCGCAACAGATGATTGAATACGGCACGAACGTGGTGGGCGGCGTGACTCCCGTCAAGGGCGGCACGAAGCATCTGGAGCGGCCGGTATTCAATACCGTATCCGAAGGTGTGAAAGCAACGGGCGCGGATGCCACGGTGATTTTTGTGCCGCCGCCATTTTCCGCGGACGCGATTCTGGAAGCAGCGGACGCGAATGTGCCGCTGGTGGTGTGCATTACGGAAGGCATTCCGGCGCTGGACATGGTGCGTGTGATGGAAGTGCTGGGCAAGTCGAAGACGCGGCTGATTGGTCCCAATTGTCCGGGGATCATCTCGCCGGGAAAATGCAAAATCGGGATTATGCCCGGGCGGATTCACAAGCAGGGAAACGTCGGCGTGGTCAGCCGCAGTGGCACCCTGACGTATGAAGCGGTGCATCAATTAACGCAACTCGGCATCGGCCAATCGACGTGCATCGGAATTGGCGGCGATCCCATCATTGGCACCACGTTCCTCGATGCCATCAAAATGTTTAACGATGATCCGGACACGCACGCCATCGTGCTGATCGGTGAAATCGGGGGCAACGCGGAAGAGCGCGCCGCGGCGTGGATCAAGGTGAATGTGCAGAAGCCGGTGGTGGGCTTCATTGCGGGGCAGACCGCGCCCCCGGGCCGGCGCATGGGTCATGCGGGCGCCATCATCAGCGGAGGTCAAGGCACCGCAAAAGACAAATACGCGGCCATGAATGCGGCAGGCATTCACACGGTAGAGACTCCGGCGGATCTGGGCTCAACCGTTGCAGCAGCATTGAAGTAAGGAAGCAAGGAATCAAAGATTCCGCGAGCGCATCGCGGAAATCTGCCAGGGTCCATTAAGACTTACAAGGACCTTAACGTCTTCTTCATTTTCTTAAGGAGCTTACTTTGGCACTCGAACGCACTTTCGCCATCATGAAGCCCGACGCGGTTGCTCGCGGGCAGCAGGGAGAAATTCTGGCGCGTATCCACAAGGCGGGTTTCACTATCGTCGCCATCAAATCTATGCGCTTGACCAAAGAAGAGGCAGGCGGATTCTATGCGGTGCACAAGGCGCGGCCGTTTTTTGGCGAACTCACGGAGTTCATGAGCTCCGGCAAAATCTTCGCGATGGTGCTGGAGGCCGAGGGCGCGATCAGCAAGTGGCGCGACACTATGGGAGCGACGGATCCAAAGAAGGCCGCACCGGGAACGATTCGCCACGACTTGGGTACCAGCATCGGCACGAACTGTACGCACGGATCGGACGCAGCGGACACAGCGGCATTCGAGATTGCCTATTTCTTTTCGGGCTTGGAGCTCATCTAGCGGCGCCACAGTTGAGATTCCTCGTGTGCGTTCAGGGCTCCCCTTCGTAGGCCCGAATCGATTTGTTGCTCCCCTATGCTGACCGCCTGCGTCCATGCATAATAGAGGCTCCGCACAGCCCCACCGGGGAGGTAACCATGTCTCGCTTCACTCGTCGGGAATTCCTGCATTGGACGGCCGCTGCGTCAACCTTTGCCTGCTTTGGCGGGAAGACGTTAGCCGCGCGCCTTGCTTCCTTGCCGCCGTTAAATCAAAAATTCTCTGCCACCGATATGGTGACGATCGGCCAGACGGGAATCACGACCTCGCGACTGGCCATGGGCACCGGCACGGTTGGCTCGGGTCACCATTCGAATCAAACGGCGCTGGGAATCGATGGGCTCTCGCGGCTGCTTCAGAACGGGTACGACAACGGGCTGCGTTTTTTCGATGCGGCAGACTCGTACGGCAGCCATCCGCATGTGGCGGACGCGCTGAAGCATGTTGACCGTAGCAAGGTCACGCTGCTGACGAAATCGTGGGCGCGCAGCGCTTCGGAAATGAACGCGGACTTGGAGCGCTTCCGTGGCGAACTGGGCACGGACCATCTGGACATTGTGCTGATGCATTGCGTGACCGAGGGCGACTGGACTACGCGCTATCGCGGAGCGATGGACGCGTTGTCGGAGGCCAAGCAGAAAGGGATTATCCGGGCGCATGGTTGTTCGTGCCATACCATTGAGGCGCTACGGGCGGCTGCCAAGTCAGCTTGGGTGGAAGTCGACCTGGCGCGCATCAATCCCATTGGCTCACACATGGATGCTGAACCGGAGATGGTTGTGAGCGTGCTGCGCGAAATGCGCGCCGCGGGGAAGGGCGTCGTGGGAATGAAGATACTGGGCCAGGGCGATTTGCGGAATCGCCAGAACCAAGCGTTGAATTACGCGCTAGGATTGGGAGTATTGGATGCGTTCACGATCGGCGCTGAATCGATCAATGAGCAAACGGATCTGATGAAGCGCATCGCGGCCGCGTAGTTGGTCCTATTCGTTGGGCTTTTGCGAAAAGCAGATCCCTCGCTCCGCACGGGATACAATTCGGATTGTTCATCGGACGGCGGATAAGGATCTCCTCCATAAGGGTCTCCACGATGGACGCGTTTCGCGAACTCGGCAGATTGTTGTTGATGCTGGGCGGTCTGCTCGTCGTTGTGGGCGCATTTTTTTATTTTGGCGGCAAGCTGCCGTTTCGGCTGGGGCGTCTTCCCGGCGACATCGTATACAAGGGCGATCACACCACGTTTTACTTTCCGATTGTCACGTGCATCGTGCTGAGCGTTGGTCTGTCGCTTTTTTTTTGGTTGCTCTCCCGATTCCGCCGGTGACGGATTTGCGTCATCGGACGCCACACGCTTCGCTGCAAATGAAAACGCAACTGTCTTTGCGGAACTCGCTGCGCTAAACTCGGCACGGGTCGGAGGGCCAAACACATGAAGGGTTCAACTAAGGTGATTGAAGAACTGAACAAGGCACTGCGCGAAGAACTTACCGCCATCAATCAGTATTTCCTGCACGCGGAAATGTGCGAAAACTGGGGCTACGGACGAAGAAGGGCACGTCGACTGGCTGGAAGCGCAGATGCACATGATTAAAGAACTTGGTTACGAACGCTACCTTACGATGCAGATGGGCGAGGATCAAGAAGCATAGCCGTTCATTGTGCCGTCGACGCCATGAGCCAACTTACCTTTAATCTGCAGCCGGAGAAGCGAATCTACACGGTCAGCGACTTGACGGCGCGGATTCGCGACCTGCTGGCGAAAAACTTCACCGACATCAGCGTGCAAGGAGAAATCTCGAACTGCCGCAGCGCCACGTCAGGGCACTACTATTTCACATTGAAAGACGAGCGCGCGCAGGTGCGCTGCGTGCTGTTCAAGAACCAGCAACGCGGCATGAAGTTTCGCCCGGAAGACGGCCTGAAAATGGTGGTGCGGGGTACGCTGAGCGTGTATGAGCAGCGCGGCGAATACCAGATTTATGTGGAGACGCTGGAGCCGCTTGGCCGCGGCGCGCTGCAACTGGCGTTCGAGCAACTGAAAAGGCAGCTCGAGGCAGACGGATTGTTCGATGGGGCGCGGAAAAAGCCCTTGCCCCTGCTGCCGAATTGCATCGGGCTGATCACGTCGCGGAGCGGGGCCGCGGTGCGCGACGTTGTGCGCATCCTGACGCGGCGTTTCCCCAACGTGCATTTGACGCTGTATCCCGTGCGCGTGCAGGGAGAAGGCGCGGCCGCGGAAATTGTCGAGGCGCTGCGCTACTTTCAGAAGAAGTTGACTGCCGACGTGATTCTGCTGGTACGCGGCGGCGGCTCCATTGAGGATTTGTGGACGTTCAACGAGGAGAGTGTGGCTCGCGCCATTGCTGCGAGCGCGATTCCGGTGATTTCCGGTATCGGGCACGAAACCGATTTCACCATTGCGGATTTTGTCGCCGATATGCGCGCATCCACACCCTCGGCGGCCGCCGAAATTGTGGTGCAGACGCGCCGTGAGTTCGACAAGCACGTGAACGATTTGCGAGCTTCGCTGGAAGACTGCGTGCGCTACCGTGTGTTGGAACTTTCCCGCCGCGTGCATGAACTGGCGGGGCGGCGCGGATTCCGCCGCCCGCTCGACTTGTTGCGGCAGCAGCGCCAGCGCGCCGATGAACTGACATCGCGTGTCGCGCAGGGCTTGCGTGCGCGGCTGGAACACTCTCGCCGGCGCTTTACCGCCGCGCACCTGGGGGTGCGCTCATTCGATTTTCGCGCAAAGATCTCCGCATTACAGCTGCGCCTGCAGAAGAGCACGCTCGATTTGGGGGTGCGCGCTGAACGTGCCGTGCGGCACAAGCGCGAACGCTGGGAGAGGCTTTCGCTGCAATTGCGGGAGCGCGGACCGCTGAAGGCGCTGGAACGCGGATACGCCATCGCGACGGACGCAGCGGGAAACGTGCTGATGGATGCGGCGCAGGCCTCCGTGGGCGACACCGTGAACCTGCAATTGCACAGCGGAAAGCTGATCACCGAAGTACGGCGAAAAGAACCGTCCTAGACTGGGTTTCCTCCCGACGCGATGTGCGCTGGCTACTCCTCTTCGTCGCCGGAAACTTTGAGGACGGCTAGGAAGGCTTCCTGCGGAATGTCCACCTGGCCGACACGCTTCATGCGGCGCTTGCCTTCTTTTTGCTTCTCGAGCAGCTTGCGTTTGCGCGAAATATCTCCGCCGTAGCACTTGGCGAGCACGTTTTTGCGCATGGCGGCAACCGTTTCGCGAGCGATGACGCGGCTGCCGATGGCCGCCTGGATGGGCACTTCAAACATCTGACGCGGAATCAGTTTGCGCAGACGGGTCACGAGTTCGCGGCCCCGTTCATAGGATTGATCACCATGGCAGATGAGCGCTAGCGCGTCTACCGGCTCGCCGCCGACCAGCACATCGAGTTTCACGAGGTCGGATTCTTTGTAGCCAGCCAGGTGATAATCCAGCGAAGCGTAGCCGCGGGAAACGCTCTTCAGGCGATCGTAGAAATCCAGAACGATTTCGTTCAGCGGTAGTTCGTAAGTGAGCATCACGCGGGTGGGCGAGAGATACTCAAAGTTTTTCTGTGTTCCGCGCTTGTCCTGGCAGAGCTGCAGGATTCCGCCGACGGAATCATCGCTGGTGATGATCATCGCCTTGATGATCGGCTCCTCGATTTTCTCGATGTCGCTGGGATTGGGGAATTTCGCGGGGCTATCGACTTCGACGGTCTCCCCGCCAATGCGCGTGATGCGGTAGCGCACGCTGGGAGCGGTGGTGATCAGGTTCAGACCGAATTCGCGTTCCAGGCGCTCCTGGACGATTTCCATGTGCAAAAGGCCGAGAAAGCCGCAGCGGAAGCCGAAGCCCAGGGCAACGGAATTCTCCGGTTCGTAGAAGAATGCGGCGTCGTTCAGTTTCAGCTTGCCAAGCGCGTCGCGCAAGGGCTCATAATCATCCGCCAGCACGGGAAACAATCCCGCAAAGACCATGGGCTTGATGGCTTCAAAGCCGGGCAGCTCGGTTGCCGGACTGCCGGCTTCGACGATGGTGTCGCCCATGCGTGCGTCGGCCACTTGCTTTATGTTGGCGATGACGAAGCCGACGTCGCCTGCTTCCAGTTCCTGCAGGACGATGGGTTTGGGCGTGAGCGTGCCGAGCTGTTCAACCTCGTAAGTTTCATTTCCTGCGCAAAGCCTGATCTTCATGTGGCGCGAGATGCGCCCCTGCTTCACGCAGACCAGAACGACTGCGCCGCGATACGGATCGAACCACGAATCGAAGATGAGCGCTTGCAGGGGATTCTCGGCGCTTCCTTTTGGCATGGGCACGCGCTGCACGATCGCTTCCAGAACTTCTTCCACTCCGATACCGCTCTTGGCGCTGATCAGCAGTGAATCATCCGCGGGAATCGCCAGCACGTTTTCGATTTGTTCTTTGACGAAATCCGGCTGAGCCGCGGGTAGGTCGATCTTGTTGATCACCGGGATGATGGTGAGATTGTGGCCGGCGGCAAGAAAGGTGTTGGCGACGGTCTGCGCCTCCACGCCCTGGCTGGCATCGACAACCAACAAAGCGCCTTCACAGGCAGAAAGCGCGCGCGAAACTTCATAGGAAAAATCGACGTGACCTGGGGTGTCGATCAAATTCAGGCGATAGCTGTTGCCGTCCTTCGCCTTGTAGTGCAGGCGAATACTCTTGGCCTTGATGGTGATGCCGCGCTCGCGTTCCAGGTCCATGGAATCGAGAAACTGCTCGTGCATTTCGCGCTCGGTCAGCGCGCCAGTCATTTCGAGCAGCCGGTCCGCCAAGGTGGACTTGCCGTGATCAATGTGCGCGATGATACAAAAATTTCGTATGAACTTTGGGTCCATTCGTGTCCACAACCGCCAGGATTTTTCCTGAGGGTAGATCGAGATAGCCGGCGGGCCGCGGCGCCGGGCGAAACCCGTGTCACTGCGGTCGAAACCATGCCGTGTAAACCTCTAGTTTGCCACAAGTGGGGGGAGCCGTCAGCCAGCGGAAAAGCTGCTAAAGCTGCTAAGGCTGCTGAGGGTTGGGGCAGTCGCGAGCTCATTTCTTAGTTGTCGTCCGATTGGCCATTGAACTAGGCGGGCTGTGACGGTGGCAACTCCGAGTAGAATCCACAACCCGGTAGCCATGGGCACCAAGCGCCAGGGATAGATCAACTCGTCCCGGAAGCTTGCGTCCGGTAGAAGGCCGACGCAAAGCGCGGCACAAAAGGCAATTACGAGTGAAGCTACGAGTACCTCAAACCATGTGATCGTGGGCGACAGGACACGCCGACGAGATGCCACCAGCGCCTCAATCCCTCGTCCGGCGATCCACCAAAAAAAGATCCCGACAAAAGGCCAGCTGATCGACCGCCAGAATTCAGGCAGCATCCCCTGCAGGACCCAAGTACGTCGTGCCAAGCCTAGGAATCCGCTGGGGAAGTTCCGCAGGGCCGGTGCCCATAGCCGTAAATCTGCCAGCGTCTCGCGACGCATTTCACGCGGCATGGCTGGTACTTGAATGTCTGGCATTGGCGTGTCTGGTACTTGCACCGGCCCCGAGCACACAGCATCAGCTGTGCTAAAGGCAAGACCCATCGACGTTCCTTCATGTGAATTGACGGCAGTCTAAAGCGCCGATCGAGACTGGGTCAATATTGGTTTCGTCCTTCTTCCACCTGCGCGTTGGGGTCGTGGTTAGAAGCTCTCCTGTTTACGGCGCCGCTTATCTTTGATGGAACCTCCGTCGCCCTCATGACGTATCTGCATCTGTGTCATTGACCACCTTCACATGCGAATTTGCGTTCTGTTAGTCCTGATATTTGGCCTTTTGGCTCCCAGTCACGGCTTGGCTCGGGAAGCTGGCGCGCGGGAAGATCGCATTGCCAGGTTGACGAAGTCGCTGGTTCTGGACGGCAAAATGGGAGACCCTGGCTGGAAGTCGGCCACCATGTACCGGGGATTCAGTATGGCAGGCGCAAACCCGGGCAAGCTGCCTTCTGAGCGAACCGAGGTCTATCTCGCGCAGGATTCGAGGACGCTGTACGTTGCCGTTCGCAATTTCGATGATCATCCGAACGGGATTCAGTACGCTACCGCGACCCCCGGCAACCCGGGAAAAGATGATTGGGTGGAATTCTGCCTGGACACGTACAACGATGGGCTCAGCAGTTTCTTCTTTTTGGTGACTCCGGGAAACGCACAAGCGCAAGGTGTTCTCGACTCGAACGGTGACCGTTTCCTGTCACTGAGCGTCAACTGGCAAAGCTCCGTCAGCATTGACAAGGAAGGTTGGATCGCGGAGATGGCCATTCCGCTGCGCGGCCTGCCGTTTAGCGGAAGCGCTCGCGTCAACATGAGCTTCAGAGTGGTCCGCTTCGTCAGCCGAAAGGGCGAGGAATCGGACTTCCCCGAAATCGATCCGGATCAAGCGAATCTGGAACAGTTTCGCCCAGTGGTTCTGTTTGACGTCAATCGCTCCACGGTCAACGCTGGGGATGTCTTCCGTCAAGCTCTGGAAGCGAAACGGCGAGAGAGACTGCAATTGCAGTCGATGCCCTACGACCAACGCGGCGACAAATGGGGCCGCGCATCCGTTCTTGACTATTTGGCGTTTCCTTCTCGCGAACTAACGGCCAGCGATCATCCCTGCTACTTCCACCGGGCTCCAGAAGATCGCAAGGTGGCAGCGCTGCTCGAGGAGATGGAGTACGCGCACGGAAGGCGAGTCGAAAACCTTGAGCGATTCCTGACCCGCAGTTCCACAACCTCCCTCATCGTAATCAAGGACGACACCATCCGTTACGAAGGTTATTTCAACGGCTCGAAAAATGACACGATCTTCAGCTCCTTCTCCGTGGCAAAGTCGCTGGACTCGGCGCTGGTTGGGGTTGCCATCGACGAAGGAAAAATTGCCAGCGTTCGTGATCCCATCACCCAATATCTGCCTGAGCTCGCGAAGCGCGATCCACGATTTGCCAGCATTACCATTCGCGATTTGCTGCAGATGTCGGCCGGCATTCGTTACAGCGAAGATCCGCCGTATCACGATGACGATGTAACTTATCGAGGCGCTGACCTGCGCAGGGCCGCTCTAGAGAACACCGCAATCGTCGATCCGCCTGGGAAATACTTCCTCTACAACGACTACCTTCCGCTGCTAATTGGTTTGATTCTCGAACGAGCTACCGCTGAACCGGTAAGCCAATATTTCCAGGAAAAGCTGTGGGGTCCGCTTGGCATGCAATATTCGGGCTCGTGGAGCACCGATTGGGAGCAGCCTCCGTTCGAGAAGATGCTCGTGGGCATCAATGCTCGAGCAATCGATTTCGCAAAATTCGGCCGCCTGATGCTCAACGACGGCCGTTCGGATGGTCGCCAGATCCTATCGGAACGATGGGTCCAGGAATCCACCCAGAACGAAGAAAAACCGCCTAAATACTACCGCCAGGATGCAGATTTTTTTGCCACTGGCCACTACTACAAATATTTCTGGTGGGGAGACAATCGTTCGAGCGGCAAAAGTGATTTTCACGCCTCGGGCAATCGAGGCCAGATCATTTACGTCTCGCCGCAAAAAGGGGTGGTCATTGTCCGCACCGGATTCGATTCTGGGATTCCCACTGGGCGCTGGGTGCGCCTGTTCCGGCAACTAGCGGACAACTTGTGAGAGACCGCAGGTCCCGATGCCGAACTCATGGACCGTGAGAGCAGCCATCGGCCGATTTCTTGCTCTTCGCGACGCTGCTCCATTTTTCGCTTCTTGACGGCAGGTTTGCGTGGCATGCTGGTCTGTTTGGTTGCACCCCAGGAGGCTTCATGTCTGATCCCAGCCGTCGCGATTTCCTTAAACTTTCCACCGCAGCCCTTGCCAGCGCCGTAGTTCCGTCAAAGCTGTCCGCCATACCGAGCGCGGCCCTGCCCAGCGGCGAAGTGCGTGCCTGGTCCACTTACGGAACACGGCGCTTCGCTCCTGAAAGCGCGCTTCGTTGGCAGGTGGCTAGCGCATCTGCTGCCGACGCAATCACGCTCGATCCCTCCAAGCGCTTTCAGGACCTTCTCGGCTTCGGCGGCGCGTTCACCGACGCTTCGTGCTACATGTTCAACGCCATGCCCGCAGCAGCGCGCGAAGAACTACTGCACGATTTCTTCTCGCCTGAAGCGATGAACTTCAACGTATGCCGCAGCTGTGTGGGCAGCAGCGATTACTCGACGAAGGCCTACACTTACGACGACACACCGCAGCCCGATCCCACGCTAAAGGGCTTCAGCATCGAGCCGGACCGCGCGTACATCATTCCGACAATGGCCGCGGCGCGCAAGGTAAATCCCGATCTATTTCTTTTCGCCTCGCCGTGGAGTCCGCCGGGATGGATGAAGGCGAACAATTCTCTGCTGGGCGGCTCAATGCGCAAGGCGAACTACGCTCCCTATGCGCAATATTTTCTGAAATTCCTTCGCGCTTACCAGGAAGCGGGCGTCAAGATTAACGCCGTCACGGTGCAGAATGAAGTGGACACCGATCAAGATGGAAGAATGCCCGCGTGTCTTTGGGGACAGGAGTACGAGATCGAGTTCATCAAGGGCCACCTGGGACCGGCGCTTCGCGACGCAGGAATGGACACGAAGATTTGGGCGCTGGACCACAACTACAACCTGTGGGGACGCGCGATCGGTGAACTGAGCGATCCGGATGCGTATGGCTTCATCGACGGCATCGCCTGGCACGGATACGTTGGCGTGCCCGCGGACATGACGCGCGTCCACGATGCCTTTCCGGAAAAGTCCGCCTATTGGACCGAAGGCGGCCCCGACGTTACCGCGACGGACTACCAGACCGACTGGACGAAATGGAGCAGCAACTACGCTGAAATCCTGCGCAACTGGGCGCGCAGCATTACCGCCTGGAATCTGGTGCTTGACGAGCAGGGCAAGCCCAACATCGGCCCATTCCCATGCGGCGGGACTGTCAGCGTGGATTCGCGCAGCAAGGCGGTCACGCGCAGTGGACAATATTGGGCGTTCGCCCATTATTCGCGGATGATTCGGCGGGGCGCGCGGGTGTTCTCCACCGGCGGCGGCACAAAGGATGTGGCGCACGTGGGTGCCGAGAATCCCGATGGCACGCGGGTTGTTGTGCTGGCGAACAGCGGCGTAGAACGCGGCGTACAACTGCGGCTGGCGGACAGCGCGGTGACCGTGCAAATGCCGCGCGACTCGGTGTTCACGCTGGCCTGGAAGTAGCGCAACTCTCAAAGACCGGCAGTTTGCCCTTGGCAGATTCCCATCCTGCGGGCACACTCGTTTTGCCCGATTTGTGGGCAGGTATATATTGGAGGATGGGTTCGAACCACCCGCGAGCCCACGATCCAAACGACAGCGCAGCCGAAGGCAAATCGAGCAGATGGCCGCAGACGTCAGCAAGCAACTGGAACGCGCGAAGAAGTTCCTCGAGAAGAACCGCGTCGAGGACGCCATCGAAGCCTATCTGGGCGTCCTGGAACTATCCCCGCAACATACCGAAGCGAGCCAGGCGCTTGGCGATCTGTACTTGCGGCAGGATCAGCCGGAGCGCGCGGCGGTTTATTACGGCTATCTGTTTGACCTGCTGGTCGAACCCAAGGACGAAACGAAGGCGCTGGCGATCTTCAACCGGTTTCTGAAGAATTCGCAATCTCCGCAACCGCCGGAGCGCATCGCGCGATACGCGTTCCTGCAACAGAAACAGAACCGTCCTGACGAAGCGATGGAACAATATTCCAAGGCCGCGGAAATGTTCAAGGACCTTGGGCGCGGAGAGGACGCGCTGTTCTGCTGGGAACGTACGGCGCAACTCGACCCCGACAACATGTCGCGGCAGTTGCGAGTGGCGGAGACGGCGGCGCAACTGGGAAAGAATGCGCTGGCCGCGCGGGGTTTTCTGCGTGCCGGACAAATCGCGACGAGCAGCGGCGCCGCGCAGGACGCCTTGAAACTTCTGGGCCGCGCCCACGCACTCGCGCCGCAAGAGCGCAGCGTGGCGCTGTTGTATGCCGAGGCGAAACTGCGAAATGCAGAATCCGCGGAGGCGGCCGCGCTGCTGGAGCCCTTTGCGGCGAACGAGAGTGACGTCGCGTTTTTGGATACATTTGCCGACGCGCTTCGCCAGGCCGGCCAGCTGGACCGGGCGCGCGCAATTCTGGAACGGTTGCTGCGCGAAAAAAACGAAGGCATCACGCGGCTATTCGATTTGGCTGACGCGTATTCGGACACGGGCCAGGATACGAAATCCGTCGAAATCCTGCAGACGCTGAAGCGACGAATGTTTGCCGACAAGAAACAGACCGGCTTCATGACACAACTGGAAGAGTTGGGAGCCAAACACCCGGAATCGCTGCCGATCCTGGAATTCTGGGCGGCAATGTACAGCGAACTGAACCGCGAATCGCAATATTTTGAGACGCTCATCCGGTTGTTTGACGCGAATTTCAATTCGGGCAGCTTTGACAAAGCCAGCGAGATTCTGGATCGCCTGGTGGATATCGACGCGTACGACTATCGAAACCAGCAACGCCTGGAAAAGCTGAAAGGCCACGTGGATGAAAGATTCTTGCGGACCGTGGCGGGGCGCATGGCCAAGAGTGCGACCGTCACAGCAAATCCGGCTCCGCCGAAGACCGTGGCGAGCGCGGAAATTTCAGAACCCACGCCGGTAAGTGAAGAAGGACGCAAGCTGCAGGCGTTGGACGATCTGATCGTTCAGACCGAGATCTTCCTGCAGTATTCGTTGCAGAGCAAAGCCGTGGAACGCCTGCAGAAAATTGCTTCCATGTTTCCGGGGGAGGAGGCGAGAAACCCGCGGCTGCAGAATCTCTATCAGATGGCCAACTGGTGGCCGCCAACAGTGGAGAAACGCGAGCCTCCCCGAGTGGCGGCGATTCCGGTGGAGGAAGCGAAGCCAACCCCGCCCACGGGCAGGACAGGCACGTACACCGCGGAGACACTGCGTGACTTGACCAAGATTTCGGAAATCAATCAGAAAATTTTCCGCCAACAGACTCCGCGCGCCATGCTGAACACCACGGTGAACGAAGTTGGCACGTACTTGAAGGCGGGGCGAACGCTGGCAGTGATCGGTGCGCCAGGGCGTCCACCGGAAATTGCCGCGGAACATTGCACGTCGGGATTGAAGCCGGCACCCGGGGCGCAGGTGGTGTTCTTGATTGCGCAGATGGAAAAGGCGATCCCGGATGAACTGGGCGGATTGGTGGTCGACGCCACTGAGGGGTCCATTCTGACAGAACTGGGTTTGGAGACGGCGCTGGGAGTGACGATTACGGATAAGGAGACGCAAGCTCCGGCAGGAATGCTGATCGTCGCGCACCAAACCGCGCACCACTGGAAGGCGAACGAGACATATTTTCTGCAAGCGATTGGCGACCAGATGCTGATGAGCGTGAGTCACACACGCTTGCGCTCGCTGGTGCGCCGCATGGGCGTTTCCGACGACCGCACGGGATTGCTGAGCAGGACGTCTTACGTGGGGTGCCTGTTGAACGAGGCCGACCGCGCGCGCACGCAAGGCACGCCGCTGTCCCTGGCAATCCTGCAAATCGATCGAGGCGCGGAGATGCTGCGGCAGCAGGGAGAGTCGCCGCTGGAGAGGTTTCTGGAGCAACTGGCGCGGTCGCTGCAGCCGATGGTGCGGCAGAATGATATGGCGGTGAAATACACCTCATGGGCGCTGGCGTTCATACTTCCCGACACCTCGCTATCGGGAGCGCATAACCTGGTCGAAAAGTTGCGGCGCGCCGCTGCCGGCGTGCGGCCGCCATGGGATTCCACGCAGATCACCTTGAGCGCCGGAATCGTGGAAGCGGCGGCGAGACAGGAATATGACAGCGAAGACATTGTGACAGACTTGATCAATCGCGCGGAATTCAGCATGGAAGAAGCAAGAAAGCGCGGCGGAGATACGGTGGTGGCGGAAGAGCGAAAGACCTGAAGCGCGTACCAGCAAGCGCGCGCAAGGCATCTCATTTCCCGGGACAAAATAAGAAAGGAAAATCATGTTTCCAACGGACATTGTAATTGTGGCAAGCGCGCGCACGCCCATGGCCCGATATACCGGGAGTTTCACGGACGTGTCTGCAATCGAACTGGGCGCGCTTGCTTCCAAAGCGGCGATTCAGCGCTCAGGAGTGGATCCTGGCGATTTCGATCATGCCATCTTCGGAAATGTGCTGCAGACCAGCGCCGATGCGATTTATGGAGCGCGGCATGTGGGTCTGAAAGCGGGATTGAAAGTGGAAACGCCCGCGGTGACCGTGAATCGTTTGTGCGGGAGCGGCATTGAAGCGATCGCGCAGGCGGCGCAGCGTCTTCTGCTCGGTGAAGCAACCATGGTTCTGGCGGGAGGCATGGAGAATATGACGCAGGCGCCGTTCGTGATTCGCGGAGCACGCACAGGACTGAAACTTGGCGGTGGCGCCTTGGAGGATTTTCTTTTTGTGGGGCTGACGGACAGCTATTGCGGGCTGCCGATGGCGCTGACCGCAGAGAAACTTGCGGAACAGTCGGGAATCACGCGCAAGGATTCGGATGCGTACGCGCTGCGCAGTCAACAAGCCGCGGACGCCGCGTACCAGGCCGGCCATTACAAGGAAGAAATCGTTCCCGTCGAAGTGAAGCAAGGAAAGAAGACCATTGTGGTGAGTGAAGACGACCATCGGCGACCGGAAACGACAATGGAAACGCTGGAAAAACTGCCGCCGTCGTTCAAGAAAGACGGAATGGTAACGGCAGGCAACGCGAGTGGGATCGTGGATGGAGCGGCCGCCGTGGTGATGACTCGGGAAGCTACCGCCAAGGAACGCGGCTTGAAACCGATTGGAAGAATTGTTTCCTGGGCGGTGACGGGCGTGGATCCCAGCATCATGGGGATCGGTCCGGTGCCGTCCACAAGGAAGGCGCTCGAACTGGCGGGACTGAAACTGGAGCAGATGGATCGCGTGGAAGTGAATGAGGCGTTCGCGTCGCAATATCTCGCGGTGGAAAAGGGACTGGGCTTGCAGCGCGATAAGACCAACGTAAACGGAGGAGCGATTGCTCTCGGCCACCCGCTCGGCGCGTCTGGCACGCGCCTGGTGATCACGGTGCTGAATGAATTGCGCCGGAAAGGCTTGCGATATGGACTTGCCACTGCGTGCATTGGCGGCGGGCAGGGCATTGCCATGATTGTGGAGGCAGTTTAGCCAAAGTCGGCTGCGCCTATGGAATACCGTTTTCCAGTTCACAACCTGAATCACACCACACTTCTCGTGGATATCACCTCCATTGGAATACCGAGCGAAGTCTATCCACCCGAGGGAAAACCGCAGACTGTTTCCTCTGTTCGTTTTCCGAGTTGGGCCCCCGCAGAAAGGTACCTAACCGAGCATGGCGCAAACAAGATCGCGCTCCGAGGCCTTCAGGAAGTTCTACAGAAGAATGGTGTGGGAGTTTTGACCATCACATAACCATAAATTTTCGGCGGCCCTGCTTCTCACAAGTACCGCTCGTCTTTGGTACACTCTTGCGGGTAGATATTTCCCGCCAGATTGGCACGAATCCGCGGATTTGAGGAAAGAAAATGACGATACAGAGAGTTGGCGTTGTGGGGTGTGGGCTGATGGGGGCCGGGATTGCGCAGGTGAGCGCGCAATCTGGATTCACAACCGTTGTGCGCGAGGTCAGCAAGGAGTTGGTGGAAAAGGGAATCAAAAGCATCGAGAAGAATCTGGCGCGGCTGGCGGAAAAGGGCACTATCAGCGAAGCGGCAAAAAGCGAAATTCGAGGACGGCTGAAAGAGACCACTTCGCTCGAGGACTTGAAGGACTGCGACGTGGTTGTGGAGGCGATCATCGAGCAGTTACCGGCGAAACGCGAACTGTTCACGGCGCTGGACGCCATTTGTCCCGCATCCACGATTTTTGCTAGCAACACCTCGTCGCTGACAATCACGGAAATTGCCGCTGCCACCAAGCGGCCGCAGCGATTTGTGGGATTGCATTTCTTCAATCCTGTGCCGGTGATGAAGCTGGTTGAAGTGGTCAGAACAATCGCGACGGACCCGGCAGTTTACGAAGAGATGGTGGCCTTCGGCGCGAAGCTTGGGAAGACGCCGGTGCGCGCCAACGACAGCGGGGGCTTTATTGTGAACCGCCTGCTGGTGCCGTACCTGCTGGACGCGATTCGCGCGCTGGAGGAGGGCGTGGGTTCCGTCGTCGATATCGACAATTCCATGAAACTTGGCTGCGGATACCCCATGGGGCCATTTACGCTGCTGGATTTTGTCGGACTCGACACCACGCTGTACATTTCGCAGATCATGTTCGATGAATTTAAGGAAAAGCGTTTTGCCGCGCCGCCGCTTTTGAAGCGCATGGTGCTGGCAGGATGGCTCGGAAAAAAGTCCGGCCGCGGATTTTACGACTATGCAGACGCCGCGAATCCGAAGCCGATGCAGCTTTAAGGAAAAAGAGATGGCCTACGAAAATTTGATTTACGAAAAGAAAGACGGGATTGCTTGGATTACCTTCCATCGGCCAAAAGTGCTGAACGCGCTGAACCGCAAAACGATTGAGGAACTTCAAGCCATTTTGACGGATGCGCGCTATGACGCCGCGGTGCGCGTGCTGATTCTGACCGGCTCTGGCGAAAAAGCGTTTGTGGCCGGCGCGGACATCAACGAACTGGCGCAACAAACTCCTGTTCACGGAAAAGAGTTTTCGCTGTTCGGTCAGGGGGTGTTTCATCTGCTGGAGACGATCGGGAAGCCTTCCATTTGCGCGATTAATGGCTTCGCTCTGGGCGGCGGCTGCGAACTGGCGCTGTCCTGTTCGATTCGCCTGGCGAGCAAGGCCGCCAAGTTGGGCCAGCCGGAAGTGAAGCTGGGAATCCTTCCCGGCTATGGAGGCTCGCAGCGCTTGGCGCGATTGTGCGGAAAGGGATTTGCCCACGAACTGTGTTTGACGGGCGAAATGATCAACGCGGAAGAAGCGCAGCGAATCGGATTGGTGAATCACCTATACGAGCCGGCGGAATTGCTGCCTGCCGCGGAAGCAATGGCCAAAAAGATCATCGAGAAAGCGCCGCTAGCTGTGAAATACTGCATGGAAGCAATCGAACGGGGCGTGGAAATGCCACAAGAAGAAGGACTGTTTCTGGAGGCGACGCTGTTCGGCGTTTGTTGCGCCACCGAGGACATGCGCGAAGGAACGAAAGCGTTCCTGGAGAAGCGGCCTGCGAATTTCCAGGGCAAATAGATATGACCACCGGGGAAAAACTTCAGCCTACAAAGATTGATGGCGGACTTAGCGCCGCCGGGTTGCGCTTTGCAATTGTGGTGAGCCGTTTCAACAGCTTCATCACCGAACGGCTGCTGCAAGGGGCGTTGGATGCATTGCAGCGGGCGGGTGCGACGGATAAGGACGTGGACGTGGTGCACGTTCCGGGTTCGTTCGAATTGCCGCTGGCGGCGAAGAAGTTAGCGGCTGCGGGCCGGCACAATGCCTTGATCGCGATCGGCTGCATACTGCGCGGCGAAACAGCGCACTACGACTATGTTTGCTCGGAAACGGCGCGCGGCCTGCAACTGGCCCAAATGGATACCGGCGTGCCGATAATGTTTTGCGTGCTGACCTGTGACACGCTGGAGCAGGCCATTGACCGCGCGGGATTGAAGGGCGGCAACAAGGGATTTGAAGCGGGCCTCGGCGCCGTGGAAATGGCGCAGCTCATGAGCAAACTGCACGCGCCCTCTAAATCTCCCGCCGTCGACAAAAGGCGGGGCAAGTAACGTGTCCCTGCGAACCAAATCACGCGAGTTTGCCATGCAGATGCTCTTTCAGTGGGATATGAGCAAGCAGGACTTGACGAAGCTGGAAGGGAAATTCTGGAAAGGCGCGAAGGCCGCCGAGCAGACGCGTAGTTTTGCGAATCAGCTCTTTGAGGGCGCGGCACACGATTCCACGCCGCTGGATGAATTAATTTCGAAGCACGCGGACAACTGGCGACTGGAACGGCTTGCGGCCATCGACCGCGCCATCCTGAAGCTGGCGCTACACGAAATGCGCGCTACGGATACACCGCCGAAGGTGGTCATTAATGAGGCGGTAGAGTTGGCAAAGAAATTCTCTTCCCCGGAGGCCGGGAAATTTGTGAACGGAATTTTGGACGGCTACCGCAAATCGCTCGAGGCGAAGCCGCAAGAAAAGTAGATACGCTGAGCGCCAGTGTTATGTACGGATCACTCCCTCAAATACCTTCACGGCGGCGCCGCTGACACGCGGTGTGAGTTTTTTGCCGGAACGCGTCACTTCCACTTCAATCTGGCTGGGGCGCCCCATCTCGACGCCCTGCAACACGCTCAGCGATTGCGCCGCGCCCAGTTTGCCATGCTTCACCAGGTAGGCGCCCAGCGAGCCTGCCGCCGAACCGGTGGCCGCATCCTCATAGAGTTCCCAAGGCATCATGCCGCGCGCGTAAGCAAGATGACTGCCGCCCAACGTGAAGCAATAGGCGAGGGCGCCTTGTTTGCCGAGGAGCCTGGCAAGCTCGATCATGTTCATCTGAATTTTTGCCAGCCCCGAGCGATTGCGCAACGGCACCATTAGATTGTAAATCCCGGTGGACACGAACTCAGGCTCCAGTTTGGGATCGAAATCCTTTGGCGAAAGACCGAGCGCCGCCGCGAGTTTATTTTTCTGAAGTTTGGCAGGCTTAAAAGCCGCTTCCTTCTGCGTCATGGTTACACGTAGCGGCCTGCCATCCTTGAAACGAATTTCCACGGGAAGAACGCCGGCGCCAGTCTGCTGCAAAATGTGGACGCCGCCTTCCTGCGCGGGCACGACGCCAAGTTCCGCCAAAAGAAACCACGTTCCGATCACCGGATGTCCGGCGAGTTTCAGTTCTTCTTTGGTGGTGAAGATGCGCAGACGCGCCAGTGCGCGGTCGTCCGTCGGCTTTTGCACGAAGACCGTTTCCGACAGATTCATCTCGCGGGCGATGGCAAGCATCTGGTCGTTGGAAAGACCGTCGCCATCGGTAATAACTGCCAGAGGATTGCCCTGGAATCGTGTGGTGGTGAAAACATCCAGCGTGAAGAAGCGGTGATTCATTTGGTCTCCGTGATAAGTGTCAGGCAATTCTGAACAAGCCCTTCAGATGCACTCCAATTGGCTGACGGTCCTTTCATTTACGATGTTCCCGGTATTTAAAGTGGTCTTGGGCTCCAGCAAAAGCATGTGCACCTCTTCATCGGCGACCGGCAAGTGTTCGACGCCGCGCGGCACGATGATGAATTCACCCTCATTCACGATGGCTTCGCGATCGCGGAATTTCATACCAAGGGTGCCCTGGACGACGAGAAACAGCTCGTCTTCGCTACCGTGATGATGCCAGACGAATTCGCCTTTTAGTTTCACGGCCTTCACATGACAGTCGTTCAGTTCGCCGATTATCCGTGGGTTCCAGTAGTCGCTGAACTTGGCAAACTTCTCCCGTAAATTCACTGTGTGCATGTGCTCACCCTAAAGCTGCTGAACCGTTTCTGCGACAACCTGCAAAACGCGGCGCGTGGTCGCAGGATCGTTTGTTTCGGAATAGAGGCGCAAGAGATTTTCCGTGCCCGATGCGCGCACCATGGCCCAGCCGAAGCCGTCGAGATAGATTTTAATGCCGTCCATGTCCTCGCGGCGGGTAATTTGCCAATCCGCCAGTGTCTTGAGTTTTTGGTCGGAGAAATAGGCGACAGCGCGTTCTTTCTGTCCCGGTTTAACGTCGAGATCCACGCGGCCATAGTGGTGCTCGCCAAATTCCGCGTGCAGAGTGTTGATCAGTTCGCCGAAAGATTTGCCATGCCGGGCCATCAACTCGGCGAGCAGCAGCGCGGACACGGTAGCGTCGCGTTCCGGCAAATACAAGCTGGTGCCGATGCCGCCGCTTTCTTCGCCGCCGATCAGGATATTGCGCTCCAGCATGAGTTCGCAGATGTACTTGAAGCCGACGGGGACTTCGTAAAGCTTGCGGCCGTATTTTGCGGCGAGCTTATCGATTAATTTCGTAACAGAGAAAGTTTTGGCGATATCGCCCGGCAGATTGCGTGTGCCGATCAGGTGCCAGACCATCAGAGCGAAGATTTGGTGTGGATTGATGAAGCTTCCGTCGCGATCGATAGCGCCGATGCGATCACCGTCGCCATCCGCAGCCAGACCGGCATCATATTTCCCCTTTAGCACAGCTTTGCGAAGCCCGTCGATGTGCGGCTCGATTGGCTCCGGGTGAATGCCGCCGAAGTTGGGGTCGCGCGTGCCGTGAATTTCGTCGCAGACAACGCCGTTGCGCGTGAACAATTCATGTAGAAGCCCGGCGGCCGAGCCATACATCGGATCCGCGACAAAACGGAACTCAGCCTTGCGGAGACGCTCCCAATCAATGAGTTTTTCCACCGTGTCGAGATAAGGTGCTCGCGGCTCAAGAGACTGGATCAAGTCTTTGCGAGGCGGCAGGGAAGACAAGCCATTCGCAAGCACGATGGCCAGTTCTTTTTCGATTTGCGACACGATCGAGGGAAGCGCGCTGCTGCCGTAGCTGGCTTTGTACTTAATGCCATTCCAGCGAGAAGGATTATGGCTGGCGGTAATGACGACTCCGCCGGCAGCCTGGCGCTGGCGAACCAGGAGCGAGATTGCGGGAGTGGGGCAGGGCTTGTCTGCCAGCCAGACGGGAGTGCCGCTGGAACTCACCACCTCGGCGACGGCAGCGGCGACTTGTTCGCTTAGATGGCGGTGATCGTAGCCGATCAGCACGCCTTTCCGTGCATCTTCGCCGCGCACCACGTAGCGGGCGATAGCCTGGGCCACAATCCGCGCATTTGGCAGAGTGAAGTCCTCATCAATTACGCCGCGCCAGCCATCAGTACCAAATTTGATCGTAGCCATCGCTTGGAAGTATACGCGAAGCGGGAGTGGCGCTAAAACAGCCAAGGGAACGGATGCCAAAATGGCGTGGCTGGTCGTGGGACATCGCGACCGTGGAGTTTTGCAGGGCGCCGCGGCCGAGATCCTTCGGGCGCAAAGGCGCCAGTGTGTTTGAGTTACGACTGCCTGGCGTCTCGTGAGGAACGCAGGCTAAAGGAGTTTCTTGTGCTTGCGTTCTTCGAGGGCCTTGACGATTTTACCGACGTCCTGCGCGCGCTCGCGCGGGCAGATCAGCAGCGCGTCGGGCGTATCCACAACTACCAGGTCTCGCACACCGATGGCGGCGACGAATTTGCCCGGACACCAGAGGTAATTGCCTTCCGCGTCGAGTGATTGCCCCGGTCCGTCAAAAATATTTTCGCCGGCGTGTTTTGCCAACAACTCATACACTGCACTCCAGGAACCTATATCGCTCCAGCCGATGTCGGCGGGGATCACGAAGACGCGAGCATCGCCAGTTTCGCGGGTTGCCGGCTCCATGATGGCGAAGTCCACGGAAATGTTTTCCAGCTTGGGGTATACCTTCTTCAGGTTTGCTTCGTAGCTGCGCTTCCCAATATGCGAAGCAAGCCATTCCAGCAGTTGGTGGGTCTTCGGAAGATAACTTTTCAGCGCGTCCAGGTACGTGGAAGCGCGCCAGAAGAACATCCCGGCATTCCACTGGTAGAGTCCTGTAGCAAGATACTCTTTAGCTGCGGCAAGTTCCGGCTTCTCCGTGAAACGGCGGACCGCGAAGACCGGAAATCCTTCGGCGTTCATTGCATCGCCCATCCGCTCGATGTAGCCAAATCCGGTCTCCGGCCGGGTGGGGGGAATGCCCAGCACAACCATTCGGGAAGAATCGCCGGCGAGATCGAGAGCGGCAGTCACGATGCTGCGAAAACGATGGGGTTGCGCAATGTAGTGGTCCGCGGGTAGCACAGCCATCACCGCGTCGCCGTTCGCTGCATGGCGTACGTGAATGGCCGCGAGAGCAATGGCGGCTGCGGTGTTGCGCCCAACAGGCTCGGTGAGAACGCGCTTCCTCGCCGGCGCCGGAATCTGCTTGCGAAGCGCGACGGCCTGGTCCGCGTTGGTCACCGTCCAGATATTCTTCGCCGGAATCAAGGGCTGCAGCCGGGCCACGGTCTGCTCCAGCATGGTTGTTTTGCCGATGATGTTCAGCAATTGCTTCGGAGTGCGTGTACGGCTGCGCGGCCAGAATCGCGTGCCCCGGCCCCCGGCGAGGATGACAGCGTGCGTCTGCAATGCCTTTTCTGTCATAGGCGCTTACTCCACGAAGACTTGGGACACGGCTTTTTCATCGAGGCCCTGGTTCAGCAATTGTTTTCGAAGCAAATCGGGCTGCGGCACGTAAACGCGCAGCAGCGAGGTTGCTTCGTCCGGCTGTAAGTAGAGGGTCGGCAGGGACGCGGGCAAAAACCAAGCCGTGCCGGCTCGATAGGCCATCGACACGCCATCATAGAGCCGACCCGTGCCTCGCAGAATGATCAGCAACTGGAAATGGCTTGGGTCCGGCTCGATAGCAGTGGTGCGGTCGCAGTCCCAGCGTTCCGTGGCGAAGAACTGGCAGGCGGCCAGCAGGCGAATGTTGGCGTCAGGCGAATGCAGGGCCAGCGGCGGAACCTTGCCCGCGCGAGTGCCTGCAAAACTTGTAACCTCCAAGGCTTTCTCGATGTGCAGCGCGCGAGGTTTGCCGGAGGCGTCCACGCGGCCAAAGTCATACATGCGGTAGGTCAGGTCCGAATACTCCTGCACTTCGCAGAGAATCATGCCGGGCCCGATGGCGTGCTGGGTTCGCGCCGGAACAAAGTAGGTTTCGCCCGGGCGGACCAGTTGGTGAACGAAAAGATCCTCGAGCGTATTTCTGGACAGAGCTTCCAGAAATTGCTCGCGCCTGACGCCGGGTTTCAATCCCAGAAGAAGTTCCGCGCCGGGCTCCGCCGAGAGGATATGCCACATTTCAGTTTTGCCGCGCCCTCCGGCGGCCCGCTCGTATTTTGCGGCATAGGCGTCGTCAGGATGCACCTGGATGGACAATTTGTCGTGCGGGAAAATGAATTTCACCAAAAGCGGGAAATCGGGATAGTGATTTACGCGCGTACCGCGCCACTCCACCGGCATGGCGTGCCAGCTTTCGCCCAGCGATTTTCCCGCGAACGGACCGTTGGCGACGCGACATTCCTGCCCGGTGAGCCATGCTTCACCAATGAGTTCCTGCAAGCCGGTTTTCTCCGGAAACAAGGGGGCCAGGGAACGGGCGCCCCAGGGGCGCGGACTGAAGATCGGCTCAATGCGTGATAGCACAGGTTCGAGCACGGTCACGCAGCAGCTTCGACGCGCGAAAAGAACTTTTCTAGCCGCCGTAACCCTTCGTCGATCCGCTCGATCGACGTGGCATAGGAAAGCCGAAGGAAACCGGAAGCACCGAATGCCTCGCCGGGCACCACCGCGACGTGCGCTTTCTCAAGCAGCAGCTTGGCGAGATCCGTGCAAGTCCTCGCGTGAGCGTTATTGCCATCGCCCAGGTGCGCGGAAACATTCGGGAAGGCGTAGAACGCACCGCCGGGCCATTCGCAGGTAACGCCGGGAATGGCGCGCAACCCTTCGACGATGCGCTTGCGGCGCTTGGTGTATTCCGCGAGCATCGTTGGAACGCTGTCCATACTCCCGCGCATGGCTTCCAGCGCGGCGTATTGCGCGATGGAGGTCGGGTTGGAAGTGGACTGGCTCTGCACCTTGGTGATCGCCTGGATCAGCGGTTCGGGAGCAAGGGTATAGCCAATGCGCCAGCCGGTCATCGCGAAGGTCTTGGATACGGAGCCGACGATGATGACATTCTGTTTCGAATTCTTGGCGCTGGCGATCGAGAAGGACTTGTGCGGTTCATAGACGAAATGCGAATAGCATTCATCGCCCATCAACCAGATGCCGTGCTTGTTGCACACCGCCAGAATACGCTCGAACTCTTCCGGATCGACCACGCCGCCTGTGGGATTGCTCGGTGAATCGATGATCACCATTTTCGTTTTTGGCGTGATGGCTTTCTCGATTTCAGATGCCGTCGGGACAAAGCCGGTCTCCGGAAACGTCTGAATAATCACCGGAGTGCCGCCGGCATACTTGATGATGTCCGGGTAGCTCACCCAATAGGGAGCGGGAAGAATGACTTCATCGCCGTTCTGGATCAGCACCGAGATGCTGTTGAAGATGGAATGCTTGCCGCCAACCGTGACGACGCATTCCTTCGCCGAATAATCGGAGCCAAGTTCGCGCTTGTGCCATGCGGCGATCGCTTCGCGCAGCGGCATGATGCCGCCGGTGGGAGTGTACTTGGAGCGATTTTCCTCAATCGCCTTGATCGCAGCTTTCTTGATGTGGTCGGGAGTAGGAAAGTCCGGCTCGCCGGGGCCGAAGTCGGCGATGTCCACGCCCTTGGATTTCAGTTGTTCGGCGGCGCTAATGACCGCGGCAGTCGGCGAGATTTGAATGCGATTGATGCGATCGGTGAGTTGCACGGGCTCTCCTTGGAGCGAAGCAGCGGTTGTAAGCTAGTAGTTTTCAGGAAATCGCGAAGAAATTCAATGACAACAATGCGTACCGCACGGGCGGGCTCAAGACACTTTGGCACGAAGGCGTTGCTCGACCGTCGGAGGTACCAGGCCAGCCAACGGGCCGCCGAAGTGAGCGATCTCGCGGACAACTTTGGCGCTCAGGTAGCTGTATGTTTCGCCGGGCATCATGAACACGGTCTCCAGGCGGGGTTCGAGTTTGCGATTCATCAGCGCCATTTGCAGTTCGTATTCATAATCGGAAACCGCGCGAATCCCGCGAAGGATGACCGCGGCACCGCGTTTGCGCGCATAGTCGACCAGCAAACCCTCGAACACGTCGATTTCCACGGAGTCCCATTGCCGCGTGACTTCGCGCAGCATCTCCACGCGCTCGGGCACGGAGAACATCGGCTCCTTTTCCGTGTTTTTCAAAACCGCGACAATCAGCCGGTCGAACATTTTTTCCCCGCGCTCGATCAAGTCAAGATGGCCGTTGGTGACGGGATCAAAGGAGCCGGGATAGATAGCGACAGAGGTTTTCATGCGTGCGAGTCAGTGTCCGGGGCAATTCTACTCCAAACAATCTGCAAAGCGCGAGGAACTTGGCCCCACGGATGGGACTGCGCCGAAGAAGAGAAATATTTTCCGTAGAAAAGAGAGCGGGCCTGCGATTTAGTGCGTGTTATAACGATTTAATAGAGCTATATTGTGCACTGGGACTTCGGAGGATACCAGATGAGCCGTGGTTTGTTCACAGTGAGGACGATTTTTGCAGCAACGATTCTAGGTATGGTAGGGAGCATGCAAACAGGGGCGCAATCTCCATCTGAGTTGAATGTGATGCCACTGCCCGCCAGGGTCCAGCTGGGTAGCGGCTCGCTGAAGGTCGATGCCAGTTTCACGCTGGCGTTTACGGGATATCGCGAAGCGCGCCTGGACCGTGCGGGACAAAGATTCCTGGTGCAACTCAACCGAGAAACTGGACTCGTGTTTGGGCAAAACGCAGCGGCCGCGGATGCGGCAAAGGCGACGCTAGTAGTAACCACCGATCACGCAAGCAAGCCGGTTCAGGAACTGGGCGAGGATGAGTCTTACACGCTGGAGGTCGCGCCAACCGGCGCAAAGCTGCACGCCGCCACTCCCCTTGGCACCATGCACGGCCTGCAAACCTTCCTGCAACTGGTTTCGATCACCTCGGATGGCTTTGCGGCTGCGGCCGTCGGCATCCAGGATCAACCGCGATTTCCCTGGCGCGGCCTGATGATCGATGTTTCGCGGCATTTCATTCCCGTGCCGGTGCTGAAACGCAATCTGGATGGAATGGAAGCCGTGAAGATCAACGTCTTCCATTGGCATCTTTCCGATAATCAAGGGTTTCGTGTGGAAAGCCACAAATTCCCGAAGCTGCAGGAGCAGGGTTCCGACGGTCTGTACTACACGCAGGATGAAATCCGCGATTTGATTGCCTATGCGCAGGATCGCGGCATTCGTGTGGTGCCGGAGTTCGACATGCCGGGCCATAGCACTGCCTGGTTCGTTGGTTACCCGGAGCTGGCCAGCGGACCCGGACCGTACCAAATCTGGCAGCAGTGGGGCGTGGCGGATCCAGCGATGGATCCCACGAATGAGAAGACCTACAAGTTTCTGAACGATTTCTTTGCCGAAATGGCCAAAATCTTTCCCGATCAGTATTTCCATATCGGCGGCGACGAAGTGAACGGCAAACAGTGGGACGCAAACCCGCAGATCCAGGAGTTCATGAAGTCGCACAACATCAAGAACAACGAAGGCTTGCAAGCCTATTTCAGTCAGCGCGTTCAGGAACTGGTGGTCAAGCACAAGAAGACGCCGGTGGGCTGGGATGAAATCCTTGTGCCGGGAGTACCGAAGGATATCGTGATTCAGTCGTGGCGGGGAGCGGAGGCGCTGGCCACGGCGGCAAAGGAAGGCTATCGGGGGATTCTGTCCAACGGCTACTACATCGATTTGGGATGGAGCGCCGCGCGACACTACGCGGTCGATCCGATGGGCGGAGCCGCAGCCGGTCTGACGCCGGAAGAGAAGGGGCGAATTCTGGGCGGCGAAGCGACGATGTGGTCGGAGTACGTCAACTGGGAGAACGTCGATTCGCGCATCTGGCCGCGAACGGCCGCCATCGCGGAGCGCTACTGGTCTCCCCAGAGCACCACGGATGTGGCTTCGATGTACGCGCGAATGGAAGCCGAAAGCGCACGCTTGGAATGGCTGGGGCTGACGCACCGCACTTACCAGCGGCAGATGGTTGAGCGCATGGCGGGTTCCGGCACTCCCGAAGAAACCGCGGCGCTGAGCACCGTTGCAGAGACGCTAGAGCCGGTGAAGGATTATGAGCGCGAGGAGGACAAAGTTCCGCCGTCGAACCAAACGCCTCTGAATCGTGTGATTGACGCCGTGCATCCGGAGAGCGAAGTATCCCGGCGGTTCTCGGTCGCTGTGGATCAGTTCCTGGCTTCTTTCTGCAGAGACGCAGGGAAGGCAGCCGAACTGCGTGCTCAACTTACCCAGTGGGCCGGAAATGACGCACGTGTGCAACCCTTGGCGCAACGGTCATCCTTGGTCAAGAATGTCAGCCCAGCTTCGGAAGCCTTGTCGCAAGCGGCGGAGCTTGCTCTCGGGGCGCTAGACCGGATTGCGCAGGGCCTTCCCTCGCCGCCGGACTTGGTGAAGCAGCAGGTGACAGCACTCAACGCGTATGAGCAACAGGCGCACAAGTCGCAACTTACCCTTCCGGCTCATGCCGCATTCCAAAAACTGATCGAGGCCGCCGGCTCGGGCGGTGTCTGCGCGAACGGAAAGTAGCGAGAACCTGGCAGAGGCGATACCCGAAGGGCCTTTGCCAATCTCCATTAACCATGAATATTCAACCATTGAGCCACGAAAAGGTGCCGGTTAGCACAAGAATGTTTAAATCCGACTAAATCAGTCTTATTCTAAGTGCTGACAATTTAATGGTTTGCCTTTGCTATTCGAGAGCACGAGCCGTTGACAATGGCGAGTTTCCCGGGTATAGTTTAATTGCGACTTATTCAGTCGGATATGCATCCTACTGAATATCGGGAAACCACATGTTCAAGCTTTCAAAAAAGGCGGACTACGGGTTGATCGCCATGAAGCACCTCGCCAACCACCGTGAAGAACACGCTTGCAGCGCGAGCGAGATCGCCGAAGAGTACGGCATCTCTGGGACGTTGATGGCCAAGGTGCTGCAGAAGCTCGCCAGGCAAGGTTTAGTGGTTGCCAAGCATGGATCGAGCGGCGGGTACCAGTTGGCGAAAAACGCGGCAAAGATCAGCGCACTGGAAGTGATTACGGCGATCGATGGACCGGTTTTGATCACGTCCTGCGTGACGAATCACGGAAATTGTGACGCGACCGACCGCTGCTCCATCAAAGAACCATTGCAGCGCGTGAATGAGAGCATCCTGGGAGTTTTGAGTACCGTAACCATTGCGCAGCTGAGCGAGGATAGGCCGGAACCAGCCGGGCTGGTGGAATTAAAAGGCATTGACCGCATAGCAGCAGTTCGCTAAGCGGGCGTTTTCGAGTTGGAGGAGAACAGGGAAATGGCCGTCAAGCTGCCGATTTACATGGACAATCACGCTACCACGCCGATGGACCCGCGCGTCCTGCAGGCAATGCTGCCTTATTTCACGGAGAAATTCGGCAATGCGGCCAGCCGCAACCATTCGTTCGGCTGGGCCGGCGAAGAAGCAGTGGAAACGGCCCGCCAGCAGATCGCTGCGCTGATCAGCGCCACCGCGAAAGAGATTATTTTCACCAGCGGGGCGACCGAGTCTGACAACTTGATGATCAAGGGCGTCGCGGAAATGTACCGCGAAAAGGGCAATCACATCATCACGCAGGCCATCGAGCACAAAGCTGTGCTGGACACCTGCAAGCGCCTGGAGAAGAACGGCTACGAAGTGACGTACCTGCCCGTGCAAAGAGACGGGCGCGTGAATCCTGAGGATGTGCGGAAGGCCATCAAACCAACCACCATCCTGATCACGGTCATGTATGCGAACAACGAAATCGGCGTGATCAACCCGATCGCAGAAATTGGCAAGATCGCGAAGGAGCACGGAATCATTTTCGCGGTCGACGGCGTACAAGCGGTGGGCAAGATTCCGGTGGACGTGATCAAGGACAACGTCGATCTCTTGGCGATTTCCGGGCACAAGCTCTATGGTCCCAAGGGAGTTGGCGCGTTGTATGTGCGGCGCCGCAATCCTCGCGTGCAACTTTCCGCCATTATCGATGGCGGTGGCCACGAACGCGGCATGCGCTCTGGCACGCTGAACGTGACGGGTATTGTGGGGCTCGGCAAGGCCTGCGAACTTTGTCAGCAGGAAATGGCAGAAGAAGGCGCGCGGCTGGCTAAGCTGCGCGACCGCCTGAAAGCGGGTCTTGAGGCCAAGTTGGACGAGGTCTACATCAATGGCTCGCTGGAGCATCGCCTCCCGAACAACCTCAACATGAGCTTCGCGTATGTCGAAGGCGAATCGCTGCTGATGGGAATTAATGACGTAGCGGTTTCGAGCGGTTCCGCGTGCACCTCGGCAACCCTTGAACCCAGTTACGTACTCAAAGCACTAGGCGTAGGTGAGGATCTGGCACACACCTCGATCCGCTTCGGCCTGGGACGTTTTACTACCGAGGAAGAAGTCGACTACGTGATCGACAAGATGGTGCAGGTTGTTACTAAGCTGCGCGAGCTTTCGCCGCTCTATGAAATGGCCAAGGAAGGCATCGACATTTCCAAGGTTAAGTGGCAAACCGCGTAATTCAAGGGATGAATGAAGGGAAATAAAATGGCAAGCGTTATCGCAAGCGAAGGAACTCTCAGGATTCACCGGTCGATCGCCGGAACTTCGGCGCCGTTCCGGGTGACGTATCAGCCGTATCAGGACAGCGATGAACCGGCGCCAGCGGCAGAGAAGGCGTTTTATCATCTCCAGGATGTTCGGGAATTCCTGCACATTCTGGGACTGGGCGCGGATTACATCCGTGAAGCGCTGCGCGAGCTGACCGCGGGCCGTTCGGCTTTTTTGACCAACGTTGGTTTGACGGAGAAAGCAATTAAGAATGCGGGTTTTGCAGCAACTCTCGCCGCGGCGAGGGGATAAGTTTCAGTGAGCAGGAATTTAGAGAAGGAGCAACGGGTCCATGGCATACAGTGAAAAAGTGGTTGATCACTACAACAATCCTCGCAACGTCGGCAGCCTGCCCAAGGAAGATCCCAATGTCGGGACCGGCCTGGTTGGCGCGCCGGAGTGCGGCGACGTGATGAAGCTGCAGATGAAGATCAATCCGGAAACGAATGTCATTGAAGAAGCCAAGTTCAAGACGTTCGGCTGCGGGTCGGCCATCGCCAGCTCTTCCCTGGCCACCGAATGGGTGAAGGGCAAGACCGTCGAAGAGGCCCTCTCCATCAAGAACACGGACATCGTTCGCGAACTCTCTCTTCCTCCGGTCAAGATTCACTGTTCCGTGCTCGCGGAGGACGCCATCAAGGCGGCCATCGGCGATTGGAAGAAAAAGCACGGAGTAGAAGTTCCCGCGCACGAAAAGTCTTCGCACTGAGCGAAGGATTGCGCGGCGTTAGTGGCGTCCTTCCGGCGGCAGCAAGTTGACCGTCGGGGGATGCTGTCGAGTGATTCGCTCCGGGAAGGTGTCAGGGAAGCGCGTTATGGCGACGGAAGTTACAACTCCAACCACAAGCAAAGCTGGCGCGGTGATTCACCTCTCCGAGCATGCGGCGAAGAAGATTATCGCGCTGCTCGCCAAGGAAGGCGTGTCTGCGGAAGCCGGCGGACTGCGCGTGGGTGTGCAAGGCGGCGGCTGTTCCGGCCTTTCCTATGCGATGAGGCTCGATACGCAGGCGCGCGACCGGGACAAGGTTTTTGAGGAATTTGGGGCGCGCATCTTTGTCGACCCGAAAAGCCTGTTGTATTTGAATGGCACGACGCTTGAGTATGAAGAGACGCTCATGCGCCAGGGTTTTGTGTTTCAGAATCCCAATGCTGCGAGAAGTTGCGGCTGCGGGAGCAGCTTTACGGCGTAGCGGTTGCACAGCTTTCCGTCTGTGCCTTGAGTGGATTTCAGCTCGGTCGGACAAGTGGTTGGCCACCGCAATTGCCAGCCACTTTTTTTTGTCCTTGAGGCCGATAGAATTTGAAGAGAGTTTATGGCCACGCCACTCCCCATCTCGAATCCTCCTCTCGTGTGCTGGAATTGCCACGAGCGCACCATCGGCACGCACTTTTGCCCGGGTTGCGGCAAGGTGCTGCAAGTTCCGGAACATAGCGACTATTTCTTCATGCTGGGATTGCTGCGCCGGCTATGGCTGGACATGGGCATGCTCGAGCAGAAATTCCTGGAGCTGAGCTGGAAGCTTCATCCCGACAACTTTGTGAATGCGACCCCAGAAGAGCGTGAGATATCCCTGAAGCGCAGCAGCGAATTGAATGATGCGTACCGCACGCTGCGGGATCCGGTCTCGCGTGTGGAATACCTGTTGGCCATCGAAGGAACACGCAAAGAAGGCCAAACCAAGCAGCAGGCGCCGCCGGAATTACTCGAAGAGGTCTTCGAGCTGAACGAATCGCTGGATGAATTGCGCGAGGCAAAGGCTGCGGGCAGCGATGTTGGGTCTTTACGGCAGCGTTTGAGCACGGCGGAACAAAGTTTCGGAGAGAAATTGAAAGCGGTAGATGGCGAGCTCCAACTGGCAGCCCGGAAATGGGATCAAACGCTCGATGCCAACGCCGATGAAGAGGCAAAGAAGAGAGTAATGAGCCAGCTGAATGACCTCTTGAACCGCCGTTCGTATATTCGCAATTTGGTAGTAAACGTTCAAAAGGAGTTGCTCGGTTCGTGATCCGCGGGTCACGGGTCACGACACCGCCTTCGGGAGTCAACCGCTGATGGGCAAGATTGTCGGAATCGATCTCGGAACAACCAACAGCCTGGTGGCGTATGTAGACCCGCAAACCGGACAACCGAGGTGTATTCCGGGCCCGTCGGGCAGCACGCTGTGCCCGTCGGTGGTTAGTATCGATCCGGATGGCGGAATTATTGTGGGGGAACCGGCGCGCCGCCGCTTACTGACACAGCCGGAACGGTCCATCTATTCTGTGAAGCGTCTGATGGGGCGCGGCCCTGCCGATGTGCAGAGCGAGCTAAGGCTGTTCCCGTTTCGCATCGATCCTTCAAGCGATCACGTAATTCGCGTGAAGCTTGGCGAGAAGGTGTTCACTCCGCCAGAGATTTCTTCGTTCATTCTTCGCGAGCTGAAGAACTGGGCGGAAGCATTTTTCAGCGAGGCCATCGATCGCGCCGTGATCACGGTGCCGGCGTACTTCAACGATGCGCAACGCCAAGCTACAAAAGATGCGGGCAAACTGGCCGGTCTGGAAGTTGTGCGCCTGGTGAACGAGCCGACCGCGGCGGCGCTGGCATACGGCCTGCACGAGAAACAACGCGGGAAGGTCGCCGTCTACGATCTGGGTGGCGGCACGTTCGATATTTCCATCCTGAAGCTGATTTCCACCGCTGAAGGCGACATCTACCAGGTGCTTTCGACCAATGGCGACACGCACCTCGGCGGCGACGACATCGACAATCTCTTGCAAGCGTTCGTCCACGAACAGATTCTGCAGACCGACCGGGTCGACTTCTCGCCTCATGGCGAGATCGCTCAGGAACTGCGCAAGGAACTGATCGCCATCAAGCACAAGCTTTCCGAGGTGAATTCCGCGAGGCTGCTTTTCCCTTTGCCGAACGGCAAAATGTTCGTGCACGAATTTACGCGCGGCGCCTTTGAGGCATTGATCCGGCCGGTGGTGGATCGCACCATGGGTCCGGTGAAGCAGGCGTTAGCGGATGCGCAATTGAAGCCTACGGAGGTGGACGAAGTGGTTCTGGTGGGTGGCACCACGCGCACGCCGCTAATTCGGCGCACGGTGCAGGAATTCTTTGATCACAAGCCGCACACGGAGCTGGACCCGGACGAAGTGGTGGCCTTGGGCGCGGCGGTGCAAGCCAATATTTTGCATCGCGGCGTGAAGAACATGTTGCTGCTCGACGTTACGCCGCTTTCGCTGGGCATTGAAACTTATGGCGGGGCGGTGGCCAAAATTATTCCGCGCAATTCCACGATTCCGGCCAGCGCGCAGGAACTTTACACCACCGGTGTAGACAATCAGACCGGCATCGACATCCACGTGCTGCAAGGCGAGCGCGAACTGGCCAAGGATTGCCGCTCGCTGGCTCGGTTCACGTTGCGCATTCCGGCGGCTCCTGCCGGACTTCCGCGCGTTGAGGTGAAGTTCCTGATCGACGCGAACGGCATCCTTCAAGTCGGCGCAAAAGACATTCGCACCGGCGAACAGCACACCATCGAAGTGCAGCCGAGCTACGGCCTGAACGATTCGGACATCGAGCGCATGCTGGAAGAATCCATCGAATATGCCGAACAGGATTTTGCGGAGCGCCAGGTGATCGAAGCGCGCACTGAAGCGGAATCCATACTGGGCGCGACGGCCAAGGCGCAGAGTAATCCTAATGCGGTAGCGCTTTCATCGCCGGAACGCGCGAAGATTGAAGCCTCGATCGCGGCGTTGCAGGAAGCGGTGAAGGGCAACGATTACAAACTGATTCGGCAAAAGATTGATGAATTGAACCGGGCCACGGAACACCTCGCCGAACTGCTGATGAACTCAGCCCTGCAGTCGGCGCTTGAAGGTAAGAAACTGGCTGAGGTTTAGGGAGAGACTCATGGGCGGCAGCAATCCTTACATCGAAGAAGTTAAATACAAGAAGGCCACGAAGAAATTCAAGGTGACGTTTCTGCCGAGCGGCAAGACGGTAGAGGTCGATCCCGAGAAATTTCCTTATGGCCACAACGGATTGCCCGGCAGCATCCTGGATATTTCTGAGGGCTTCAAGATGGGGCTGGATCACGCGTGCGGCGGAGTGTGCGCCTGCTCGACCTGCCACGTGATGGTGAAAGAGGGCCTGGAGTCGTGCAATGAAGCCACCGATGCCGAACTCGATGAACTCGACGAGGCTCCGGGAATTACGCCGAAGTCGCGCCTGGGCTGCCAGACTGTCCCGGATGGCACGACCGATATCGTCGTCGAGATTCCCGAATGGAATAAGAACTACGCTAAGGAGCTGGATCACTGATTGAAGAAAGTTATCACTGAGCAGGTATCAGTGAGCAGGAAGCAAGAGGGTCTTGTAGCGCCGCTTTCCGAAGCGGGCGCCCTACGAATAGGAGCATGAGGCATGCCGCCGAGTTTTGATTGGGACGACATCGAAGATATCGCCATCGGGTTGACGGACAAATATCCGGACGTCGATCCCTACACCGTGCGTTTTACCGACCTGCACAAGTGGGTCACGGAATTGACGGGATTTGCCGGCGACCCCATGAAGTCCAGCGAGGGCAAACTCGAAGCTATCCAGACGGCGTGGCATGAGGAATGGGAAGATCGGAAGAAATAAGGAAGTTTTCAGTTGCCAGTTCTAAGTATTAAGTAAAGCATAGTTCGTCGGCGCATGGTTGAGGACGCTGCTCCCGCTAAAGAGCCGAACACACGTGCAGTCCAAACGAGAATTGCTGATTGCGGCGTACCAGGCATTCAATGCTCGCGACATCGATGCGATCCTGGCGGTGATGCATCCGGACCTCGATTGGCCGAATGGAATGGAAGGCGGGCGCGTGAACGGGCGAGAGAATGTGCGCCAGTACTGGACGCGCCAATGGGGCGTTCTTGATCCGCGCGTCGAGCCGGTGAGCATCGAGGATGACGCAGCCGCTCGAAACGTAGTGCGTGTGCATCAAGTAGTTCGGGATCTCGCGGGAAACCTGGTTGTCGACCAGTTTGTCGAGCATGTGTACACCATTCGCGATGGTTTGATCGAGCGCATGGACATCCGCGAGGCCGACACGAAGCAAGCCTCTGCGGGCACCGACTGACTCGTTGGTCGAGTAAAATTCTCAGTCTTCAGTTGTCGGTATTAAGTGAAACACAGCTCACTCGGGCGCTCGCTTATGGCTGAGAGGCTCTTTTCTGAAACTTACAACTTATAACCGAGAACTTTTGAATTTTGGGCCGCGTGGCGCAAACCGGGCGTTTCCCGTATAATTTTAGATTGTAGTTTCCCCGGTGGCGCTATGGTGCAACGGTTAGCACGTAGCCCTTTCAAGGCTAAAATACGGGTTCGATTCCCGTTAGCGCTACCAAAACCCCAAAAACCCAATAAAAACTGGGGCAACTCCCTCACTGTTGCCCGCACTGTTACCCAACTCCAAAACTGGGGATGAAAATCAGCTCGCCTCAGTATTAAGCAAACTGGGGAAGAGTAACGTGGCAACGAGGATCAGGCTGTACCAGCGGCTCAACAACGTTGGCTTGGGAATTGAATCAGGCGCTCGGCATCGCGAGCGACGAGGATAGCGGCTTTAAGCGCCACGATGAAATGTGTGCGGCGAGACCGCTGACCGAAGAACGTTTCGAGAGGGAGGACTGATGGCGGACAGTGGTGGGACGCGCTGGAATTGCTTTACTGCGCCGACCGTGCGCTGTGGGAGATGTTCGTGGGCGACGAAGGTTTAGCTCGGGGTCGGTCACGCTCCTCGGATTCGCGTCGAGCTTCCTGAACTGCCGCTCCGCGCACAGAAGGGCGCGGCACGCCGTCTCCATGAATGCTGCTCGCCGGGAAGAGCCTCCGGGCGAATGCCTAGTCCGCTGCGTGCGCGGCGAAGGTGTAGCGGTCTTGCCTGTTCGCCCGACATCTTCGCTCCACTAGCCGTTGCTGCTTGTGTGAAGACCACACTGGGGACCGCACGGATAGTCCAGTCGAGGATAGAGAACTGTCGTCTATTGCCCCGGCAAACATCTTCGTGGGTTAATGGCGGTCTTGGACGTCAACACCTGTGCTGCGCCTCGCGCCCAGCGGCTCGGCTACTCCGCGACCTCCGTCTACGAGCGATAGAGATGGTGCGGGAGGAAACGAACCGAGCATGTCGCCGATTTCACCTTGCGGAAGGCGGGAGCGGCGGGATTTGAAAGAAAGACTCAGATCGGCTGGGAGTTCGTGGCAGAAGTTCGGAAGGCCAGTTTATTTTGTGCGCACAGGTTTCGTCAGACTGTGCCAGTCGTCACAGATGAGGTGCCGGAACAAGGACATACTGGGAGTGCCGTGGAAGGACTTCAAGCGTTCAAGGCGATAGCTCACGACAGCGGATTCGTTGGCCTAGAAGAATCCGAGAACGGCACTGTTCTGTGGCTCAGGCGACAATCGCCGGACGCGCCTACCAACACGCATCAGCGCATTTGCATGGACAGCGTGACGAACAGCGTCACCGTCTATTGGACGACCAGCCTTGGAAAAGTCGAGTCGAAGACCTTTCGCACCGCCGCTGGCCTAAGAGAGTGGTTAGCATCGCAGGCAGTCCGGTGACAAATCGCGAAGCCATCCGGGGGCTCTCCATACGAGCGTCAAGAAAACCCGGACGAATGGCTTCCAGCGTGCGCCACGCCCGAGTGCTACCGCCTGCGCAACGAAGCCATTCACGACAACGCCAACATCTCCGCGGAGGAGGCCCACAGTCATGGCTGATTACTACAATTTTCAGCAGGTAGTCCAGATGTGCGGGATTGCCGAGAGCACCCTAGAGCAGCTTCAAAGCAAAGGACTTCTGGAACCCACGGTAAAGAGGGGAAGGCCGTTCCTTTCCTCGCAGCAGGTTTACCGTCTGCGAATCGCCGTCCACCAAGCAAGCGAAGAAAAAATAGATTTGCAGGAAGCCCTCGCAAGAGTCGAAGAACGTTGGCTCGCCCAGACCACGGCGCTTAGGAATTAAGTACGAGTCTCGGAGCACAGGCACGCATCCGCTTGGCGCTCTGCCCGAAGAGGCCCGTGAACTTCTTGCCCTTGATTAACGGTTTAGCGAAAGGCACGATGAAAAGATGGGCCAGAGAACCAATTCCAGACTTCTGGACTTCTATCTTGGCGTCGGGACAGACGACCGAGGTCGATATTTGAGGGAGATGCTCCAGTGGCCGGACGCCCAGCTAGAAAAAGTGCACGACTACATACAATGGATGTTTCCACTGACGGAAAAGAGCGCCTTCAACATCCACGCCCCTGTACTAACGCCGCTGGAGATTGACGAATTCAGGTCGAACCCCAAACTCCGTCAAAATTCGAAAGCATCGTTCGTTCGCATCCTCGGGTTCTACGGTTTGATCCTTTCCGGCAGTCACCCGTCAAAAGTCAAGCGTGCCCTCTATTTTGAGGAATCGTCGGTGAACTGGATTTCACCCGGAAATCACAATCATTTGAGGATCACCAGAATTCTAAAGAGTCTCCTGACTCTGGGCTTGGAAGAGGAGGCGATTGCCTTTTACGGCTGCCTCAAAGACATCTACAGGGCGGAGTGCGCCAAATCAAGCCCCGGAATTTCAGAAGCGGCTCTTTCGTTTTGGCAACGGGCGGTGAATGTGAAACAACGTGAGGGTCCAATTTAAGTCAGGACCGGGCTTCGGAGCGGCTTGCTCCAAACCCCAGATGTTTGCACCGTTGCAGTTGCAGTAGGTCGGACCCACCTGATCCCCTTCTCATGTGCTGGTTCCACGCAGCAACCCACTTTCCCATTCTCTATCCCCGGCGTATCATCCCGGCATGACCAAAAGCCGCTGTGAATGAAACCTTGTTCCTTTTTCTGTTCCGCTGCGAGAAATGCCATAAACCAGTTACGGCATGGTCACGCACGCCCCAACCGGGAACATTAGAGGAAGCCGAGAAACACGTCCTGCATCTTCACTG
>Ga0074045_10000355_pt1 | contig 45085 bp, 42 predicted proteins | sample BogForMeECP23OM2_FD_94442 | JGI IMG/M metagenome (GOLD analysis project Ga0074045, IMG submission 94442) | Bog forest soil microbial communities from Calvert Island, British Columbia, Canada - Bog Forest MetaG ECP23OM2 | ecosystem: Environmental > Terrestrial > Soil > Wetlands ...
GCCTCGCGCAGCTTCGCAATGATCTCCTGCGGCGTGTGTCGCTTCCTTTTCATCGAGTCCTCCCGCCCTCTCGGGCATTCAGACTCTCATATCAGCTGGTACAACCGGAGGGGGTCATTCCAGTCGCGCTCAGACGGGCATGGAAAATCGATTGCGGCGCCAGCAACGAGTGTGCGGTTTGAGTGGAGTCACCAAAGCTGGCGACACAGGGCAGGCCGATAGAAGCTGGGTCAAGCGTCTCCATCGCCAAGTGTAGTGGAGAAACTGCAGCGAAGCATGCGCAGTATCACTGGGTGCTGGCGACGATGAGAAATCTCCTCGCGGGCGAATGCCATACTGGGGTGCAAGAGCGAGAGACTGCCCTATCTCCAGGCGAACCCTCAGTGCATATTTTGCAACACTTTGTAAACATTGGGGATATTTGCTTCCTCCCGGCCTTGGTCCAAGGATTCGTTCAATTGGTCACGCTGTGGAAACATCTTGGTCAATTATGGCAACAATTTTCACAGGCCGGAGACAGTCTGCCCCCTAATCTTTTGTCGGCCGCGTCGATGCCCAGCATCCCGATTCACTAACACTTCTGTTCTTATAGGGTTACGGGACATGTGAAGAATGGTTCACAAGCAAGGACTGGGAGGGGTTCTGGCAGAGTGATTGCGAATAATCATAGTGCTTCGATGTGGTGTTAATGGCGGTAGCCTAGACTCGCAACCCTACTAAAGTTCCCGGTAAGAGATTAAGGAGCCCGTGACCCCTAATGAATCTCGGATCAGATGTCCGCGATGGTATTTGCGAGCGAAGCGATATGAAAACTGTTCCCTGCCTTTCGTGGTTCGCGCTGCAAGTGCGGACGAGGTATGAAGCTGGTGTGGCGAGTCTTCTGCAGGGCAAGGGATACGATTTATTTCTTCCGCTCTATAAGTGCAGAAAGCACTTGTCGGATCGGATCAAGAACGTCGAGATGCCTCTGTTTCCCGGCTATCTGTTTTGCAGGTTCGACCCTCTGTACCGCCTCCCCATCCTTACGACTCCAGGCGTCATCCAAGTAGTCGGGTACAACCGCACGCCCGTACCGATCGAGGAATCGGAGATTCAAGCAATTCAAGCTTTGATTGCATCCAGCCTTCCGAGCCAGCCATGGCCCTTTTTTGAGCTGGGCGACCGGGTTCGAATTGAGGCAGGTCCCTTGCGAGGACATGAAGGGATACTTGTAGAATTCCGAGGAAGCCACAGGCTCGTTCTGTCGATCACTCTACTTCACCGGGCCGTGGCTGTTGAAATCGATTCGGCTTCCGCGAAATCTCTGCGCTCCTCGTCGGCGGGACGTTTAGAAAGGGCCGGGGCGCAACTTCGAACTTTACCCGTCGCAGTTTAGAAGCGCATTGAGGAGCCGCCTCCTCCTCCTCGTGCGACCTAGGTGAAACGTCTGAAGTCTCCGAGCGCATTGGTCGGGCTCCCCCGAATTTCGAACAGATACCTACGGTTCTGTGGCACTGAAGGCGCTCAGATTAGCAAAATGCCGTCGTGGGCAGACCTTGCAGTCTCGACTGCAGCAAGAAACCCTGTAAATGACCGAAATTCCATCTCAGAAAACAGTAGTCGGGACGCCATCCAGTCGATCTGAGAGAACAGTTTATCAAATACAACCCCTCAGGGACGAGCGCTGGGAGGGACTGCTGGAGAGGCATCCGAGGGCTTCCGTTTTTCACTCGAGGGCGTGGCTCGAAGCGCTGCTCAGAACGTACCGCTACGAACCCATCGCATACACAACATCTGGCCCCGGAGAGCCTCTACTCGACGGCCTCGTGTTCTGCCGAGTCGAGAGTTGGCTAACTGGGAAACGGTTAGTTTCACTGCCATTTTCGGATCATTGCGAACCTTTGGTGGGACAGGCCGAAGAGTTGGAATGTTTCGTTCAGAAGCTGCAAGAAGAGTCGCGGACGGAACGATGGCGCTATATCGAGATTCGGCCGCTGCAATCATCGGGCATAGAAAGTCCATCGCCTCACGCCAGTGCAAAATACACTTTTCATCGACTAGATTTGAGGCCAGACCTCGAAACACTTTTTCGTTGTTTTCACAAGGATTCAATTCAGCGAAAAATCAAGCGGGCAAAGCGCGAGGGTCTTACTTGTCAATCCGGCACCTCAGAATCCATTCTCGACGCCTTTTATCGATTGCTCACAATTACGCGCCGTCACCATGGAGTGCCTCCGCAGCCCAAGATCTGGTTTCAAAATCTGATCGAGTGCTTTGGCCCAACACTGCACATCTGCGTTGCGTTCGCCGGTCGAAGGCCCGTTGCCGGGATGCTCACGCTTTGCCACAAGAATACGCTGGTCTACAAATACGGCGGTTCCGATGCCCGATTCAACAATCTCGGGAGCATGCACTGTCTTTATTGGGAGGCAATCCAGCGAGCTAAAGCTCTCGGATTGGAAACGTTTGATCTGGGTCGCTCGGAAACAGACCAAAGCGGCTTGATCACTTTCAAAAATCGCTGGGGTGCCGCGCAATCGAAACTGACGTACTTGCGATTCTCACATTCCGAAAACCCGGTGCACATGTTTGAGGCGAACGGTACGACTTGGAAAACGCGGGCCGCCAGGACCATTTTCTCGCGCATGCCGATCTGTGTTCTGCCGAACGTCGGCGGTCTGTTGTACAAGCATATTGGCTGAAACAGACACCGGTCCGCTCATCGCGGACGCTGGTTTAGGTCACAATCTGGCGAATAGCGATACCCTGACCGACATAGAGTGATCCTCGGCTGGCGGGAATGCGAGGGGTGGCGAGAGAGTCGGATCCCTTCAACCCATCGGAATACCGGCCGAATACATTGGCGTTCCACTCTTTGTGCCGCTTTCCTTCGCCGGCCAGCTGACACATGAGATGAAACGGCAAAGTTCTATGCTGATGTCGGACAACGAAACATTCTCAAGACGGCCATAGCGTCATCACCGCGTAGAGGTTTATCTGGAAACGCTTACGTGACTCGTGGCCAATTACGTACCATTGGGGGAATAGGATTCCACTATTTGTCCACATCTTTGCATTCGTCGGTCTGACTCGGCCAGCCAGTCTGGCCTTCGGAAGCGAGGCGGTGGTTTACCAGCCAGTAGCTAATTGAAAATTAAGAACTTGTCGGGTTCCCTGGCCGGACGTGATGGCTTCCCCACAAGGCTAAAGTGGAAGGTGAATTGCACTGAACCATACGTCCGCCCTTCAATGAAGGGGCTAACACTGAGGTAGCTTGGCGCAGTCTTGTGGCGCGTCCCCAGCAGGCGGGGTCCCCTGCTCTTTGGAAGTATTAGACAGATCATTTTTCTCACGGTGGCTTGCAACCTTAGGGGTTGGTTTCGAGTGAACGAGGAGACCTGATTCGGCGTCGGAGCCGCACTTCAAACTATGGACACAAATTCAGAGCGCGCAACCGCGAAAACGAGACCGTTTCCTCGCCACATCCGAAAGCTCACGTATAACACGGCTCATCATCGCTTGAATCCATCGGATCTGATGCAGATGATTCTATCCGAAGAGCTCTTTCTCGGCATGTTGTGTCTTGACCGAAAGCGCGCGGAGCGTTCCGGCAAGAAGCTGGTTTTAGTCTTGTTGAATGCGGAGGACGTGCACAAGTCCGACCGCAAGGCAGTGGTGCTAGAGGGAGTAATTAGGGCCGCCAACTCAGCACGTAGAGAGACAGATTTAGCTGGGTGGTACAAACAGGACTCCATACTAGGGATCATTTTCGGAGAACTCGACGCCACGGGCGTTGAAAGAACCATCAGCAAAGTCACCGAAAAGGTGCGCGAAGCACTAGCTCTGAATTTAAGCGCCGAAGACTTCAAGCATATTTATCTGTCAGTTCATGTGTTTGGCGACGATTCGGACGACCATGGGCCGGCAGACCTCGCGTTCTACCCGGATCTCTTCCATCAGCACGATTCGACGAAAGTCTCGCGCGTTATGAAGCGCGCGATGGACATCGCTGGTAGCTTGGTAGCTCTTGTTCTTTTCTCCCCATTGTTTTTGCTGATTGCTGTGATCGTGAAGCTGACGTCGAAGGGACCAGTGCTCTTCAAACAAGAACGTTTGGGCCAGTTCGGCAAGACGTTCCCGTGTCTGAAGTTCCGCTCCATGAGTGTAAACAACGACCTCAGGATTCACCGGGAGTTCATGAGGCGCGTCATTAACGGCACTCATGATGGGCTCGCCCACGGTGGCGACACCCCAGTTTATAAGATGACAAACGATCCGCGCATCACGCCCATCGGACGGTTCATACGCCGCACGAGTCTGGACGAACTGCCACAATTCATCAACATACTGCGGGGCGAGATGTCTCTCGTGGGGCCGCGACCACCTCTCGCTTACGAATACGAAGAATATGATGTTTGGCACCGGCGTCGCGTGCTGGAGGTGAAGCCCGGGCTCACCGGCCTTTGGCAGGTGAGTGGCCGCAGCCGTGTGCGCTTTGATGATATGGTGCGCCTCGATCTCAAGTATGCGCGCGAGTGGTCCTTTTGGCTCGATGTGCGAATCCTCCTGCAAACTCCGTGTGCCGTCTTGTTAGGTGACGGTGCGTACTAAATCTTCGAGAATGCCTTTGTCGGACCGCCGGTTGATTCGCGAAGACACGATACCGAAGTTCTCTACGTTTTGATTCCCCGGTAGGCACGGGGAAACCCCTCTGCAATGGTTGGTCTCGAGAGTGTCTATCCACGGCAGCGCCCAACTTCATCTTCCAGGCGCTTGGTGCACCGACTCAAAGCACTTTGATTTTGCGCTCCAGCAAACTCGCGCCGACCTCCGAACGCCTGGCAGGAATTGAGTACCGGTAAAGCCTCCGCGAGATCGTTAAGAATGAGCGGAAGAGCACCTGCAAACGCGGAACTCCATGTAGTCATGATTTGGCAAAAATCCAACATATAGTACAGGACATGGCAATGGCAATGAGCCGTTCAATCAACACAGACGCGACCAGCGTCGCGTCATCGGCTATGAAGAACGTACCCAACTACGTACTGATTACGCCCGCGCGAAATGAGGCAGATTTTATTGAACTGACGCTCAAATCCGTTGTAGGACAGACGTTGCGACCCGTCAAATGGGTGATCGTAGACGACGGTTCAACCGATGGCACCGAGGACATCGTCAGGAAGTACGCCGCATCTCACCCGTGGATCGAATTGATCCGGATGCCCGAGCGGCGGGAACGCCATTTCGGCGGAAAAGCTGTCGCTGTAGAAGCTGGCCGCCGAGAAGTGGCCGAATTGCAGTACGACATCATCGGCAACCTAGACGCGGACGTATCTTTCGAGCCAGATTATTTTGAATTTGTCATGGCCCGATTTTCGGAGAATCCCCGATTGGGAGTCGCTGGCACAGCCTTTCGAGAAGGAAATCTGAGCTACAACTATGAATTTGTCGGAATCGAACATGTTTCAGGGATGTGCCAGATGTTTCGGCGGGAATGCTTTGAGGAGATCGGCGGCTACCAGGCTTTAAAGTCCGGCGGGATTGATTTGATTGCCGTGTTGAGCGCGCGGGCCAAGGGTTGGGAAACAAGAACCTTTGTCGAGAAGAGGTTCGTACACCATCGGACCCAGGGAGGCGCCCTGCATACGGGGCTCCGTGAAAGGTTGCACGTGGGCCGGAAGGATTACCTCGTGGGCAATCATCCCATTTGGGAGGTCTTTCGCGGCGTTTATCAAATGTCTCACAAACCGTACATTATCGGCGGGCTACTGATTCTCGCCGCCTACTTCTGGAACCTGGTTCGCGGAGTGAAAAGAACCATGCCCGGTGAGTTGATGGCACTTCGCCAAAGCGAACAACTAAATCGATTGAAAATGATCCTCCGGCGCCGTTTTTCCTTAGTTGTTCCGCTCATCTAGAGGAATGCCATGGCCTTGTCTCCTGAATCCAGAAAGGACGCCCAATCCATCCGGACACATCAACTCAGCGTTGAGACTGAAGGTTCAGTCTCGCCCCACCATTATTCCGCCGCAGATCAAGCCGGATCTGGCAGCGGACCTGCCGAAATGCATCAGAACCAATCCGTGGAGACCGAGCCTAACGAGTTCATTATCGAAAGGAACGAGCCGATACTGGTGACAGGGGCAAGCGGGTTCATTGGCTCCCGGCTGGTACAGACCTTGTTGAATCTTGGATTCAGCAACGTGCGCTGTTTTACGCGGCCGTCCAGCAATAAGACCCGCACGGATGCGCTTTGTCGGCTCTCGCATGACGGAGTTCGTGTCGAAGTGCTCAAAGGGAATCTTTTGTCGCCCGCCGATTGTGCGACTGCAACCAGGAAAGCAACGGTCATTTTCCATTTGGCCGCGGGCCGCGGCGAAAAATCGTATCCAGATGCGTTCATCAACTCAGTCGTGACCACACGGAATCTGCTCGAAGCCACTCTTGGACACAATTGCTTGAGGCGTTTCGTCAATATCAGTTCGTTCTCGGTCTATTCGAACCGGCGGAAGAACGGCGATAGGCTGCTCGATGAGTCGTGCCCAGTTGAAGAATTCCCGGCACTTCGCGGCGAGGCCTACTGTTTTGCAAAGGTTGAGCAAGACGAAATTGTGAAGGAGTACGGAAGAAAAATGGGGATCCCGTACACAATCGTTCGGCCTGGGCAGGTCTACGGCCCCGGAAACGAGGGCATCTCGGGCCGTGTTGGGATCGGAACCTTTGGTATCTTTCTTCACTTGGGCGGTTCGAACAGGATCCCGCTTACCTACGTTGACAATTGCGCCGAGGCCATAGCGTTAGCGGGTTTGAAACCAGGTGCCGATGGTCAGGTTTTCAATGTTGTCGACGACGATCTGCCCTCGAGCCGAAAATTCTTGCGCCTGTACAAGAAAAACGTTGCTAGTTTCCCCTCGTTATACGTCCCCCACTTCCTCAGCTACGCGCTTTGCTATTTGTGGGAGAAATATTCGGGGTGGTCGGAGGAGCAATTGCCTCCCGCGTTCAACCGGAAAAGGTGGCATGCATATTGGAAGCGGACGCGCTATAGCAATGAAAAACTTAAGGCGCAACTCGGATGGAAGCCGAGAATTTCCACCGACGAAGGATTGCGCCATTTTTTCGAAAGCTGCCGAAATCGGAAAGTGAATGCTTAAGGTCGCCATCGTTGGATGCGGGAAAATTGCAGACTCGCACGCATCGCAGATCCAAAGAATCAAGGGGTGCGAGATCGTCGGTGTCTGCGACCGCGAACCGCTGATGGCGCTGCAACTTTTCAAGAGATTCCCGATCAAACAGCACTTCAGTGACTTAATGAAGCTTTTCGAAGAAGCCGGGCCTGACGTGGTGCATATCACGACGCCTCCCGAGAGTCATTTCGATGTGGCGAGATTTTGCTTGGAACGCGGATGCCATGTTTACGTGGAGAAACCCTTCACTGTCTGGGAGCACGAAGCTCGACAACTAATCTCGCTCGCAAACAAAAAGGGACTGAAGGTTACCGCAGGTCACGACGATCAATTCAGTCACGTGACACGGCGGATGCGCTCACTGATTCAAAGTGGTTACCTCGGCGGCAGCCCGGTCCACATGGAAAGCTACTACAGCTACGAACTGGCGATGTCGGGTTACGCGGGGGCGCTTCTTGGGGACAAACAACACTGGGTTAGGCGACTACCAGGTAAGCTACTGCACAACATCATCAGTCATGGGATTGCGAGGATCGCGGAATTCATGAGCAGCGACTCGCCGCACGTGATCGCCTATGGATTTCCAAGCCCTATTGTCAGAAGCATGGGCGAAACCGAAATCGTAGACGAACTGCGAGTGATCATAAGCGATGACGATCGCGCAACGGCATATTTCACTTTTTCATCTCAAATGCGGCCGGGGCTCCATGTGTTTCGCATTTACGGCCCTAAGAACGGCCTCGTACTCGATCAGGACCAGGAGACGTTGATAAAGCTGCGCGGCGGCCGGTACAAGAGCTACGCTGAAAAGTTCATTCCTCCCGCGGCCATGGCGGGCCAGAATCTGCAAAATCTAGCTACAAACCTCAAGACTTTTCTGAGAAACGACTTTCAAATGAAATCCGGCATGAAGTATTTGATCGAATCCTTCTACCGTTCGATCGTCGAAGGAACTCCTGAGCCAATTCCACAGCGCGAAATTCTTCTGACGGCTAAAATAATGGAAGATATTTTTAACGCGCTCCTTGAGAAGCCAGTAGATCAGCCCCCGCCTCATATGCGGCTTCATTCCACGCCAGCGAAGTAGAGCGCATGGCATCGCCAGTTCACAGCGACTTCAGCCTTAGCGCGCAGGGACGACAAAGCAAGTCAAAGATGAATAGGTTCCGATTTCTGCATGGAAGGCCGATAGGGAGATGATCGTCGGCAACACGAATTGGCGTGCTGTAGTCTCCTTTCAGTACAAGGAATACTTAGGTGGCGGAGTGGAAACTCGCTACAGAACATGAGCAGCTTCATTTGCGGGTATCTCGGGTGGATTTAATAGGTCTCATGATGTCATTGCAGCTAAGATGCGGTACATGAAGGAGACTGGCATGCACATTTGCGGTAAAGAGATTCGAGTTCAGGGCCTGCTGTGCCGAATTGCGCGGCTAGAGGCAGACAGATATAAATTTTTAGAGGATCCCGCGCCCGTGGTGGACGGCCTGCGGAAATCCGGTCTCAGAATCGACCTTTTCACGTTTATTCAGAAGCCCGCTGACGCCGTGCCGAAATACGAGTATCCGATGGAATGGGACAACCTGGCCGTTCTGCCCATCACGACATTCGAAGAATGGTGGAATAAACAAATCGGCTTCAAAGCGCGAAACAAGGCCAAGCAGGCACAAAAAAAGGGAGTAGTAATCCGAGAGACCCCATTTGATGAAGAACTGGTTCGGGGAATTTGGGAAATCTACAACGAGACTCCCGTTCGTCAGGGGAGACCATTCCCTCATTATGGCAAGGACATCGACGCTGTTCGCAAGATGAGTGCGACGTACCTTGAAAGCAGCATTTTCATCGGCGCATTTCTTGGCGAGAAGTTGATCGGCTTTATCAAGCTGACGACCGACGACGATCAAACTCAAGCCGGCATCATGCACATCGTCTCGATGATACAACATAGGGACAAGGCGCCCACAAATGCGCTGGTCTCACAGGCGGTTCGATCTTGTGCCGATCGAAAAATCCCTAATCTTGTCTATTCCAATTTCGCTTACGGCAAAAAGGAAACGAGCACGCTTAGCGATTTTAAGGAGCGGAATGGGTTCCGGCGCGTCGATCTGCCCCGCTATTACGTACCGTTGACTCGAATTGGCAGGATTGTTTATCGCTTAGGCCTGCACCGAAGTTTCATCGATTATCTTCCCAAAAAAGTGCTCGTGACGGCCCGCGAGTTGCGGGATTCCTGGTACAACCGCCGCTTTTCAACGCCCGCACAAGAGTCCTAGAGGATATTCATGCCTGGAATTGCCGGTCTTATAACAAGGATGCCGCGGGCGCGTGCCGTTACGCTTTTGTCGCGGATGCTCGAGACGCTTCGTCACGAGCCCTTCTACGAGACCGGGACTTGGATTAATGAAGCCCTTGGCGTGTACGTTGGGTGGTGCGTTCGGAAAGGTTCGTTCTGTGAGGGGATGCCGGTTGCTAACGAGAAAGGTGATGTCACCCTCGTTTTCTCAGGCGAGGAATATTCCCAGCCACGTACGGTTCGGGGCTTGAAGGACCGGGGGCATTCTTTCGATGATCGAGGCGCTGCACATCTTGTACATCTCTATGAGGACGACCCCAACTTCCTCCTTGGCTTGAATGGGCTGTTTCATGGTCTTGTGGCGGACAGAGCGCGTGGCGCCGCAACCCTCTTCAACGACCATTACGGGATGCATCGCCTGTGCTATCACCAGTCGAAAGACGCCTTCTATTTTGCCGCAGAAGCCAAGGCCATTTTGGCAGCGCGTCAAGAACTCCGAGAGGCTGATCCTCGCAGCCTCGGCGAATTCGTCTCGTGCAGTTGCGTCTTGGAGAACCGCACCATCTTTAAGGATATTAAGGTGCTCCCTGCCGCCTCGGCATGGGTTTTCCGGAACGGCGTGATTGAAAGCAAAAACACTTATTTCGAGCCCCGCCAATGGGAAGACCAGGAGCCGCTCGATCCGGAATCTTACTATCGGGAACTGCGGGACGTCTTTTCGCGAAACCTCCCCCTATATTTTTCCGATAGCGAACGGACCGGAATGACCCTTACGGGAGGAATGGACACGCGCATGATCATGGCGTGGCACGCGGCCGCGCCCGGGTCGCTTCCCTGTTACACATTCGGGGGAACGCTTCGCGATTGTCAGGACGTGCGAATTGCACGGCGAATTGCCAATGTATGTAAGCAGCCACATGAGGTGATTCCGATTGGAGACGAATTTCTCTTCAACTTTCCGCACTACGCTGAACGGACCATGTATCTGACGGAAGGAGGCGTTGACGTATATCGCGCGTCCGACCTTTACGTGAGCGAAAAGGCCCGCAGGATTGCGCCGGCAAAAGTCGTGGGAACCTATGGCAGCGAAATCATACGTCACGCCGTGATGTTCAAGGCGATCCCGCCGCCGGAAGGGCTATTCAATTCCGAGTTTCTTCTCTCGGTTCGGCAGGCCGAGAATACATACGGTGCATTGCGCCGCGAACAGCCGCTAACGTTTGCCGCCTTCAGACAATCTCCTTGGTATCACCAGGGGATTCTCGCTCTGGAGAGCAGCCAGCTCACAGTGCGATCACCCTATATGGACAACGATTTCGTACGAACCGTGTATCGAGGTCCCCACACTGATGCCCTCAATGGCGACATCCGTCTTCGCCTGATCAGGGAAGGCAGCCCAGTCCTCGGTAAAATCCGGACGGACCGTGGCATCGGCGGCAACGGCGGTACTCTTTCTTTAATTACTCGGAACGCCTTGGAGTTCACCTTCAAAGCAGAGTACGCTTACGACTATGGCATGCCACAGTGGCTGTCGCGTACCGACTACATGCTCTCCCCACTCCACCTCGAAAGACTCTTCCTGGGGCGCCACAAAACGTCTCATTTTCGCGTCTGGTACAGAGACGTCTTGGCGGGATACGTTAGAGATATGCTACTCGACAAGCGAACGCTTTCGCGTCCATACCTGGAAACTAAGAGAGTTGAGGCCATCGTGAACGGCCACACTAAGGAAGGCCTGAACTACACCACCGCGATTCACAAGCTCCTCTCTATGGAACTGTTACAACGTCTTTTCCTGGATTCGAGCTCCTAGAATGAATGCTTCGCTTGCCGATCTTGTCTATGCCTGCGGGATCGCCGGTCTGTTTTTTCTCGACCGCGATAAAGCGCTCAAGACGTCCAAAGCTCTTTGGATTCCGGTCATGTGGCTGTGGTTCATTGGGTCGCGAGGGCCATCTGTCTGGCTCGGTATTTCTCCGGAGGCTGGAAGTGACGCCCAAATGGATGGGACACCTCTAGATAGACTAATCTTCATGTCTATCCTCCTCGCTGGCTTCATTGTATTGGTCCATCGTGGGAAGGCAATTGCGGCGCTTAAAACGAATTGGCCGGTTATCATTTATTTCGCGTTTGGCCTAGTGAGCGTCGTTTGGTCAGATTTTCCGGGCATCGGCGCAAAACGGTGGATTAAGGCCACCGGCGATTTGACCATGGTGTTAATCATTGCCACGGATATCAACCCTACGGGAGCATTCAAACGGGTGCTTTCCAGAGTCGGTTTCATCCTTCTTCCTTGCTCGGTCTTATTAATCAAGTATTATCCGACTTTAGGCCGTTGGTATGACCCCTGGATCGGGACCCAGTTTAATACTGGAGTCACGACGCACAAGAACTTGCTTGGAGTTATGGCGTACGTCATTTCGCTGGGCACTTTGTGGCGCGTCCTGGCACTTCTCCGGGATAAGCACGAACCAAACCGTGGACGCCATCTTATTGCTCAAGTAACCTTGCTTGCCTTCGGCATCTATCTTCTAGTGCTGGCCGATTCTGCTACGTCGAAAGCCTGTTTTACGCTCGGAGCTATCTTGATAATCGCTACGAGTCTTTCATCTATCCGACGCCGTCCTTGGGCCGTGCACGCCTTGGTCTTGATGATCCTGCTTATTGGAGCCGACATAATGCTATTGGGTGGTGGGGCGACCTTCGTTCACGCGCTGGGTAGGAAAAGCGACCTCACCGGGCGAACAGCAATTTGGGAAGAATTGATCCCCCTGTCGCCAAACCCTGTCTTGGGCGCTGGTTTTGAAACTTTTTGGCTGGGATCACGTTTGCAACACATCTGGGCAGCTAATCCCGGGAATAAACTTAACGAAGCACATAACGGTTATATAGAGATTTATCTCAATCTGGGATGTGTGGGACTGATCCTGCTGACAGTTATATTAATCAGAGGATTTCGTCACGCGGGGCTCGCCCTTCGTGGCACTGACCCAGCCCTCGCCAGCCTTCTGCTCGCGTATGTTACCGCTGCCACCATTTACAGCATCACAGAAGCGGGGTTCAGGAACCTGAGTCTGAATTGGTTCTTCTTGCTTTTCTCGGTTGTCTTCGGGTCGAGCCTCGTTTCAGGTGTGATCACCGTTGACACCAAAACCGCGGCTTCCGAATCTCTAACGTCCCAACCGAGAATAGCTCTACCAACGGCCCGAGATGCGTTTGACGTGGGATCTCTCAGACGAGGTTCTTGAGGCCATTTCCCTCTAATATCGGCAGGCGTCTGGTGTGCTTCCCTTAATTAAGCGCCCGAGACCAATGCCCAAGATTTTACAAGCTGCAGAAATTCTCGAGAGTTGATTATCTAGACTAACATGCAGGCCTATAGCACACCAACGAAGGACACTAGCGAAGCTGACGCCCGTTCGACCAATCTGGCAGGCACTTCTAGTCTTGGTGTAAAGATTGGATTGCTCACAGGTGGATTTGACAAACCTTACGTCTATGGCTTAGCCACAGCGCTGGCCGCAAAAGGCGCATTTATTGATTTAGTGGGCGGTGATGCGGTGGACTGCCCCGAATTTCACACTTCAATGCATGTAAATTTTTTGAACTTTCGTCACAAACCCAGTAAAGACGAAGGTCTGATCAGGAAAGTGACCAGTGTGCTGAGCTTTTATGCTCGCTTGATTCAGTACGCCGCTGTCTCCAAGGCGAAGATTCTTCATATCATCTGGAACAACAAGATTTATTTCTTAGATCGAACACTGTTGATGCTGTATTACAAAATGTTGGGCAAGAAACTCGTCTTTACCGCTCATAACATAAACGCTGGCGTAAGGGACTCAAGCGATTCCTTCGTAAATCGGCTGACACTAAAGACCCAGTATCGTCTGGCGGATCACATCTTCGTACATACGGAAAAAATGAAAGGCGAACTAATAAAAGACTTCGGCATTCGCGAGAGTGCCATCACCGTCATTCCGTTCGGCATTAACAACGCCGTTCCGGATACGGATTTGACACCCCGAGACGCCAGACGCCGACTTGGCATTAGTGAGGGTGAAAAAACGCTCCTGTTTTTTGGCAACATTGGTACCTACAAAGGACTCGAGTATCTAGTCGCAGCATTTCAGGAAGTCCTCAAGAGCATTCCAGATTCCCGCCTTATCATTGCTGGCAAGCTGCGGGGAGACGCTCAAAAATACGCGAACGAAATCTTTGAAACGATTGATCGTGACATTAAGCCGGGCCGCGTCCTTCGACGAATTGAATTCGTTCCCGACGAAGAGACTGAAATCTATTTCAAGGCAGCGGACGCCTTTGTTTTGCCTTACAAGTTCGTCGCCCAGAGCGGTGTATTATGTTTGGGCTACAGCTTTGGAGTACCCGCAATCGCGACAGACGTTGGGTCCTTACGAGAAGATATCGTTGAAGGTGAGACAGGTTTCCTGTGCAGGCCTTGTGACTCCGCTAGCCTGGCATCCACGATAGAAAGATACTTCCACAGCGATCTGTACCAAAATGTGGAAAGCAGACGTTTGCACATACGAGCGTACGCAAACGAGCATCATTCATGGGACGTAGTCGCTGAAAGGACTCTGAACGTATACATGCAATTGTTGGGCAACCCTTCCACATGACATCATTCTTTTCGGATCCTGGTCCCAGCGGATAATGCCTGAATGGATCGGTGACACATTTCGCTTTTAGGTCGAGCACCATCGGCAATTAATTGAATTTCCGAAAACAATAAGGCGCCGCGCAAGCGGTCCACTCGCCAACTCGATCCACTGGAGTAACAATTGATCATTACTCGCACTCCACTCCGAGTTTCCTTCTTCGGAGGCGGCACAGACTATCCGGTTTGGTACAAGGAGCATGGCGGGGCGGTATTGTCGACCGCGATCGACAAGTATTGCTACATCACGTGCCGGAGACTTCCGCCCTTCTTCGATTACCGCAGCCGTATTTCTTATTCCAAGGTCGAAAATGTCGCAGATAACGATGCGATCGAGCATCCATCCGTGCGAGGCTGCCTGCAGTTTCTGGGGGTTCGCGAGGGCGTTGAGATTCACCACGTCGCGGATCTTCCGGCGCGCACTGGACTGGGAACGAGCTCCGCGTTCACGGTAGGGCTTCTCTTGGGTTTGTATGGGCTTTCCGACCGTATGCGTGACAAGCATGCACTGGCCCAAGACGCAATCCACGTCGAGCGGGAAGTACTGAAGGAAGCGGTTGGAGCGCAAGATCAAGTCGCCGCAGCTTACGGCGGCTTCAACCACATTAGTTTTGATGTCGGCGGAGATATCCGGGTACAGCCGATGCTCGCTGCGGCTAACAGAATTTCCGAGCTTCAGAATCACATGGGTCTTTTCTTTACTGGGTTCGCGCGCACCGCGTCCGAAATCGCCAAGGAACAGATCAGAGAGACTCCGAAACGAGAGACAGAGCTAAGGACAATGTTCCAGATGGTTGGCGAGGCAGTGGATATTGTGTCGAACGATCGCCGGCCGATTCGCGAATTCGGAAGTTTGCTGCACGAGAGCTGGACCCTCAAAAAATCTCTGACGAATAAGATATCGAATCCCTTGATTGACGAAATCTATGAAGCTGGGCGTGACGCCGGAGCGATCGGCGGGAAACTTCTTGGCGCGGGAGGAGGAGGATTCATGCTCTTTTTCGTCCCCCCCGAACGACGCGAGGCATTGATTTCACGGCTCCGCAAATACCTTTACGTGCCGTTCACATTTTCAAATCGAGGCGGCCAAGTTATCGTCTACGAGCCAGAACCGTCTTACGAAGGTGTGCCGGCGGTCTCGGTCTAGGGCACATGCCACGAATGCCGGATGCGGCTATTCTATCGGGGGGCTTCGGCCTCCGGTTGAGGGGAGTCATCGGAGAAACTGCCAAGCCGATGGCGCCCATCAACGGCCGACCGTTTCTGGAACTGCTTTTCAGGCAGTTGAAGCGACATGGATTTTCGCGCGTCATCTTAGGAGTCGGATACAAACACGAAACGATCCGCGAATATTTCGGAGAGCAGGCGTGCGGACTGGAACTCGTGTATTCGATTGAGACATCTCCTCTGGGAACCGGCGGTGCACTGCGTCAGGCGGCTGGATACATCGCCACGGATAATTTCCTCGCCATGAACGGAGACAGTTATACGGATGCTGACCTTAGTGGCTTGGTTCAAAAGCACGCGGGGAGTAACGCCGCCGTCACGGTTGTCGTAATACCTGAGACCCGAAGCGATGCTGGCTCGGTTGTGTTGGATCAGAACGGCAAGGTAAAAAACTTCGCTGAAAAGCGTGGTGTTCCTGAGTCCCGCTATCTCAGCGCGGGAATCTACGTTTTGAATAAGGGCCTCGTCAACAGCGTTCCACCCGCAATTAAGATTTCCATGGAGGAGCAGCTGTTTCCCCAATGGCTCGCAGAAGGCAAGGATATTGAGGCGTTTATTTTCGAAGGCAAGTGCATGGATATCGGCACGCCAGAGCGATATCAAAAGGCGCAGGCTGTGCTGGAAAAAGTGGAATCGCAAAGGATGATCGAAAGCGAGGGTCAATTATGAAGAGTCTGATTACGGGCGCAGCTGGATTCATGGGTCCGTTTTTAAGGGACGTTTGTTTGGATGCCGGCTGCTCCGTTCTCGGAATTGATATCTGCGAACCGCGGGAGCCGTGGGTCGGCGCTACCTTCGAACATTGCGATGTCCGGGACTACGTCCATTTTTCCAAACTCATCTTGCAATTCAAGCCGGACCGCATATTCCACTTGGCGGCCCAGAGCTACCCCACAGTTTCGATGGAAAAGCCGCGGGAGACTCTCGACATCAACGTGGGCGGAACTATCAATTTATACGAGGCTCTGCGCGAGTTCGGATTGAAGCCGATGGTCGTTGTAGCCTGCTCCAGTGCGGAATACGGCCCGGTTGCAGCCGCAGATTTGCCCGTCAGAGAAACTCATTCCCTTCGTCCGCTACACCCATATGGCGTTAGCAAAATTGGCCAAGACCTGATTTCGTCGCAATATTTCATCAACTACCAGATTCCCACCGTTCGGGTTCGAATTTTCAATACGACTGGACCAGGCAAACTTGGCGACGTATGCTCCGACCTTACAAAGAGGGCTGTTGAAATAGAACTAGGAATTAATCCACGAAAATGTTTGAGGGTCGGCAACGTTACTACCCGCCGGGCCATCGGCGACGTGCGCGATCTGGTGCGCGCTCTTTGGGTCGCGTCGGAACGCGGTGAGCTGGGCGACGTTTATAACGTTGGCGCCGCGGATGTTCACGCGGTCCAAGAGTTAATCGAAGCAATCCGCTCAAAAATGGGCATCACCTTTGAAATACAACAAGACCCCGCATTAATGCGGGCCGCTGACGAGCCGGTCATCGCAGGCGACACGACTAAGTTTTGCAGTCGCTGCGCCTGGAAGCCCGAGATTCCTCTTTCTGCCACTCTCACTGATATGCTGGAATGGTGGCGAGTCCAGCTTTCAAAGCCGACACTGGCGCCGCGAATATAGCAAATCGTGCGACAGGGAAGGTTGAACACCAGATGAATCAGGCAGAGAAGATTGGCAACCTCCACGATCTCGTGCGAGACCGCGTACAGCGCAGCATGGATGTAAAGAAGATGCTGCTACTTGATCGCACGTTTTGCGAGCTTGTGGCTAACGCCGCGATGCAGATCGTAAGGTCGCTCCGTGCGGGAGGGAAAGTCTTCTTCATGGGGAACGGTGGAAGCGCTGCGGATGCGCAGCATCTGGCTGCGGAGTTCACGGGCCGCTACTTGAAAGAAAGGCGGGCTCTGCCAGCTCTGGCGCTGAGCGCGAACTCCTCGTCTTTGACCGCCATTGGAAACGATTACGGGTTCGATCTAGTTTTTGCGCGTCAAGTGGAGGCGCTCGGCAGAGAAGGGGATGTCGCGGTTGGTATCTCCACGAGCGGGAATTCACGGAACGTGATCCGGGCGCTGGAAGTTGCAAAGTCGAAATCGATCTATACAGTCTCGCTCACCGGCGCATCCGGCGGCCTGATGAAGAGCATCGCGGACTGCGCGATTTGCATGCCGACGGATGAAACTCCTCGCATTCAAGAGAGCCACATATTAACTGGGCACATTATCTGTGAGATTGCCGAACTCGCGTTAATCGAGGATCCGGGAGACAAAGCCGAGAAAGATAATGCGGTAGTCGCGTCTGCGCACCGTGTTAAAGGAATTAAGTAGGCAGCGGAATCCGACTTGTTGCGAATCATTTTTTCAAAGGCAGACGCAAGCGTCAAAGGTCCGGCGATATTCATCGATCGCGATGGCGTCATAAATTGCAGGCGCGCGGACGATTATGTTTTGAACCTCTCGCAGTTCGTATTTGTTCCAGGCATCCGGGCCGCGCTGAAACAACTTTCGTCTCTTGGGTTGCCGATGATCGTTATTTCAAACCAGGCGGCCCTTGGGAAGGGATTGCTTGATACCGCGGGCCTTGAAGAGATCACCGCGCGAATGAGCCAGGCTCTGCTGGAAGATGGCACGGCCCTTACTGCCGCTTACTACTGTCCGCACCGGCAGGACGAAAACTGTGTTTGCAGGAAGCCCCAACCGGGACTGCTGCGTCAGGCTGCGGATGATTTCAAGATCGAGATGCACCAGTCAATTTTCATCGGCGACTCGGAATCCGATGTGCGGGCTGCTCGAGCGGCGGGCTGCGGGCCAATTCTCCTTGGGCCGGATACTCGAACCCCGTGGGAGTCTTTAGCGTGGATGAAGGATTTGCCGATCGCACGTCAAGCAGAAGAGCTCTTCGAAGTCGCCGTCAGATGTCTGCATGAGTTGGAGTCTTTGCGAACCCGAAGATCTGCTACGAAGTTGCCCATTGCGTAGTTGAAGTCTGACAAAGGAAAGCATCGGTTTCGAGTCCTGCTTTTCCACCGTCGGGGACGCGACCCAAACATGGATTTGTTAGCACCGATCAAGCTATCTCGCCAGCTCATTCGTGTTGTCCGAGATCACGGCGGCATTATTGTCCGTGGACGGTCTACGTGCGCCACAGCTTTCCCGGATCTTCAGATGTTTGGCGAAAAGAGAGTATTTCCCAAGGACGATTCATGAGCCGATTACGTATTCTCGTGTTAGCCCCGGATTGTAACCCAGAGGGTATAACCAATCCTCTCATAGGCTATTGTCACGCTGAGGCACTCGCCCAACTGCATGACGTGACCTTGGTTACTAATCCACTGAGCGAGGATGGGTTGCGCCGCGCTAAGGCACCGTTTCGTGCCATCGAAGTGATTCAGATGCCGCGCATTGAGTACATTCAGGAGTGGGTACGGAGGATCTTCAAATTCAACTTTCGTAACCAGGTTTTGACCGCGTTAAGTGTTCCCTTTTCTATTACATTCGAGTACAGTGCTTGGCGCCAGTTGAGGCGACGCATTTCCGCGGGCGAGTTCGATGCGGTCTTGCGCCTCTTACCATTAAGTACCATAACCCCAAGTCCTTTCGCTTTCTTCTTGCGGAAGGGTCCTATACCTTTTGTGGTCGGTCCGATTAATGGCGGCCTGCCGTGGCCGCAAGGCTTTAGCCAAGCTGATAATCAGAAGCAATGGATCTCGCCATTGAGAGGTCTGTATCGGCTCGTACCTTTTGCTCGCTCAACCTATCGCTGCGCCGCAGCGATCATAGCAGGTTCGTCCCACACTTGTTCCGAGCTTGGGGCGTATCGGGACAAAGTTTTCTATGTCCCGGAGAACGGGCTCAGCCGTTGGGTAGTCTCCGGCGACCTGCGCGGTTCGGGCAACAGCGGTAAGCTGGAACTAATTTTTCTCGGTGCACTGGTTCCCTATAAAGCATGTGATCTCGCATTGCGTGCAGCGGCGCCTCTCCTGCGAAGCGATTTGGCCCGGTTCACGGTCGTCGGCGATGGCCCTGAGCGGGACCGGCTTGAGCAGCTCACGAGATCTCTTGGGATCGAAAAGGCTGTGTCGTTCCTGGGATCCGTCAGCCATTCGGAAGCCCTGAAGTTGTTGGGCTTGGCGGACGTGTTGGTATTTCCGTCAGTGCATGAGTTTGGTGGGGCTGTAGTAATTGAGGCTCTCGCAGCCGGTGCCGTACCGGTGGTGGCGGACTTCGGTGGACCCGGCGATACCGTTCGTCCAGACGTGGGGTTCAAAGTGCCCCTCCGCAGTGAGAGCGATGTCGTATCAAACATCGAAACTATTCTGACACGCCTCGCACATGATCGGGACCTTCTCGAAAGCCTGCGGCAGCAAGGCATGTCGTATGCGCGTGAAAGCTTCAGCTGGGATGCGAAGGCACAGGTTGTTACTCGGATCATAGACTGGGCTGTCGGGCAAGGCCCGAAGCCACAGCTACCGCCGCCAACGGCGTTAGCTGCCGGTGTTGGCTCCTCCCGGTGAAGAGCCGCGTCGTACGCCAGAACGGCGTGCGGTGGACAGGTTCTCCGGGAGGTAGGGCTTTATCGTCTGGGAGAACCCGGGTTTACGCGCCTCTTATGTTGCGCGGAAGAGGAGACGCGGCACCGAAGTTTTTGGACTACGACCCTAACGCGCCAACTCGATAGATATTAATTTACGGTTGCGTTGAGATTAGTAGGGGCCGCTGGCTGGGACGTAAGACCGCTTCCGCCGTAACATGTATTCGCATCAAACGGAAACGGGCCGCCCGTGCCGTTAGCCGTCGATCCCGAAAGCGAGTTATAGCAGTCTTCAGCCGGATTCGTATAGGCGAGTCCTCCAGTTCCAGAGATGTTGCCGCCTGTCACGTCCGGCCCGATGATCGGCCAAGGCTTGCTTGAAGGCCACCACGAAGGCTTCGATGAGTAGTAGAACGACGCCGGAAGAGTGTGACTGCTCGGGACAGTATTTGCGTAGGCTTGCTGCGAGGTGGCGAGATTGGCTGTGACAGGGACATCACTGCTATTGAATAGACATTTTGCGGCACTGAATCCGTTCACGGCGTCGCAATTCCCCCAAAGCATAATCGTCTGCGGTACAGTCGTATCCGCAGGCACGACAGAACCGTTGTGATTGTCACCAACACCAATGTTGAGGATATTGCCATCCACCTCAGACGAGCCGCCGACGTTCTTGTAGTTGGTCTGGATTCCCGTCGTACCGAGCACGTTGCCTATCAAGTTATAGAAGCGATTGTTTGAGTAGACTTCTATGGGATTAATCGCGCTGGTGCAAGTCCCCCACGTCGCACCAATGTAGGAGGCATAATCATTGTTCTGCGGCCCGCTCGCCCAGCAGACAGGATTCGTCCCGGCATAACGGTTGCGAAATGCCGTGTTGACGTTGTGCGTTCCGTGGATGATGTCTCCGTCGTAGACCGAACCGACGTTTCCTTCGGACAGGTTGTAATCATCGTTAACGGCATGGATGTTCTGCATCGGAATCACGAACCCGCCGCCGCCTGCGGTGTAGTATCCGTTGATCTCGAAGTTGTAACCGACAACCCATCCGCTGCATCCCTCGTTGAAGATGATTGCGCCTGCTACGGCCTGGATGATGTTGTTCTCGAACAGATTGTTGCTCGCAAGGAAGCATTCCAAGCCGTAGGACGTGGATGAAGAAAAACGGGTGAAGAATAGGTAGTTGTTCCTCATGGTGATGTTGGTGGAATACTGCACGTTGATATGGTCGCGGCAGCCGTTGAACGTGCGTATCCCTGAAACCCAACCATTGACGACGTTGAAGAATCCAACTTCGGTGTTATTGGCTCCAAAGCTGCAAGATAGATTCGACCCATCTATTGCAAGGTTCTGCACGCCAACGTTTCTATCGGGAGTTGTCGCCCACGCTGCCTGGGGACTCAGGGAACTGGACCAGTTGTTTTCGACAAGCGGCGGGCTAATCGTCACCGCTACGTTCGTGCCGGAGCAAGATGTACCAATAGTCGTCGAACCATTGCAGCCCGTGACGACATGAACATGAACTTGGTCGCGGCCCGTAAGCAGAGAGCTTCCTTGCGCGGAGTAAGGACCAGCATTTCCAGGCGAGGTAAAGGGATTGCCCCCGGTAGTGTCCTGCCGTTCCAAGACAGCCCCTAAGTCTGATGGCGTGTCTAGTTGGTCGAGGATGATGGGATTGCCGATTTTAAGGTTCGGAACGCTCGCCAGCGTGATGACTGTCGTGCCTTGGGAGTATCCAGCGGTCCAACTCACCGGACCGTTGGTCCACCCGTTGTTGCCTCCGCTGCTGCCTGTCCAATTAAAGTCGCTGCTCTCGAAGCAGATAAGTGAATAGAGTCCGTAGCAGTTATCTCCACCCGTACCTGTGTTTCCGTAGAAATAAATGAACGTCGAGTTCGCACCCATTCCGCGAATCTCGATGTTGCTCTGGCCCTTGACGTAGATGGAACCCGATAGATAGAAACTCCCAGTGCCGAGTTGTATATATTGATTCGTCCCGCATGAGTTGATGGCAGTCTGGATGGTTGAAGGGCTACCGGGGCTACCTGAAGTTCCATAAGCAGCGATGGTCGAGCCGCACTGCGTCCAGGAGGCCGAGGGGATGCCGCCGCTTACACCGGCAGATGACCAGTTAGCCGCCCGACTCGGTGCAATAATGCCTGTCCATGGAGCTTGCGCGTGAGAACTAAGTGGCAGAGCAGCGAGCAACAGAACCAGTTTTAAAAATGACTGCGGCCGTATCATTTCAGTGTCCCCCCATTCAGAGGGAAAGGAATGTCCGTCGAGCCGTCTCAAGATGCGACATTCCGATCCAATTGGCGTTGGTTTCGGCTTCAAGTATATGTTTTATCTTCTGTACGTCACGTGTGGAATATTAGCTCTCTGTTGGGGACGAATGCTACTGGCCAGTGGAACAGTTAAGGGACGAGGCAAAGACCTTGTACTTTCAGACATGCGGCGCGATCGGTGGCTGTTACGTCTGGTCATCGGAAGCCAACTACGATGGGTTGAGCCAGCACTGTTCGTAGCTTCCAGAAGTAGAATCGGACTCGTGGATGATTCAAAAGAAGCGGGTCTTTTTTCCCAGGCCCTCTCTGGTTCCGCTGACTTGAAAACTCGAGGGCCTTGCTGACCAGAGCCTATTTCAAATGACTACGAAGCGCTGAATGGATGATGGTTAAGTTGCCCAAGACGTGAGATAACTTTGCATAGCAGCGCGAGCAACGCGACGGCCGCGAATCGCTTCTGAGCAGCAGTTTTGCTTGGCGAATGAAGGGCTGGGAAATTCAAGTCGGTGTGCTTTTCCTGACTTAACGGGACGGGATGCCGCGCGGATGCCTGCCCGGCCTTCACGGTCGCGTAAATGGGGGATCTTCGATACCAGCGATCTGCGCTCGGAAGTGGTGGTCGCCCGCTGGCTTTGAAATCCCGATGGTTAATTGGTTCTTATGACGGGCTGTTGCCTACCTCTACAGGCAGCCCCGGCAAACTCCTCGCGGTACTTATGGGACATCGTGACGCCCGGGGAGACTACACGAACAGGAGGCGAACGCATGTACATTTCACAGCGCACGAAAATCCTAGTGGAAAGATTTCTCCAGAGCTACGGTCCCACCAGCATTAAGAAGCTGCTTTGGGACAGGGAATTTTCAGGCACTAAATGGGACTTTATAGACCACACGGAGGGCGATTGCGTCTACGAGAACCTTGAGAAATATGCGCGGAACGGAAACATCCTAGACCTGGGATGCGGTCCCGGGAACACAGCGAACGAGCTGGCGGCAAGCGCCTACCAGAGATACGTTGGCGTGGACATATCCCAGGTGGCTCTCGAGAAGGCCCGAAGGAGAACCATCGTCAATGGCCGAGCGGGGAAGAACACGTTCGTTCAAGGGGACTTTGTCAACTACGAGCCAATCGAGAAGTTCGACGTAATTCTGTTCCGCGAGTCCATGTACCACGTGCCGATGGGGAAAATTAAGCATACCTTGGACCGCCTCTCGAGGTATTTGAAAGAGGGCGGGGTTTTCATCGTTCGGATGTATACCGCCGATGGCGATAGTGGCGGCAAAGAGAAGCCCAGGCCAACTGCCATGATTCGCATCATGGAGACAGAATTCGAAGTAGTGGAGAAGCGCCGCTACGACGGCGAGCGCCACCCGCACGTTCTTGTCCTCCGGCCGCGTCGTCGACGATAAGCCCTCTGTCGCAACACATGCGTCTGAGTTCTCTTTCGATTGCATACCAATTCCACAGCGGTTGCTAAGCTTTAACCAGACCTCCGACCTCTCCCGAGGTATGTTCTTGCGAAGTGAACCCCCGACCGGGTGGACCACGGATCTTTTAGAGATTAGGAGTAGGCAATGAACACCTCACCTTTTGGGGCCTGGCGGATGGCGATGGACTGAACGCAAAGGAGCGCTCTTTGAGAATCAGCATTTTCGGAATGGGTTATGTTGGGACGGTTTCAGCGGGGTGCCTTGCCAATGACGGGCATGAGGTCGTGGGGGTAGATCCAGTACCCACCAAGGTCGACCTGATCAATGCCGGCCAGTCGCCAATCATCGAGGAGCAAATTGGGGAACTTATTGCCTCGACCGTCAAGTCCGGCAAGCTCCGGGCTACCTGCGACCAGGACCGAGCGGTCCGCGAAACGGAGCTATCATTCGTTTGCGTCGGGACACCGAGCCAAACCAACGGCAACCTCGATTTGGCCTATATCCGGCGCGTTTGCGAAGAGATCGGCAAAGCGATTAAGAATAAATCGGCCCGTCACACGGTCGTCATTCGCAGCACGATTTTACCGGGCACGATGCGACGAATTGTGATACCAGTCCTGGAGGATTACTCTCAAAAAAAGGCCGGAGTCGATTTCGGCGTCTGCAACAATCCGGAGTTCTTACGGGAAGGTTCGGCGGTAAAGGATTACAACGCCCCTCCCAAGACGGTGTTTGGGGAGTCGGATCGCGCCAGCGGCGACCTGCTGGCCGCGCTCTACGCGAAATTGGACGCTCCGCTGATTCGGACCGATATCGAAACAGCTGAGATGGTCAAGTATGTCGATAATAGTTGGCACGCGCTGAAGATCGGCTTTGCAAACGAAATCGGGAACCTTTGCAAGTCGTTTTCGATCGATGCGCACGAGGTCATGAAGATCTTCTGCCAAGACAAGAAACTCAACATATCTCCGGCTTATCTCCTGCCCGGGTTTGCTTTTGGGGGGTCGTGTTTGCCAAAGGATCTGCGGGCCCTAGCGTACCAGGCTAAGACGCATGATTTGGAACTGCCCATAATGAATTCGATCCTGCCGAGCAACGAGTTGCAGGTTACCAGAGGTCTGCAGATGATTACGGCAAATGGAAACAAGCGGGTGGGCATTTTGGGCTTTAGCTTTAAGGCGGGCACCGACGACCTGCGCGAGAGCCCGATGATCGAAATCATCGAGCGTCTTATCGGGAAAGGCTACGATCTGCGGATCTTCGACAAGAATGTGAACCTGGCAAGCCTCGTTGGGGCCAACAAGGATTTCATCCTTAATCATATTCCGCACATATCGAAGCTGATGGTCAACGGGATCGACGCGGTTCTGAGTCACGCACAGACCGTCGTGATCGGCAACAAAGATGCGGATTTCATGAGCGTACCCGAACGTCTGCACGCCGACCAACGGCTGGTGGATTTCGTTCGGATTACAAACCACAGGAGCGACAATGGCAAGTACGACGGTATCTGCTGGTAACGAACCACAGGTTCGAAGTGGCGGCGGAATTTCGAAGAATGAGGTTTTCGAGTCGATAGGCCGTCTCTACGGCTGGTTGGAGAAGAACGACTACCAGGGCTACGATGTCTTTGATGGTTTGAATGCGTTCGTTCGACCACTGACCTTCGAAAACAAGTTCCTACGGACGGTGCTCCAGCAAGGGATTCGGCGATTTCCTCTTAATACGCGTCCACTCCTTGGAGTTCGCAAGGATTACTCGAGCAAGGGCATGGGTTTCCTGGCGAGAGGTTTCATTCGTCTCCACCAGGCGACGGGTGAACAGATCTGGGCGCATAAAGCTGAGTTCGCGCTGCAGTGGCTCATCGAGAATCAATCCATGGGCTATTCGGGCGCTTGCTGGGGAAATCACTTCGACTATCAATGCCGGAGCTTCTATCTCCCTAAGAACGTTCCAACCATCGTCTGGACCGCTCTGATCGGGCACGCATTCGTGGACGCGTACGAGCACTTCGGCAAAGAAACCTACCTGCGGGTTGCTGCGAGCGCATGTGAGCACATCCTGCGTGATTTGGACGTGCTGGTCGAGGGGGACAGCGTCTGCATAAGCTACATTCCGACGGAAAACAAGCAGGTCCACAACTCGAGCACGCTGGGCGCCGCTCTTCTGGCGCGCGTGTATTCACACACACGAAACGAACCCTACCTGGAGCTGGCGCAGAAGGCGATGCAATATTGTGCGAATCATCAGAGGACGAACGGCTCCTGGTATTACGGCGAAAACGCGAATCTACACTGGGTAGACAACTTCCACACGGCGTACGTGCTGGATTGCTTCAAACATTACAGTACGTCGACGGGCGACAAGCGCTTCGACGACAAGATGATGAGGGGATACGAGTATTGGAAGAAGACGTTTTTCCTACAGGACGGCACGCCGAGATACTACGACTACAAGGCGCTGCCGCTCGACATTCAGTGCTCTTCTCAGGCGATTGACACGCTGGTTTTCTTTAGCGACCGCGATCCGGAGAGCATCCCCCTGGCATTGAAGGTCGCCAAATGGACGATCGACAACATGCAGGATTCCACCGGATATTTCTACTACCGGCGATACGCATCGTGGATCGTGAACAAGACCCCGACACTACACTGGGGACAGGCAACGATGTTTTGCGCGCTTTCCGGGCTCTACAAATCGCTGTAAGAAAATGAACCTACCATGAAAGAAAAGATACTCATTATTGTCGAGAACCTGCCGGTACCTTTCGATACGCGCGTTTGGAAAGAAGCCTCCTCACTACGCGAGAACGGTTACGAAGTGACCGTCCTGTGCCCACGGGGCAAGGGCTACGAACGCAATCACGAGGTGATCGACGGGGTCCATATCTATCGTCACCCGTTGCCGAACGAAGGGAATAGTGCGCTTGGCTATGCATGGGAGTACGGATGGGCGCTATTCTGGGAGATCCTCTATTCCTGGTGGATTTATCTGAGACGGGGATTCCACGTCATTCAAGCCTGCAACCCTCCCGACAACATTTTCCTGGTAGCACTCCCGTTCAAGGCTCTGGGAGTCAAGTACATCTTCGATTTTCACGACGCTAACCCCGAACTGTATCTTGCGAAATACGAAAGAAAAGGACGTCTTTACGACGTGCTTGTTTGGCTTGAAAAGATGACGTTCCGGTTTAGCGATGTGGTGATAGCGACCAACAACAGTTATAGGGATATCGCCATCACCAGAGGCGGACTCCATCCAGACAATGTGTTCATCGTCCGCAACGGCCCCGATCTCAAGACCTTCAAGACTGTGTCCTCGAACAACGCTCTGAAATATGGCAAAGACCACCTTGTTGGTTATGTAGGGACCATGAGTATTCAGGAGGGCTTGGATATCCTGCTGGATGTGGCGCTGTATATCAAGAGGTTAGGGCGCACCGACATTCATTTCACTTGCGTCGGCGGCGGGCCGTCGTTGCCCGAACTTCGGAAGATGGTGCAGGACAAGGGTCTGAAAGACATGGTCAACTTCACAGGAAGAATCCCCGACGAACAATTGCTTGAGATTCTTTCAACAGCCGATGTTTGCGTAAATCCGGACAAGCCCTGTCAAATGAATAGCATCTCCACAATGATCAAGATCATGGAGTACATGGCCTTGGCCAAACCGATCGTGCAATTCGATTTGAAGGAAGGTAGATTCAGCGCCATGGACGCTTCCCTCTACGCAGACAATGGGGCTGGAGTGGAGGATTTCGCTGCAAAAATTCTCTACCTGCTGAAGGATTGCGAGGCCAGAAAGAGAATGGGTGAGTTTGGTCGACGAAGAGTAGAGGAAGTCCTGGCTTGGGACTATTCGGTTCCGAATCTGCTTGCCGCTTACCAGATGGCTTTGAGCAAGCCCGCTAATTGATGATGACATACGAAAGGAATTTAGGTGTGGCGGCTAGCCACAGCTCGCAGCTCGCGGATGGCACGCGAAGGCGAAATCTGGACTTGAGAATGTTCCTGCACGCCGGGATGAACTCGCAGAAGATTTAGCACCGATGCCTCCATCTGCGGCAACACCATCTGCGCTCGTTTTGTCGCTACGTACCCAACAAGGAGCTGGGGTAGACCGGTGTTCAGCAATGCGGGACTTCTTGCGTTCAAGAACCGCTGGGTCCCGCAACCCCGGCGGCTGGTTTATTGGAGATTCCCTGATACGGCTTCCCTGGATTCAGTCAATGGCTGGAAATTAGAAATGGCAAAGCGCGTGTTTTCATTGATGCCCGACGGGTTGCGGACGATCGCTGGCAATCTCATCTACCGCCAAATCGGATAGCGGTTGCGAACGGTTGTGTGAGATTCTCATGAAGCTCAGGTACCCGCATCCGTTCGGCTGGAGTTGTCCGATGCGAACCGAGCGTCACGGGTTCGGGAAAGGACTTGTGCAAACAATGCTATCTTTTCTTAGAGGAACGTCTGCGTTGGAGAAAGTCGAAGATAGCTGACTTTCGACTAGAAGCTGTTGCACAACCCAGATTTGGCCCAATGGAATCAATAACTTAGCTAGGTTATGCAATACGCTCTAGGGAATGAACGGGCAGCTGACTATCAAAACTGTTTAGCCGCCGCATATAAAACCAAATCAGCTGATAAAGAAATGCTTTTGTCCGAAGCGTCCAATTCTCGAAGGAAGGTATCCTGTGGCGCGACGTCTACCCAAAAAGCCCGCATCTGCATGCCGTCAGGCAGACTCTTCAAGAAGAAGACTTTCCTATGCGGTCATTACGAAGCGCAGGACGTCCTCCAAGAAGTTGACGATGTGGATTTGATCTGTCTCGAGCCAGGCCCCGGATACGAATTCAAGGAAAGGTGGCAAAGACGCCTGCTCTTCCATGATGTTTCTCGAAGGCTGATCTTCCAGAATCCCGGCCTTAAAAAGGTCCGGCTCACGCAAGAATACGATCTGTTTCTTGCCTTATGCCAATACAACCACGATTTTCTCAATATCAATGCCATTGAGGGTTGGAAAGACCACTGCAAAGTGAGCGTGTGCTGGATAGACGAGTTTTGGGCGGCCGAGATTCCACAATGCCAATACTGGATTCATGCACTAAAAAAGTTCGACTACGTGTTTGTGGCTTGTCAGGGTACCGTCGAGACTTTGTCGAAGGCTATTGACAAGCCTTGCCGTTGGCTTTCTGGAGCTGTGGATGCGCTTCGGTTCAACCCCTATCCGAATGCACCCCCCCGTGTTGTCGATGTCTATAGCATTGGGCGGAGACGCGAGGGAACTCACAGAGAGCTATCCAGGGCGGCAGGGAAGGGATCGCTATTCTACCTCCATGACACGTTCGGAGGCTCTCTTTCGGATGTATACGACTACAGGGAACATCGCGATCTTTTCTCCAACGTGGCCAAGCGATCAAGATACTTTATGGTGGCGCCTGGAAAAGTGAACCTCCTGGATGAAACTCGAGGGCAAGAGGAAATCGGGCACCGCTACTACGAAGGGGCAGCGGCAGGCACAGTTATGATTGGGCAGGCTCCGAATTGTGATTCATTTTGGAAAATGTTCCCTTGGTCCGATGCGGTGATCAAAATTCAACCGGATGGTTCTGACGTGATAGATGTGATTGCGAAATTGGACAGAGTGCCGGAGCGGGTTCTTGCAATCAGCCAAAAGAATGCCAGTGAGGCCCTGCTGCGTCACGACTGGGTGTACCGATGGAAGGAACTACTTCAGGTTGCTGGTCTTGACCCCACGCCAGCATTGGTGGCACGCGAGCGACGTTTGAGAGAACTGGCGGATCTTATTCTCACCACGGCCGGTCCGTGTTCTTCGCAACAAGCCTCTCATCCTTGAGCTGTTGCCCTCTTGCTGAAACCGGGATCGGGACAAGGATACGTGACTTTTGGTCGCAATCCGCTACAGATTTCATTTTTGCGGAGGCACAGATCATCCTGCGTGGTACGGAAGTACGGAGGCGCGGTGTTGTCGAGTGCGATTGACAAACGCTGTATCTTGCCATGAAGCCCCTGGTTTCGATTCTGATTTCCGCCCACAACGCAGAGAAATGGATTGCGGATGCAATCCGATCTGCGATCGCCCAAACCTGGCCGTGCAACGAGATCATAGTTGTGGACGACGGATCCACGGATCGCACGACCGAAGTGGCGCGGTGATTTGCCTCAAAAGAGGTCGCGGTTGTTTCCACTGAGAACCAAGGGGTTGCGGCGGCGCGCAACCATGCCTTGCAATTCAGCCAAGGAGACTACATCCAGTGGCTGGATGCAGACGATATTCTAGCGCCGGATAAAATCGAGCGTCAGCTTACCACGTTGCAAAAAAGCGACAGCAAACGATTACTTCTTCCCTCCGCGTGGGCCTGTTTTTATTAACGTACCGACCGCGCTAGTTTTGTCACGACTTCCCTGTGGCAGGATCTTTCTCCCGTTGAGTGGCTCGTCAGAAAAATGAGTGAAAGCCTGTATATGCAAACCGCGACTTGGCTAACGAGCCGGGACCTTACTCAAGCAGCCGGGCCATGGGACACACGGCTTCTCAGTGGTGACGACGTCGAATACTTTTGCCGCGTTCTCTTGGCGTCTGAGGGAACTCGCTTCGTACCCGAGGCGAGAGTGTTCTATGGAATTACTCCATTGAGTCGGCTGAGCTACATTGGCACACCGGATAGAAAGAAAGATGCACTACTTCTCTCGATGAAGCTACACATTCAATACGCTCGCTCGGCCGAGCTTCACGCACTGGCCGCACAGCTTGGAGGTCCTCTGGAGATGCCTCGCCTGCGCCCCAAATCCGCATGGACGGAATCCATGTCTGGGTAGAAAGTTGCGAAATGGGATCAGATAGTGCTTCCACAGGTGAAGGCCTCGTCGGTGAGGTGTTGGGACAAGCCAATGTATGGCCTTGAGATTCGTCAGGCGTTCCGTGGCCGCATCGAAATGGAGGGGGTAGCAACATGTCAAGAGCGGCCCAACAAGTAGATAAGATCAAGTCTCTCTGGAACGAGCACCTGGAGGTTGCGAAGGCGCTTCATGGGCTTTCGTAGGATGTCTCAGAGGTGGTTGACATAATAGGCCTGTCGCTGGAAGTCGTGTGGCGATTTCATCTCCCGAAAGGGTTGACTCGTTGGTGAGCGTAATGGGACTGACGCAGTTCTGCCGAGACATTGAACACATGGATGTCGAAATTTAATTGACCAATTTAATGCATTCGACGAGAATGCTGCGAACATCGAGTGTCAACTCTCGCTTTAGAGGAGCAGGACGATCACATCTTCAAAAGGGATCAGGGATTGTTGAATCACTTGACTGGATCATTTGCAGGCCGTGCGCGACCCATTCTTCCGCACAAGACGATTTGCAGCCTAGTATTCCACATCGAGGACTGAACAGTTATGCCTTACGTATATACGTTGCCCGCTTCAGTGTCTTTTCGCGGTAAGGGTCTTTTCGGATATTCATTTGGCCCAATGAAGCAAAAGGATCTGGAAGTTCTGTACGTTGAGTCCGAAACGGGACATGACACTTTTATGATCTGTAGAGGTGTTACTCGGACCTACTATGTGCTTGCCGGAAGCGGCTCGTTTACGATTGAAGGTCATAAGCATGACGTTTGTCCGGGCATCCTGGTCGAGGTTCCTTCGGGCGTCGAATACTCCTATTCTGGCCGGATGACGATGCTGGCTTTTTGTCGACAAAGCTGGTTTCGCAGGAAAGATAAATTCACCAGATGGAACCGTGATGTCGTCGGGGAAAAAGCTCCATGGTCCCTCAATGATGCTTCTTTGTGGACACGACTCGTCAAGTTGCGGGTATTTGGAAAATCGCTTACGAACGCCTTTTTGCGTGTCAATAGCCATGTTTGGAACATTCTTCCCCCGTCCTTGATTTGCCTTCGGCCAATCGATTGGTATGGCCGGTTTTTGCACTCATTTGCTCGGACAAATGGTGTTCGAGCGCAGGCATTAAACACGTTCTTTCTCCGGAATCGGCCGGAGTTGGAATTAATACGACGTCTGGTTAGCAGCAAGAAAAACGGTGATACGGTTAGAATCGCCGTGCTGGGTTGCAGCACCGGTGCAGAGGTATATTCGATCGCCTGGACGATAAGGACTGCACGGCCCGACCTAAAGTTGAAAATGCAAGCAGTCGATATTTCGGACGAGGCAGTAAAATTCGGACGGCGTGGCGTTTATCCTCTGAACGCGAAGATGGTCCTGAACCGCGTTCAGGATTGCATGGCCGCAGGGCGTTGGCGAGTCAGCGCGACAGGCTCGGAAGTAGTCGATTCAGAAATTTTTGAGCGGCTGACCCTGGCTGAAAAAGCCGAGCTTTTTGACGCTCATGACCATGCGGCTGCGATAAAGAACTGGCTCAAGGAGGGAATTAACTGGTACGTAGCGGACGTAAGGGAACCTGAAATTCTCAATCGAATGGATCCTCAAGATATCGTGGTCGCAAGCAATTTTTTGTGCCACATGGAGCAGTCCGAAGCGGAGGGATGCCTGCGAAATATTGCGCGACTGGTCGCTCCTCAAGGGTATCTTTTCGTGTCCGGAATCGATTTGGACGTCCGGGAGAGGGTTGCTCAGCAACTCGGATGGGAACCAGTAACGGAGTTACTTGAGGAGATCCATGATGGGGACCCTTGCTTGAGGGGCCAATGGCCCTTCCTTTACGGCGGCCTGGAGCCCCTAAACAAAAGAAGACCGGACTGGAAAATTCGATACGCGGCCGCTTTCCGCTTAGCTTCCGCGACAGGCGTCCGGGGACCGCACAGTGAGACCGCCATCTGCGAGGAAAAGGTTTAAGACCCGCGGCGCAACCACCTTGCAGATATCCAGCGCTCGCTAATTTTTCAATTGGCGCACTCTTTGAAGGCGGGAATGTGGGTGAAGAAGCACGCCGCAGGCAAGGATAGCAGATAGTTGCCAGATCCACACGTTAACTTGGTTTCGCAAGCTGTCGCAACATGTTCCAGGGGGGCGGTTAGAACGCGATGAAGGATTTGAAACACCGGACCATTCGTGGTGGTCTCGCAAGACTTTGCGCCCAAGGGGCGAACTTTATCATTCGCCTTGCCTCTCTCATGATATTGGCCCGGCTCCTGGGGCCGAAGGACTTCGGATTAGTGGGCATGGTCACGGCTTTCACTGGCGTCTTAAGCCTGTTCCGAGATTTCGGGCTTTCGACTGCCACAATTCAGCGTACAACGGTGACAGACGAACAGATTTCAACATTGTTCTGGATCAACCTATTGGTTGGTGTACTCCTCGCGCTTCTGTCAGTGGCATTTGCACCGGCTATCGCTTCCTTTTACCACGAGCCCCGGCTCATCGGGGTGACGGCAGTTTTGGCGGCTGGATTCCTCTTCAATGCAGCAGGGGTACAGCACTCAGCGCTTCTCCAACGCCAAATGCGTTTTACCGCCATGGCAGTGATCAACACCATCGGAATGACCGTGGGCAGCGTCATTGCCATTGCCGGGGCAATGGCTGGCTACGGATATTGGGCGCTTGTAGCGATGACGGTCAGTTCTCCTCTCATCGCGACAATCGGCTTCTGGCTGGCTGCAGCCTGGATTCCGGGAATGCCGCAAAGGCGGGCCGGAATTCGTTCCATGATGCATTTTGGCGGGACGGTCACTTTGAATGGCTTGGTAGCTTATGTTGCTTACAACTTTGAGAAAGTGCTGTTAGGCCGCTTCTGGGGAGCCGATGCGATGGGGATCTATGGTAGAGCATACCAACTCGTCAACATTCCGACAGACAACCTGAATTCAGCAGTCGGCGAAGTGGCTTTCTCTGCGTTATCACGAGTCAAGGAGGACGCGAGTCGCTTCAGGAGCTATTTCTTGAAAGGGTACTCTTTAGTTCTGGCGCTGACTCTCCCTCTCACGGTCGTTTGTACCCTTTTTGCCAATGATGTGATTCTTGTGATCCTTGGCCCTAAGTGGACAGAAGCGGTGCCTATTTTTCGCTTGCTGGCTCCCACGATTTTGGTCTTTGCGCTCATCAATCCCCTTGGATGGCTGTTGTACTCGCTGGGGTTGGTGGGGCGAAGCTTGAAGATCTCGCTGGTCTTCGCGCCCCTCATCATTGGGGGTTACATAATGGGATTGCCTTACGGACCCAAGGGAGTCGCATTCGCCTACTCGGCGGTGATGACGTTGTGGGTCATTCCCCACATTACATGGTGCGTACACGGAACGGCTATTTCCTTCCGGGATATCCTGCTGGCGGTGAGCCGGCCGCTGGCTTCAAGCATCGCGGCTGCAGGACTGGCTTTTGCACTACGGTTATTCTACGGCCAGTGGTTGCCTTCTTTGCCCAGGCTCGTGCTAGAAACTACCGTTCTTCTTGTTACGTTCCTTGGGATCCTAGTGTTTGTCACAGGACAGAAATCATTCTACTTGGATCTCCTTCGCGAGTTGAGGAAGTCTTCGCTAACCAAAAGCGTGGAGCTTAGCTCGACTTAAGCAAAACGTGACCAGCCTAGGGCCGGAACTCCGCTCTCGTGCCAGCTAAGCGGCGCGTGAAATTGGTTGTCGAACGGATTCCGTAAACTGCGACCGTTTTTGCTAGGAGTGGAATGAATCCGCTCAGGCCATCAGAATTGAGTTTTTGATTGGTTGTGAAGTGGGATTTTCGGATTCGGGAAACATCAACACGGATTAGTGAACGCTATCTTCATTGAGATACGGTTTCTATGCGCAGATCGACAGATGTGAGGACCGAAGCAACACAACGGAAGATTGCTCTTTTCGGAGCCTTTGGTGTCGGGAACTTGGGTAACGAGTGCACGTTGCAAGCTCTTCTATACAACATTCGAAAGCATGTTCCGGATGCGGAAATTAGCTGTATTTGCCAGGGCCCTGAAGAGACGCGATCGGCATACAATATACCTGCCTCCCTCATCAAGGAAGTTCCACTCTCGCCGGTTAATAATCGCATTCTGCGATCGCTAAGAAGAATTCTCGTTGGCATTCCTCTGGAGTTGTTTCGATGGTTTAAGGCGATCGCCACGCTAAAAGATGTCAACATGCTCGTAATGACAGGAACAGGAATGCTGGGAGACTTCGGCATTGCTCCTCTCGGCTTACACTATGAAATACTGAAGTGGACAGTCGCCGCAAAACTGTGCGGGTGCAAAGTTATATTCCTCAGCGTTGGTGCGGGCCCGCTTAGTCAAGCCCTGAGCAGGCGTTTCGTGAAGGCGGCGCTGTCCTGTGCTGATTACCGATCCTATCGCGATCACTTCTCGAAGGATTATCTGAACAGCATAGGTTTTGACAGCGAACGCGACCACGTGTATCCGGACCTGGCATTTAGCTTTCCGACAGCTATGCTCCCCCGGAGTTCCGATAAAGGTAGCAAAAAACCGGTCGTTGGCGTTGGCCTGATGACTTACTTCAACAGGCGCTGCACCTTGCGGGAAGATGAGGCCATCTATAACGATTACATAGCGAAGATCGGAAATTTTGTGAACTGGTTGCTCGAAAGGAAATATACCGTGCGACTGCTCATCGGCGACGTTACCTATGACCAGCGTGCGAAACAGGACCTGAGAACATTCATCGAAAAACGAGGGATCGGTTACGAGAATGGGAGAATCATCGATGAACCGGCCGCTTCTGTTGAAGAGGTATTATCGCAACTTGCGGCAACGGATCTCGTTGTAGCGAGCAGGTTTCACAACGTCCTGTTAGCTCTGATGCTCGGCAAGCCGGTACTGGCGATCTCGTACCACGAGAAAGTAGATGCTTTGATGGAGGAGGCGGGGCTTGCGGCCTTTTGCCAGGACATCGAATCGATCGATGTGGAGAAAATGATTCGCCAATTCGCGACACTCGAGGAGCAGTCGAACCACATAAAGCAGCAGCTTAATCGAAAAGCCGAAGCTTGTCGCGTAGCACTGGATGAGCAGCACAATCGCATTTTTGATATTCTTCTCACGTGACCGCCAGCGTCGGCTGAGCAAGGGAGGCTTGCAAGTAATTGGGCCTGCTGGGAATGCCCCCAGGGCTACCCAGCGCGCGTACTTGTTCATCAGCGATCGCTAGGCTGCAGTACATCTGATTTTGTCGGATTTCTTCGCGACCTTGCTGCTGCTCTGGGGACCATTAGTGGGCCAAGCATGGATCGGCAGCGATCCAGAGTTGATCATAAAAAGCGGGTTTTTCCCAACCAGGCTGACCTGCGAATTGGCCCTCGGCAAGTCCCGCAGAGCCGGGCCTCAAAGCGACCGACCCCCAGTTGCAGCCAGTTGGTGAACGTAAACCGCTGACGGAAGAGTTTTTCCCACCGCGGATGAAAAACATTCCACAAAGACGGAATTGCATGTCAGCGCCAAGCCTGTGAAGTTTTAGCAAGTCTTTAAGATTCATGTATTTATAGAACTTCCGGCCGGTAAAAGGATGGGCCTGGGCGAGTTCGATTTTGGTAGCCTGATTGCGACATAAAGCCCAGAATGCGCGAGAATGTCTCCGTGTTCTCCAACGGGGTAGATTGCCTGCACTCTTCACGAGGGCGTAGGCATGAACGTCTGGCGTTGCCGACCAGCCCATTTGAATTATTGGCGGAACTTTGATTTGGCTCTTATAACCCAAGATGGATTCAATCCTCTGTTCCAGTTCTCATTAGGAGTCGCGTGAAATGAAACTGCTATTAACCGGGCATCAAGGATACATCGGCTCACTGGCGAGCCAGATGTTGACCGCTACCGGACACGATACGGTTGGTTTGGACACTGGTCTTTTCGCGGGTTGCGATTTTGGCACCTCGGCCCCCAAAATCCCGGAGATTCGCAAAGACATCCGAAACATATCGATTGCTGATCTCGAAGGCTTTGAAGCGATCATACATTTGGCGGCATTGTCGAATGATCCGTTGAGCAATCTCGATCCGGGTCTCACCTATGACATCAACTATCAAGCATCCGTACGTCTCGCCGAATTGGCCAAACGGGCAGGCGTAAGCCGCTTCGTGTTCTCTTCTTCCTGCAGCACATATGGTTCAGCCGGCGATGAGTTTCTTGATGAGACCGCTGCGCTGAATCCCGTGACTCCCTATGGAGACTCGAAGGTTCGGGTTGAGCGCGACCTTGCAAGATTAGCTGGCGCAAACTTCACGCCAACGTATATGAGAAATGCAACCGCCTACGGTGCCTCCCCGCGCCTGCGGTTGGATCTGGTGCTAAATGACTTTGTCGCGGCAGCATTTACCACAGGCCGTATTCATATCAAGAGTGACGGCACGCCCTGGCGCCCGATCGTGCACATTCGCGACATTGTCCAGGCCATGATCTGCGTTTTGGATGCTCCCAGAGATACTGTCCACAATGCGACTTTCAACGTGGGAAGCACGAGCGAAAACTATCGCATCAGCCAACTTGCCGCCATCGTAGAGGAAACCGTGCCTGGTTGCCGCATTGAGTATGCTCCGGGTGGTGGACCCGACAAACGCTGCTACCGCGTCAATTGCGATAAGATACTTTGCGTTTTGCCGCAATTCCAACCGCAGTGGACCGCGCGACGGGGAATCCAGGAACTCTATGATGCCTATCGCGCCGTAGGACTAACTGCCGATGATGTAACGAGCGGCCGGTATTTCCGCATTAACACCATTCAGCGCCTGCAAAAAGCTGGACAACTCGATACTGCGTTGCACTGGACGGCCGCCTCCTCCGACAGGCTTGTGCCGTCGCACTAGCTGAAGTGGAGCCGAACTGCGAGATCAAATCGGGAGAACCAATTCGATGATCTTTATAGAAACTAAACTCCGGGGCGCATTCGTGATTGACATTGAGCGCCGTGAGGATTCTCGGGGATTCTTTGCCCGAGTCTTCTGCCAGCACGAGTTTGATGCACACGGATTGAAGCCGATCATCGCTCAAGCTAACGTTGCGTATAACCGCAAGAAAGGGACGCTCCGTGGCATGCATTTTCAATTTCCACCGGCCGCTGAAACGAAATTAGTGCGCTGCACTCGCGGCGCAATCCTCGACATCATTGTCGACTTGCGGCCAGAGAGCCCGACGCATCTCCAGCACGTAGCGGTCGAATTAACCGAGGAAAACTGCCGTGCGCTCTACGTTCCCGAACGTTTCGCTCACGGCTACCAGGTGCTTCGGGATGACACCGAAACGAGCTATCAGGTCGGCGAGTTCTACACGCCCGGTTCGGAGGGAGGCCTGCTGTACAACGATCCCAGGCTGGGCCTGGAGTGGCCATTGGCAGTGAGCGTAATTTCAGATAAGGACCAGACCTGGAAGCGGCTCGAGGAACAAGAAAAAGAAATCAAACGGAGAATGAGTGCGCATCCGATCAAAGTAGCAAAGTAAATTCAGACTCCGCCGAGGACATTCGAATGATTATCGTTGATGACGCCTTGAAAGCACGGGAAAAGGAAGGGCGCCCTATCCGGGTCGCACTGCTGGGCGCCGGCTTTATGTCCCACGGCTTAGCGAATCATATTGTCCACACGAAGCAAGGAATGCGGCTTGTGGGGGTTTTCAATCGCCGGGTCCAGCGTGCTTTCGATCTTTGTCAATATGTGGGCGTCACCGATGTAGCCGCGCCATCAAGCCAGCAGGAGGCGGAGCTCGCCATCAGCGGGGGCAAGATTGTCGTGACCGACGACGCGTTCCTGCTGGCGCGTTCCACCGGGATCGACGTCCTTGTGGACGTCACAGGATCAGTGGAATTTGGGGCCCGCGTGGCCCTGGAGGCGTTTCGACACAAGAAGGACGTAGTCTTACTGAACGCAGAGATTGACGCAACCATTGGACCCGTTCTCCAACTTTATGCTGAAAAACACGGAGTGGTCTTATCCGCGTGTGATGGGGACGAGCCCGGACTCCAGATTAACCTTTACCGGTGGGTAAAAGGGCTGGGCTTGACTCCGCGCGTCATCGGCAACGTGAAGGGCCTTCAGGACCCTTATCGAAATCCGACGACGCAAAAGGGCTTCGCCGAAAAATGGGGGCAAAACCCCGCCATGGTTACGAGTTTTGCCGACGGCTCCAAAATCAGTTTTGAGCAGGCCATCGTCGCCAACGCCACCGGATTTTTGGTGCGTTCCCGTGGCATGTCGAGAGGCGTGGAATACAAAGACGATGTCATGAAGATTGGCAGAATCTACGACATTGAGGAGGTCCGCGGGCTGGGCGGCATCGTGGATTATGTTGTAGGCACACCCTTGACCAAACTGTACGTCCTCGCCGAACACCCGGATCCTAAGCAGCAGCACTATCTGAATCTCTATAAGATGGGCGATGGTCCGCTGTACTCGTTCTTTACGCCCTACCACTTGGTGCACTTCGACGTACCCAACGCTATTGCCCGGGTGGCCCTGTTCCGCGACTCCGTTGCCAAACCTTTGGGCGGCCCAGTAGTCGAGGTCTGCGCAGTGGCCAAGCGGGATTTGAAGGCCGGGGAGACTCTGGACGATTACGGCATGTATATGACATACGGCGAAGCGGTAAATGCGGACGAAATGTGTCGCAACCAATACATCCCCGAGGGACTGGTGGAAGGTTGCGTTCTAACCCGTGAAGTACCGAAAGACGCAGTCATAACCTACCGTGACATCACACTTCCCCCGAACAGGTTGGCGGACCAGTTGCGCGCTGAGCAATACCGGCATTTCCGCGGTGAAACCTGGTTGGAAGAAGTCGTCGCCTCGCGCGTCTGAGAACTAGGTACACAGCGAAGGAGTCCACATGAAAGTTGTTCTTTTCTGCGGCGGGCTGGGGCTACGCATTCGCGATGCGGAAGATATTCCCAAGCCTATGGTGGCCATCGGTTACCGACCAATTCTTTGGCATGTCATGAAATACTACGCCCACTTCGGGCATAAGGATTTTGTTTTGTGCCTCGGGCATCGAGCCGAAGTTATCAAAAATTACTTTCTACATTACAACGAATGTGCTTCCAACGATTTTGTCCTTTCTGGCGGGGGCAAGAAGGTCGATTTGCTGAATAGCGATATCCATGATTGGCGAATCACCTTCGCGGATACGGGAATCAATTCCAATATCGGGCAGCGCTTGAAAGCTGTGGAAAAGTACCTAGAAGGAGAGGAGGAATTCCTGGCGAACTACAGCGATGGCCTGACGGACATGCCACTACCCCAGCAACTTCAGCACTTTCACGAGCAGGGCAAAGTCGCCAGCTTTCTCTGCGTGCGTCCGAACCTAAGCTATCACTTGGTGTCACTGCAGCAAGGTGATGGCAGCCTGGTTTCAGAAATCCACGCCATTAACGACGGAAACGTCCGGATCAATGGTGGATATTTCATCTTTAAGAAGAAGATTTTCGACTATATTCGCGCGAAAGAAGAGCTGGTCATTGAGCCATTTCACAGATTGGTTGCGGAGAAGCAATTGATCGGCTACCCTTACGATGGCTTCTGGGCCAGCATGGACACTTTCAAGGACAAGCAGCAACTCGAGGGCCTCTGCGCCGGCGGCACCGCGCCTTGGGAGGTATGGAAGCTCAATGACAAGGGCGGAAATTGCTGAGGCCAGCGGGATAGCGAACCAACGCACATGCTTGCTCTAGATCTTCCTCGAAAAGCCGCGGGTCCCCTCAAAATCCTCTGCTTAGGCGCACATTCCGATGATATTGAAATCGGCTGTGGCGGCACCATTTTGCGCCTACTCGCCAGCCGGCAAGAGGTCGACATCGTCTGGGTAGTATTCGGAGCCGGCAGCAAACGCGAGCAAGAAGCACGCGCCAGTGCCGCCATCTTTCTAGGTCAGGCCAAGAACAAAAATATTATCGTCAAGAATTTTCGCGATAGTTTCTTTCCGTTTGAAGGGGCGCAAATTAAGGATTGTTTCGAAGAATTAAAATCAACCTCGCCTGATCTGATTTTCACGCACTACCGCAAGGATGCACATCAAGATCATCGGCTGATCGAGGAACTCACGTGGAACACTTTCAGGAATCACTTCATTTTGGAGTACGAGATCCCGAAATATGACGGTGACTTGGGGCAGCCGAACGTATTCGTGCCGCTGGATCAAGAGATCTACGAGAAAAAAGTTCGGTACCTCATGGAAGCGTTTGAAACCCAACGGTCCAAGCAGTGGTTTGGAAAAGACACGTTTCTTGCCCTCATGCGCCTGCGTGGGATGGAATGTGTCGCCGCTAGCGGATACGCCGAAGCATTCTATTGCCGCAAACTCATGTTGTAACTATACCGGTAAATACTCGATCCCCTTGAGCCATTTGGATTGTTCCCCGGCTGCCGAGTTGATCTGGGCTGCAACCTCGATCATTGTGGCTGGTTTCGCCCGAGCCGGCCTTGCCTATCGGACATAGCTACTCTCCAATTTATTCTTTTCCGCCCGACTAACCACCCTCAGCGTCACTGATAACTGGCGGTACCGGGGACACTGCACAAGAGGTGAGGGGCTTCATCCAAGCATAGGCTTCGGAAGCGACCTCAGCTTAAATTGCGCATCGTTTACCCTGCTTATAATCTTGAAAAGGTTTGGACCAAGGAATGCTCGGTTTGCATGCAAAACCTTTGTCGGGAAGGAAGTTTCTCTTGGCAAAGCCTTTTGCGAAAGTCTCCCGTTAAAAAACCCAAGCAGTGAATAATTGATAGTGAATTGATTTGATTTTCCAGGGAAGAAATTGCAAGGTTTTGGCGTGAGGAGCGCTGAAATCTTGCAATTTTATTTTGGGGGGGAACGGATGAAACCGCGAGTGAGACCGCAGGACAGTGGGGTGGAAGAACTGTTTCGTGCCAAGCTGAAAAACATCATCAACTTGCGGCATGAACTGGTGCGGCTCGGTGATTTGATCGATTGGGCGCGGCTGGAAGCGCATTTTGCCCCGTACTACAGCAAGGCGGGGCGGCCGGGGTTGCCGATCCGGCTGGTGGTGGGGTTGCATCTGCTGAAGTATATCGAGGGGTTGTCGGATGAAGCGGTGTGCGAGCGCTGGGAGCGCGATCCGTCCATGCAATATTTTTGTGGCGAGGAATATTTTCAGCATTCGTTTCCGCTGGAGCGTTCGGGGATGACACACTTCCGCCATCGGGTGGGCGAGCAGGCGCTGGAAACTTTGCTGCAGGAAACGCTGGCCGCCGCGCAAGCGGTGGGGCGCTGAGCGTGAAAGCGACGGACGCGGTGACGGTGGACACCACGGTGCAGGAGAAAGCGATCGCCCATCCGACCGAGCACGGGTTGCTGCTGACAGCCATCGAGCAGTTGGGCGCGCAAGCGAAGAAAAGCGGATTGCGTTTGCGGCAGTCCTACGTGCGGGTGGCGCGGCGTGCGGCGATGAAAACAGGACGTTACCTGCACGCGCAGCAAAAGAAGCGCGCGAAGGAGCAGGTGAAGTTCATGCGCGTACGGCTGCGGCGTTTGCAGCGCGACATACGGCGCAAGATGGCGGCAGCTTCTGGCTTAGCGGAAAGGCAAGTGAAGCGGCTGGAGATCGCGCTGGCCAAGGCTTGGCGCATTGCGCAGCAGCGGCGCGGCGATCCCGGTTATCTCTATTCCTGGCATGCGACGGAAGTGGAATGCATCAGCAAGGGCAAAGCGCGTGCGCCGTACGAGTTCGGCTGCAAGGCTTCCCTGGCCACCAATCTGCATCCGGCCAAGGGTGGGCACTTCATTCTGCATGCGCAGGCGCTGCACGGAAATCCGTACGACGGCCACACCCTGGCGGCCGCACTGGAAGACATTCGCAAAATCGTGGGGCGCGCGCCGCAACGTGTGGCCGTCGATCAAGGATACAAGGGTCATCACATCACGCTGCCACACACGGCGGTTTACATCACCGGCCAGAGACGCGGCGTGACGGGGAAAATCAAACGATGGCTGAAACGGCGCGCCGTGGTGGAACCTGTTATTGGTCACGCCAAAAACGGCGGTTTATTGGGACGCAACTGGCTGGGAGGCCGCACCGGTGATCGCTCCAACGCACTGCTGGCCGCCGCCGGCTTTAACCTCCGGCAACTGCTCCGCTTCCTGAAACGCATGAAGCTTTTTTTGCGCTCATTTCTACAGCCACTGCTCGCCGCCTGCGCCGCTCTTGCGGTCTGCGCTTCCCTAGAGTCACAAGAATTCCGCAACGCCCTTTTCAATGCTCAAAGCTATCCCGCGCTACATCAATGAAACCCATTTCTTAACGGCGGACGAAACAGACGTGGGACGATGCCGTTGACAACCGGTGTCAGCCGAAAATCCGTCCGAGGGCACAGCCAACGGAAAAGGAGACAAGCTATTTATTCAGGTGTTGGCGAGGAAAGTAACCGGGAGTCCCCTTTCTAAAGTCCAGTGACCGACCTGATGTATGTGCCGGTCTTGAATCGGGGGATACGGTTTAAAGCAAAAGTTACTGCACAGTGGCCTTTAGGCCTGTCGGAGGAGCAGGTGGATTCTGGCCTCCGCCGCCGGCCCCGGTCTTGAACGCCAGCGACACGCCCGACGCCGTCGAACTTGTTCCGCTCCCGACGTTGAAATTAAAATTCCCCGTGCTCGCGGTAGGAACATAAGCGTGCGCCATAAGATCGCCGTTCGCGTAGCTTTCCGTATCTCCATTCGTCCAGTCTGTAGACCCAACGTAATCGAACACGCAATTTCCGGTAACGCAAGAATCGACCGGGCCGGTCCCCATCGCTCCAGCGTCGAACACCAAGTCACCGGCAACAGATGTTCCCAAACTCGGCGCGTAATCGGCCACGCCGCCTGACACGGTGCTCGTGGCGTACACGGACCCTGACCCGTTCAGCGTCGATCCGTTCTGCGCTGTGACTCCCGTGTCGATGCCGTTCGTGTTCGCCAAGCAATACAGACCCACCAAGTCGATGTTGTCCGGATTGTTCCCGAACGTCATAGTGACGGTGTAAGTGTTCCCGTTGCTGATTGTCGGATTGTTCGCGTAGTAGATTGGCCCCCAATAGTTGTCCGTAATCGGCGTGGTGTGCGACCAAGAGCTGGAAGCGGAATCGCTCACCGCGCTCAAACTGCCCGCGTCGTCCGCTACCACGACGGCGCTGGTGCCAGCGGGACACGGCAAGTTGGCGGTGGTGGTCGCGTGATTGCCCATGTAATACATCTCGGAGAGCAGGACCGAAGCTCCGACAGCAGGAGACGAGCCGCCAGAGCCAGACTTGAAGGCCGCAGACATGATCGTGAAGCTCTGGTGACTGCTCTGCGCGACCGTGAAAGTCGGCGTGAAGGAGCCCGCCGTCGTTTGCACCCCGTATGCGCAGGCATGCCCATATGTTTCATCCTCGCTCAGACCGGTGAAGCCGCTCGGAAACGTTATGGACGAGATCGCGTTCGGCGTGCCGAACGTGCTCTGCTCGATGTACACGCAGGTCAGGATCAAGTCTCCGCTCGTCGCCGTCGTATACGACGTTCCGGTGATGTTCGGGGAGGTGTTGTTTGTAGGCGTTACGCCTGTCGTGCACGATGAGCCGTCCGTGGGACTAGACGTTGCCATGTTGTAGAAATGCGCCCAGTCGAACACGCCTTGGCTGATCGCCGAGCTGTGCGTCTCGGTGATTACCGACGTTCCGGCGGCGGCGTTGGCCGCGTAGAAAAATCCGTGGGTCATGCTGTGGCTATCAGTGCACGAAGCCACCGCCGCCCACGAGTTCGATTTGTCGTCGCTCATGGTCGGAGTGTTACCGCTCGGCCAGGAACCCATCATGAAGACCGTCTCGCCCGCCGTCACGGCGCGCGGATAGCCGCTGGGGTCCATGTAAAACTCAAAATTTTTGGCGGTGGCGGGTTCGCTGTTGCTGATTCCGGCTTTTCCGGCAGCGAGTGACAATGTTGGTGTATTTTGTGCGTATCCTGCAGCACAGCCAAGAAAGGCTACGCCTACGGCTACGATAATCTTTTTCAATACGGCCACTTTTCGTTTCATTATCATGATGATCGCCCATTCTCAAGCGCAAAATCTATGGAATTTGTGTTAAAGCCTCGTTGAAGGTTCTGCCCCGGGTTCCTACGCCGGAACACGCGGAAGCCACCCAGACAGTGTAGGCGGCCGAGGAATCGCCATCTACTGGACGGAGGGACAAAAAAGGCCAAGAACGCACACCTGTCCTCAGATACGGCAGATCTGCCCCTGACGTTCGTTGTTCGTGAGGATCTAGTGTGCTGTCCCGTAAATACGTTCACATAGTCGTTCGACTTTAGCGAAGATCGAATCCGCTGTGGCAGTCCAGACGAACGGTTGCGCATGGCGGTTGGAATTCTGGACGTAGTCATCGATTTTCTCGACCAGTTCCTTCACACTGCTAAACGTTCCCCGGCGAAGAGCTCGTTGCGTGATGCGATTGAACCAGATCTCCACTTGATTGAGCCGGAGGCACCGATTGGATTACAATCCGAACATGAAAAGAGCCTGACCTGCCGACAACAAGATGACCTGGTGCCCATCCAGAGTGAATGAGATCGGCGCTGCATAGGTGTAGCCTCCCA
>Ga0074045_10000356_pt1 | contig 44929 bp, 36 predicted proteins | sample BogForMeECP23OM2_FD_94442 | JGI IMG/M metagenome (GOLD analysis project Ga0074045, IMG submission 94442) | Bog forest soil microbial communities from Calvert Island, British Columbia, Canada - Bog Forest MetaG ECP23OM2 | ecosystem: Environmental > Terrestrial > Soil > Wetlands ...
AAGCTACCGCCTCTCGCTTTTTCCTCGTTTCGCGATAAAGTATTGTCTCCGTTCCCGCCCAGAATGAGGCCACCATGCCATCCCCCATCGCGAATCCCGAACGCGTCCGCCTGGACGACTGCACCCTCAAGAACATTCCGTGGAAAAAATGGGGCCCCTACCTCAGCGAGCGCCAGTGGGGCACCGTCCGCGAAGACTACAGCGATGATGGCGCCGCCTGGGACTACTTCCCTCACGACCAGGCTCGTTCGCGCGCCTATCGCTGGGGTGAAGACGGCATCGCCGGCTATTCCGACGACAAGCAACGCCTCTGTTTCTGCCTGGCTCTCTGGAATGGCAAAGACCCTATCTTGAAGGAGCGGCTCTTCGGCCTTACGAACAGTGAAGGCAACCACGGCGAAGACGTCAAAGAGTATTACTACATGATTATCGGATAAATCAAAAATATGTTGCAATTAGAAGATACTAACCATATGCTAAGCTCCTGGGCAACAGATTTGCCAACATCTCACTTCGGCGCGAGGGATCGGTGGAGCCTAGCAAGATCGCATCGACCGTGCAAAAGATTGCGGCCTCGGGTTTGTCGGTTGACCAATACTTTCAAAAACATGCTGTGCCTTTTAGTCGGCCGCAGTATTTTCGTTACAAAGCCCGATTGGCAGCTGAAGGCCTCCCAGGTCTCAGCGACGGGCGCAGTCTGGGAAACCACCGCAAACTAACCCCCGAGGTGGATGGTTTTCTCCGGGGCGTGCATCAAACCAATCCGCAGCTGAGCCTAGAGAAAATATGCGAGACCCTCAAGGCCGCCCTGGGAGTCCAGGTGGATCGCTCCACCGTAAGCCGCTTCTTCCGCCGAGTGGGAGAGCCGATCCCGTGGCCACGCCCACCGGAAGCCGAGAGAATGGCTACCACTTGCGGCGGCTTCGAAATCATTGCCGCGCTGGCCCTGCATCTGGGCTGGGTGCAACATACCGCGGAAGTGATGCTGCACGCCATCGAACGTTTTCGGCGCACCTCCGCCTATCGGGAGGAGCGGGTGAGGCGGGACCGGAAGGGACGCAATGCCGTGGGACAGTTCCTGGGAGCGTATAACCGGCGGGAGGACATCCGTTTGCGGCGCTTCGCTTCGGTGGAGGAGAAACGGGAAGGAAAGAACTACTCGCGCATGGGTCTGTTCCAGGCCAGCCCCTTCATTCTGGAGCGAAAATGTCTGGGGATTTTGGCTTTGCCGCTGATCACCCTGAACGGAGGCACGCGTTCGGCCAACGGTCCCTTGGGCAATGCGCTGGAGCACTTCTGTGGCTTCAATTACCAACATCACACCTTGGACAAGTTCCTGCGGGAACTGAAGTACTTGGGGCTGGCGGAAGATCTGTTGCGCGATCAGGTGGGGTTTTGGCAAGGGCATTGGCGGAAGCTGGGAAAGAGCTCCGAACTTCCTTTCCTCTGTTATTACGTGGACGGGAACACCAAACCGTTGTGGTCGCAAAAGCGGGTGAAACAGAATAAGGTGACCATGCTCGGGCGAGTCATGGGCTGTCTGGAGCAGGTGTTCGTGCATGATGCGTTCGGCCATCCCGTGTATCTGGAGACCTACGCTGGCAAAGCCCCCGTGGGGGCATGGATTCTGGAGTTGATGCAGAAAATCGAAGGGGCGCTGGAAGGACCTGGGCCGGGGTTACGGGTCACGCGCGTGATCGTCATGGATGCGGCCAGCAACGGAGTGGGGACCGTGCGGGCGTTTGCGCAACAGGACCACTATCACTACATCACCGCGCTGGATGACAACCAGTGGAATCCGCGCAAGGTGCGCGAGCAAGGGCGGGCGAAGCGCTACTATTACGGCGCGGCCACGCTGCGCGATTGCCGGATCGAACTGGAGGATTCGCGGGAGAAGGGTTATCTGGTGGAGGTACGGGCGGTGCGCATCGACTGGGATCACGGCAAGACCACGGTGTTGACCACCAGCCTTCCCCGCGAGATGGTGGGAGCGAGTCTGGTGGTGAAGACTTACTTTGACCGTTGGCCGCACGAGGAGCTGCAGTTCCGCGGGATGAAGTCGTTTGCCTGTCTGAATCGGGTGGCAGGGTATGGGAAAAAGAAGCTGCCCGACGAGAAGGTGCGGGCAAAGCAGAAGGAACTCGAAGCCCGGATCACGGAAGGGCGGAAAAAGCTGGCGGTCCCGCTGAAGGCGATGGGCGACCAGGAAGAGCGGCTGGCTCTAAGCATGGAGAAGCAGCGGCGGATTCGTTCCCGCTGCCCGATTGTGGAAGGCCGACGTGTGGTGGACGAGGAGAGCCACACCCGGCTCCAGTTGCTGGGCCGCGAGATCGCCCAAGGTCGGCGGCAGATGAAGTTGATCCGAGAGCAGTGGGGCAAGGATCTCCAGCGGCTCCACAACTATGAAAAGCAATGGCTGCGCCTGCAAGGCAAAGACTTCCTTTATCAGATCGACGTGGAGCTAGACCAGATCATGGCCTTCTTCCGCATCAGCTTGGTGAATATCGGCTGTTGGTTTCTGCGGCAGTGCATGGGGAGAAGTACAATGAGCTTATCCAAGCTGCTGCACAACATTCTCCTCATGCCGGCTGAGATTGAGCTGACGAAGGATGTGAGGCGCGTCCAGCTGCGGCGTAATCCGAAGGACCCGGAAGTTATGAAAAAGTTGGAGCCTGCTCTCCAGCGGTTGAATGGGCTGAGGATTCAACATCTGGACCAAAGGCGAATCGAATTTGTTTTGGAATAGTATCATCTATATACAACACTTTTATAAATTAGCCGATACTCATGTACTACTATCTGGACAGCTCGCCCACGCACTCGTTCATGAAATATCTCTACAAATATCCGCAAGCCGCCTACCCCTATGATCTGGTCGTCAAGACCAACAAGGAACGCAGCCGCACCGAAAAGGAATACGAACTGATCGATACGAGAGTGTTCGACGACGATCGCTATTTCGACGTCTTTGTGGATTTTGCCAAGTCTTCACCGGAAGATACACTCATCCGAATCACGGTATGGAATCGCGGTCCGGAAGCAGCGACGCTGCATATTCTTCCCCAGCTTTGGTTCCGCAATACCTGGTCCTGGCGTCAGAGTGCCGCCAAGCCCACGCTCGCCACCTCCGTCTCCAACGCGGAATACGCCTCCGTCGCCGCGCATCACCCGGAACTTGGCGAACGCTTCTTCCTTTGCGAAGGCCAGCCGGCATTACTCTTCACCGAAAACGAAACGAACTCCGAGCGGCTGTTCCACAAACCCAATCCGAGCCCATACGTGAAAGACGCTTTCCACAACTATTTGATCGCCGGCAATCGTGCCGCGGTTAACCCTGCGCAAACAGGCACGAAGTTCGCGGTGCATTATACCGTCGACGTTCCCGAGCACGGCAAGCAAGTCATTCGCCTTCGCCTGCTCGATGCCGCCACTTTGGAATCCATCCAGCCGGAGCCCTTTGGCGAAGGCTACGAAAATATCTTCTCTCTCCGCGAGAACGAAACAGACACGTACTTCAACGCGCTCGTGCCTCCCGCCGCGGGTGAGGACGAGCGCCGCGTGATTCGCCAGGCGATTGCCGGCATGCTCTGGTCCAAACAGTATTATTACTTCGATCTCGATGAATGGCTCCGTGAGCACGGCTGGGTTCCCGGCCGCCCCAGTTCGCGCAATGCGCTCCGCAATGCGAATTGGTTTCACATGATTAACGACGACGTCATCTCCATGCCCGACAAGTGGGAATACCCCTGGTACGCCGCGTGGGATCTGGCCTTCCACACCATCGCCTTGAACTTTGCCGATCCCTATTTCGCCAAAGACCAGCTGCTGCTGATGATGAGAGAGGTTTACCTCCATCCCAACGGACAGATTCCCGCCTACGAATGGAACTTCGGCGACGTGAATCCTCCGGTCCACGCCTTCGCCACCATGTACACCTACCAGACCGACAAAATCCTTCGTGGTAAAGGTGACTACGAATTCCTGCAGGGCGTCTTCCAGAAGCTGCTGCTGAACTTTTCCTGGTGGGCCAATCGCAAGGATCCGCAGGGGCGGAATTTGTTTGAAGGCGGCTTCCTGGGCCTCGACAATATCGGCGTCTTCGATCGCAGCTCCGCATTACCTACCGGCGGTTTTCTCGAACAAGCCGACGGCACTTCCTGGATGGCGCTCTTTTGCCAGAACATGCTGACGATTGCCCTGGAACTGGCTCAAGAAGATCCGGCTTACGAAGAGTTGGCCATGAAATTCGTCGAACACTTCTTCTGGATTGCCGGCGCCATGGACCGCGTTGGGGAGAACGCCGACGAATTGTGGGACGAGGAAGATGGGTTCTTCTATGACGTTCTTCATTTGCCCGATGGGAGTGTGCAACGCCTCAAAGTCCGTTCGATGGTTGGTCTATTGCCTCTCTGCGCCGTGGCCCTCATCCCGGGTGAGCAGGCTGAACCTTTCAAACGTCTCCAGGAACGCATAGCCTTCTTCCGCAAACGCCGTCCCGAACTGATCGCGAATATTTTTCCCCCGGATCAGCCTGGCTATGCCGGGCGCCGCTTGCTCTCGATCTGCAATGAGTACACGCTTCGCCGCATCCTCGCTCGCATGCTGGACGAAGATCGCTTCTTCAGCAAGTACGGCATACGCGCGCTATCTCGTTGGCATCTCGATCACCCCTACGAGTTCGACGTCCATGGTGAGAAATTCATCGTGCAGTATATGCCCGCCGAATCGAACAACGGCATGTTTGGCGGAAACTCCAATTGGCGCGGCCCCATCTGGGTCTGGGTTCCCGTCAACGTGCTCATCGTTCGCGCACTGCTTACCTACTACGGTTACTATGGCGACTCCTTCAAGATCGAGTGCCCCACCGGTTCCGGCCATATGATGAACCTTTTCGAGGTTGCCACTGAAATCAGCCGCCGCCTGGCCAGTATTTTCTTGCGCGACGCTTCCGGCAAGCGCCCGGTCTTCGGTGACAGTGAAAAATTTCAGAACGATCCACACTGGCGCGACTACATCTACTTCTACGAATATTTTCATGGCGATAACGGTGAAGGACTTGGCGCCAGCCACCAGACCGGCTGGACTGGCCTTGCGGCTCGCTTTGTCCAGGCGCTCCACATGGACCCGCAGCAGACCCTGCAGTCCGGCCTGCGTCTGATCCCCAAGCCGGAAGAGGTCAAAGCAAAAACCGTTGGCCTGTGACGTAATCCTGTAGCTCATCCCTTCAGGGATGAGGTTCTTTCGATCGCCGGCAACCAATCGTGATGGGCAGGCGGCGGCTACACGCTGTTCGCATCCCGCTCGAACTTCACCCTGGTATACAAAGTCCGAAACCCCAGCCTGCTGATGTTCCTCTGCGAATGGCTGCCCGGCTGCGCCAGGCTCATCGCGATTTCACAACCCGCTTCGGCCGCGCGCCATAGTCGCGCCCGCAGCAAAGCTGTCTGCACGCCGCGCTTCCGGAAATCCGGCAGCGTGCTCGCCCCCAATAGCCCGGCAACTTTTCCCCGCAACGAGAGCGTCGCACCTCCCGCTACTTTCCCATCGATGCTCGCCAGATAACACTCCATCCCTCGCGACAAACCGAATACCTTCATGATCCGGATGATCTCTTCCGTCACCGGATAATTTTCTGCGAACCCTTGCGCCACCGTCAGCGTCCACAAATCCATCTCCTGGCGGCTCGCTGTCCGGATCTCGACGCCCTCGGGCTCGGGCCATCGTTCGGCCGAATCAATTGGCCGCACCATCACGTTGGAAAACTCCGTCACGCCGTATCCCCGTTCGCGGTACAGCGCAAACAGCGAGGCATCAGCTAGGGGAGAGGTCTCGGCGCGCACCGGCTCGTTCCTCGAGAAATAGAACTCCTCCAGCCGGTCGAATTCTTCACCGGACACCGGGCCGTTCAGTCCCAGTCCCACCGCTTGCGTAATGGGCGAGTTGGCGCCGCAATACACCGCATAGCCTCCGGCGATGCGCTCCACCGCAATACTCTTCTCCGGATCGGAAGCCATCATGGTGCTCGCTCCTTCGACGGCAACCTCAGCTTCGGCAAATTCAAGCTGCCGCGACAATTCCAGATTGAGTTCCAGACTATTCTTCACTTGTCCTCGCTTGTTTCGCGTTGTCGGTAGAAGTCCCGCGCCGCGCGGTGCATCTTCTTGATGCGCTGCTTTTCCTTCTGTCGCGCTCCTGCATCCATCTTGCGCTTCAGAAAATCCAGCTCGCGCTGCAGTTTGCGATGACTCTCGAGACGCTCGCGCTCCATCTGGCCTTCCTGTAGTGCAACCTGCACGGCGCAACCCGGTTCGCCACGGTGCAGGCAATCCCGGAACTTGCAAACCGCAGCGAGCTCTTCTATGTCACCAAACGTCTGCTCCAACCCCTGCTGCGCGTCCCACAACTGCAGTTCGCGTAATCCCGGTGTATCAATGATCATCGCCTCCGAACGTGTGAACAACAATTGCCTGGCTGTTGTCGTATGGCGGCCCCGTCCATCATGTGCGCGCACGTCGTGCACTCTCTGCGACCCGATGCCGAGCAATCGGTTCACCAGGCTGGACTTTCCCACTCCGGATGATCCCAGCAGCACCGCCGTTTCTCCGGGCTTCAGCTGCGATTCCGCTGCCCACAGGCCTTGCCCCGTTGTTGCACTAACCGCGCTTACCGCAGCGCTTATCGATGCGCGTTTAATTTCCCGTACGCGCGAGTCGACGTCGGCGCACAGGTCCGTCTTATTCAATAGGATCACGGGACGCGCTCCGCAATCCCACACCTGCGCCAGGTAACGCTCCAGCCGCCGCGGATTGTAGTCGTTATCGAGCCCCATAACCAGGAATACGACGTCCATGTTCGCGGCCAGCACCTGCTGCTCAATTCGTTTCCCGGCCACTTTCCGCAGCAGCGCCGTTCGTCGAGGCAACACGTCGCGGATCGCAAGTCCCATGCAGGGATTACCTTCGACGCTAACCCAATCACCGACCGCAGGCCAGTGGTCACCCTCATCGGCTCGCTCGCGAAGTTTCCCTGTGGCCTCAGCTCGCGCTTCACCAAATTCACCTGCGACATGCCACATGCCCCGTTGCTCTGTGACGACTCGAGCCGGATTTGCATCATTTCGGTCGCATGAACTCCATTGCGCTGCGAAAAATCGATTCCACCCAAGTTGCTCCAATTTCATTTGTTTAGATCTTTCCGCTGCATGCCAGCAGCGCCCCGCGGGCGGAATCGTCCAGCAACGATTCCACAGCCCGGCAATGCCTCCGCACAAAAAGACGTTGGCAGAAGCGCTCTACCGCGCATTATTTTGCTTTGGGTAACGGGAGGGAAGCGACTCTAGCGCGAGTCAGCGATGGAGGCGCACCCATCCCTTTGGTTTATCGCAACGGTGTACACAGGCGCCTCCTGGAGAAGCAATACAATGCCAACCGGGCATCGCGTGTTTAATATCCTAGCTCCGCCGGTTTCCGCGGTCAATTATTTTAGGATTCTATCCGTCACGCAACGGCCTCCCCTCGCACAAACCCGCAATCCTCCGTATACTCAGTGGGCTGCGAACTCTTACTGCGAGGTTTCTGCGTGTCCTCTTCCGTTCTGAAATCCAGCATCAATCCGAAATCGCTACAATTCGAGAAGAATTCGCAACGCATGGTCGAGCTGCTGACCGCGCTCAAGAATGAAGAAGAAAAGATCCGCGAAGGCGGCGGCGCCAAGGCCATCGACTCTCAGCACAAAAAGAACCGTCTCACCGCCCGCGAGCGCATCGCCGCGCTGATCGACCCGGGAACGCATTTCTTTGAACTCGGCATCTACGCGGCCTGGGAAATGTACGAGGAGTGGGGCGGCGCTCCTGCCGCCGGAACGATTACCGGCCTCGGCCGTGTCTCCGGCCGCATGTTCATGATCATCGCCAACGACGCCACGGTGAAGGCTGGCGCGTTCTTTCCCATGACTGCGAAGAAAGTGATTCGCGCGCAGAATATCGCCATTGACAATCACATCCCCACACTCTACCTGGTGGACTCCGCCGGCGTCTTTCTTCCGCTGCAGGAAGACGTTTTTCCCTACACCGACGATTTCGGCCGCGTGTTCCGCAATAACGCCGTCATGAGCGCGCAAGGCATCCCGCAAATCACCGCCATCATGGGCATGTGTGTTGCCGGAGGCGCGTACCTTCCCGTGATGTGCGATCACATCCTCATGACCGAAGGCTCCGGCCTGTTTCTCGCCGGCCCGGCACTGGTGCAAGCCGCCATCGGCCAGAAGACCTCCGCCGAAGAATTGGGCGGTGCGAAAATGCATGCGCAGATCAGCGGTACGGTCGACTTCCGCGAGCTCGACGATGAATCCTGCCTCAAGCGCATTCGCGCCATCGTCGACAAGATGGGCGCGCCGAACCCGCCGATTTTTAGCCATTCCCGCCTGCACGAGCCGCTGTACGCCGCCGGCGACCTCTACGGCATTTTCTCGGGCGATCCCGCGAAGCAATACGATATGCGTGAGATCATTGCCCGCGTTGCCGATGGCAGCGCCTTCGACGAATACCGTGCCGAGTATGGCGAAACGCTGCTTTGTGGGTATGCGCGCATCGGTGGATGGGCTGTCGGCATCGTCGCCAATCAAAAGAAGCACGTCACCACCAACGCACCGCACTCCGACCAGAAGCGCATCGAATTCGGCGGCGTGATTTACACCGAGTCGGCGGAGAAAGCTGCGCGCTTTATCATGGATTGCAACCAGAACCGCATCCCGCTCGTTTTTCTCCACGATGTGAACGGCTTCATGGTGGGCAAGGACGCGGAGTGGAGCGGCATCATCCGTGCGGGCGCAAAAATGGTCAACGCCGTCGCCAATAGCGTCGTGCCCAAAATTTCCGTGATCATTGGCGGTAGTTTCGGCGCCGGAAACTATGCCATGTGCGGAAAAGCCTACGATCCGCGTTTTATGTTTGCGTGGCCCACGGCGAAATTCGCGGTCATGAGCGGCGACGCTGCTGCCAATACGCTCGCCGAGATCAAGCTGAAGCAACTCGAACGCGAAAACAAGAAACTCGACGAGAAGGCCAAGAAGGAGTTGCTTGATTCCGTGAAGGCCACGTACGAGCACCAGACCGACCCACGCTACGCCGCCGCTCGTCTCTGGCTCGACGCCATCATTGACCCGGCGCAAACCCGTGACGCCATAATCTGGGCCCTCCAGGCCGCCGCCTTAAACCCCGAAATCAAGGAATTCAAAACCGGCGTCCTCCAAACATGAGGCGCCTATCACGGCGCGGACTTGCTCTGGTGTTAGCGGGTGCTCTTCTTTGGCTCTATGTGGCCATATATCATCAACCGCCTACTCCGGAGCAATTCAAAGAGGTTCCTGACACTCACCCGCCAGGCTCTGTGCTAATCCTAGGCTTGATAGGTGCCGGCTTTTGGACCATCGGAATCGTAAGGTTTTTGCTCGACTGGCAGAACCACGATAAGAAAGGAAAACTGAACTGGAATCGATCCATGCGAGATGCTCACGAATCCGCCTTGCCGAAATGACGAAACCTTCTCGATTTCTGCTGATCGCCATGTGCGCCGCATTCGGCGTCTGCATCCTTGGACTAATTGCCGGCATGCTTTACGATTTATGTGTTGTGTTCTTGCGGCACCGGACGCTGGAAAGTGTCCTGGGAAATAGCATCGCGTTCTACAAAACGCTAGGAGGAGTAGGCATTGCGGGAATGCTTCTATTTTTCACGTTTCTCATCTCACTCATCTCTAAGAGCAATCAGGGGAAACCACGTTAGATGACCGATTCGCTGAAACTGATTGAATGCCCGCGCGACGCCTGGCAAGGCCTCCCGGAGATCATTCCAACCGCCGCAAAAGTCGAATATCTGAAGCAGCTAGTGCTCGCAGGATTCCGCCATATCGACGCGGTGAGCTTCGTCTCGCCCAAGCACGTGAAGCAGATGGCCGACAGCGAAGAAGTCATGTCCAAGTTTCTCGCCTCCCTTCCCGCAGGCACCACGCCACCGGAAATCATCGGCATCGTCGTGAATCAGAAAGGCCTGGAGCGCGCCCTTGCCACGCCCGGCGTTACCACGATCGGCTACCCGTATTCCATCTCGGCGTATTTCCGCCGCGCCAACGCCAACATGACGCGCGGCGAATCGCGTCAACTCGTCGAAAGTCTAAAGCGGGAAACAAAAGCGGCAGGGAAGGATCTGGTCATTTACATCTCGATGGCCTTCGGCAATCCCTACGACGAGCCGTGGGGTCCGGAACTGGTCGAGGACACGCTCGAGTGGTTGAAAGACATTCGCGTTTCCACGGTTTCTCTTGCCGACACCATCGGTACCGCAACCGCCGAATTAGTCCGCGAGGTTTTTGCGCTGGCAAAAGACCATGTCGCTGGCATCGAACTCGGCGTGCATCTCCATTCCCGCCCGGAAAACGCCGAATACAAAGTCCTGGCCGCATACCAAGCGGGTTGCCGCCGTTTCGATAGTGCCCTGACGGGCCTGGGCGGTTGCCCGTTCGCGGGAGACGACCTCGTCGGCAACATTGCCACCGAAGATGTTCTCGCCGGCCTTCGCAAAGCCGGCGTTGATCCCGGCATCGAAAGCGATAAACTGAAAAGGGTTATCCAGTTGGCCAACGAGATTCGGGCCAAGTACGCTCACGCTCCGCTTCCAAACTGAGGAGGTGAATCTTCATGCAGTTCGAAACGCTGCTGGTCGATACCAGCGAACACCTCTCTACGATCACGCTCAACCGTCCGGAGAAGCGCAACGCCATCACCACGCAGATGATCGCAGACCTGCAGTCTGCGCTCGACGCCATCGAGAAAACCAACACTCGCGTGGTCATCATTACCGGCACGGGAAAGGCTTTTTGCGCCGGAATCGATCTGGAGCTGCTGCAAGCGATCGCGCAACAAACGCCCGCGGAGAATCAGGATGATTCCCGGCGCATCGCAAAAATGTTCCGCAAGATCTGGAGTTATTCGCGGCCTTTGATCGCCGCGGTGAACGGGCACGCCCTGGCTGGAGGTTGCGGCATCGCCACGCTTTGCGATTTCACGCTGTCGGCGCCGGAAGCGAAGTTCGGCTACACCGAAGTCAAAATAGGATTTTTGCCCGCCATTGTCTCCGTCTTCCTGTCGCGCCAGATCGGAGAAAAGCGCTGCCGCGATCTTTTGTTAACGGGCCGTCTCGTCGAGGCCCCGGAAGCCAAGGAACTCGGCTTGGTGAACGAAATTGTGCCTTCTGAAAAACTGATGGCCCGCGCGCACGAACTTGCCGACGACTTGCTTGCCGCCAGCCCCAGCAGCATCACCCGCGCCAAGCATCTGCTCGTTTCCGCAGCTGCCGCCGGCGTCGACCATGACCTGGAGCGCGCGGTCCTGGAAAGCGCTCGCGTTCGCTGCACTCCCGACTTCAAGGAAGGCCTCGCCGCGTTTCTCGAAAAGCGCAAGCCCATCTGGCACGACGACGCGGGAAAGCACTGACGCGCTTTTCGGGCAACCCGACTTTCACAGCTTGCGGAAAAACTCTGATTTTGACATCCCGAACGAAATCTGCGGAGTGAGGGATCTCTCCCTTCGGTTCTTGCTAAAATATTCCTCGCTTCACCCGCAATGACGATCCACAGCCTCTTGTTCCACAGCGTATTTACCTCTGTATCGGCGGATTTACGCCGCCATTTTGACAGCTTTACAGATCCGCCACCAAGCCGCTACCGGTGCCCCTTGCTGGACGCGTCATCGAGAGCTTTGATTAGCTCTTCTGTGCCCACCACCTGCCCATTGAGTGTGCCGGGAATCAGCGTGTCCCTCTCGATGGTGGTCTTCGTATTGCTTGCGATCGTCACGCTGTTAACTTCCAGCGTGCGTCCGAGCGCGCGTTCGTAATTGGCCTTGGCTTCGGCAAGATTCGCGAGAGCACGCAGTTCATTGCCTTGGGCAGTAATCAAGTCGCGCTGTGTGAGAATGACGTTGTAAACAGTGGAAGCGCCGAGCTGATATTTCTTCTGTTCGGCGTCGAAGGTCTGCTGCTGCAGTTCCCGAGCTTTGGTGGCAGCTTGAACCTGGGCACGGCCCTGTTCGACGGCAATGGTAGTGTTGCGAACGTCCAGCAAAGCCGTGTTCTTGACCTGCTGGACCTGGGCTTCAAACTGGCGCATCACCAGTTGCGCGTGGATGTTGTCGGCCTGGTTCGAGCGGTTACGCAGCGGAAGACTGAAAGTTAGCTGCCCCGCATAGATCGGGAAATCATTGTGAAATATCTGCGATTGCGCAGTTCCGAAGCCTTGCTGAGACTTTCCGGTAACCGGCGCGAACGCTGAAGGAACAAACAGACCGGCCACAGGAACGCCATTGGCGTCTACGATCGGGACCCCAGCTATGGTGGTCGGGTTGCCGGTAATCGAGGAATTGCCAGCCAGGCCCGCGGACTGGTATTGGATTCCAAGCGTCGCGGTCGGCAACAGCGCATTCTTCGTGGCTTTAACGTCCACGTCGGCGTTTTTCAGGTTGTAATACTGCTGCTGTAGGTCCGGGCGTTTCTGGAAAGCTTCCTTGATGGCATCCTCGAAGGACAGAGTTTGAATGGCTTTAGGAGATTCCGGCTTGTCCGTGGGGATGATTTCCACGTTGATCAGATTAGACCCCAATGGGTCCTTGCTGATGAGATTCTTCAAGACCAACTGATCCTGCAGTTCGGTGGTTTGCGCCACGATCAGGTTCTGGCGATCGGTGGCCAATTCCGATTCCGCCCGGGTAACATCCAGGGGCGCCATGGTGCCGATTTCCAGTTGCTTCTTGTTGTCGCCATACAGCTTTTCGGAAACCGTCACTGCCTGCTGCTGCACCTTCACGTTTTGCTGCGCATAAGACAGTTCCCAGTACGCGGTGATTGTGCTGGTGATGGTCGTGATGGCCTGCTGAGAAAAACTCAGGTCCGCAATCTTGCGGTTGTTTTCCGCGATGATGATGTTGCGGCGATTGACGAACTTTCCTCTTCCTGCCAGAAGCTGCTGCGACAGCGAAATCGTTAGCGTCGATTGCACATAGGGGTTGAAGAAGTTCGCCGCCGTCGAAGACGACCGGGTGTTGTTCCAGGAAGCATTCAGCGTTGTGCCGGTCACGAAACTCTGCTGATACGAAGTGTTGTATTGTGCCTGGTGGGAAAAAAGTGGCTGCGCGGTATTTCGATTTATGGACGTGCCGGTGCCGGCGGTACCGGAGGTAAACGGGTTCGCGATGGGGATGGCGGCATCGCTGAAATTTATGACCTGCGTGATAAAAGGATCGTACTGCAGCAGCGGAAGGTTGGCCAGCGATTCCACCGCGATGCTCCCAGGCGTCCCGTAACTGAACAGCCCAGCCTGGCTTTTCAGAAGGCTGACGTCCGCCATCCATGGGCTGTAGCGCTGCACCGCAATGTCCATGCTGTTTTCCATGGCCAGGGCGATAGCGTCCTGCAGGCTCAGCGGCATCTTTCCATCGTGAATCAACTGCTCAAGTCGCGGCGAGTTGGTCAGCACACCGGGAGCGACCACCTGCATGCGATACGGGTTGATAATGTTCGGAAATGCGCTGGGAGCAATCGAATAGTCGTGCTTGGATACGCCCAGCGAAATGGGAATGCCGCCCTGTTGTGCGGGCTGCGAAGCCTGTGCCGGGGGCGGGACGGGTGGAGGGTTTTGAGCCGGGGTAGCGGGTTCCTGCGCAAAAACGGGTGTGACTGGTGCGCTTGCCAGTATGCCGACCAACACTGCGGCAAGCAGCTGTCTTAAGAACGGCTTCTTCATGTTTATCCTCATCTTTTGACTTGGGCCAGAATGTGCAGAAACAACACGATTTGGGTCATCACTGATTAGAACGATTCCCGCACGCGATTTGTTTCGTTCTTGGTGAAAAATAGCTTCAGGAAAGCGTGCCTGACCTGGTTGCCCCACTCACTCCGGAACCAAGCAGTCTATCACAGCGCTTCTGCACCTTGACATCGCTCCACATGGCAGCTAGGCTCCTGACGTTACGACGTTTAGGAGCGGCATCCGTTAGCAACGCTATGCCCACCAAAGATGAGATTGTTCGCATGTTCGAGACGGCGGGGGCCATCCGCCACGGACACTTTGAACTATCCAGCGGACGCCACAGCGACACGTACGTGCAATGTGCGCTGGTGCTGCAGTATCCGCGCTTCGCCGAGGCGCTGGGACGGGCGCTGGCCTCGCTTTTCTCCGACGCCCGGATCGATGCCGTTGTGTCTCCCGCACTCGGCGGTGTGATCGTCGGCCAGGAGGTTGCGCGCGCGTTGCCATCGCCCAAAGACGCCATTGGCGGTGGCGTGCCGGCTATGTTCGTGGAGCGTGACGCCAGCGGCAGCATGACCCTGCGCCGTGGATTCTCGCTGAAAGCCGACGAACACGTATTGGTGGTAGAGGACGTGTGGACCACGGGCGGTTCCACACAAGAAGCGATTCACGTTGTGGAAGAAGCCGGTGGCCGCGTCGTGGCTGCGGGCGCGCTCATCGATCGCAGTGGCGGCAAGATCGAATTTCCCGTGGAGTCGAATGCGCTGGTGGAACTGACCATCGATAGCTACGAACCGGAAGATTGCCCATTGTGCCGCCAGGGAAGTGTGGCCACGAAACCGGGCAGCCGATTTGTGCGCACCGCTTCCTGAACCCGGCGGCCCAATCCTGCATGCGCTATTTCAAACTCACCATTGCCTACGACGGAACCGATTTCCACGGCTGGCAATTCCAAGCTGACAAACCGACAGTGCAGGGCGAAATTGTGTCGGTGCTGCGGCGCCTGACGCAGGAGACTGTGCAGTTACAAGGGGCCGGGCGCACCGATGCGGGCGTGCATGCCTTGGGACAGGTAGCCAGCTTTCGCACGCAGTCGGGGCTCTCCGCGGCAGAGTTCCAGCGTGCCTTGAATGCGCTATTGCCGCAAACGATTCGCATTGTGGGGGCGGAGGAGACGGGGCCGGACTTCCACGCGCGCTGGTCGGCAAAAGGGAAGGTCTATCGCTACCGCATTTATCGGGGCAAAGTTGTGCCGCCGTTCTTGTGGCGCTACGTTCTGCACTACCCGTTCCCGTTGGACGAGGACGCCATGCGCGACGCCGCTGCGCGTTTTGTGGGCATGCACGATTTCAGCGCGTTCGCTGCATCCAGCGGCCCCGAAGACGACGATAAAGAACGTAACATGTGCCGGGAAATTTTCTCGGCGGAACTGACGCGCGCCGAGGGTGGGGAAGAGTTGTGGTTCACCGTTTATGGCCGCTCTTTTTTGCGATACATGGTACGCAAAATGGCGGGTACGCTGCTCGAAATTGGCCGCGGAAAGCTCGCTGCTTCTGACATTGACAAGCTCTACGAGTTGAAGGATCGCTCAAAGTCGGGACCGACGGCGCCGCCGCAAGGCCTGGTCATGGTGCGCGTCGAGCATGAGGAAGCGTTTCGCGTCGCGTGACATATGGCACAGACTGCCACGGCTTTTGCACTTGAATGCAGTGAGAATCGCTCCCAATGGGGGACCCTTGAGTGAATCGACTGCGCCCGGCCGCCGTGCCCGAGTGTTCGCCGGTGTCGGGCTTCTGGTTGGCATTTTTTGGATCCAACTCGCGCTTTCCGTTCATCGCAATTCGTTCACGTGGGATGAAGACGACCACATCTACTCGGGCTACATGTCCTGGAAGCACGGCGATTTCGGCCTGAATCCCGAGCATCCGCCGCTGGTGAAGCTGGTCGCCGCGTTGCCGCTGCTGCATCTGCCGGTAAAAATGCCAGCGCTGCAGAACCGTTTCTTCAAGCTGGAAGGCTTTCTTGGCGGCAAGGAATTCTTTTTCAACAATGACGCGGATGGAATGTTGTTTCGGGCGCGCCTGGCGGTGTCGCTCTTCGCCGTGCTGCTCGCGGTGCTTGTATTTCTCGCCGCCAAGGAGATGTTTGGCATGTGGGCTGGATTTATTGCCCTCGGATTGCTCGCATTTGATCCGAACTTCCTGGCGCACGGCGCGGTGGTGGGTACGGATGCGGGTCTCTCTTGTTTTCTGTTCGCTTCCATTTACGCGTTTTATCGCTATGTGAAAGCGCCCTCCGTGGGGCGGTTGGCGGCTGCCGGTCTCGCCACGGGATTGGCGATTTCGACCAAGCACACCGCCACCCTTGTGTTTCCGATGCTGGCGATGCTGGCCGTGTGTGAGATTTTTCGTCGCGACAATACCGTCGATAGCACGCAGCGCGATGCAAAAGGGAAGCGCACAGTTCGGTTGGCGGCCGCACTGCTGCTCATTACTGTCATTTCCATCGGTGTGCTTTGGGCCTGCTACGGATTCCGTTACGAACCGCGCGCCAACCGTCTGGCGATGAATCCGACCTACGCGGAATTCGTGAAATCGATGTCGCGGCCGCATGACGTCTGGCTGCTTTCTACCGTCGGGCGCTTTCATTTGCTTCCCGAGTCGTACCTTTACGGACTGGCTGACGTGCGGAAAATGTCTGATTTCTATAGCAGCTTCGTATTCGGGAAAATCTATCCGCAAGGCGTGTGGTTCTACTTCCCGGTGGCCTTCGCGATCAAGTCCAGCCTGGCATTCCTGATTTTCCTACTGCTAGCAATTTGGGCGATGGCAACGCGCAAGTTCACCGCGTGGCGCGAAATCCTGTTTCTGACTATTCCGCCGGCTTTCTACCTTCTTGTCGCCATGGTGGCGGGGATGAACATCGGCTTGCGGCACATTTTGCCGATGTACACTTTCCTGATCGTTCTGGTCGGCGGCGCGACCTGGGCGCTAATCCAGACGAACCGTCGCTGGGCCTATGCCATCGTGGTGCTGCTGATTTTTCAGGCGGTCTCCACGACGCGGACGTTTCCGGCGTACATGGCGTACGCCAACGAATTGTGGGGCGGGCCGACGCAGACGTACAAATATCTGACAGACTCCAACGTCGATTGGGCGCAGCAACTGAAAGCGACGAAACGTTACCTGGATGACCGCGGCGTGAAGAATTGCTGGTTTGTCTATTTCGGCGAGGGCGTAATCGATTACAGCTATTACGGAATTCCCTGCAAGCCGCTGCCGACTCCGGACGCGATGTGGACGGGCGAATTCGCCGAGGCGCCGCCAGCGATTGATGGCCCTGTGCTGATCAGCGCGGGTTGCTTATCCGGCTGGGAATTCGGTCCGGGGGTGCTGAATCCTTACGAGCAATTTAAATCGCTCAAGCCGGCCGCGGTGATCGATTTCGGAGTGTTCGTGTTCGACGGTCATTTTGAGATTCCGCTGGCGGCATCGCTCAGCCATTCGCACAAGGCGCAAGAATTGCTCGCGGCGAATCAATTGCCAGAAGCGCTTGCCGAGGCGCAGCAAGCCTTGGCCCTTGCACCCAACGCGGTAAGACCCAATGCGCTGCTCGGTAGCGTCTACACCGCCATGAATCAGCCGGCAGAAGCGCGTGCACACAACGAGCGGGCTTTGCAACTTGCGAAGACGGTAGAGCCGGGATTTCAGCGCAACTGGATCACCGGCCTGGAAGGAGCGCTCTCCAAGAAATAGACGCATCGCGGTTTTTTTCTTCAATGGAGCGCTGGCTTTCATACCAGCCAGATGCCGCAAATCTGTAGATCAGGCCTGCAGCTTGGCCACAGAGTGTAACGGAGTGTGCTACGCGGAAGCGAACCGAATGCTCAGATTCATGTCATCCAGAGGCTCTGGGTTGGAAGCAGAGCCTCTGGATGCCGGAGGCGGGCGGGGAGTGCGAGGAGCAGAGCTCATCGCAAAATCAATTTCGTTAATTCGCGGCCAACTGCTCCAGGGCCGCTTTGTTGCGCAAAACCAGAGTGGCTCCGTTCAATTCAATCCAGCGCTGGCGCTTGAATTCGCTGAGCGTGCGGCTTACTGTCTCGCGGGAAGAGCCGATCAACTGTGCCATCTCGTCGTGCGTCAGCGCTAGCTTCACCCGGATCGCACCGTCGTTCATGCGGCCATCGGCGGCCCATTCCACCAGGAAACGCGCCAGCTTTTCCGAAGCCGAGTTGTTCAAACCAATGGAGCGGATTACTTCATAAGCGGAACTGCAGTCGCGGCTCAAGTGCTTTGCCACGTGCAAGCAGGCGTCGCCATGTTCCTTGATGAATCGCAGAAAATCTTCGCGTCCTACGTACGCCACCTGGCACGGCTGCAATGTTTCCGCGGTAATTTCGTGGGGGGTGCCGGAGAGGATGGAGTTCAGCCCAAACACTTCACCGGGCTGCGCAATCTTCAGAATGAACGACTTGCCATCACTGTTCGTGGTGAGCAGTTTCACGCGGCCTTGGCAAAGGATGTACACCCCGCGCGAGGCCTCGCCTTCCATGAACAGAACCGCGCCCTCTGGGTAGGAGGTGACGCGCTTGATCTGCTCCAGCGCCTTTGTGGAGGTCTCGGAGAATCCGCAGAAATAGTTGGCGTTGCGATCGTGGCAAGTAACGCAGTTATCTTCAATCGGTAACCCGTAGGGAGTGCGCGGCTTCCTCTGCGCATCGGTTGCTGTGCGGAACGGTGAAACGAAGTTTCTTTCCGCTACCAGGGTATTGGACGACATGTGGTTCTCCTCCGTGGCCTGAAGCTTTGTCTCACTCACGCGGCATAGAAAGGCATGCGAATGGCCTTTCGCCAGGGTTCAAGCCCGGCTTGGCTTCAGGACCCCAAGTCACAGATAGCTAAGCCATTAAAAGAACCCAAGGAGTGGAGGTGGCTGGCCGAACCCCTTCCAAACTGGACATGAGTGGGTTATTTCGCACAAAACTGAGTGACATTCATCACATTTCAGAGTGACGTATGGGCGCTGGCGTACCCTGTTCCAAAATGGTCCGGGGTCAATTTCCTCTGTTTTCGCGGCTTTCGAACCCCGACGAGCGGCTCGTCAGCGGGTGACCATTGCTGTTTTTGCGTGGCACGCCCTTGGCATGGCAATCGATGCACTTTACCGAGTGGATGTTGTGCTTGCTGGCCCCATCCTTGAACGATGTGTCCATGGTCTCCACGGCAATGCCGCAATTGGACAGGCGTGGGTGACAGGTGCTGCAAGAGGGGCGCGTCTGTTGGCCGTGTTTCAGATGGCACGACATACAGCTAAGTCCTTCATGCACACCAATGGGCGTGCGATCGTCTCCGGAATAGACCTGTCGCGTAGCCAGCGACGCGTGGCACTGGTAGCAGAGCGCCTGACGCTGGTCCGGGCTGATTTTCACGGCGCGCGTGCCTTCAAGGAGCTTCGGCAACGGCAGTTCACCGACCGGCACATGGGCGAGTTCGCGCCGGTCAAACAACCCGATGGACGGCCGGTTCGTCTCCTGCTGTTGCCCGGGAGTCGGTGACCCGATTTTTGCATTGGTGTGTGGCGCTCCGACCTGATGCACCTGATGGCAGCTGAGGCAGGGAACTACAGGCTGATTGGCAAGCTCGGGCGAGTTGAGCCGCCACGGCCCAGTCGTGTTCAGAGGGGTGACCAGATCACGAATGCCGCCCTCGAAGTGCATTCCGTGGCAGCGCAGGCAATCGTCCATCAACAACTCTCGATGATTGTGGTCGCTGCTCAGGAAAATATCCGCATAGGTGGCGCTGTGCCCGCCGGATCGCCAATCCGCGTACTCTTCGCGGTGACATTGTTGGCAGCGCGCTACCATCTGCAGGACGTCGCGGTTTTTCAGTCGCGGTTTTTCCGGAGCGTCGCTACTCAGGTGAGTGAATACGCGGCGCATGTTGTTGATGTGGAATCCGGCATCGAGAGTAAAAACATTTCCGTGACAGTCCGCGCAAGAGACGTTGCGGTGAGCCGAATTGTGCCAGTCGGAGTACGGCTGCCAGATTTCATGACAACTTACGCAACCCTTGCCCTGCGCGCCGTCAAAATGCAGCAGCGTTCCCCCAAGAACCAGCAGCGGCAAAGCAATGCCTGCGAAAATCAGGGCGAAGTGCGAAAGCCGCGAAGCGTCGCGGTGGTACGCGATTTCCGCCGGATTCGAGAGACTGCCTGGAATTCTGCTGGGTTTCATGCCGGCTTCCAGTTCGCGTTGATGAATTCCGCAGCGCGGTAGGCGATGGCCAGAATGGTGAGAACGGGATTGAATCCGCCATTGGTGACATGGACGCTGCCATCGACGACGAAAAGATTGTCGACGTCGTGCACCTGGCAATGGCGATTGACCACCGAAGTTTTGGGATCATCGCCCATGCGGCAAGTTCCGGCTTGGTGTTGCCCGCCGCTTAGCCCCGGGCCAGGCAATCGCTGCCACGTTTTGATCGCTCCAGCCTCACGCAGCCATGCTTCCGCTTTACCTGCCACATATTGTGCCGTGACTAGGTCGATCGGATGCCGCTGACCGGAGAGCCGCGCCACGGGAATTCCCCAGTCGTCTTTCACTTTAGGATCGACTTGTACGCGCGCCTCGAAGACCGGCATTTCCTGCACCGGTCCCATCACAATGATGGAGCGCTTGTAATACTTGCGAACGTATTCTTTGTGCGCAGCGCCCCAGCGCGGCACGTCGGGCGGCACCATCCCGGCAAAGTGAATCGGCAGGCGAATGAACTCATTGCAGAGCAGCGCGCCGCCGACCAAACCCGGGTTTCCATGGTTGTAGTCGCAGATAGCGATGGATGCGCCGGGGCCGATGTCGTCATAGACCTCCGATTCCATCAGGCCCATCGCGCCGGTGTAGGCGTGACCTTGCAGGTTGCGGCCTACCCAGTCGTGGCGGTTGCCAAGTCCATTTGGAAAGAGCCTGCTCGTGGAGTTCAACAATAGCCGCGCGGATTCCGTCGCCGAAGCGGAGAGGATCACAATGTCCGCCGTTTGTTCCTCCAGTCGATTCTCTGAGTCGAAGTAGGTGACGCCGGTGGCGCGGCCACGGCCATCGGTCAGAATTTGCTTCACAATGCATTCGCTGCGCAAATCGCAATTTCCGGTGGCCAGAGCTTTGGGAATTACGGTGTTGTGCGTGCCATTTTTTGCGTCGACCTCGCAAGCAAAACCGACGCACCAGCGGCAGCGCATGCAGGCGCCACGTCCGTCGTAGGGCACGCTGTTGCGCAGCATGGGAATGTGGAAGGGATGCAGGCCCAATCGCTTTGCGGCTCCCTCCAGAACCGCATGCTCCGTTCCCGGCGGAAGCGGCGGCATGGGCAGCGGCTTCTTGCGCGGAGACTTGAAGACGTTGCCGCTGTCGTCGCCTGAGACGCCGATCTCCCACTCGGCTTTCTCGTAGTAGGGTTCCAGGTCGCCGTAGGTGATCGGCCAATCGGCAAGTGTGCTGCCCTCCACCGCGCCGTACACTGAGCGCATGCGGAAATCGTTCTCCATAAATCGCCAGGCCATCGCGCCATAGCTGAATGTGCCGCCGCCAACGCACGCCGCATTGTTGTTATAGGCCCAGTTGCTGGGTTTGACGATTTCGTGATGCCCGTCCGGCTCGACCACGACGCGGCGGTAGCGCTCGTCGTCAGGACCAAATCCGCAGCCAAGCGACGTGGTGCGTTGGTTGCGCAGGTCGTCTTTGCGGCAATCGAAGGCGGTATACCATTTCCCGCGTTCCAGCAGCACAACGCTCAGGCCCGAGCAGGACAGCTCTTTGGCCACGACGCCGCCACCGGCGCCCGCGCCAATCACTACCGCGTTGACGTGTTTCAGTGCCATGGCGCTACGAATCCTTCAAATCGTGATGCTGACGTCCGCGGACCGGCGGATAGGGAAGCCCAACCATCTTCCAGCTGGCATGATCGCGATTGCCGCCGTGACGAGGATCGCCGTAGTAGCCCTCGATCGTGTGGCTTAGCACCATTTCAAAGAAGGCCTGAGCGTGCGGCTTCTTCCAAAGTTCGTTAGGAACCTCGCCCTTCTCCAGAGCAACTAACATTTCGAACTGTTGCTCGTCGGAGAGTTGGGCAAAGAACTGGCTCCATTTTTGCCGGCTGGTCTGCTCTAATGCGGCGATCCCGTCACGATAATCCCCGCGCAGATGACGGTAGGGGCCGCACAACTGAATGTCGATGTAGTTGACGACGCGCGCCCAATCTGCCCCCGGGTCGCCGTCGGGTGGAATCAGTTGATCGCACAATACGGCGAGGCAACGTGCTTCATTCGCACTCAGAAAACGCCAGGGAATTCGCGCGCCTCCGCAGGAAATGGTGCCGCTGGCCACTGCGGCGGTGGCAGCCGTTTTCAGGAAATCCCGCCGGCTCAAATTTCGGTACCAGCCCATAGCAACTACTCTCGCGTTTCCATGCCAGGAAGCGGATAAAACTCCGCGAAGGATGGCGCGGCGTCCCGGCAGGCCTGTCAAATTCGAATTTGTCGAAAACAGGGCAGAAGCGAAGGAAAAATCCGGAGGGAGCGTCGGAGCCCGTTACTGACGCCTCATGTTAGGAGCGCATTCGGCACAAGTCAATGACGTGTGACCACTCTGATTTGGGTGATTGCGTCAATCAAGCACCTGGGTTCCCGTAGCACCGGCCTTCAGGCCTGAGTCCTTTCGCTATCTGACTGCGCATCGACAAGCGGCGCGGGGTGTGGCTGCCCTTCGTGAATCGGAGCGGGAATGAGGCGACCTGCCAGAAGGTGGAGCAGAAAGACGATCAGATCATGAGACCGCCGACAAGTCCGAGCACAAACCATCTCATATCTGTCAGTGGATAAAACAGGGCGTAGAGCACAAGTACCCAAAAGGAAGTGGTGAGAATCGGGATGCCCACCGCGATGAACATGGTTCCCGAGAACCCCGAGAGATACCAGGGAAATTGGTCGTGTACGGACCTGCGAGCCCACCAGGGGGTATCGATTTTTATGGCCAAGCCCTCGGCCAGGGGCAACTCCCGCTCCTCCGGGCCCCGCCGGTGGCCTAGCCGGTAGAACTCAAACAGGTGTGAGTCGATGGAAGTGACGCCGGGGATGGATTCCAGCAGCCTCAGGTAAGCACGCCAGAATTGAATCACCCGTACGCCGCGAAAACCGAGCGAAATGTAGAACAACGAAAGCGCCAAGCCAAAAAGAGCCACGATCAGGCTAATGTTGCGGGCAGTGGTTGTGGCTGAAGTTGTGAACGCCAGAGCGGTGGCCAGGAAGGCTTGCACGGTGGAGAAATTATTCATGCGCGCGTAGAGAATGTGGTCCTCGTGGTACAGTCGCTCGAGAACCTTGTGCCACACATGCAGCGCGTCAGGAAACTTCGAATCCTGGCTCATCAAAACCTCAAACTGCCTCGAATTGAATTGTACCTTGTTAAGCCGCGAGCCCCAGTTTCACGCGAGGCGTGTTGCCTACCTTGAACATGGGTTGCCCAGGGTGTGACTGGTCTTAGTGAACGCAAATCGGGAAGTACCAACAGCACTCAACCGCGGCTCGCCTCGGTAGCAATCGCCCCAAAATAACGATTTGGCGGATACCTGCGGCTGTGGAAATCGCGCCGTAAACCGCCAGTTTTTACGCTCCAAGCGCCTCCTAACTAACATATTCTAAGGGTCTTAGCGTTATCTTTACCAAGGTGACCCCGGTCACTTTCTTTCCTCATCCGGCTTCGCTATCCTGTGGTAGACAAATTCACCGGGCTTTTTATATAGTTCACGCACCTTGACCCCTTTCGGATTTTGTCCAAGGAGTTTTGCCGATGTCTGCCGCCGCCGTTGCCGCTGAGCACTTTCGAGGAGTCCTTTGCCGCCGTTGTGGAAAGCCCGTGCGCATCCCAGAGATGGTCTCCCAGAGGGAGTCCGCGTCACATCTCCCCCACGACTCGGAGGACACGCAGTACCACCTCGTCTCCCGAGTCTTCGTTCTGCGTTGCCGCGCTTGTCAGAAGGAATCGGTCTACGCCATCAATCAAATCGTCGATTGTGCGTTCACCCAGGTTTCTCCGGCCAGCGGCACAAAATCCGCCTCGCTCTAACAACGGCTCTGGTGCCAATGGTGGTTGGTGCAACCTGTAGCTCATGCCTTCTGCCTGAGGATTTTTCACGCGCGTGCGCTGGATCGTGGGTGGTCACGGAGAAGGTTGGCCCGTAGCCATAGCCAATGGTGGTGCCGCTGACCGAAACAGCCTCGCCCCTGAAGGGGTGAGCGATAGAGCGCCGCCCTACAAAATTAAAAACTGCCGCACTACCTCCACCGAGCAGTGCGCGTGCATCGCCACCGACTCCGACACGCTTCCCATGACCAGCCGGTCGAATCCGCGTCTTCCATGCGATCCCATCACAATCAAGTCCGACTGCCACAGCTCCGCCGAGGAAAGAATCGTCCGCGCAGGCGACTCCCTCGGCTCCGTCACTTCGGTTTTCACTTCCAGTCCGCTGTTCCGCAATACCGCGGCTGCTGCCTCTGCCGCCGCTCTTGCTTGTGCCTCACTGGCCTTGGACAGCTCCACCAGTTGTTCCGGCGCGTAGTAGGGATACTCCCCAATCAGCACCGGATACTCCGGGCACGCCAGCACTTTGAAGATCGAACCTTCCGGCCACGGCCGCTCGGCAACTCTATTCGCCGCCAGGGCCGCATACTCTGACCCATCGGTCGGCAGCAGGATGCGCATTCCGTGCGCGCCACGACCCGCCCGATCCCCGCGCGGTGTCCGCACAATTTCCACCGAACACGGCGCGTGTCGCAACACCGCTTGCGCGGTGCTTCCAATCATCAGCCGCGTGAACGTGCCCCTTCCGTGCGAACCCAGCACCGCCAGTTCTGCTTTCCAGTCCGTGGCCAATTTTGGAATCGCATGCCGTGGATTCTCCAGCAGCACTTCTGTGCTCACTGGCCAGCCCTTCGTTCGCAGGCCGGCTGCATCTTCTTCCAATTCCTCGTTTGTGGATTTCTTGGTTTCTTCGAGCAGCTGTGGTGCTCGCACGAAAAAGAACGGGTCCACCGCCGTCACCAGCTTGAATTCGGATCCCTTCGGCCACGGACGCAAGATCACTTCCTGCAGCGCCGCATCCGATGCACTCGACCCGTCTATTCCGATCAGGATTTTCATGCCGCCTCCCGCCAAGTCCGTCGCTCACTCCCGTAGCGCGCCCCTAGGGGTGAGAGTTTCTCTGACTTCGCCCCTCAGCATACAACGACAAGGCTCGATTGTTTTTTCGCGAGCAGATTGTTAGCCATTCGCAGGGACACACCGGGATCCGTCCAAGGAAGAAGAAAAGTAGCGCAGGGGAAGGCCTGGAACGTGAAATATGGACCGAAGAAGTGCGTGAAGAATCCCCCCACGCCACGCTGGTCCGCAGTAACTCCAGCACGTCAGCGCCCCAGTCTCCCTCGCACCACGCTCAACCTAACCCCAACGGGTGCAGTACATGTCGCTTCGGCTGACTGCGCCAATTCCTGCCACCTGCGCCTTTCTACGTGGCTTGCGCCTTCCGGCGCACCTTAGATCCATGGGACAATCGCCGTCATCGGTGTCCCATTTCCTCCCCTTCGCCTGTAGACTAACTCCATGCCCGATCCCAATCTGCCCACTCGTTCTCCAGCGATGGATCTGCTGCGTCGCGCCTTGGTCGCTGCGCTGACCATCGTGGCACTCGCCTACGCCCTCGATTTTTCCTGGTATCACCTGCGCCTCAGCTTCCCCTCTTTGGGCTCCGCCGCCAGTTCCATGCATCGCACGCGCATCATCGCTATTCCCGGCAAGAACAACAGAGTCGAATATGAAATCGATTCGCTGCGCCCCGAAGAAGACGTCCCTTGCTCGCGAACTCTTTTTCCCCATTCGGGACACGTACCCTGCTGGTATCTCGCCCGCCACCTCAACGACCCGATCCAGATGTAGCGGTTTGTCATCAAGAGGCCATCGCGGGCTTAGTTTCGATGGTGCGCTAATGTGAACCTGTTCCCGCCGTCTCCCGCGCGTGCTCTGTTCTTATCTGGGCGGACAATTCCCTGATCTCCGTTAGATCCCGTTGCATCTCGCTCCATCCGTACCACAACGCGTAATCCGGGCTCGCGTGAAACGTCCCCTGAAATGTCCGCATGCGGTGTTCCAGGAACATTACGAACAGTTTTTGCTCAACCACCGTCGGCGCGTCATGCAAAGTCAGCAGATTCGGAAACGCATATGCATAGTTTGCCGGCTTCGCCAGCACTCCGTCCTCGTACAATCCCGCCACTTCTCGAATTGCCTGCGCCATCACATGATCCGCGCTCTTGATCATGTCGTCGCCGTGCTGCAACTGCTCCTGCGCGAAATTCACCGAATGGCACTGATTGCAGGTCTTCAGCATTTTGTCACGCTCTGACTGCCACGATGCCTGATCCAGTCGCGCCACGTCCGCTGCTTTCACCACCTCCAGGAACTTCGTTGGCTTTCCGCTCGGATCCAGCACTCCCAACGCTTGCAGCACTGTGACGCGGTCTGCGCTCCATTCCTTGTCTTCAGGCATCGGCAACCGTACTGCCAGGAATCCCCAGGCCGTCCGCACCTCGTGATTTCCTTCCTGCATGTGGCAGGTCTGGCACGTCGGCGAATTCGACGCTTCGCTCTTGATCTTCATCTGCTTCAATTCTTCTCGCACCCCATGCTTCGACGACGAATACATTTCCCACTGCGGATGGTCGAATCCCATATGGCAGGTCTTGCACGCCTGGGGCGACTTCGCCTCTTCCGTCGAGAACGTGTGGCGGGTGTGGCAGGAATCGCACGAGGCATTCCCAAAGCGCACTCCGGATTTCGCCAGTTCGGCAACCTGTTCGGGCGACTTAAGCCCAATCTTGTGGCAGCCGCCGCAACCCTTCATCCCTGCCGTCATCGCCATTGGCTGATAATGAATCGTCGGCATCGCTTCCATTGCCGACCACGCCAGCGCGTGCTTGCCCTTCTTGAATTGTTCCAGCCGGTCCACGTGGCATTGCCCGCAGGTTTCCGCCGTCGGAAGTTTTGCCTTTGCGGCGTCCTCAGCCGTCAGGTGCTCGCTGCCGTGGCAGCTATCGCATCCGATTCCCAGGCCTGCATGCTCGCTCAGCCTCCAGTCGTTCACCACGTTGGGCGTTAGTTTCGCGTGGCACTTCACGCATTTTGCGCTTACATCCGTCCTCGCTGCCCTCAGTCCGCTCGGCCCGTATGCCCGAGCCGCAAGCAAAAATCCCAACCCTGCCAGCATCCGCGCACTTCGTTTCATGGACGTCTCCCGGCCGACAAGCCTCGTTCGGTGGGGGCACACCAATCCCCGACGCGAGCCTACGTCCAAATAAACATCCAAGGCTGTGACCTGGGTCTCAGTTGTCCCCCCAATGCGCATACCTGGATGGCAGGGCTTTCAACTCCTTCGATAAGACACGAGGGGAGCCGATGAGCGAATGATCTCCGCCCATTATCGGCCCCCCCCGAGTCACCGCCGGAGCGGAACTGCTGTCGTTCCACCTGGAGTACGTCACCCACCGCATCTTTGGATTTGTAAACTGGGAAAGGAATTCGCCGCTCCTGTGCCGCCGGCGGCTCTCGACCGCGTTTAACTCGCGCCCAGCAGCACCTTCGGTCCGCTGGGTTGCGGCGCTCCACCCGCCGGTTCAATGGTCACCGCAAAGGCCTTCGGCTCACTATTCGCCGGAACCCGCGCACTCCACACTTGCGCCTTCCCCGGTTCCGCTTGCGAGAAGATTCCTGCGCTGATCGGCGTACCGCTGGTCGGCACCAGCCACATCTGGTACACCTTGTCTGCCGGCAGCGTCGGCAACTCCGCTGTGTAAATCACGATTCCGCTTCGTTGGTTGTACTTCACGACTCCGCTGCCCTGCGCCGCGTCCGCCGTGCCCGTCAGTTTCACAGTGATCGTTTCTGGCGCCGCAAGGACATTCACCAACCTCTCCACGCGCACTCGTTCTTGCTCCAGCCGCACCGCCTCCAGCCGCGCCTGCCTCACTTCGCCAACCAGTCCCTCGTTCTCTCTCCACAATCCCAGGCTAACCAGGGCCAGCGCCGCTGCCACCGGCACCAGCACCCAATTCCACCAACTCCTCTTCCTCGCCTCGCCCCTTAACTCTCGCTCAGCTGGCACAACTTCGGCGGCGTTCTTCACGCCCGCGCTCGTTGCTCCTCGGTCCGCCGCAATCCGCGCAAACAATTTCTCCTTCGCGCCTGCCGTTGGTTTCTCCTGCGGCACTCCAAACGCCAGTGTCGCCGCGCGTCCCCGTGCCTCCGTCAGCTTCTTTGCACACTCGGTACACGCCGCCGCATGCGCGCGCACCGCTGCCGCCTCGTCCTCCGGCAACGCGCCTAGCGCCAAAAACTCCAGGTCTTCGTCCCGTATGTGTTCGACGTTACTCAACCCAGCACCTGCTTCAACGTCTCCATCGCCGACCGGATCCGCGTCTTCACCGTTCCCAGCGGCTCCCCGGTCTTCGCGGCAATTTCCGAATGCGTCATGCCCTCGAAATACGCACACTCCAACGCCAACCGTTGCCCATCCGGCAAGCTTCCCATCACCGACCGCACCTTATCTAACAGTAGTGTTTGCGCCGCGCTGCTTTCCACGTTCACGCGCAAATCCGCTCCGTTTTCGTCCAGTTCTTCGTTTTTCCCCGTTTTCCGGCGCAACTTGGAGATTGCCCGGTTCCGCGCCGCCACCACCAGCCACCCCGCCAGCGATCCTCGTGCCGGTTCGAATCGGCTGGCCGTCCGCCACACCTGATAAAACAAGTCCTGCAAAATCTCTTCGGCGGCGCCCGCGTCTCTCAGTATCCGCTTGGCCTCCGAATACACCAATCCGCTGTATCGGTCGTACAGTTCAGAGAGCGCCGCCTCATCTCTGCGCACCACTCTCTCCAGCAACGACCAATCGCTCGGCGCTCCTCCGGCTTCGCCTTCCGTTTTCAGCACGCCTCAGTTCCGCTCCTCATGGTACTACGCTCTATCGTGTCTCCTCGGATTTGCCCCGGTCCCATCATGGGGCGTCCGAAAGTAAACCGTCATAACTGCCAAGGCATCCGGCGAGGTTGTCTGAAAAATCTCAACTCCCACCGTTTCTTGCACTCCCTGGCTCTGCTTCGTGGTCATCCGGTCATTGACCCCCTTCTTTCCCCGCACTACTCTAGATTTATCTCTGCTGCCTTACAATGGTGTTTCGCATGCGCCCGTGGACCTCTTTTCCTCGTCCGCTCCTTTATTTCCTCGCGACGATTTTTTGTCTCATCACTTCTCTTTACGCTCTCGTCTGGATGTACGATGTCCGTCGGCCAGGCCAGCCCGTGGAGATTGGCTTCGATCGTTCCCGGGATACGGTGTTCGACCTTTCTTGCTCTTGCATCTCCGTCTATGACGTTGAGCGCGGCAGTCCCGCCGATCACGCTGGCCTGCTCCCCGGTGACCAAATCATCGGCGTCAATGGCGTCGATCTCATTTCCTACGATCCCTTTGATTATTTTTGGGGCCACTCCGTTCCCGGCGATCCCGTCGACCTTACCGTTCGCCGTGCGGGCCAGCCGCAGCCAGTCAAGCTGCGCGCCATTTTCCGCGCCGCTAACCCCGGCAAGTCCAGCGAGGGCATGCTTGTCGCGTCGGCTCACTACCTCACCCGCTTCTTTCCTGCTCTCTTCCTCCTCATCGGCTTCGCCGCCCTCTTCCTGCGCATCGACGATCCCTATGCCTGGCTTCTGGCCGCGCTCTTCGCCGGCTTCATCGCCGTTCCCACTTTTCAGAACCTCAGAATCTATCCTGCGTCCTTGGTTTTCTTCTTTCATGTCTTTCGCGGCCTGTTCGGCGGCATGCTTGCGGCACTCCTCTATACTTTCTTTGCCATCTTCCCGGCTCGTTCGCCCATCGATCGCCGCGCTCCCTGGTTGAAATGGCTCGCCCTCCTTTTCGGTCTCAGCCAAGCGCTACCGGGCCTCTCGACTGGGTATTACCGGTGGCCAGACTCGCTCTTCAAACTGTTCGGGTTCAGCGCCCCCAATTATGTTCGTTTGGCAATTATCTATGCGCTCTTCCTGCTCGCCGTCGCTTCGCTTTTCTTGAATTCGGTGAGCAAGGAAACCCCGATCGACGCGCGCCGCAAATCCCGCGTCATGCTCTGGGGAACCGCGATCGGTATCGTTCCGATCATTCTCGAACGCGTCGCCGTTGACTTGCTTGGCTACAAGCCCCCGGACTGGCTCAACGAGCCACTCCCCGTTCTCGTCTTCCTCCTCTATCCTGTCTCCTTCGCCTACGCCATCGTCAAACATCGCGTCCTCGAGATTCCCGCTCTCCTCCGCCGTAGCGCCCGATACGTCCTTGTCCAGCGCGGCTACAACATCCTTCTTTTCGTCGGCGCTCTTCTGGCCATCTTCTTCTTCACTCGTTTCTTTTCTGGTTTCTTTGTGAATCACTCGCAATTTGGCATGGCTCTCAGCGCCTTCTTCGGCGTTGCTCTGATCTGGGCTTCCGGTCCGGTCGTGAAACGCGGCACGGAGCGCATCGATCGCGCCTTCTTTCGCGCCTCCTACGATGCGCGCCTCATCCTCCAGGATCTCGCGGACAAGACGCGCTCCGTCACCGATCGTCATGAACTCGCTGCTCTCCTGGACCACCACCTCACCGAGGCTCTCCATCCCCAATCTTTGGCCTTCTATTTCCGCGCTGACGATGACACCCTCGTCGCCGCCGGTCGCCCTGTTCCTCCTGAACTTGCCACGCTTCCTGCTAATTCTCGCTTTCTTGTCGAATTAGCCGCTCGCGGCCGCGCCTGGGAGGTTCCCCCACCCGGTTCCATCGATGCGCCGGAAGAATTTCCTCTCGCCCCTCTTTCTCCCGAGTGTCTCGTGCCCCTGGTCGGCCACGGCACTCATCTTGTCGGTCTCCTCGTTCTCGGCCAGCCCCGTTCGGAAGAGCCTTACTCCAGTGAGGATAAACGCCTTCTCGACTCCGTCGCCGGACAATCCGCCATCGCCCTCGAGAACATTCGTCTCGCGCAGAACATCGCCGACCGCATGGAAATTGAACGCCGCGCCGCTCACGAAATGGACATCGCCCGCGACGTCCAGTTCCGCCTTTTCCCGCAAGTCCGTCCTCCCCTCGCCACACTCGAGTACGCCGGAGCCTGCATGCAAGCGCGCCAGGTCGGCGGCGACTATTACGACTTCCTCGATCTCGGTTCCTCGCGCCTTGCCTTCGTTCTCGCCGACATTTCGGGGAAGGGAATTGCCGGCGCGCTCCTGATGGCCAATCTTCAGGCCAATCTCCGCAGCCGCTACGCCATTGCCCTCGACGATCTTCCTCGTCTCCTCAATTCCGTCAACCAGCTATTTTTCGAGAGCACTCCCGACGACCGTTACGCCACCCTCTTCCTGGCCGTCTACGACGACGTTACCCGCCAGCTGGAATACGCCAATTGTGGCCACAACGCTCCCCTCCTTTTCCGCGCCAACGGCTCGGTCGAGCGCCTCAATTCCACTTCTACCGTTATCGGCATGTCCGCCAACTGGGAATGCGTCACGCAAAAACTTTCCCTGTCTCCCGGCGACCTCCTGGTCATCTATACCGACGGCGTCACGGAAGCCAATGACGCTTGCGGTAGCGAATTTGGCGAAGATCGCCTCGTCGACCTCGTCCGCGCCAACCTCGACCTCACGCCTGAACAGCTCATCACCCAAATCCAATCCGCAGTGATGTCCTTCAGCGCCAACAATCAATTCGACGACCTGACTCTAGTTCTAGCCTGCGCCCGCTGACCCGCGTCAGGTCTCCTTTTCACATGATCTTGAGGGCGTCCCATCCTTCGCGCCTTTTGCGAAGGGTGGGCTCTTACGCTGTAACGCCGCAACCTCTCCTCTATCTTGATCTTGCCGCTGTAGGGCGCTTTTCCTACATGTAGCGCTGGCTTTCATGCCAGCTTTCTTGATGTTCCGATTTTGCTCTCGAACTCGTCACTCACCCGGATTCGCCCTTTTCTTGCCCTCTCGCAACCTCCCAAAAATTCCTCCTTGCGAACCATCCCCCTCAGGCGTAGGTTCAACTTGGAGCTACACCGCGATTCGGGGTCCTCCTCGTTTCGTGTTGCGGAGGCGGCCTATGAAGGATCCGCGCCTCATCTTCCTCGCTCACCTTACGAATTCTGTATCTCCATCCTCGAGGCGCATTTTTTCGCAAGCTTCGAGAACTCATCTTTATTGTATTCATCTACAGAAGGGAGCCACACCATGCCAATCTCCACGCGCATCAAAATTCATCTGGAGGAAAACCACGTTCCCTATATGCCCATGACTCATCCGTCTTCCTTTACCGCCTCGGGTGCTGCTGCCGTAATGCACGTCTCCGGGCGCGAAGTCGCCAAGACCGTTATTGTGCAAGCAGGGAAGGAGTATTACCTCATCGTGCTGCCCTCTTCCTATCACGTGAAGCCTGAAAAGCTGGCTCAGGTGATCGGCCACCCGGTTCGTTTAGCCACCGAAGCGGAATTCGCTAGCCTGTTCCCGGATTGTGAACTGGGCGCGATGCCGCCCCTAGGTGAGCTCTATGGCCTGCCCGTCTATGTGGACGAATCACTTTCCGTCGATAAGGAAATCATCTTTAGCGCCGGTACTCACCGCGACGCCATCCGCATGAACTACGACGACTTCGTCAAACTGGCGCGCCCGACGGTCTGCTCCTTCGCCGTCAAAGGCTAGCCGTTCCATCAGGTCTTAAGGATGCCCCACCCTTCGCCGCTGTTCGCGAAGGGCGGGCTCTTCCCCTGTAACGCCGCAATCTCTCTTCTCTTCACGCTTTGCCGCCGCCGCACTCTCTTTCCTTTCCCCGCGCACTCTGTGTGAAACTCTTCTCTTGCCGGAGGGCCCTGTTTGTCATTGCCGCGCAAATTCGACGCCATGATCCTCGGTGCCGGCGCCGCGGGTCTTTTCTGCGCCATCGAAGCAGGGAAGCGCGGCCGCCGTGTTGCTGTCCTCGAGCGCGCCGACCGCCTCGGCAAAAAAATCCTCATCTCCGGCGGGGGCCGCTGCAATTTCACCAACCTTCATTGCACACCAGACAATTTCCTCTCTTCCGATCCGCACTTTGCCAAATCCGCCCTCGCGCGCTTCACCCCGGCCGATTTCATCGCCCTCGTTGAACAGCATCGCATCCCCTATCACGAGAAGACCCTCGGCCAACTATTCTGCGACCGCTCCGCCTCCGACATCACCGACCTCCTCGAATCGGAATCCCGCGCCGCTTCCGTCCAGATTTTTCTCAATTGCATTATCCGCGGAGTTCAGCGCTCCACGGAATTCATTGTTTGTTGCGAGTCGGGCGACTTTTCCGCGCCGGTCCTTGTCGTGGCCACCGGCGGCCTCTCCATTCCTAAGATGGGTGCCACTTCCTTGGGCTACGACCTTGCTCGCCAATTCGGCATCAACATCATCCCAACTCGCCCTGCTCTGGTCCCACTGCTCTTCCATTCCGGCGACCGCCATCGCTACTCCGAACTTGCCGGGGTTTCTGCCGAAGTCATCGCCTCCTCCGATCATCATTCCTTTCGCGAAAAAATGCTTTTCACCCACCGAGGACTTAGCGGTCCCGCCATTCTCCAGATCTCTTCCTACTGGAAAGAAGGCCGGCCCATCTCCCTCGATCTCGCCCCCGAACGCGACGTCTGCGCTTCCATCCGCGCCGCCAACACCCGCAACCTCGCCGTGGCCCGCAAGGTCTTTCAGGAATTCCTCCCTGCTCGCCTGGCCTCGCGTTGGCTGGAATTCCATCAGCCGGCATCCTTCACCAATGCCGGTCTCGACGCGCTGGAACAACAGACGCACGCCTGGTCCGTCATTCCTGCGGGAACCGAAGGCTACGAGAAAGCGGAAGTCACCGCAGGCGGCCTGGACACTCGCCAGCTCTCCAGCAAGACCATGGAATCGCGCACTGTTCCGGGCCTGTTCTTCATCGGCGAGGTTGTCGACGTCACTGGGCACCTCGGCGGTTTCAATTTCCAGTGGGCCTGGGCTTCCGCCGCGGCCGCCGGCCGTTCTCTTTAACGTCCGCCCTGTTCCAAATAATTAACAGCTGCTCCGCTTTACTCTCTGGCATTTCGTGCGAGAATGGACACGTCAGCCGCCCAGCCCCCAGGCGCCTGAAATTTGTTTCAATAGTTCCAGCCCGGCACAGGCGCCTTGCAAATTCACTGCTCCGCTTGTTCACACACTGAGGGGTGCGCCATGAGCGATGTTTGGAAACAATGGGAGGGCCAGCTCGCCGACAACAAGTTCCCGCTTCACCATTTCCTCGCTGCCACCAATCACAGCGCCGTGTTCCTCACGCAACTTCCCGATCCGCAGCCCCGCCAAGCCGCCATTAAGTTTATTTCTGCCGATGATCCTGCCGCCGGCCAGCAGCTTGCCGTCTGGAACCAGGTCGCGAAACTCTCTCATCCTAATCTGCTGCGCCTTTTTCACTGGGGCCGGTGCCGCCTCGAGGGCATGAACCTGCTCTACGTCGTTATGGAATGTGCCGAAGAAAATCTCGGGCAGATTCTTCCGCAACGCGCTCTCACTCCCGAAGAAACCCGCGACATGCTCAATCCCGTGGTCGACGTGCTCGGCTATCTCCACGCCAAGTTCTATGTCCACTCTCACATCAAGCCTTCCAATCTTCTCGCTGTTGGAGATCAGCTCAAGCTTTCTTCCGACACCATCTTTCCCATCACTCAGCCGCGCGAAGCCGTGCGCGAGCCCGACGTTTACGACGCGCCCGAAGCCGCCTCCTCTCCCGCCAAACCTTCCACCCCTTCCTCCGATGTATGGTCCCTCGGCGTTACTGTCGTCGAAGCGCTCACGCAAGCTGCTCCGGCTCTTCCTTTCGACGTTGCCGCTGAGCCTATCGTCCCCAATTCGCTCCCTCAACCGTTCCTCGACATTGCTCGACACTCGCTTCGCCGCGATCCCAAGGATCGCTGGGCTGCTCCTCAAATCGCAGCGCGGCTCAGCGGCGTCGCAGAACCGGTCGTTGTTCCCTCGGCAGCCTACGCCGCTGCAAGCGCTTCCGCCGCTGCCGCGGGCGCAGACTCGCCACGCCCTTCGTCTCCCGCAACGGCAAGTTCGCCGCTGCCCGCTTCGCCCGTCGCTATTCCTCCGCTCAGCGTTCCTTTGTCGACAGAGCCGGCCATCCCTCTCTCCAAGCTTCCCGCTGCTCCCTCGCCCCGGTTACCTAAATTGAAGGTGCACGCGGCGGAGCCGTCCACTCCCATTTCCCGGCCAACTCCCGGCCTCGCCACCTTCCTGGTTCCAGCGCTCGTCGGCGCAGTTATCCTGGTCGTTGGCATAATCGGCTTGCCACACTTTCTCCGCCTTCACACTGAACCTGCTGCTTCTTCCACACCCCAGATGGCCTCTGCCGACAGCACTCCTTCGCAGCCTGCCGCGGCCACCAAGGCGCCTTCCGTTTCATCTGCCGTCGTCAGCTCTCCCAAGCCGGAGTCCGCTAAGGTTCCCGAAGCTCCGCCGAAGCCGCCCGAGTCCGTCACAGCTGAAAACGCGCCGGTCGCCGGTGATGTCCCCACTCGCGACAGGGCCGAAGCTCCCAAGGTCCTGCGTTCGGAGTCGCCATCCTCCACGGCAACAGCGAAGCCTGCCGCGTCCAATCCGGCGCGTGGTGAAGTTCTCGATCAGGTTCTGCCCACCGCCACGACAAAAGCTATGGCTTCTATTCACGGCACCTTTCACGTTACGGCTCGCGTGCAAGTCGATCCCTCGGGAAAAGTCACGGATGCCACACTCGACGACCCCGGCCCCAGTAAATATTTCGCCACTCTCACCGAAAAGGCCGCTCGGCAGTGGCAATTCTCTTCGCCCGAATCCGACGGCCACTTCATCCCCAGCGAGTGGCTGATTCGTTTTGACTTTTCTTCTTCTGGTGTTCACGCCATCCCAACCCAGACCAGGCCTTAGCGCTTTCTGGCAGCATTCCTGCACGATCTCCTACTTCGCGCCTGGGCGCACACGCTGAACATTCCCACTTGTGTTCGGTCCATTCCCACTGCTAAGTTCCCCTTAGCATCCGTGCGCCGCGGATTGTTTCACCACTCTTTTCCGGGAGCCTCCTTCATGTCACCGCTGGCCTTCTTCCGTTCTCGCCGTGCCGCCTCCGCTATTTTTCTGCTCTTATCGGTTTCTTTCGCCGCTGCCCACGTTCAGGAATCGCTCCACATTCCTCCCGGCACCGTTCTTCCCGTTAGTATCAAGCACGCGTTTTCCTCCAACGACTCTCCTGCAAATCAACCCATCGAAGCGCGCATCATGCAAGACGTTCCCCTTTCCGGCGGCGACAAGATTCCGGCCGGCGCGACCCTGTACGGTGTCGTCGTCTCCACCACTCGCTCTTCCGCTGACTCCAGCAGCAAAATTACTTTCCGCTTTGATAAGCTGGAGTTTCATCACCAAACCATTCCTGTCGTCACATCTCTCCGCGCCATGGCTCCGATGGTTGATGTTCAAGCCGCGCAGTTTCCCGATACGCCTGGCCAGTCAGGCACTCCTTCAAGCTGGGCCAATACAACGCAAATTGGGGGAGATATCCGTTACGGAACCGGGGGTGATGTGAAGAATCTCAAGAAGCAAAAGGTGGGCAAAGGAGTTCCCAACGGCGTGCTGGTTCGCGTCAGCAATCCGCCGGGTTCACTTTGTCAGGGCGACTTCGACGACGACAACCGTCTTCAGGCTCTATGGGTTTTTTCCGCCAGCTCCTGCGGCATTTACGACTCGAGGGGCCTCACCGTAGTCAGCATGGGCCGCACCGATCCCCTTGGTGAAATCACTCTCGCCAAGGACAAGGGCGACCTCAAGATCGACAACTCCACAGGCATGCTCCTCCGCGTCCTCCGCTAGAGGATTTTCCTCCGCGCGTGCTCATGTAACGGCTCGTTGACGCCCTAAAGTCCCGTAGCTCACCCCTTCAGAGTGAGGCTTGTGGCGATGCGGCCCACGAAGCCGTTCCGCTCTTGGGGTTGCCCCCCTACATCCTCGGCGGAAACACCCGCGCATCCTCCAAATATTTGTTCGGCACATTGCGCACCTTCATCTTGCTCCCATATTTTCTCCGCCAAAGGTACGCGATGTTCGCGTACACATTCTCTTCTTTGCGATGAAACTGGAAGTACAGGCCGCATTGCGCGTAAGAAATTGGCGTCACATCAAGGATCGTCGTCTCCCATTCAAATCCTTTTCCCTATACCAACCCCTTCAGCTGCAACCCCAAATCCGCTCCCGCGTCTACCAGCAGCTCCATCACTGGCCGACAGTAGTTCCCATTGGAGTTCACCGCGTGGAACACCGCCGTCTGTCCACCCAGCTCCTCGCCACCGGACTCCGCGCGCGCATTCACATCCGCTCCCGCTTCCAGCAGCGCCCGCGCGCACTTTACGCTGTTGTACTCTGCGCAAACGTGCAACGGCGAAACTCCGTCCAGCGAAGTGTACGTGCACTCCAGGTGAAATCTCGTGCCGCAGTTCTGCGACTCCTGCTGCAACAATTCGCCCAAACGCGTGTCGTCATCCAACAGGATCGCTTCGAGCAGAGGATCGTCCAGCGCGGCGCCGGCCTCCAGCATCACACGCACACAATCCACAAAACGCCCTGACCGCGGATACATTTCCATCAGCCACTCGATAGGCCGCTTGCCGCGAATGGCCGCCTTCGCGTTCGCCCCCGCCGCAATCGCCGCCCGAATCTTTTCCGGGGAGTGCAGCTCGAACGCTTCCAGCAAATCTTCGGTGTTTCCCATCGCGTTCCTCCACTTCAAGTGCTTCAGGCCGGACTTTACAGCTTGTCGCAAACTTCTTATTTTGTCATTCGAGGCTGCGAGTGAGGAATCTCTCCTTTGCTTGGGTTCTTGCTAAAGAGAGATTCCTCGCTCCGCTCGGAATGAATGACGAACCAAGCGCCACGCGTGCCGCAGATCCTGCACCAAACACGCCAGCTCATTTGTATGCCGTCGCCCTCCGACGTATAGTTCTTGGCGGCAAGAAAATCAAAATGAATCTTCTCGCTCACTCGCTCAGAAATCTCCCAGGTGCCAATGAAACTCAAGCGTGCCGGCTATTGGTTCTTGAAAGGGATCGCCGCTCTTGTCGCAGTCGCCGTCCTCGTCTTCTTACTCCTCGCTTGGCTTCGGCACCCTAAGTTTTCCACTGACAACATTTTCATCCGCCCAGCCGGCGCAGGCGTCTTCAAAATGGCCGACATCCCCGGCGGCCGCGCTCTGACTCCGCAAGAGATCGATCAGTATGCCGACAAACTACTTGCCGAAATGTCCCTCACCGAAAAGGTCCATCAGATGTCCGGCGACACGGGCTGGTGGGAATTAACGAAACTCATAATCCTGGACAGGTTGAAATACAACGATACCCCGGTTCTTTCCGGCCGTAATCCTCGGCTGCAAATCCCTCCCGTGGCTTTCGCCGATGGCGCGCGTGGCGTCGTCTTGCATCACTCCACTTGCTTTCCCGTGGCCATGGCGCGCGGCGCTTCTTGGGACCTCGACCTGGAACGCCGCGTCGGTGATGCCATGGGCCAGGAGATTCGCGCGCGGCACGGCAACCTCTACGGCGGCCTGTGCCTGAATCTTCTGCGCCACCCGGGCTGGGGCCGCGCTCAGGAAACTTTCGGTGAGGATCCTTACCTTCTTGGCGAGATGGCCGTCGCCACGCTCGAAGGTGTACAACGCAACAACGTCATGGCCTGCGCCAAACACTTTGCCCTGAACTCCATCGAAATGAACCGCACCCAGCTTAACGTCAACGTCGACGAGCGTACTCTCCGCGAAGTCTACCTTCCTCACTTCAAGCGCGTCGTCGATGCCGGCGTTGCCTCCATGATGTCCGCTTACAACCGTGTCCGCGGCGACTATGCCGGCGAAAATGCCTACCTCCTGCGCGAAATTCTCAAGGACGAATGGGGCTTTCGCGGCTTCGTCATGTCCGATTTCTTTGATGGCGTTTACGACGGCGCCAAAGCTGCGAACGCTGGTCTCGACATTGAGATGCCAGATACCAAGGCCTATGGACCGGCCCTCATTGCCGCGGTTGAGAAGGGAACTGTTCCCCGCGCATTCGTCGACGATTCCGTTCGCCGCATCCTGCGCCAGAAAATTGACTACTCCACGCGCCCCGACCCCATGACCTATGACTCCACGCTAGTCGTCTCCAAGCCGCACATCGAACTGGCTCGCGAAGCTGCCGAAAAAAGCATGGTTCTGCTCAAGAACGATGGCAGCCTTCTCCCACTCGATAAGTCTCGCCTGAAAACGCTCGCCGTCATTGGCCGTTTGGCCGACACCGAAGATACCGGTGACCACGGCTCCAGCCGCGTCTATCCGCCATACGTGGTCACGCCCTTGAAGGGCCTCCATCGCTACCTTGGCACGAGCACGCAAATCAGCTATGAGTCCGGCGCCGATCTTGTGCGCGCACACCTCCTGGCGAAGTCCTCCGACGCGGTGATCATCGTGGCCGGCTATGACTTCCGCGACGAAGGTGAATACACTCCAGCCGTGCCCATCCCTGCTGATCGCGGCGGCGACCGCAAAGATCTGCATCTTCACAAGGACGATGTAAACCTGATCCAGCAACTCGTTCCGGACAATCCCAAAACAATCGTGGTTCTCGTCGGCGGCAGTGCCGTCCTGATGGATGAGTGGAAGGACAGGGTCAACTCCATCATTATGGCCTGGTACTGCGGCATGGAGGGCGGCACCGCCCTCGCTCGCGTTCTTTTTGGCGAGGTCAATCCCAGTGGCAAACTTACCGTCACGTTTCCTGCGGATCCCTCGCAACTCCCGCCCTTCTCACCGCCCTACACCGGCTCCGTCGCCTACGGCTACTACCACGGCTACACGCTCGCCGAAAAAAAAGGCTATCAACCTTCGTTTCCGTTTGGCTTTGGCCTCAGTTACACCACTTTCCAGTATTCCAACCTACATCTAGGCGCAACCGAGATCGCGGCCGATGGCGATTTACCCGTGTCCGTCGATGTAACGAACACAGGCACGCGTAGCGGTGAGGAAGTGGTGCAGCTTTATGTGGGCTTCCCGAACGCGAAGGTCGATCGCCCGGTCAAACTCTTGCGCGGTTTCAGAAGGATCCTGCTTTCCCCGGGTGAAAAGAAGTCCGTCACCTTCACTGTGCGCGCCCGCGACCTTGCGTACTACGACCCTGAATCTTCCGCTTGGCGCGTCGAACCGGTCGTGCACCAGATTCTAGTCGGTGGCTCCTCTCGCTCCTCGGACTTGCTCCAAGCCACCTTCCGAATCACCGGCCCGCTCAACTAGCATCGCCTACTACCGCGATCGCGTCAGCGCCCGTACACCAGTACGCGAAACGTTCCCTGCACAGCCGTCGGTTGCGGATGCGGACGCTCCGCTGTGGGCGCCACCGCCGGAGCAAAATCTGCCGTGTCTACAAACACGGTGTGCGTCTTGCTGTCCAGCCCCATCGTCTTCGCTCCAAACTCCGTTTTGACCGCCTCAACTTCGCTATATTTGTCCGGCGAATCTTCGTGGAAGATATGAATCATGCCCTCGCGCGTCGACACAAAGATCAGCCCAGTTTCCGCATCATATGCCGCCGCATCCACCCCTGACGTAATCGGAAATGACTGAATCACTTTGCCGGTGTCGGCATCCATCGCCACAAACATTTGCGGGTTGCGTCCCGCGCTAAACAGCCTCCGGTGCTTCCCATCCATCGCCAATGCTGTGGGAGCTCCCGCCGGCGCAACGGGCCAGCGCGACTTTATGGTCAGTGTCTTCGCATCCACTGCTACAACCTCGCTCTTGTCTTCCAGATTGATGTACACGGTGCCAGCGCCATCCGCCACCGCGAATTCGGGGCCCCCGCCCAGTTCCACGGTCCCGACCACATTCCCGCTCAGCGCATCGATTACCGTTGTGCTGTGCGGGTCGCCATTCATCGCGAAGACGTGCTTCGTCGCCGGATCGTAAATCACGCAGTCCGCATCCTTGTCGGCCTTTGCTTCGCCGGTCACCTTCAGACTGCTCAAATCAAAGATAATCACTTTTCCTTGCGCTCCGTCACTGATGAATCCGCGCCCGAATTCGCTGGCCACCGCCACTCCATGAACCGTTTTCAATCCGGTGATGTTGCCAACCAGACTCCCGTTGTCGGCATCCAGCACTTTAACCTCTGTGCCGTGCGACACGTACACGCGGCGCGCCGCCGAATCCACCGTGATGTAGTCGAAATATTCGCGCGTGCTGCCTTCCGCCGCTGCAAAACTGTATTTCTTGAGCAGGTGATAGCCGCTCGTCGTCGCCGTTGCTATCGCCACCGCTCCCAGCGACACAAGACACACGCCACAGGCCAGACGTCGAATTCCTGACGATCCCTTCATTCCAGCCTCCTCGTCGATTTCCATTCACAATAGCTTGCTGATTCACATCTTGAACGGCTGCCATTATAACTCTCAACCTCTCAACCATCACCTCAGCTCGTTCCGTTCCGCGTCGCGTTGATCACGTTTTGCCTGCCAGAATCGCAATGATAAAATTGCCGGCGGCATCGCGAAAAACTTGTGCACGCACTCCAGCCTAACCGGGAGCAGTCACTCCAACCATGCATCTTCAGCCGAATGACAACCTGCCGGAGAGTCTTTTTCTCAATCCCGTGTGGCACGCTTTGCAAACGAAGCATCGCCACTTCGCGAATTCCACCGCGGATGCCTGCCGCTATCCCGCCGATGTGGTGCCCTTCGCTGCGGTCAACACGCCGAACGCCGGTGCCATGCGCCAACTTCACGCACTCCTCGCTCCCGGTGAATCTACCTGGCTGGTCGACGAGCAATATCCGGAGGTGCCGCAACTCAAACGCGACGAAACTCTCGAATGCCTTCAGATGGTGCTTCCCAGCGATGTTCCGGTGCCAAGCCCCAGGATTGACATCGTTGCACTCTGCGGGGCAAACGCGCAGGAGATGGTCGCTCTCACCACTCTCGCGTTCCCCGGCTTCTTTCGCAGCAGGACGTGCGAGATGGGCTCGTACTACGGCGTTCGATCTCCCTCTGGCGAACTGATCGCGATGGGAGGCGAGCGCCTTCAGCTAGACGGTTACTCCGAAATCAGCGGAGTCTGCACCCACCCGTCATTTCGCGGCCAAGGTTTCGCCGCTAGCCTCATTTGGCACTTGGTGCGAAACCACCGTCGCGACGGCATTGTCTCGTGGCTTCACGTAGGCTGCGCTAATCATCCGGCCGTCAAACTCTATGTTGGAATGGGATTTCAGGAGGCACGCAAAGTCACGCTACATCGCATATCCCGCAAGGACTCTCTGAATTAGTCTTGAGGAGAAATTGTTTAGTGCCGTTTCTTGGCTTCGCTCTGCGCTACGCGTGCCTTGACCAGTTTCTTAATGAGCGCAGTCGGCACCGGCTCGTCGATGGGGAAGTGGATCGTCCCTTTGGAAGTGGAGTAGCCCTTAAGTTCGTTCTTGAACGCCTCGATAACCGCGTTCGTAGGGAACAAGCTGCAGTGGTCCGAAAACGCAGCGTACCACACCAGCACTTTTTTGTGTTTGAACGCAGGAATCTTGTAGCTGATCGTCTCCTCAGCATCCGCCAGCACAACGGACCGAATCGCCTCGCGAATCTTCTTCAACGCGCTGTGGGCCGGCTGCGGCAGGCCCGCAAAGTACTCATCAACACTTTTGGGACCGCCCTTGGCTTTTTCCGCTGAACTGCGAGCGCGAGTTTGTGTCTTCTTCATGCCGCAATCCTACACTTCCAAAATCACCGGTAAAATCAGCGGCCGTTTCGAGGTCTGCTTGCTGATATATCGCTTCAAATCCACGCGAATCTTTTCTTTGATCACCGACCAGTCCGCTCGTTCTTCCAGATTCGACAACTCAAACGTCTTCATCACAATTTCTTTCGCACCCGCCAGCAACTCCCCATTGTTTTCGCTCATCAATCCGCGCGATACCACTTCTGGTGCCGACTCCAGCTTTCCGGTGTGCTTGTCGATGGCGATAATCGGGATCACTACGCCTTCTTCCGATAGATGCTTCCGGTCGCGTACTACGATCGCTTCAATCTCTTCCAGCGAACCGGAATCCACCAGTACACGCCCTGCCGTCACCGGATCTCGACGGAACGCGCCGTCCTCCGTGAACTCGATGCATTTGCCATCTTCCATCAACAGAATTTCTTCGCCTACCGCCCCCAACTGGTGTGCCAGTGCCGCGTGACGGAACAAATGCCGGTACTCCCCATGCACCGGAATAAAATATTTCGGCTTTACCAGTCGCAGGATCAGCTTCTGTTCTTCCTGGCTTGCGTGTCCCGAAACGTGAATGGTGCCCGCGGAATTGTCGTAATACACCAGCGCTTGTCGCCGGAACATATGATCCAGCATCCGGAAAATGGCCTTCTCGTTTCCGGGAATGATCCTGGCCGACAAAATCACCGTGTCATTCTCATCCACGCTTACGAACCGGTGATTGTCCACCGCGATTCGCGAAAGCGACGACATCGGCTCTGCCTGCGATCCGCTCGCCAGGATGATGATCTTCCTCGGTTCAAAGCTCCGAATATCCTGCGGCCGCACCACCATTCCGTCCGGGATGCGCAAACAATCCAGGTTGTGGGCAATCTCCACGTTGTCGATCATGCTGCGTCCGACAAACGCGATCTTCCTCCCCACTCGTTCCGCGATGTCGATCACCTGTTGGATTCGGTGGATCGACGACGCAAAGCACGACAGCACCACTCTCCGCGGTGCCGATCGCGCCAACTCCTCGATGCGCGGCACAATCGTCCGCTCCGACGGCGTAAACCCTGGCCGCTCCACATTCGTCGAATCGCTGAACAGCGCCAGCACTCCCTCGTTCCCGTACCTCGCAAAGGTGTGCAGATCAAACGGCACGTTATCCACTGGCGTCTGATCGATCTTGAAATCGCCAGTGTGGATAATCACGCCCAGCGGCGTACGAATCGCCAGCGCCACGCAATCGATGGTGCTGTGTGTTACGGAAATAAACTCGATCTCGAACGGCCCCAGCTCGATCCTGCGCCCCGGCAGCACTTCCCGGAGTGTCGCTGAGTCCAGCAGACTCGCTTCCTCCAACCGCTTCTTCACCAGCGCCAGCGTGAACCGCGTCCCGTAAATCGGCACGTTCAGGTCTCGCAGGATATACGGCAGCGCCCCGATGTGATCTTCGTGCCCGTGCGTCAGTACAATGGCTCGCACCAGGTGTCGGTTCTGCTTCAGGTAGGTAATGTCCGGAATCACCAGGTCGACGCCCAGCAACTCGGACTCCGGGAACATCATTCCTGCGTCCACCACGATGATGTCGTCCCCGTACCGGAACACCATCATGTTCATGCCGAATTCGCCGAGTCCCCCCAGCGGTATTGCTAATAATGTCTGATTGTTTTTACTCAAAGGCAGGGCATCTCCATCTTTCTAGGCATCAAAAGCGTATCACACTGCCTCTCCCCCCGCTTGCGCCCCGGCGGTGTGCCAACCAGACGAATGGGCTTTACCCTTGTCATCCCGAGCAACGCGAGAGACCCCTCTTCCCACTCCCTCCTGACTGTCGTGCCATTTCTTCATGGAACGGCTGCTTCTCGCTCCGGGCCCTCCTCTCGCTCGCTTTGTCGAGCGCCTCTGGTATTACCGCAATGGCCCTACGCCCCACGCCAAAGAACGCCTCATGCCCGACGGCTGCGTCTCTATCGTCATCAATCTCGCCGAAGACCAAATCCGCCTCTACGATCCGGACGACACCAGCAAAATGTTCACCATCGACGGTTGTGCTCTCTCGGGCCCTCCCACCAAATCCTTTGCCATCGACACCGATGAACAAAACCACGTAGTTGGCATCTCTTTCCGTCCTGCCGGTGCGGTTCCATTTCTCAAGGTGTCGGGTAGGACCATGGCGCGAATCGGGCTTCGAATGATGCCGCCGTTTCCATGGTCCCCCCTAAAATCCCGTACGGTGAGTTTTCCTCAGTACGGTTTCAAGGCCGGTATCTCA